>Ga0129310_1000200_pt1 | contig 83167 bp, 72 predicted proteins | sample Go1ome_2_FD_94433 | JGI IMG/M metagenome (GOLD analysis project Ga0129310, IMG submission 94433) | Western lowland gorrila individual fecal microbial communities from Wisconsin, USA - Go1022A metagenome | ecosystem: Host-associated > Mammals > Digestive system > Large intestine > Fecal | place...
CTCTTTTTTTTTTTTTTTTTTTTTGATTAACCTATGTATTTGTTCTTATCGAAGTAGAAGAATGTGTAGCCTGTAAGTAGTCCGCCGAGCAGGCCACCGATGTGAGCTGCGACGTCAACATTTGCCTTGCCAGGAATCATCATTATGATTATGGCGACTATTACACGGTACATAGGAAAGATTCTTCTAGTTTCTGAATCGAGTGCCAGGATGACAAGAGTTCCAATCAGTCCGCTGATCGCACCTGAGGCTCCTGCGCATACAGCAAAGTCTCCAGTTTTCATATGCACCATAAGGCTAAAGATACTGCCGACTAATCCGGCAATCACATAGATAACTATGTATTTGATTCGACCGAAGTAGTTTTCCGCGTATTGTCCTATAGCAAAGAGACATATCATATTACTGGCGAGATGCTCGATACCGATATGCACGAACATAGAGGTGAATAATCGGTACCACTGGCCGTTCTCAAGAATATACGGGGCGTAACTAGCCCCGTATTTTAGAAGTACTTCTGTTTTCTCGCTACCGCCTGCTGAAGTCTCCAGAAGGAAGACGATAACATTTAATCCGATTAAGATAAATGTGACTATAGGCTTGTAGCTGTCAATGGTGAGTTTTTCGCCATTTGTTCTATCTTGATTAGTATTCATAAATCCGTATTATTTATTCTTCTTCTCTGAAGCTGCAAATGCTGCTGTGATGATAGCCATAGAATAAACTTCCTGAGCTGTACATCCACGAGACAGATCGTTGATAGGTGAGTTAAGTCCAAGAAGAATAGGACCAAATGCTTCGAAGTTACCAATTCTCTGAGCAATCTTGTAACCGATGTTACCAGCGTTGATGTCAGGGAAGATAAATGTATTTGCATGTCCTGCAACTTCTGAACCAGGTGCCTTCTTCTCGGCAACCTTTGGTGATACAGCAGCGTCAAACTGAAGTTCGCCGTCGATAGGAATGTTAGGAAGAAGAGCTCTTGTCTTCTCAGCTGCGTTACGCATCTTGTCAACGCTCTCGCCCTTACCTGAACCCTTTGTTGAGTAGCTAAGGAATGCAACCTTAGGATCAACACCGAAGAGCTCTGCGCACTTGATTGTCTCTGTAGCGATCTCTACAAGATCGTCCTCTGAAGGATCGATTGTGATAGCGCAGTCACCCATTGCGATAACTTCATTGTCACCTGTAGCTCTTGGGCGAACAAGGATGAAACATGATGTAACAATCTTGTTGCCTGGCTTTGTCTTTACAAGCTGAAATGCTGGACGAACAGTATCAGCTGTTGAATATGTAGCACCACCAAGGAGACAGTCGCCATATCCCATCTTTACGAGCATAGTACCGAAGTAGTTAGGCTGTGAGAGGAACTTGATAGCGTCCTCACGAGTAACGCCCTTTGACTTACGAATCTCTACGAACTCATCTACCATCTTGTCGAAATCTTCGAAGTTCTTTGGATCGATGATTCTTGCTCCGCGAATATTGAATCCGCTTTCGTCAGCAATCTTCTGGATTTCTTCCTCATTTCCAAGGAGGATTGGCTCCAAGAAGTTACTTGTCAGAAGTCTTGATGAAGCCTCAAGGATACGAGGATCATTTCCTTCTGTGAATACGATTGTCTGGTGGTTTTCTTTAAGTATGTCGATTAACTTACCAAAACCTGAAAATGCCATGTGATTTACCCCATTCTTTGATAATATTTCTGTGCTTCTTTTCTAGAAAATGTTATACTAAAGAAGTCATTTAAAGAACACAGATTTGTGTTTATATACAAAAAAATATTATACGATTCTATGCTGGATTTTGCAACCATAAAACATAGGATTTGAGGGCATTAAGACGTTGAAAAAATGGGGGTATTTACATGGCAGAAAGATTTGATCTCTACGATGTTAACAGGAACAGAACAGGCGAAACTTTGGAGCGAGGAAATAAGGTTCCGGAGGGGTACTATCGCCTGGTGGTTCATGTATGTGTTTTTAGAGAGGATGGCAAAATGCTGATACAGCGCAGGCAGCCTTTTAAGAAGGGGTGGTCTGGCATGTGGGATATCACGGCTGGCGGCAGCGCACTGGCAGGAGATACAAGTCAGCAGGCGGCATCGCGTGAGCTTAAGGAAGAGGTTGGAATTGACTACGACCTGACGGGAGTTCGTCCGGCTATGACCATATATTTCGATGGCGGTTTCAACGATATCTATACCATCAATATGGATGTCGATATCGATTCCCTGGAGCTTCAGACATCCGAAGTGTCAGAGGTCAAGTGGGCGACCGAGGAAGAGATACTGGAAATGCTTCATAAGAAGGAGTTCGTACTATATAAGACATCCTTCATCTCGCTCCTCTACTTCCTGCGTAACCACAACGGTGCCTTCACCCACAAAGATCCAACCAAGTCAAAATGAGTCACCTCTCACCTCCGACGTAACAGGTGACTCATTTTCAGTTCGCGACAGATTATTGACCATTGGCAACAGAACCTAACCATTAGTTCATCATCTAAGGTATTATTCGAGCGTTAAAGTATGAGGCACAGCTGTGTTCATATTAAGCGAGTGAGAAAGGATGGGTTTATACCAAAGGTGAGGGGAATGAGTAGAAAGCGGATTTTGAAGGCGTTGGGCTATGGCTCGACTTATCTGGCAGGGCAGATTGTAGCTGGCTTTACTCTAGGAACGGCAGTAAGTTTATATATCGGATATAAGGTGACGCGGCTAGGAATTACTGATAAGGATCAGATGACGCAGATGATTACATCCGCACAGGAGATAGTGAGTGGTCCGATGGTTGCATTTGGCGCACTTATAACCATTATATTTTTGCTGGTTTTTAGCAAGTCTGAAGGTGAGGCTTCAAGAGAAAATCAACTTTAGAATGGCAAACCGTAAATAAGAAAACGTGTGACTAATAACAGGTGAATGTGATATCATGAACATGGTTTCACATTCACTTTTTTTATGGGATTTTATAAAGATAAGGAGTATTGGGGTATGGAAATAGAGAAGATTTTAAGTGAAATGACGCTCGAAGAGAAAGCATTTCTAGTATCAGGCCATGATATGTGGACGACGGAAGCAATTGACAGAGTGGGGATTCCGAGCATTTTTATGAGTGACGGCCCTCACGGACTGAGAAAGCAGGAGCAAGGCAACACGGATCAGTCAGGAATATATAATTCGATAGATGCCGTATGCTTCCCAACAGCCTGCGCTACAGCCTCATCCTTCGACCGCGAGCTGATGCACAGTATCGGCGAGACACTCGGCAAGGAGTGCCAGGCTGAGGATGTGTCTACGATACTTGGCCCTGCTATAAATATCAAGAGGTCGCCACTCTGTGGAAGAAACTTCGAATATGTTTCAGAAGATCCATATCTCGCGGGCGAGCTGACAGCCTCTTATATAAAGGGAGTTCAGTCTCAGAACGTAGGAACCTCCCTGAAGCATTTCGCAGCTAATTCGCAGGAGACTGAGAGAATGTATGCGGACAGCGTGGTGGACGAGAGAACTCTTCGCGAGATATATCTTGCGGGATTCGAGAAGGCTGTTAAGGAAGCTGAGCCTTGGACACTGATGGCTTCTTATAATAGAATAAATGGAACTTATGCTTCGGAAAACAAGTGGCTTCTCACTGATGTCCTTAGAGACGAATGGGGCTTCGACGGCGTAGTAATGTCAGACTGGGGCGCTGTGTCCACAAGACCTACGGGTGTTGCTGCGGGACTTGACCTCGAGATGCCAGGCAGCCGTCACGTAAATGACGAAGCAATCATAAATGCAATAAAGAGCGGTGAACTTTCTGAAGAGGACCTGGATAAGGCGGTCCGCAATATTCTGAAATGGATAGAGAAGTTCGTGGAGCATCGCCAGAAGGAGACCTTCGATAGAGATGCGGATCATGAGAAGGCAGTTCGTGCTGAGGAAGAGTGCATAGTTCTTCTGGCAAATGATATTATCGTCGAGGGTGCTACCGAAGTCACGGAAGATGGTGAGATAATCGGCGACAATCTCACAGAAAGAGCAGTACTTCCACTTAGCACTGATGATAAGGTTGTACTTATCGGTGGCTTTGCAGAGAATCCTAGATTCCAGGGCGGTGGAAGCAGTCATATAAATGCACACAGCATAGTATCTGCTGCTTCGATAATGAGTAAATATTCAGATAACATTTCATATGTGGAAGGTTTCCCTTATGATGCGGATGTATCTGACGAAGAGAAGTTCACTGAGGCAGTGGATGCTGCAAAGGATGCGGATAAGATAGTTGTCTTCGCGGGACTTCCGGATGTCTTCGAATCAGAAGCCTATGACCGTAAGCATATGCGACTTCCAGATTGCCAGAATGAGCTTATCGATAGACTGCTTGAACTCGGAAAACCAGTAGTAGTTGTACTTCATAACGGTTCACCCGTGGAAATGCCATGGGTCGACTACGTTGCAGGAATCGTTGAGGCTTACCTTGGCGGCGAAGGCGTCGGCGAAGCTGTGATGAATGTGCTTTACGGAAAGACTAACCCATCTGGAAAGCTGGCTGAGAGCTTCCCTGTGAAACTTGAGGATAATCCAAGCTTCCTGAACTTCCCAGTTGACCGTCATAAGGTTAACTACGCAGAGGGAGTTTTTGTTGGATATAGATACTACGATACGAAGAAGATGGACGTGCTCTTCCCATTTGGCCACGGACTTTCATATACAGAGTTTGAATATTCAAATGTAAAGTTCGGCGAGCAGCTTGTCGAAGAATCTGGAGACCGTGCAGTAGTGAAGCTGGCTGACTCGGAAGACGGAACAGTCCTTGATATCTATGTGGATGTAACAAATGTCGGACGCGTAAAAGGTAAGGAAGTAGTCCAGCTCTATGTAAGAGATGAGACCGGCGTTACGATTCGTCCAGTGCATGAACTGAAGGGCTTCGAAAAGGTTGAGCTAGAGCCAGGAGAGACTAAGACGGTAAAGTTCAGACTGGATAATAGAGCATTTCAGTGGTACAATACAGAACTGCACGATTGGTATGCGGCAGATGGAAAATATGTTATAGAGATTGGTAGGTCTTCGAGAGACATAGTCTGTGAAGTAGAGATTGAGCTTACAGGTAGTTTCCAGTTGCAGCCAAAGATCGATAAAGATGTTCAGTTAGGTGAACTACTTAAGTACGACAAGACCAGAGATATGACAAAGCAAATGTTTGCAAATGCATCTACTCAGTTTGCAGGTTCAGCATCTGATGAAGATATGGATGAGATGACGAAGGCTATGCTGGAATACATGCCAATAAGATTTCTCAGGTCTTTCGGAGAACTTGATAACAATACTATAGAAGCAATACTGGCAGGCTTACGCAGCTGCTTATAAGAGGATACAATGAAGAACTATAGACGTGGACTTCTGGCGGGAATTCCGATAGCGCTCGGTTATCTGTCGGTGTCATTTACATTTGGAATAATAGCAGTGCAGTATGGACTATCTGTCTGGGAAGCGACACTTATGTCGATGACCACAGTTACTTCAGCTGGTCAGTTTGCAGGTGTAAAGACGATGGCGGTGCCAGGACTATGGCTGGATATGCTGATATCTCAGCTCACCATAAATGTCAGATATTCATTCATGTCTGTTGCGATGTCGCAGAACCTAGACAAGAAGTTCAGTGGAATCTGGCGCTGGATATTTGCCTTCATGATGACAGACGAAATATTCGCGGTTGGAATCTCGGAGAAGAAGGTGACAAGATCCTTCTGGGCAGGGCTCATAACTCTCCCTTGGATTGGTTGGAGCCTTGGAACATTTCTCGGTGCATTTCTCGGAAATGTACTGCCAGCCAGTGTGATGAGTGCGCTGGGACTTGCAATATACGGAATGTTCGTTGCGATAGTCGTTCCTGATATGAAGAAGGAAAAAGCTGTTATCATCGCGGTAGTTATAGCCGCAGTGCTCAGCACCATGTTCACCTATGTTCCAGTTCTAAATAAAGTATCAGTGGGAATCTCTATAAGTATCTGTGCTATCGTGAGCGCAGTCGTTGTGGCTATACTTTTCCCGGTTGATGATTCTGATGATACAAACATTTCGGATAAGTCAGAGTCGGAAGTAAGAAATGATATGATTTCGGGCGAGGTATCTAAGGGAGGTGCAGTATGACACACACGACCTTCTTTATATATCTGGCGATAATCGTCATTTCGACATACTTGATACGAGCTATTCCATTTGTGCTGGTGAAGAACCAGATTGAGAATAGATTTATCAAGTCGTTCCTTCACTATATACCATACGCGGTGCTTACCGCCATGACAATACCCGCAATCTTTACTGCAACTGAGAGCGTAATCTCCGCAGTCGCGGGCTTTGTGGTGGCAGTAGTTCTTGCACTAAGAGGAAAGAGCCTCACGGTTGTTGCGCTGCTTTCATGCGTGGCCGTGTACCTTGTGGAGCTGATCATCAGAATGTTTTAATATATTTGAAATCTAATATATTAGTGCTTTAATATATTAATTAAGTACATTTGCATATATTTGCATATAAAATGAGGAAAACATCAGTTGGGTTTGCCTTATTTAGGGGGATAATATGAATAAGCTGCTCGTTCTGCTGTTCCTTTTTTCAGCAGGAAGTGTGACTGGATGGGTTATCGAGCTCTTCTTTAGACGTTTCCTAGATCCGGTTGAAAGAAAAAAGAAGAAATGGGTTAATCCCGGATTTTTTGTTGGACCATATCTTACGATATATGGTTTCGGTCTTATAGTACTCTATTTACTAGGACATATTCATATACCCGCTCTTGGTGCGGAGCATCCTATTCTAGAAAAACTTGTAATATTCGTTATAATGGCAGCGTGCATGACTCTGCTGGAGTTTATTACGGGAATGATATTTATAAATCATCTGCATCTCCAGCTTTGGGACTATTCTTCCTATTGGGGAAATATCAAGGGCGTCATCTGCCCACTTTTCTCACTGTTCTGGTATGCACTTGCTGCATTTTATTATCTTGTACTTCATCCTCAGGTTTTAGATGCACTGAACTGGTTATCCCAGAACTTGGCGTTTTCATTCTTTATAGGTTTCTTCTATGGAATCTTCTTCTTAGATATCATTTATTCCTTCCAGCTTATGATCAAGATTAAGAAGCTGGCGGACGAATATCAGATAGTCGTAAAGTACAATGCTTATAAAAGTAAGCTTACAGATATCAGAGAGGAAGCAAAGGAGAGAAGTTACTTCTTCTTCTCATCCCGACTGTCCTCCATATCCCCTAAGGAAGTGTTCGATAGATACCGTGAGAACTTTTCTGTTAAGCGTATCGTGATGGCACCTGTACAGAAGATTGCAGATACCAAGACGGTGCAGAAAATTGCAGACAGTAAGCCTGTTCAGAAGGTTGCGGAGAAGGTCCGCAAAGACTGATTAATACATGGATTACACATGGAATTAGTGTAGATTAATACATGGATTACACATGGATTTGGTATAAATCCTACATAGATTTTCACCGATAAACCTCCATGCTATTTAACCTAAGATTAGTGTAGACTAAGTGGAGAACATTAAGTTATACTACACTCATCTGGAGTAAGAAACTCCATTAATTCTTTAGGGAGGTTAACACTATGGCTAAGTACAGATGTAAGATATGTGGTGAGATTTTTGAGGTTGCTGATGGCGAGAAGCCAGTTTGCCCAGTATGTGGCGTAGATGGAGATAATCTTGAACTGATTGAGGATGCTCCTGCTGGTGGCAGCAAGTATGCTGGTACACAGACAGAGAAGAATCTTCAGACAGCATTTGCCGGCGAGTCTCAGGCTAGAAACAAATATACATACTTCGCATCAGTTGCAAAGAAGGAAGGATATGAGCAGATCGCAGCTATGTTCCTTAAGACAGCTGATAATGAGAAGGAACATGCTAAGATGTGGTTCAAGGAGCTTGGCGAGCTGGGAGATACAGCTGCTAACCTTGCTGCAGCCGCTGATGGTGAGAACTATGAGTGGACAGATATGTATGATGGTTTCGCTAAGACAGCTGACGCTGAGGGATTCCCAGAGCTTGCTGAGAAGTTCCGTCTTGTTGCAGCTATCGAGAAGCATCATGAAGAGAGATATAGAGCACTTCTCAACAACGTTGAGACAAAGGCTGTATTCGAAAAGAGCGAAGTTAAGGTATGGGAGTGCCGTAACTGTGGCCACATCGTAGTAGGAACAAAGGCTCCTGACGTATGCCCAGCATGTGCACATCCACAGAGCTTCTTCGAAGTAAATGCAGAGAACTACTAAAAAAAGAGAACTACTAAAACTAGTTCAATCTCTGGTTTTCCTAAAACCAGATTTCAATCAAAGGGTTAGTATATAGAAAACAATCAAAGGGTTTATCAAGAAAGACGTATCCTCCGGGATGCGTCTTTTTTCTCTTTTTCCATCGCCAAGCAATCAGTCATGTTTCCATCGCCAAGCAATCAGTCATGTTTCCATCGCCAAGCAATCAGACATGTTTCCCATCGTCTAGCAGTCAGACATGTTTTCCAGCGCCAAGCAGTCAGTCATGTTTCCCATCGCCAAGCAGTCAGTCATGTTTCCCATCGCCTAGCGTGTTTTCGGCTATTTCAGGAAGAAAAATGAAATAGTCACCCGTAGATTTACATTTGACGGGTGACTGTATTTTCGTTTTAACGCTATATGCCGAAAATTACAAAAATAGTTTACATAACATCACAAAAATAGCCGATTTTTCTGTCAAACGGGTGACTCCTCTCACAGAAAATCTCATATAGCCGAATCAATCTTCTATATGGCTATTTGTCTTATCAGGTTTCTAAAATTTTAAATTATCGTATATAGCATCTAATTGCTAATTATCGTTTTAATCTAGAGTGTTGTGTGATATAAAGTAACTAGAGAAGTATATGGAATAATGAGCTCAAAAAGAATAAAGAGTTTAAAAAGAAATAAAAGATATAAAAGATATAAAGGAATAAAAGATATAAAGGGATAAAAAGGGTGACGATTATGAAGCTATATGATATATCACAGGAAGTTTTTGGGTGTAATGTATTTCCGGGAGATCCACAACCTGTGCGCGAAGTGAAGATGCGAATCAGCGATGGAGAGATCTGTAACCTCACAGCATTTTCTATGTGCGCGCATAATGGAACCCACGTGGATGCACCGTATCATTTTATTGACGGCGGAAAAACGATAGATCAAGTTGACCTGGATAGGTTTGTTGGATATTGCTACGTGGCCGAGCACGCGGGAAATGTAACTGCTGAGGATGCTGAAAGAATCATAAGGAATGCTGAGTCAGCTGATAAAAGAGCTGCGGAGAGAATCCTTGTGAAGGGGAAAGCGACAGTAACGCACGACGCGGCAAAGGTCTTCGCGGCGCATGGTATAAAGCTTTTTGGAAATGAATCGCAGACCGTTGGGCCAGAAGATGCGCCGAAGGATGTACATCTTACCATGCTCGGTGCTGAAATAGTCCTTCTTGAAGGCATAAGTCTTGGCGAAGTTCCAGAAGGAGTATACCTGCTAAATGCAGCGCCAATCAATTTAGGCGGATCAGATGGCGCACCATGTAGAGCAATCCTCATGACACTAGATGAATAAGAAATATGTCATTTCTGTATAGAAAAACATGTTCTAAATCGATATAATGACATAAGTGTCAAAAGTCAACATACGTTCCTGCTTGCAGGAAAAGTAAAAGAATAGTAGAGGGAAAGAAATGATATATATTAAAAATGCACGTGCTGTCGACGGTTCCACAGGAATGGATGAACTAGCCGACATCGCGATAGTAAATGAGTTTATTGCAGGCGTAGGTAAAGACCTTGATATAGAAGAAATCAAGGCAAGATATGATGTTCTAGAGCAGGATGTCGAAGTGATAGATGCCAAGGGACTTGTCGTAGCGCCAGGTCTTGTGGACACTCACGTACACTTCAGAGATCCAGGATTTACCTATAAGGAAGACATCATAACAGGAGCTGCAGCTGCAGCCAGAGGAGGATTTACAACAGTAGTATGTATGGCAAATACAAAGCCAGTAGTAGATAATCTGGAAACCTTACAGTACATTCAGGAAAAGGGAGAAACTACTCCGATTCATGTACTGCAGACTGCCACGGTAACCAAAGGTATGGCGGGCAAGGAACTTGTAGATATGGATGAACTAGCTGCGGCAGGTGCAGCAGGATTTACAGATGATGGCCTTCCGATACTTGACGAAGCTATACTAGTGGAAGCACTAAATAAAGCAAGAGAGCTGGATCTTCCAGTAAGTCTACATGAAGAAGATCCATTATTTATAAAGCAGCCAGGTGTAAATATGGGTAAAGTATCCGAAGAACTCGGATACGGAGGAGCAAGCTGCGCAGCTGAAGATGTTATGGTAGCAAGAGACGTTGCCCTTGCAGTAAATACAGGAGCTACACTTTGCATCCAGCATATCAGCTCTAGAAATAGCGTAGAGTTTGTTCGAGCAGGTAAAAAGCTTGGAGCAGATATACATGCAGAAGCGACCCCACATCATTTTACACTTACAGAAGAAGCGGTATTAAAGTACGGCACAAATGCTCGTATGAATCCGCCACTTAGAGAAGAGGCAGATAGACAGGCTATAATAGAAGGCCTTAAAGATGGAACCATCGACATGATAGTTACAGATCATGCTCCACATTCCAAGGAAGAGAAAGATAAGCCGCTGTCAGAAGCACCAAGCGGAATCACAGGACTTGAGACATCCCTTGGTCTTGGTATCAAATCGCTAGTGGAGCCAGGACATATATCACTTGTGAAACTTATGGAACTGATGAGTGCAAATCCAGCAAGACTCTACAGACTAATTCCTGGAAGTCTTACAGTAGGAGCACCAGCAGATTTAGTAATCTTTGGAGAAAATGAGACTTGGACGGTAGGTGACTATGCATCAAAAGCATCGAACAGTCCGTTCACAGGTTGGGAACTTCCTGGACGTGTTCACTACACCATCTGTAGAGGTCGCATTGCTTACAAGTCATAATTATCCTCGCGGCAAGTCTTATTAACAAGACTGGCAGACACACATTCGAGACCATAAGCGGTCTCGGTGCTTGGCGATTCACGAGTGCTTTGCACGAAGTGAGAGCTTAGCAAGCCGAAGCTTGTTTTCGAAGAAATCAAGCCGGCGTCCGCTAGGGCACCGCGCCTGTGCGAAAGCAGAGTCGAGAATGGGTGTACTGCCAGGATTGTTCTAAGACTTGCTCGCGGAAAATGAAGAGGTATAAAGTATGGAGAATATGGAATTCGCACCTCCAGCTGAGATAGTTAGTCCCAATGCTGAGGTACCTATATTAGAGGGAACTGTTGAAAAACCAAATGTAGTCGTAGTGGGTAATTCTGGAGTTGGTAAGTCCACTCTGATCAATTCATTGTTCCAGACTTATGTGGCTGAAACATCGATAGGTGAAGCAACTACGAAGGAGCTCAGGGTATATGAGACTGACGCTCTAGGCTTTAGAATTATAGATACTATAGGATTTGAGCCAGGCGTTCTGAATCAGAGTAAGGCGATTACTGCGCTTCGCAAATGGTCTCGTGAAAGCATTAAAAATGATGATCCTACTCATCAGATCAGTATGATATGGTACTGCATCGATGGTACATCCCGTAAGATGTTCAAGAAGAATATCGATATGCTGGCTCGTGCAACTTCGGTGTGGAAGAGCGTGCCAATCATAGTGGTTATTACAAAGTCATACTCGAAGCCTGAGCGTGAAGAGAATATAAGGATGGTTTACCATGCTTTTAAGAATCACAATAAGCTCAGCGAGAATCTGAAGGCGATTGTTCCAGTTGTAGCAGCTACTTACAAGATAGATGCAGATTTGAATATAAATGTTACGCCTGACGGTCTCGGTGAACTTCTGGCGGAGACAGTGAAGTATCTGCCGGAAGGTATATCTGCATCCCTGGTGGATAAGAACTACTTCTATCTGCAGCAGAAGCGTGGTATGGCGCATAGCGTAGTGGGCGCGTCTGCACTGGCGGGGCTTACGGTAGGTCTCGTTCCTATTCCATTTCCGGATGGAACCATCCTGACACCTCTGGAGGTCGGAGAGATCAAGAGTCTATCCAAAATCTATGGAGTAGAGTTCGATAAGAACACGGAGCTGATTCAGACTATTATAAATGCTGGAACTGCGGGAATAGTTGCAAAAACTGCGTTAAATGCTATTAAAGCCATACCGGGACTGAATATCGCGGGTGACGTGTTAAATGGAATCGTAGCCGGAGTTATAGTTGCGGCGCTGGGCGAAGGAAGTGTATATATCTTTGAACAGATATACACGGGACAGAAGTCGGTTGCTGATACTGAGTGGGTTAAGAACTTCCTGGATTCTAAGGTTGCTTCAGGACTTACGAAGAATATTAATACTATAGTGAAGGAGTATACAGAGTTGCTTCAGAGTGGTAAGAAAGTAACTGCAAAAGACGTAATGATGATCATTATGAAAAATATAAAGTTAAAGTAGTGTGATAAGACAGGGAAGCTCCCTGTCTTATCTTGCATTATTGCTATAAACCTAGTATAATAGGGAAGTTATAGTGGCTTTTTGGCTCAAGAATCGGTTTTTAGCCATAATAACAGGCCAAAATATTAGATAAAATAAAGGGAAAACTATGAGATTTATTCATATCGCGGATGTTCATCTCTTTGCAACCCCAGACACTGAGTTTGAATGGGGCGAGAAAAGACCTCAAGAAATTGAAGAAACTTTTGAGAAGGTGCTGGATGCATGTAATGAGAAGAATATAGATCTTCTTCTAATTGCAGGTAATCTATATGATCGTTCACCTTCTGTAGAGGACCTTATATATATTGATGAGAAGCTGATGAGACTTGAGAAGACAAGGACTGTCATCTTATCAGGAACAGATGATTATATAGTTCCTGGAAGTGAGAGTGCAGCTTATAAGTTCAGATCTCGTACAGTTATGCTTCCGCCAGATAAGACAACAAATGCGTACCTGAAGGGTATCAATACATGTGTCACAGGTTATAGCTACGGCAAGCCTGAGTATTCAGAGAGAATACTTGAGAGCATTGATCCTGGACATCAGGGCGCTGTTAATATTCTGATCGGACATGGCGGTGATAAGAATCATATGCCATTTAGAAAGGACAAGCTGGCGGCTAAGGGATTTGATTATGTGGCTATGGGTTATATAAGAAGACCTGTCCACATCCTGAAGAATCGTATGGCATACGCTGGTTCACCAGAGCCTCTTGGTCCAACTGAGACAGGCCGTCATGGTTATGTTCTTGGTGAGATTACAGATGAGGGAACTAAGATAAATTGGTGCCCTATCGCTCGAAGAAACTACATGGACATCAGTATTACTATGAGTCCAGACCTTAGTCCTGAGGAGATTACTAAGAACCTTGAAGAGAAGCTGCTTAAGCTCGGAAATGAGAACATTTACCGCATAATTCTTCGAGGATTTTCGAAGGACAATCTCAGCTTTGACTTAGATAGAATAAAGAGCAGATATAACATTTATGAGATACTCAACATGACCATATCGGATGATGATGAGAAGATGCTCAGAGTCGAAAATGAGAAGAATATGATGGGTAGCTTTATCCGTGAGATACAGGGCAGCTACACTGTGGACGAACGTATAAGAAGCAAGGCGCTTAGATATGGTATGGAAGCGTTGATTATGGCGGGAGAAGATAGATAAATGCATCTTACAAAACTGTTAATTAGAGATTTTGGAAAATTTCATAATAAAAACATGGATCTCACGCCGGGAATCAATATAGTATACGGCGCTGAAGATTCGGGAAAGTCTACAGTCAGAGATTTTCTTGTAGGACTTATGTTTGGTATTCCTCGTCGTGAGGGTATCACAAAGGTTCGTTCAAACTATGAGCTGAGAAAGCCTCAGAACTCGAATAATTATTCTGGAACTGCTTATATTCAGAAGGATGATAGTACATATCTTGTAGATAGATCCTTCCTCGCAGGCGCGAGAAAAGCGTCGGTTCTGGATGTTGGATCTGGCCGTGAGGTAAGACTTGCAAATACAGATACGATAACAGGTACATTATGTGATACAGATAAGAATACATATCTTGATCTCAAATGTATCGCACTCGATGATGAGTCTGATGCAAAGGCTGATATGCAGGAGTTCCTGACAAATATCACTCTTACAGGTTCTTCAAATATTGATAAAGTGAAGGCTATCAAGTATCTGGAAAATGAGAAGAAGTCTCATATTCCAAAGCCTCTTATCAGAAGGCTTGATGAGCTGGATGAGAGAATAGCCGAGTATGATACAGTCGATGATGAGATTGAGGCTGTAGAGTCTGAGATTAAGACTCTGAATGAAGAGTTTGTTATGGAAGCTGAGCGCCGTAAGAGAGTTGCTCGTCGTATGGTAGAGAACGAAGACGGTACTATAACATATGAAAATGATGCTTCCATAGATGAGAAGATAGATAGAATCACTGAGCGTGAGACTAATATCGGTGTAAGTAAGAAGGCTGTTGATAAGGAAGAACAGAAAATCAAAGAGCAGAAGAAGGAAGAGAAGAAGGATATTCCTTTCACTGACAGAATCCCTGTAATCTTTGGTACTGGACTTTTCGTTATCCTCTTTATTACAGCTATTGTATATATACTTCCATTTGAGGATGTTATAAGAAAACTGTTCATCATCTTTACATGTCTGTTTGTTTTATTCACAATCTTAGACGGCTTCAAGGCAAAGGGCTACTTTGATTCCAAGGATAAGTCCGAGACGCCGGATGAGGAAGAGTTTAAGAAGGTTCTGACGGAACTTCGTGAGGAGGCCGAGGAACAAGAAGAGATAGAGTTCGATATGTCCTTTGCCAAGGAATATCAGGAGAAGAAGGCCGAACTCAGAGAGAAAGAAAATGCACTTATCGAGAGACGTAATGAGAGAAACAAGCTCCGTCACGAGTTCGATATGGTATTTAAGAAGAAGAGTGAACTTGAGGATGAGATAAATGCTATCGATCTTGCTATAGCTAAGATCAACTCTCTGTCAGATAGATTCAGAGAAGATGCATTTAAGAATCTTCTTGGAAATGTATCAAGATACATAGGAAGCCTGTCACAGGGAGAGTTCAGTGAACTTACATTTGATGACAAGGGCGACATTATCCTGAAGGCTGACTATGGTTTTGTACCTCTTTGGAGACTTACAGACGCAGATGCAGGAAAGATATATCTTGCTGTGAGACTAAGTATTGCTAAGTATCTTGCTAAGGAGAATATGCCACTCATTATCGATGGTACACCTATGCTTGAGAACGCATCTGAAGTAAAGTCTCTTGTTGACTGCCTTATGGATATGAAGGAAGAACAGATCATCATCTTCACGGATGACTGGGGAATGGATTCTGTATTCAAATCAAAGGGCGTTAATACAAATCTTATTCAATTATAAATAGTGCCTCGCGAGAGGCGGGGTAGTGAGTAAATGTCTCGAGAGCGAGACAAAATGGAGGAAAAAATGTCACAGTTATTATCAGTTAAGGATTTACATGTCAGCGTAGCTGAGACCGAGATACTTCACGGAATTAACCTTGAAGTTGGCCCAGGCGAAACCCACGTTATTATGGGTCCAAATGGTGCAGGTAAGTCTACACTTGGATATGCAATCATGGGTAACCCAAGCTACTCAGTAGGAAAGGGTAGCATTACATTTAAGGGTGAAGATATCACCGATGAGGAAACTGCCGACAGAGCAAAGGCAGGAATCTTCCTATCATTCCAGAACCCAATCGAGGTTCCTGGTATATCACTTTCTAACTTTATCAGAAATGCAGTCGATACAAAGACTGGAACTCGCGCAAGACTCTGGGACTTCCGTAAGAATCTTGAGAAGCAGATGGAACTTCTGTCTATGGATAAGTCATATGCAGATAGAGACCTTAATGTTGGTTTCTCAGGTGGTGAGAAGAAGAAGGCAGAGATCCTTCAGATGCTTATGATGAAGCCTGATCTTGCAATACTTGATGAGACTGACTCAGGTCTTGACGTTGACGCTGTTCGTACAGTATCAGACGGTGTTAAGGCATTCCATGAAAATGGTGATGGCGCTCTCATTATCATTACACACAGTACTCGTATTCTCGAGGCTCTTACTGTGGACTATACACACATTCTTGTTGATGGAAAGATAGTTGAAACTGGTGATGCATCTCTTGTAGATGAAATCAATGCTAACGGTTTCGAGAGATTTGTAAAATAGATTTTGTTAGAGGATAAATTATGGCAGATAAGGAAAAGACATATGTCGAGGACGTGGACCGCAGCATATATGACTTCCGAAATGTAGATGAGGATGTATATAAGGTTGCCGAGGGTCTGACTCCTGAGATTGTTCGTCAGATATCTAAGGAAAAGAACGATCCAGAGTGGATGCTTGAGCTCCGTCTTAAGTCCCTTGATATATATAATAATATGGAAATGAAGCCTTGGGGACCACCAATTGATGGTCTGCATATGGACAATATCGTCACATATATTAAACCTAAGGACAACAAAATGAGTGCTGACTGGGACGAGGTTCCAGAAGAGATTAAAGATACATTTGAACGTCTTGGTATCCCTCAGGCAGAGCGTGAGTCTCTGGCTGGTGTAGGTGCACAGTACGATTCAGAGCTTGTATATCACAATGTTCGTGAGGAGGTTGCTGCTCAGGGAGTTATCTATACAGACCTTGAGTCCGCAATGCATGGCGAATATGGAGATATGATAAGAGAGCATTTCATGAAGCTCATCACTCCACAGGATCACAAGTTTGCTGCTCTTCACGGTGCAGTATGGTCAGGAGGAAGTTTCGTATATGTTCCACCTGGAGTAAAGGTTGAGATTCCACTTCAGTCATACTTTAGATTAAATGCTCCTGGTGCAGGTCAGTTTGAGCACACACTTATTATCGTTGATGAAGGCGCTGATCTTCATTTCATCGAAGGATGTTCAGCACCTAAGTATAATGTAGCAAACCTTCATGCAGGAGCAGTTGAGCTCTTCGTAGGTAAGAATGCAAGACTTCGTTATTCAACTATCGAGAACTGGTCTAAGAACATGTATAACCTGAATACTAAGCGTGCCACTGTAGAGGAAGGTGGAAAGATGGAGTGGGTATCTGGTTCATTTGGATCACATACTTCTTATCTCTATCCTATGACTATCCTTAAGGGTGATGATGCAAAGGTTGAGTTTACTGGTATAACATTTGCTGGTGAGGGACAGAACCTTGATACAGGTATGAAGGTTGTTCACACAGGAAAGCGTACAGTATCAACTGTAAATACAAAGTCAATTTCTAAGAGTGGCGGTATCAGTACATTTAGAAGTGCTGTTGTAATCGGTCCAGAGGCAAAGGGAGCTAAGTCAGCAGTTGACTGTTCATCCCTGATGCTGGACGATATCTCAAGATCAGATACAGTTCCTGCTATGGATGTTAGATGTGCTGATGTTGATATCGGACACGAAGCTAAGATTGGTCGTATCTCCGATGAAGCTATATTCTATCTTATGAGTCGTGGTATCTCAGAGGAAGATGCCCGTGCTATGATCGTAAGTGGATTTGCAGATAACGTATCTAAGGAACTTCCACTAGAGTATGCAGTAGAAATGAATAACCTTATTCGACTTGAGATGAAAGGTTCGATAGGCTAGAGAAGAGGATAAAATATCGAGGAAAAGATGAATAATATAAGTATCAACAAGTTGCCAGTTCCAACGTGGACTTGGCTTAAGGTAAATGAATATAAAGTTGCAGTACCTGATAAGTTCGAGAAGACAGAATCAGTGATTGATACAATGCCTGAGGAAGTAAAGGTTGGAAAGGTCGACTTTACTTCAGTTTGTCTTGGAGATGTTGAGCTTGGTGCCGGAGAAGACTTCCGTAAGATATCTCACATGGCAAAGACTGGTGGAGATTCATATACAGTTGCAGCTGGTGTGAAGGTAGCTGAACCAATCAGAATTACCTATGATTATGGAAAGTCTTCAGACGATAACGCTGCTGGAAAGCTTTCTCGTACAGCTATTGTGCTTGGTGAGGGTGCTGAACTTACTGTAGTTATGACATTTAAGGGATGTCCTAAGTTCGGTGCAAATGATATAAGAATCAAGGCGGCTCCGACTGCTAAGCTGAATCTTATTGAGATATTCCAGCTGGAAGAAGGTTCAAACTTCGTAGATAGTATCGGTGGAAGATATCTTGAAAAGGGAGGCCTAAGTCTCATACAGATTAAGTCTGGTAAGGGTAATATGGCTCTTAGCTGTTCAGCGGATCTGGACGGATATAAGAGTACACTTGATATAGATACAGGATATCTTGTAACTGGAGATGATAAGCTTGATATAAACTATGTTGCAAGACATAGAGGAGCTAAGACAGATACTAAGATAAGTGTCAGCGGAGTACTTCGTGACAGAGCTGATAAGACATTCCGTGGAACTATTGATTTCATCAAGGGTTGTAAGACTGCAACTGGAGATGAGAGAGAAGATGTTCTCCTGATGGATGAGGGCGTACATAACAACACTGTACCACTTATCCTTTGCGCAGAGGAGGATGTTGAAGGTGCGCACGGAGCATCTATTGGTAAGATATCAGAAGAAGTTCTTAACTACTTTGCCAGCCGTGGTATAGCTGAGGATGATGTTACAGAGCTTATGGCAAAGTCTAGAATAGATGCTGTTGCAGGACGTATTCCAGATGCTGTAACACGTGATCTACTTCTATCAGAGGAGTAGCATTATCTTAGGTTCGATGAATAAAGGAGGTATAGTATGCCACCAATTGGACCAGGACCATTACCACCAAGAGGACCAAGACCTAAGGGTTGCTGCGGCTGCGGCTGCCTTACATTTCTTATGAGCATATTTGCTGCATTTGGACTGCTTTTTGGTTTATCTAGCGGCAAGAAGAAGTAAGAAGAAGTAATCGGATAATTATTCGATATAGATTAGATAATTATTTGATACAATTAAATGATAGTATTAAGAAAGATTTGAAGAAGTAATGAGTTTTAATGTAAATGACGTAAGAAAAGATTTTCCTTTCTTTGAAGGAACTGATCTTGCATATCTAGATAATTCTGCTACATCACAACGCCCTCGTCAGGTAGTTGAGGCAGTGGCTGATTATGAGTATCATCATAATTCCAATCCTTTCCGTGGACTCTACGATCTATCGATTGATGCGACAGAGAGATACGAGGCTGCGAGAACTAAGGTTGCTCACTTCATAAATGCAAGAAGTGATAAGGAGATAATCTTCACTAGAAATGCAAGTGAAAGTCTTAACCTTGTGGCATATTCCCTTGGCGAAATGTGTCTAAGCGAGGGAGATGAGATTATTACAACTGTAGTGGAGCATCACAGCAATATGCTTCCATGGAGGCTGGCTGCTAAGAGATATGGCGCTACAGTTAAGTATCTTGAGTGTGAAAAGGATGGAAGTTTTTCCTTAGATAGTTTTAAATCACTACTAACTGATAAGACTAAGATAGTTGCGATGACAGCTATGTCGAATATCTTTGGCAGAATTATAGATATAAAGAGCTTTGCTGCTGCAGCACACAAAGTGGGTGCTTACTTTGTAGCAGATGGAGCACAGAGCGTTCCTCATAGTAAGACAGATGTTCAGGATCTGGACGTTGATTTCCTGTCATTCTCAGGCCATAAGATGCTGGCACCTATGGGTATCGGAGTTCTCTATGGAAAGCAGGAGCTTCTTGAGAAGATGCCACCTTTCCTTTCTGGTGGAGAGATGATCGAGTATGTAACATTTGAAGATATAACCTATGCTGAGCTTCCTCATAAGTTTGAGGCAGGAACAGTAAATGCTTGCGGAGCTATCGGACTTGCGGCTGCGATTGATTACTTAGAATCTATTGGTTTAGAGGCTATAGAAGAGCGTGAGCTTGAGCTTACTCGCATGGCTCTTGAGGGCATTCAGGCTATTCCACATATAGAGGTTCTTGGTTCAGATAAGGCCGAGGAACATCACGGAATACTTACATTTAAGATAGAGGGAGTGCATCCACACGACATAGCAGCTATTATAGCAGATGCAAATGTAGCTGTAAGAGCTGGTCATCACTGTGCTGAGCCACTTCATCATTTTATCGGTATTCCTTCAACAACCAGAGCAAGTCTTATGTTCTATAATACTGAGGAAGAAGTACAGAGACTTCTGGATGTTATGAAGCAGATTCGCCCTATGATGGGCTATCCGGATTAATCGGACATAGATTCTGATTATTCTATTAGAGGAGTTTATATGCAAAGCAGAACATTTTACAATGAAATACTTACAGAACATAATATTCATCCGATACACAAGACTAAGATGATCGAGCCACAGAAGTCACTTCGTGGAGTGAATCCTTCTTGTGGAGATGATATAACACTTCAGTTAAATGTATCAGATGACGGTGTGATTACTGACGGAGCTTTCTTCGGTGATGGCTGTGCTATATCACAGGCAAGTGCTGATATGATGCTGGATCTTGTAATCGGAAGAAGTGTTGAAGAGGCTATGTCTCTTAAGGATACATTTCTTAAGATGATCAAAGATAAGATTACAGACGAAGAACTGGAAATGTTAGAAGAGGCGGGAGCTCTCAAGGATATTTCCCACATGCCTTCACGAGTTAAGTGTGCTGTTCTTGGCTGGCATACACTTGAAGAGATGCTGAAGGGTGGAGACTCAGACGTCAGTACTGAAGACCAGTAGAAATATATCTTGAGTGTTCATTCGAATTGATGTAGACTTAGTTAATATAGTGTAAGCTGAAAAATGGGGGTTAAAGCTGTATGAACGACAATAGAAGCTTCCTCGGGTGGCTTAAGCACCGCTGGAAAATGATCAGTGTTAGTGATTCGAGGTTTTTCAGGTTTATATGGATAGTTGCTATATGCATCACTCTTGTGACTGTTGTCATAAGCGCTGGAGTGACTGCAAAGACTAACAAGGCAGCAGCAGCTAAGGAGGCAGAAGAAAAGGCTAGACTTGAAGCTGAAGAGAAAGCTAGAGAAGAGGCCGAGCTTCTGGCAAGTTACACGGATGCAACAGAGACGGATGCTTCTCCAACTGATGCGGTTGACTGGATGCTTATCCTTGTTAATAATGATAATCCTTTACCGGACGGTTACTTGGTTCCTGAGTTTACAGAGCTTAGAAATGAGCAGAAGGTTGATAGTCGTATCTATCCAGAGCTTCAGAAGATGTTTGATGATGCTAGGGCTGCGGGACATTCTCCATATATCACATCTTCTTACAGAAGTAAGGAAGATCAGCAGGCTCAGTTTGATTCAAAGGTAAATGAGCTTCTTGAGCAGGGTAAGCCTGAGACTCAGTGTGAGGTTGAGGCTGCTCAGCTAGTAGCAAAGCCGGGATACAATGAACATGAGACAGGTCTTGCTATAGACGTTGGCTCAGATGCTGGTGAAGAAGCACAGAATGCATTGTGGACATGGCTTGCAGATAATAGTTATAAGTACGGCTTCATTATAAGATATCCTGAGAATAAGGTTACTTATACAGGTATCAGTAACGAGCCATGGCACCTAAGATATGTAGGTGTAGATGCTGCAACAGAAATGAAGCTAAACGATCAATGCTTAGAAGAGTATTTACTATTTAGATAATATTTAACCATTAAAAAATCACCCTGCGAAGGGTGATTTTTTATTAACTAATTCTAGGTTGATTAGTTGATATATTTGATTAACCAATAGCTGGTCTATCGTAATTATCTGTAATAGTATGCTTCTCTTTGTATTCTTTGATACGAGATTGGATACGTGTTACAGGATCAAGAAGTTCACTGATAGATGAGTCGTGGTTCAGGTGATCTATGATGATAGCGATATATTTGCTAAGATCAGTTGAGCTGTACCATGGCTTAGAGAACAGTTCTGGATTCTGATAAGTAACATTTGTAGAGATAACTCTATCGAAGATTCCCTGCTCGTATGCTTTATCAAAGATATCAAGTCCAGCTGTGAAGAGACCGAAGGTTGCGAGACAGAAGACTCTCTTGGCCTTACGCTCTTTAAGCTGACGGCATACATCAAGCATGCTCTCGCCTGAAGCTATCATATCGTCGATGATGATAACATCCTGTCCTTCAACATCGTCTCCAAGGAACTCGTGAGCAACGATAGGGTTCTTACCATTTATGACCTTTGAATAATCTCTTCTCTTATAGAACATACCTACATCAACACCGAGGTGGTTAGCAAAGTAGATTGCTCTATGCATAGCTCCTTCATCTGGGCTGATAACCATCATGTGCTTTGGATCAAGTACAAGATCTGGGGTAGACTTGAGCAGGCACTTGATGAACTGATATGTAGGCATCAGATTCTCAAAACCAACTGTTGGAATAGCATTTTGTACTCTTGGATCGTGAGCGTCAAATGTAATAATATTCTGTACGCCCATTGAAACTAATTCTTGAAGTGCAAGTGCGCAGTCAAGTGACTCACGACTTGTACGCTTGTGCTGTCTAGATTCATAGAGGAATGGCATGATAAGATTTATTCTGTGTGCCTTTCCTGCTGAGGCAGCAATGATACGCTTGATATCTGCATAATGCTCATCTGGGGTCATTGGAACCATTCTACCACCCAGGTTGTATTCGATACCTGTGTTAGTTACGTCTGCAAGGATGTAAAGGTCTGTTCCACGAACCGAATCCTTGATTGTTCCTTTTGCTTCTCCTGATGCGAATCTTGGACAGTTGTTCTCAATGAGATATGAATCCTTTGTGTAACCATTGAACATCATATTCTTAGTATCGAGATCGGCTCTTTCCTTACGCCATTTTACTAGGTATTCATCTACCTTCTTACCCAGCTTCTCTGAGCTCTTCAGTGCGATGATTCCCAGCTTTCCATCAGGAACGGTGATGAGTTTGCTTTGATCTGGCATTTCTTTTCCTCCTAGTTTTGAGACTTGATAAATCGCGTCTTTCTTATATCATCCCCATAAAAGGGGTAGAGTGTATATTTATCGACTATTCTTGACATTACCCTCTCAGTATAGCTTTCCTGTAGCTCACCTAGAGACAGGTTGGAGGAGATAAGAGTAGATTTCTGCTCCTGAATCCTCTTATTGATGATCTCGAAGAGTTGAGAACGTACGAAGGAACTCATAACTTCGGTGCCGAGATCGTCGATTATCAGTAGATCACTGCTATAGATATATTCATATATCGGTTTTGCCAGGGCTTTTACAGTCTCATTTTTCGACATGATGTATACGGATAGTATCTCAGAGAAGAGTTCGTTACTGGAAAGATACAGCACAGTATGGCCGCTGTCCAGAAGCGATTTCGCAATACAATTTGATAGAAATGTTTTGCCAAGCCCGGGTCCGCCGTACATTAAGATATTATCATCTACTGTATCGAAATTTTCCACAAACTTTAAAGCGTTTTCTACATTTCTTTTTACATTTTCGTATGGTGATATACCAAGGTCTTTGAAAGGCTCTTTACTATAGTATTCATATGAAAATGTATCGAAGTTCTCTCTTTCGAGGAGTTTCTCCAGATTTGAACGCTGGTAGAGCTCGCGGATTCTAAGTTTTGTAACACAGGAACATACCTTTCCCTGTACTTCGCCCCAGTCCTGACATATAGGACAGGTATATATAGGTTCGAGGTAGTCCTCGGAGTAACCATTTTCTGTGAGCAGCTTTTTCTTCTCGAGAGATATCTTAGAAATCTGCTCCTGCATCTTAGCGCTTTCTCCGTCGTCCGGTGCAGAACCTTTCTTTAGCCTACTTCTAATTGTGCCAAATGTTATATCACTGATCTGGTTATCTAGCTCCTTCATCTTAGGGAGCTTCTCATAGACCTCGATGATTCTGTCCTTATGAGTTATCTCATTCTCGAGACGTCGTCTGCTTAGATATTCGTTTGTATCAATCTCCTCGAGAGTTTGTAAGATCATTTATTACTGCCTTTCATCAGATACATATTTTCTATAGCCTTCAGCTGATCCAGGCTTTCCTGGTTTGAGCTGACTCCGACAGGAGTAGCCATCTTCTTCATAGCATGCTTCTCATCCAGTGCAGTAATATCTGCGATGCTGTGAACGTCTGACTTGTGCCAGCTCTGAAGGATTCCATTCACGTAAGGGAATGTAGCATCATTTGGCTTCTGAGTGATTGCTCTGTTACAAGCTTCGATAATTATAGTATCTGAGAAATCATATTCATTTGTCCAGGTATTTATAAACTGCTTCTCAACTGGTGCAGGTGATATGCGGTTTGTAATACCCAGAGTCTTAAGTATCTTAGTATATAGCGTGAGGAAACGGTCTGTATATTCCTCAGCATCTGTACGATTAGTAATGCCTTCCTCAAACCAGTTCTTGGCAACCTTTTCGATATAATTGAAGCTTGTTTTCTTTATACCAGCACAGTACTCAAGAAGGTACTCGCATAGGTCAAATGAAAAACCAAGCTGATCTTTTATATAGATAAGGGAGTTAAGCTCCTTCTGCGCGAGATCGCGGTTGCAGTAAGCCTCCGCCTCACTTATGAGATTCTTGATCTCAGGATCACGCTGCATTCCAACCAGCATGTCTGGAGTTGGCTGCTTCTTACGTGGTGCGCGAAGTGTATCTGTGGACTCCTGAGCTTCAGAAACCTCAGCCTTAACTTCTTTCAAAGACTCTTTCGAGGATTTCTTGCTTTCTGACTCAAACTTAAGATCAACTACCTTGAGCTGTGAGCTGAGATCAGGATCAGGACTCTTGAGAGTCTTAAGAACGATTCCGATAATCTCGTTGTCTTCATTATAACGAAGAGAGATTGCGTCCTCTTTTATCCAATACTTGATACCGCGGCATACATCCTTTTCGGTGCAGTTAAGTGCATCGGCAATGCCGCTTATTAGAATCTTTCTGCCAGTAGAGCAGAGCATGGCAAGATACAGGTAGAGCTTTACGAAGTCCCCATTTGCATCTGTCATGTAGTATTCAATAAAGATATTTGATATATTTGTAAACCCCTCTTTTTCGGAGATTATGCTTATTTCACCCATATAAATCCTTACCTCTTTTTTTCAGTGCTTTTGCATTGTATCAAAAGACCATTTTAATTGCAAACACCCAAAGCGGTTTTGGGGTGTGTTTAAGTGGGGTGTTGAAACTGTTCATAATGTTGAGAGTTTTTAGTAAGCTCTCTTAACTGACTAAAACAGGACATTTCTCCGTGAAGAAATGTCCTGATAGAATGTTGATAATTATTAATTTTGGTTTACATAATTTTGTAGAAAATTTTGTGGACTTTGTTGATAACTTACTTTTGAAGTAGTTCTACACCCAAGGAATCTATGTTTCCGGCACCCATAGTTATTAACATGTCGTTGTGTTTTGAATTATTTTTAAAATATTTTTTTATCTCTTCAAAGCTGCCGAGATATACTGCATCACAACCAAGATTTTTCAGTTCTTTTTCGAGGTCTTTTGAGGATACAGAGCCATCATCAACCTCTCTTGCAGCGTAGATATCAGCTAGTAAAACATGGTCTGAAACTGAGAGAGCCTTAGCGAAGTCCTTAAGATGAGCCATTGTTCTTGAGTAGGTATGAGGCTGGAATGCAACCCATAGCTCTGCCTTCTTTACTGAGTTTGCAACTGCAAGGGAAGCGCTTATCTCGGTTGGATGATGAGCATAGTCATCTATTATAGTTACGCCTGACTCGGTTGTTCCCTTGTACTGGAAACGTCTGTCGGCACTGTGGCATTTTCTAAGTCCTTCTTTTATATCCTCAAGAGATATACCTATATAAAGTGATGCGGCGATAGCGGATAGAGAGTTAACTGCGTTATGCTCTCCGGTAACTGATAGTGTAACTTCGCCCTTATCTTCGCCGTGTATATAGAGTTCGTAAGTTGCATTTCCAAGTTCATTAAGATGAATGTTACGAGCTTCGAAATCATTTCCAGGATTTTTTCCAAATGTAAAGACCTTGATGTCTCTATCCTTAACAGCATCCACAATCTGGTCGCGGTACTTCATATCACCATTTACGATAAGAGCTCCGCCTTCGCGAGTCTTTGTAGCAAAGGTTGCAAATGAAGCTGCTATATTTTCAATATTCTTAAAGAAGTCTAAGTGATCATTATCTACATTTAGAATAATACTTGCGTATGGTTTAAACTCGTGGTAGCTATTGGTATATTCGCAGGCTTCTGTAACAAAGTACTCGGAATTGCCGACACGAATGTTACCATTTATTTCATTTAAGTGACCACCGATTGATATAGTAGGATCTGTTCCTGCCTCGAGCATGATGTAAGACATCATGGATGTTGTAGTAGTCTTTCCGTGTGTTCCTGCAACTGCTACGCTGTAGTTATAATTATCCATCAGCTGTCCAAGAAGCTGTGCTCTTGTCAGGAGTGGGATGTTGCGGCGCTGAACCTCAACGAACTCCTCGTTGTCTGGATGAATAGCTGCAGTATATACTACGAAGTCGATATCATCAGATATGTTAGAAGCGACCTGGCCGTAGAAGACCTTGATTCCACCAGCTTCAAGACTCTTTGTTGTATCGGACTCCTTCATATCAGAACCTGATACTGTGAAGCCATCATTTTTTAGAATCTCTGCAAGACCGCTCATGCTTACTCCGCCGATGCCAATAAAGTGTGCATGGCATGGTTTATTAAAATCTACCTCATACATTGTCTTATGCTTCCTTTTTTGGATTTTCTTTCTATTAATATGGTTCTTTACTTTTTAAACCATCTTAATCTTTTTAACCGGTTTATTCTATCACATTTCTTTTTTTTATTAAAGAGCTAATGAAAATTAAAAAAATTAAAGCTGAGGGGTTCGAAAACCCTTGACATTCTAAGCACTAGGGGTAAAATTAAAAGAAGTTATTTAGTGAAAAACAAAGGAGATAAGGTTATGGCTAAGAAAGATATTGACTGGGGAAGCCTCGGATTTGGTTATGTTAAAACCGATGCTAGCTACGTATCAAACTTCAAAAATGGTGCGTGGGATGATGGTGTGATCACACCTGATCACAATATTACAATGAGTGAATGTGCTTGCGTACTTCATTACTCACAGTCTTGCTTCGAGGGACTTAAGGCATACGAAACTGAGGATGGACATATCGTAACATTTCGTCCTGACCTCAATGCTCAGAGAATGATGGATACATGCGAGAGACTTGAGATGGCTGTATTCCCTAAGGAGAGATTCCTTGATGCAGTTGATAAGGTAGTTCTTGCTAACGAAGATTGGGTTCCACCTTTCGGAAGCGGTGCAACTCTTTATATCAGACCATTTATGTTTGGTTCAAATGAAGTTATCGGCGTTAAGCCTGCTGAGGAGTATCAGTTCAGAATCCTCACAACTCCTGTTGGACCATACTTCAAGGGTGGCCAGAAGGCTATTACTATAAGAATAAGTGATTTCGATAGAGCAGCTCCTCACGGAACTGGTCACATCAAGGCTGGTCTTAACTATGCTATGTCACTTCATGCTATAGTTGATGCTCATAAGCAGGGATTTGATGAGAACCTCTATCTTGATCCTGCAACAAGAACTAAGGTAGAAGAAACTGGTGGAGCTAATGTTATCTTCATTAAGGGTAATAAGTTCATTACTCCTAAGTCAAATAGTATCCTTCCATCAGTAACTCGTCGTTCACTTGAGATAGTAGCAAAAGACTACTTAGGTCTCGAAGTTGAAGAGAGAGAAGTTTTCTTTGATGAGGTTGCTTCATTTGACGAGTGTGGTCTTTGCGGTACAGCTGCAGTTATCTCACCAGTTAGAGCAATCAATGATCATGGCAAGGAGATTGTATTCCCTGGCAGTGCAAATGGTGAAGTTGGACCTACTATCAAGAAGCTGTATGAGACTCTTACTGGAATCCAGATGCATAAGATCGAAGGACCAGAGGGTTGGGTACACGTAATCAAGTAATAAGACTGTTTTGAATAAGAACAAGATAAAGAACATGATGTAACTCATCATGTTCTTTTATATTATAAGTGAAATGTGGTATATAATTCATTTATATTGACAAAAGCAGGGCAAGTACTTATTATTGTAACGTAAAATTATCGAGTGATACCTATGCTGCTAGATTCTGATTTTGACAATTAGTATCACATATATGTTTTAGAAAGATAATATATATGAAGAATTCCTATAAAGGTATTATTAAAAATACAGTCAAGAAAGTATGCTTATCAGTTCTTACTATAGCTATGCTAGCATCATTTGTAGGTTGCGGAGAGACTACAAAGACAGTTAAGTCTGAGGATATGAAGATTACTCTTAGCAAGGAGTATCAGAAGGGTACTCTGGCAAATGCAACTTGGTACTATACTAGTCCGGATGGACTCGCTATGGGTATTAGATCCATGAAGGATGATGTGGAGAAGAGCGGACTAGAGGTTAACTCTGCTCAGGACTATGCAGAGGCATATATCAAAGCTAATAGCATCCCTGGCTCTCCTAAGGTGGAAAGTCGTCAGGGCTATGTGTACTTTTCATATAAGAAGAAGGTGTCTGGTACAGATTATTCTTACCTTACATGCGTTTACGAACATGATGATGAGTATTGGCTTGTAAACTTCGCCTGCTATAAGGAATTATATGGCGAGTATAAAAATGAATTCTTTAAATCTGCTGATTCTGTAGAGTTTATAGAAAAAAGCGAATAGGATCTTTGAATGAACAAGGATGAACTAACAACTAACGAAAAGGCCCGAAAGAAGGAAAGATTTCTTCAGAATAGATTTATTCTGGCAGAGCTTGTAAAGAAGGGCATTCGACTTAAATATCGTAGATCATATCTAGGAATCCTCTGGTCACTTCTTGAGCCACTTCTATCTATGGTAGTTCTTACTATTGTATTTGGAACACTTATGGGAGAGAAGACAAGAGAGTTCCCTGTTTATATACTATCTGGAAGACTGCTGTATAGCTGCTTCTCCCAGTCTACAACTGCAGCACTGAAATCTATCAGAGCTAACAGTTCTATAATAAAGAAGGTATATGTACCAAAGATGCTATACCCTCTGTCATCGATTCTCTTTAATTACATTATATTTTTAATATCGCTTATCGTGCTGGCGATAGTGGCAGTGTTTCTTGGTGTGTATCCAACACTTTATCTGTTTCAGGCGGTTGTAAGTCTATTTGTACTCCTGCTCCTGAGCCTTGGATGCGGCCTGCTTCTATCTACAGTTGGAGTTTTCTTCAGAGATATGGAGTATCTGTGGAATGTAGGTCTGATGCTTATCATGTATACATCAGCTATTTTCTACCGCGCTAACAAGCTTCTTGGTAGTAGATGGAGCTTTGTACTGAAGGCTAATCCACTCTTCTGTGTTATAGAGAACTTCAGATGCGCAGTCTTTGGCCAGCCTATGAATATGAAATATCTGATATATTCATTTGCATTTAGTGTAGTTGCAATACTTGTAGGAATCTTATTCTTTAAGAAAAATGAGGATAAGTTTATCCTGGAGATATAGTTATGAGTGAAACAGTACTAAGGGTTGAAGATGTAAGCATGAGATTCAACCTAAGTAAAGAAAAGCATGATTCCCTCAAGGAATACTTCATAGCTCTTATGAAGAAGCAGCTCATCATGAATGAGTTCTGGGCTTTGAAGGATGTTTCTTTTGAGATAGAGAAGGGCGACCGTCTGGGAATCCTTGGTTTCAATGGAGCCGGTAAGTCAACTCTGCTTAAGGTAATAGCAGGTGTCTTTAAGCCAACTGAAGGAAAGGTTTACCGCGAGGGAGTTCTTGCTCCCCTTATCGAACTGGGAGCGGGATTCGATCCTCAGTACACAGGTCTTGAAAATATCTACCTGTACGGAGCGTGCCTGGGATATAGTCATAAGTTTATAGATGAGAAGCTACAGGATATCATAGATTTCTCTGAGCTTAAGGACTTCATCGATGTTCCTCTTAAGAACTATTCATCTGGTATGAGGGCGAGACTCGGATTTGCTATAGCTACTATAGTAGAACCAGATATGCTGATCCTTGATGAGATTTTGTCGGTTGGAGATGCTAAGTTTAAGAAGAAGAGTGAAGCAAAGCTTAGAAGTCTTCTGGATAAAAATGTTACAGTTCTATTTGTATCTCATAATACCGAGCAGGTTAGATCCCTTTGTAACAAGGCTATCATCCTGGAAAAAGGTAAGATGATTGACTTCGGTGACGTGGAGACTATTACACGCCATTACGAGGAAATGGTTGGCAAATAGGGTTGGTAAAAAGTATAAATTATGCTAGAATGATTTCTTGAATGGTTATAATTTGTATCACAAGTTACTCGAGGCTTAAGTTTGGGGGTATATATGGCTTTCTTGGAATTATTAAAAGTTATATTAATAGGTATAGTTGAAGGAATCACAGAATGGCTTCCTATAAGTAGTACAGGACATATGCTTATCCTGGATCAGTTCTTAAAGCTAAATGCTGATCCTGAATTTAAGGAAATGTTCTTCGTTGTTATACAGCTTGGAGCTATCATTGCAGTAATCTATATGTACTGGAGTAAGCTATGGCCATTTAGAATAGTTCGACCAGAGACAAAGTCTAGCAAGAAGAATGGCAAGAAGGATAGCAAGTGGAAGAACGAATATCGTATCGGAAGCATTGGTATCTCAAGACCAGTAATCATGATGTGGGTTAAGGTTCTTGTTGCTACAGTTCCTGCTGGAATCCTCGGTCTTCTTCTGGATGACTGGATGGATGAATATGCACATACACCTGCAGTTATTGCAGTTGCACTTATAGTTTATGGTATTCTCTTCGTACTTATAGAGAAGAGAAATGTAAAGCGTGCGCCTCATATTACTAAGCTCGGACAGCTTACATATCTGGATGCACTTAAGCTTGGTTTATTCCAGTCACTGGCTATCGTACCTGGTACATCAAGATCAGGTGCAACAATAGTTGGTGGTCTTACAATGGGTGTCTCTAGAAAACTTGCAACAGAGTTTTCATTTTTCATGAGTATACCTATCATGTTTGGATGGAGTGTTGTGAAGCTCATCAAGTTCGGACTTCATTACTCAGTTCTTGAGTTCTTCGAAATGATGATCGGACTTTTAGTTTCATTTATCGTATCCATCTTCGTAATTAAGTTCCTGATTGGTTACATTAAGAAGAATGATTTTAAGGTATTCGGTTTCTATCGTATAGGCCTTGGTGTAATTATCATTTTGATCTTTGTAATCAAGTCTATTGTGGCAGGCTAGTCTGCTGCTGACACTTCAGGAAATCTATAAAAAATCTCTTGACGAATAATAGTGCCCTATGGTATTCTAACCATTGCGTTTCTATACGCACTTCTTTTTGTGTGCTTTTACGGCAGATCCCAGCCTGCACCAAGAAGTTACCCTATGTCCGTATAGAAGCAGTTGATTAAAGATTTTATACATATGTTTTATGGAGGTGACTCGTCATGCGTGTCAAGATAACTCTCGCTTGTACAGAATGCAAGCAGCGTAACTACAATACGACAAAGGAAAAGAAGCTTCACCCAGATAGAGTTGAGACTAAGAAGTACTGCAGATTCTGTGGAAAGCACACAATTCACAAGGAGACAAAATAATCTCTAAATAAAGGGGTATTTTGTCACGAGAATAATTAAGAGGTAGATATTATGTCAGACAAAAAGGAGACATCACCTGCTCTTAAGAGAAGCTGGTTTCAGGAGCTTAAGGGTGAATTTAGCAAGATAACCTGGCCTGGAAAGAAGCAGCTTGCTAAGGAAGTAACAGTTGTACTTGTATCAGCTATACTTCTCGGCTGTCTTATAGTTGTAGTAGACTATTTGCTTAACCTGGGTCTTCAGTATTTATGGTAGGCGGTGAATGATATGGCAGAAGAAAAGAATTTAGATATAGAAGAAACTGCAGCTTCATCCGAAGAAGCAGTAGAAGAGGTTGTATCTGAAGAAGTTGTCAGTGAAGAGTTCACTGGTGATGAAACTGCTCAGGAACCACCACGTCAGAAGTCTGCCAATGTAAAGCAGCAGGGTGATGATGAACCTCATTGGTATGTTGTTCATACATACTCAGGTTATGAGGAAAAGGTTAAGAAGGACATCATGAAGACTATCGAGAACAGAAGACTCGAAGATCAGATGTTCGAAGTTATGGTTCCTACACAGGATGTTACTGAAACAACCAAGAAGGGTACCAAGAAGACTATATCCAAGAAACTTTTCCCTGGATATGTTCTTGTTCATATGATTAAAAATGATGTCACATGGTACGTAGTACGTAATACACGTGGCGTTACAGGCTTCGTTGGACCTGGATCAGAACCAGTTCCACTATCAGACGCAGAGATGGCTAGACTTGGTGTCAAGATGAGTGAGATCAAGATCGATGTTGAAATCGGCGACAGAATCAAGGTTATATCAGGACCTTGGGCTGGATCAGAGGGCGGCATTAAGACCATCAACCGTACAAAGCAGACAGTTACTATGGATATTGATCTCTTTGGACGTTCAACAGATGTTGAGATTAATCTCGCTGAGATTCAGAAGCTTAAGTAATCTTCTATAAGATAGAAGATTTTGTTAGATATCTAACTGGTAATCCAGTTACATATAACTATATTTGTTCTTTAACCTGGAACATTTATAGATAGTGGAAGGAAACAAATATTATGGTTTCCGCGATTTACCACGAGAGGAGGAATTAGAAATGGCTAAGAAAGTCAAAGGTTACATTAAGTTACAGATACCTGCAGGAAAGGCAACTCCAGCACCACCTGTTGGACCAGCACTTGGTCAGCATGGTGTTAATATCGTAGACTTCACAAAGCAGTTTAATGATAGAACAGCTGATAAGGGTGATATGATCATCCCTGTAGTTATCACAGTTTATGCTGATAGTTCTTTCAGCTTTATTACCAAGACTCCACCTGCAGCAGTTCTTATTAAGAAGGCAGCTGGTCTTGCTAAGGCTTCTGGTGAGCCTAACAAGAAGAAGGTAGGAAAGATTACAAAGGCACAGGTTGAGGAGATCGCTAATACAAAGATGCCTGACCTGAATGCTGCATCACTCGAGTCTGCAATGAGCATGATAGCTGGTACAGCTCGCTCTATGGGCATCGAAGTAGTTGACTAATATCGGAGGTAATGAAGATGAAAAAAGGTAAGAGATATATAGAGGCTGCAAAGCTTGTTGATAAGGCTAAGCTTTACGACCTTGCAGAGGCAGCAGAATTAATCAAGAAGACAGCTAGCTCAAAGTTCGATGAGACAATCGAGGCTCATTTAAAGCTTGGTGTAGATGGACGTCACGCAGACCAGCAGGTTCGTGGTGCAGTTGTTCTGCCACACGGAACTGGTAAGGAAGTTAAGGTTCTCGTATTTGCCAAGGGAGATAAGGTTGACGAAGCACTTGCTAACGGCGCTGATTATGCTGGTGGTGAGGAACTCATTCCAAAGATTCAGAATGAAGGTTGGCTTGACTTCGATGTAGTTATCGCTACACCTGATATGATGGGTGTTGTTGGACGTCTTGGACGTGTACTTGGTCCTAAGGGACTTATGCCTAATCCAAAGGCTGGTACAGTTACACCTGATGTTGTTAAGGCTATCGCTGATGTTAAGGCTGGTAAGATCGAGTACAGACTTGATAAGGCTAACATCATTCACGTTCCAGTTGGAAAGGCTTCTTTCACAGCTGAGCAGATCGCTGACAACTATAAGGCACTCATGGATGCAGTTGTTAAGGCTAAGCCAGCAAGTGCAAAGGGTACATACCTTAAGAGTGTTACAATTACTTCAACTATGGGTCCTGGCATCAAGCTTAACCCAATCAAGTTCGCTGGACAGGGTACAGCTGAGAAGTAATTATTTCATTTGACATATGTTTTTTATAGAGCATCGCGTGTACGCGGTGCTCTTTTTTACGTTCAAGAAATGGGAGTTCTGTCACATGACAGAAAATTGAAATTTTTCGCATTTTATCGTCAAAATCAATAACAAACTACATCAAATTAGAAAAAGTTTGTGCAAAATATACAAAGAATTCTGTTAATCTTTAACAGTAATGCCGTTTATTTAGGCAGGTGGATTTTGGTATAATAGGAGTGTAGTTGATTAATGTTTCTGTAGTTTTTAACCTGTTAGTTTAAGGGAGGTTGCTTATGCTTCATTCTCGAGTTTCTAACAAATTAAAAAGAGCATTTTGCTACTCTCTAACAGCCACTTTGACGGTTGGCTTTTCTTTCGGCAGCATAGGTCTTAATGTGCAGGCCGAGGAAAACTCTGCTGCCAGATATAATAAGTATGGTTACAGATATAGCTATGAAAGTGGTGTCCTAAACGAATCCCAGATGGAATTATATGACCAGCTTGTAATGTTGTGCGACAGATATCTTACTACCGACACTGACGTAAGAGAAGTGGAGGGATGTGGTTTTCTGTTAGATATGCTTCGCGTTGAGGGGTATAACTCTAATAATGCGGGTGATGTAAATGATCTCACGATGTTACTTGCGGTATTTGAAAGAGAAAATCCTCAGTATTACTTTGTTGATTCTTCGACATATTACTATGCAGAAGATTCCGAAACAGGTGATATTACAGGAATATATCTTCAGGTTTATCCACGATTCGTATATGGGGAGGTAAGATCTACATGGTCAGATATCATTTTTAGCAGGATAGATGAATGCGGAGAGAAGATAAATGATTATGTTGAACAAAACTACAGTGATGAGTCTATAACAAGTTATATTAAAGAGGATATTGCCAACGACTTAGTATGTGAGATGACAACATATGACCTTGATTCAGAGTATCATCAGAGTATTTACAGTGTGTTTGAATGTAAGAGGAGCGTGTGCAACGGGTATGCGCTTGCAACATCGGCCATACTTAACTCTATAGGAGTGAAGACGGTTGCTCCGATCAGTGATACGCATTGCTGGATAAAGACGAAGTTGGATGATGGTTCGTGGTATGCGACTGATCCTACATGGAATGATGCGGGCTCGGTTAGTTCAGATAAATATCTGGACCTTTCTGATGAGAATATTGCGGCTAAGGATGCGGGTACAAGGGTACACATTATCGCACATCCGGAGTTTTATCCTAGAGCAACAAATGATTATGTAAGGCCGGTTATCTCGAATGACGAGAAAGAAACTAATGTTGAAACGGATTCTGGTAAAGCTAAAGTAGTTGAAGGTTCAGATAGTTAGGATACTACACAGGCTGCAAAGAACAATAGTTCGGCTAGGGACAATGGTTCAAAGTCAAATAATGGTTCGAAGAATGGTAATGGATCTAAGTCAAATAATAGTTCGAAGTCAGGAAATGGATCGAATAAGGGTAATAGTTCGAAGTCAAGTAGTACTGCTAACCAGGATAATCCGAAGAATTCAGTAACAGAACAGGATGATATTGTAGTTCCTGAACCAGTTGCTATTCCTGATACAGTAACTAGTGATAGTTCCAAGGAAATAACTTCAGCTCCTGAAGTAACAGCTCAGACTTCTATAGCTACTCCAAATGGTACATCTGCAAGTGCTGCAAATGATACGACATCTGCTACTGATGCTGCGAGTCAGCCGGCATTCTGCAATGAGTGGAGAGATGGAAGATGGTATAGTGCTGATGGAACGCAGAGCTACAGCGCTACAATCGGATGGTACAAGAATGCATCTGGTTGGTGGATGATGGATAGCTCTGGATGGTATCCAACTTCTATATGGCAGAAGGTTGATGGAAGCTATTACTACTTTAATAAAGATGGTTATATGGCCGCAAATGAATGGGTTGACGGCTACTATATAAGTGGCGATGGAACATGGACTTATGCTCCAGTTGGTTCCTGGGGAAGTGACTCGAGAGGCTGGTATTTTGGCGATGAGAGCGGCTGGTATGTAGTGAACTCCTGGCAGAAGATAGATGGAGATTGGTACTACTTTGATGGACAGGGTTATATGGTGACCAATAAATACATAGATGGTTGTTGGATTGGAGCAGACGGAGTAAGTAGATAGAAAAGTTTGTTATGGGATATCCTCGAAAAAGGCACCCTTTTCCGGATGGAAAAGGGTGCCGCTTTTTGGCTTATTATATCATTTCTTAATGCTTTATCTTACTTAGTAGTCGGAAAATCTGTTCGGATGTAGCAGCTATGTTGACACGCGCGGCTGCGGGATCCATAGCTTGTTCTATAGAGGCAGGGCGTCTCATTATAGGGAAATATGCATCAATATCAGGAATCTCATCTCCGTCAAAAGAAGCTGCCACGGAACCAACTATTGCAATGACTGGCTTGTTGAATACCTTTGCGATATGGGCGATACCAAGTGGTGCTTTACCCATGGCTGTCTGAGCGTCGAGCATTCCCTCGCCGGTAACTACGATATCAGCATCGCTTATATAATTCTTGAGATTGGTCTCTTCTATTACTATTCTATTTCCTGGCTCAAGCTCTCCTCCAAGATAATACTTGAAGCTGAAGCCTAGTCCTCCAGCAGCACCACATCCAGGTGTTTCTGGATCTATGTTTTTATTAAGCGCTTCATTTGATATCTTGGCAAATCGCTCCATCCATTTGTCTGTGGCTTCAATCTCTGAATCAAAGAGTCCCTTCTGTGGACCGAATACTCTGGAAGCTCCTCTCGGACCATATAGTGGATTATTGACATCGCAGGCTATTCTGAATGTACATTCAGAGATAAGTGGATTTATGAATTCAGGATTCACCTTGTCAACAAACTCCAGGTCGCCTCCTGTGAGATAACCATTGTCGCCAGTGAGCAGCTTTCCTGAAGAGTCATAGAAGTAGGCTCCAAGGGCCTGAAGCATACCGATTCCAGCGTCGTTGGTAGCACTTCCTCCGAGTCCTATAATAAAATGTCTGCAACCCTGCTCCAGGGCGTCTAGAATCATTTGTCCTACGCCGTAAGTCGTGGTTTTGATAGGATCTCTATCTACAGCAGGTATGAGTGTAAGTCCAGCTGCTGCGGATATCTCAATGATTGCAGTCTTGTTCGGATTTTCGATAATGCCGTACATTGCCCTTATGGTTTTGCCAAGTGGGTTCATAACATTTATCTCTCTAAATGTTCCGCCGCATCCTGTAGTTACGGCTTGTACGGTGCCTTCGCCGCCGTCGGCCAGTGGTCGAACTTCGTACTCAGCGTCAGGGATAGCTCGGAGCAGTCCCTGTGCGGCTGCTTTTCCGCATTCCATAGATGAAAGAGAGCCTTTCATCGAATCAATTGCAAATACAACCTTCATAATCCGGTCTCCTAATTAATTGTTTGAATATTATATTTATCAAAATGACTTTTTCTCGATTATAGCAGAGTTGTGGAATCAAGAAAACATCAGAGTTGAATAATCAAGAAAATACTTGAAATAAGCTATGATTCATTGTAAAATCAAACTTTAACGTGGGATATTATGGAAACCACGTAGAATAATGACAGTAAATTATTGCTAGATGGAGATTTTTATTATGAGACGTGTTTTTTCTGGTGCTCTTGCAACTATGATGATACTTAGTTTAGTGAACCCAGTAGATTCATTTGCAAAGACAAGTAAAGAAACTGTAAAGGATAATGTGTATGCTACAAGTACTGATGCTAAGCCTGCTATGCAAACTAACCAGCAGTCAGAGCAGAGTGAGCAGAAGGTACAGCTTAAGAAAGCAAAGGGCGTAACACTTCAGTCTCAGGAACCTGATCAAGGTGAAGGCGAAGGTGGAGGTGGAGAGACTCCACAGCCTGTTGAGCCTACAGTAGAAGTTTCTTACACAGCTACTATAGAAAAGGATGACAAGGGTCAGGTTAAGAAGACAGAAGTAGAATTTAACGATCCTGCGGCAGGGTATACAAGAGAAAATGAGAGAACTGCTGAGGGTATTAAGGATACAACCTCAGATAGAATACATTATATTAATCTTGATGATGGCGTAGGCGACTATACAAGTGATGCTATCCTTATCGAGAGTAATGGTCATTACGGACTTATTGATGCATCTAACAAGCTGGGGGATACTTCACAGCATCCTCATAAGGCCGTTGGAGCTTCTGCATCAGGTAAGATAGTCCTTGATTATATGGAGGCTCTTGGAGTAGAGCATCTTGACTTCGTTGTAGCGACTCACAGTCATTCGGATCATTTGGGCGGTATTCCGGATATCGTTCAGGAGATGGAAAATGTATATGGAACCAAGACTACAACTGTTACAAGTACAGCAGATACTGCAAATAATACGCTGAATTATTATGTGGATGGTAAGCCAGCAGGTGCAGTATCAAATGAAGACGAACTTGCAGCTATTAAGGAAGCTGATCCTGAGGCTCCAACTGTAAGTGATCCTGTGACAGACACAAAGGATTATCCAAGATTTACTCTTGTAGATGAGAATACAACATATATCTATAAGTCTTATACTCCAAATACTGAGGAGGATGCTAAGGGCTGGAACAGTGGTGCTTACTACACAGCTGCTGAGAATGCTATGGCAAAGACTAACAAGCTGCTTGTTAACAAGACTGATAAAACTGCTATGTCAAAGATTGGTGCTGCTTACTCAAATGGTGGTACTGCAGCAGACAATACTGATGATTATATCAGCTTTAAGTTTGGGGACTTTGATATATCACTGTATAATCTCATTTCCAGATCAAATAAAGATGAAAATGCTAACTCTATAGTTACATATGTTGAGAAGGCTGGCACTAAGACAGTTCTTCTTGCTGATATCGATGTGTATGACACAATCGAGCAGAAGCTTGCTAAGGCTATCGTTGCAGATCATGGTACTCCAACAGCAGTAAAGATTGGTCACCATGGATTTACTGCTTCGACAAGTAAAGAGCTGATTGATACATTTAACACAAAGTATGCAATTATCACTACTGAGAATAATGACCTGAGTTCTTATTCACCTTTCTATAACTATATGAAGAAGAAGGGAACTACCCTCTATAGAACAGTTGATCAGAAGGGAATGCAGGCTATCGTTCAGGATATGACTGGTTCACTTAGCTTTAAGACCTCTGCAATTGGCGAGCTTGATGAGGGGGCTCAGGAGTATGAGCTCACAAGCGATTATCAGACTAAGAAGCATTACAACAAGATATATAAAGTAACAAAGACTACAACAACTACAACACCTGTCGACGGCGGTGAGCCAATCGTAGATACTCAGAATGAAGATTATGAAGTGATCAGAGATTACTACGAGACAGAAGTAAGTAGTGAAGTAGTAAGTGTTTCAAGATATACAGGTATTACATATGGAAGCGCTCCTGTAGCATGGAAATGGAATGCTAAGGAAGGTCGTTGGTACAAGTGGTGGAAGAACTGGTCAACTTATGACTGGGTATTCTTAAAGGCTGATGGTACAAATGCAATTGGCTGGAACACAATTAACGGCAGACTTTACCTCTTTGATGATAATGGTATCATGCAGCATGGCTTCCAGACATACGAAGGACGCCGCGTATATCTTCGTCCAGTAGATAATGGTGATCAGCCTGAGGGTGCACCAGCTATCGGATGGGCTCTTATAGATGGAAAATGGTACTTCTTCGATGCAGACGGTAAGGGTCATAACGGTTGGTACAACAGCAATGGTGACTGGTACTATATCGAAGATGGTTTAATGGCTACTGGAATTAAGGTGCTGGATGGCATAGGCTACAACTTCGGTTCAGATGGAAAGCTTAAGCTCGGTTGGGTAACAATCGGCAGTGATACATACTATGTTACTGGAAATGGTCAGTATGCAACAGGTTGGATCCAGGATGGTTCAACGTGGTACTACCTCGATGATTCTGGTAAGCTTCTGAAGTCTCAGTGGGTTGGCGGCTACTGGTTAGGTAGTGACGGTTCATGGACATACGAAGGAACAGGTTCCTGGAAATGTAATTCAAAGGGCTGGTGGTATCAGGATACAACTGGTTGGTATCCATCAAACTGCTGGCAGCTGATAGATGGTAAATGGTATTACTTTGATGGCAGCGGATATCTTGCTACAAATGAGTGGCGTGGTGGATGCTGGCTCAGCAGCGATGGAGCATGGACATATCAGTACATGGGTTCTTGGAACTCAAATGGTTCTGGCTGGTGGTTCAGCGATGAGAGCGGCTGGTATGCAAAGAACTCGTGGCAGAAGATAAATGGTACATGGTACTATTTCGAAGGTGATGGATATATGGCTACCAACAAGACAATTGATGGTTACTACGTAGATGCGAGTGGTGCCTGCAAATAAAATGAGTCACTTCCACGTCCGACGTAAAAAGTGACTCATTCGAAAGGTAGATTATGATTATTAACGGATTGGTGTTGGCGGATTTTGCCGACAAGTTTGAGAAATGTTTTATAAGAGATGGCCGCTATATGCTTCTGCTTAGCGGAATACTTGTCACTATACAGGTGGCATTATTAGCTGCGGTATTGGGACTCCTTATCGGATTTCTGATAGCGCTTTGCAACCTTTCGAAGAATAAAGTGCTAAATGTTATTGGTAAGGTTTACACAGATGTAATCCGTGGAACCCCATCAGTAACTCAGCTGATGATCATATATTTCGTCGTATTTGCGAACATCGACTGGCCAAAATGGATCATAGCGGCAATCGCATTTTCCATTAACTCCGGTGCGTATGTGTCCGAGATTATCCGTGCGGGTATCCTGTCCATAGATAAGGGACAGACCGAGGCTGGTAGATCTCTGGGTCTCAGCAAATGGCAGACAATGAAAGAGATTATCGTTCCTCAGGCTGTTAAGAATATCTTCCCAGCTATGTGTAACGAGTTCATAACACTTATCAAGGAGACCGCCATTGTCGGATATGTTGGTCTCGTGGATATCCAGAAAGCCGGTGACTTTATAAAGAGTGCGACATACGAAGCATTTATGCCACTTCTTGCCACAGCGATAATATACTTTACACTTATTAAGATACTTACGCTGCTGCTTGGTCTGGCAGAAAAGCGTCTCCGCAAGTCTGATAAACGTTAATAGTCTGATTGCAGGTATAAGATATGATCAAGGTAAATAATCTCCATAAGAGTTTCAATGGAAATGAAATCTTAAAAGGGTTAAATGAAAATATAGAGGAAGGTGAGGTTGTGGTTGTTATCGGACCATCTGGTTCCGGTAAGAGCACATTCTTACGATGCCTAAACCTTCTTGAAAAACCAAATGAAGGTGAGATATGGATTGATGACCAGCAGATAAATGCGCACGGCGTCAACAAGAATCACGTTCGTCAGAAGATGGGAATGGTATTTCAGCATTTCAACCTGTTCCCACACCTTACAGTGAAGAAAAATATAACACTAGCTCCTGTGAAGCTTAAGAAGATGACAAAGAGTGAGGCTGATAGCAAGGCAAATGAACTCTTACAGATTGTAGGTCTCGAGGATAAGGCAGATGCATATCCAAAGTCGCTTTCTGGTGGACAGCAGCAAAGAATTGCGATAGCCAGAGCACTTGCTATGGAGCCAGAGATAATGCTTTTCGATGAGCCGACTTCAGCGCTTGATCCAGAAATGGTAGGAGAAGTTCTCGAGGTTATGAAGAACCTTGCGAAGAGTGGTATGACTATGATAGTCGTAACTCATGAGATGGGATTTGCCCGTGAGGTTGGTACCAGAATACTCTTTATGGATGATGGACAGATTATCGAACGCGGTACGCCTGCAGAAATCTTCGACAGTCCGAAGAATGAGCGTACAAAAGAGTTCCTCAGTAAGGTACTCTAGAAAGATTTTAAATCAGTAAACACTTTTTTCAAAATATACATATATCTAAAGGAGAAAAAATTATGAAGAAAATGAAGAAGCTTGCAGCTCTTGCGCTTGCAGGTGTCATGATGCTTTCAGTAGCTGCTTGTGGAAGCAAGGAAGATGCTGCAACTGGTTCAGGCGAATCAGCTGCAAAGGAGACTATTACATTTGGAACAAATGCAGAGTTCCCACCATTTGAGTTTGTAACAGCACAGGGTACAATCGGTGAGTTCGATGGTATCGATATGGCAATCGCTAAGCAGATTGGCGATGACATGGGTAAGGAAGCTAAGATCAACAACATGGAGTTCGATTCACTGCTTCTTGCACTTGATAACGGTCAGGTTGATGCAGTTATCGCAGGTATGACTGTAACAGATGAGAGAAAGGAAGCTTATGACTTCTCAACTCCATACTACACAGCTACACAGGTTATGATTGTTAAGGAAGACAGCGACATCAAGACAGCAGAAGATATGAAAGACAAGAAGATTGTTGTTATCCAGGGTTACACAGGAGAAACTTGTGTAAAGGATCTTGGATACAGCTACGAAGCATTTAAGAAGGGTACAGAAGCTGTACTTGAACTTGTAAATGGTAAATGCGATGTTGTAGTTATCGACTCAGCAACAGCTCAGAAGTTCGTTGGTGATAACGAAGGTCTTAAGATAGTTGAAGATCCAGCTGCATTTGAGGCAGAGGAATATGCAATCGCTGTAAAGAAGGGTAACACAGAACTTCTTAATCAGATAAATGCATCAATCCAGAAGATGCTCGATAACGGTACAGTATCAGAGCTTTCTGCAAAGTATCTAGATATGGATGTAGAAGAAGATGCATCATCATCAGATGCAGAATAATCAAAACTAGAATAGAATCAAAACTCTCGAAACGCCCGGAAACTGGGCGTTTCGGTTTTTTACGCTAAGGAGAAATAGATGAAGGACACATATGCATTAGTAACGGGTGCCAGCAGTGGGCTGGGGTTCGAGTTTGCAAAGCAACTATCAGAGAGAGGATACAAGTTGATTCTTGTGGCGAGAAGAAGAGACAAGCTCGAGACTGTGCAGAAGGCTATAAAGACTGACAGCATCATTATCGCGGCGGATCTCAGCCAGCGCGATGAGTGCGTTAGAGTAGTGACTGAGACTATCGGACTCAGCATAGATGTATTTATCAATAACGCCGGCTTCGGCGATTGCGGAAGATTCTATGAGACGGACGCCAATAAAGATCTCAGCATGATAGACGTTAATGTTACTGCTATGCATCTTCTCATGAAAATGATGCTTCAGCGCATGAAGTCTTCTAAAGTGACAGGCGGCTACATCCTGAATGTAGCTTCGTCAGCAGGACTCTTCCCGGCAGGTCCATATATGGCAACCTACTATGCAACCAAGGCTTACGTAACTAGCCTCACGCAGGCGGTTGCTCGCGAGCTGAAGGAAGAGGGCAGCGAGATATATGTTGGCGCTCTTTGTCCTGGACCGGTAGATACATCATTTAACGATGTTGCAAATGTTGAGTTCGCTCTTCCAGGAATCTCGGCAAAGTATTGTGTCGATTATGCGATAAAGCAGATGTTCAATAGAAGAAAGGTGCTCATCGTGCCAACACTCAGAATGAAGCTTGCTATCTTTGGCTGCCGACTGATGCCAAGAGAACAAATCGTTGGGATAACATCAGGGCAGCAGAAGAAAAAACGCAATCTGTGACGAATCCCTCTTGACTTTCCAGCCGCAAGGTATATAATTCCTTCTCGGTGATTAAGAAGAAAGAGGTCGATTGGTTTGGAGAAAACTAATAAAATCATAGAAATATTCAAGAAAGACTCGATACTTATCATATCGGGTCTTCTTGCTGTAATATCCTGCATATTCGTAAAGCCAGATATGGAATATGTTGGATACATCAACTTTAGAGTTCTGGCAATTCTTTTTTCACTCATGCTCGTGGTAAGCGCCTACATTCGAATTGGTACATTTGACTTCTTCACGAACAAACTGCTGGGAAAGATACATTCCGAGAAGTATATCTCGCTTTTTCTAGTGATGCTATCCTTCTTCATGAGCATGCTGCTCACAAATGATGTAACACTAGTGACACTGGTTCCATTTGCGCTAAATGTATTAAAAGCCTTCAAGGATCGTCGAAGAACCATGTACACATTAATTCTGATGACGGTATCAGCAAATCTTGGAAGTATGCTGACACCTATCGGAAATCCACAGAATCTCTATCTGTACACAGAGTATCATATAACACTTGTAGACTTCATAAAGCTTATGCTTCCATATAGCGCGGCATCCCTCGTGCTCCTGGTGGCGAGCGTGATACTACTCAATAAGACAGATAAGACGGTTGACACAGCCGTAACAGAAGAAGTAGAAGCACCAAAGATAGCACCACTGATAATATATACAGCGCTATTTGTACTCTGTCTGCTGACAGTAACAAATGTGATCAACTTCGTAGTAATGCTCGCGGTAGTTGCATTTGTCGTCCTAATCTTTGACAGAAAAGCTTATAAAGGAATCGACTACGGCCTGCTTCTCACATTTGTCTTCTTCTTCGTTCTTATAGGAAATCTAGGAAGAATAAGCATAATACACGACACCCTGTCACGTATCATAGAGAAAAATGTAACGCTAACAGCCGTACTTGCTTCTCAGGTGATAAGCAATGTTCCAGCAGCAATGCTGCTGTCAGCCTTTACTAAGAAAGGAACATCCCTGCTTGTGGGAACAAACCTTGGCGGACTTGGAACACTCATTGCGAGCATGGCAAGCCTCATAACCTACAAGTTCTACAACAAGGTAAAGACAGAAGGGGAACACTATCTCCTGGCATTTACAGTTGTAAACATCCTGTTCCTCCTAATATTACTTGTGATATATATCATTCTTTCTTAAATAACTACTTTACTTTGAGGGGGTAAGGTTGTATAATCGAGGAACATATATTCGAAACCGTTGAAGAGGACACGTTCAGTACTACGGACGAGTCGACAGAGAGAGGTGCCACCGGCTGAGAACACCTTAGACTTAGTAGTAAATGAATACTAACCTCCGAGGGATCCCTAGTAGTGACCAATCATGAAAAGGATACGGTGATACCGTTATCATCAACTTGAGAGGTCGAGCAGAGAACTGCACGGCAATCAGGGTGGAACCGCGTAACCAAGCGTCCCTGTACTTTGTACCAATGTACATAGTACCGGGACTTTTTTATTTATCATGAAACAATTATTTAGCGAGCGACAATATCACATGAAGTTCTGCAGCTTCGTGATAATTGTCGCCGCGGGAAAATTTAGGAGGAAATAAAAATGGACAACAAAGAATACTTCTTAAGTGTTTACAGACATTCTATGGCTCACGTTATGGCTAAGGCAGTCATGGAAATCTTCGGAAAGGAAAATGTTCAGATTGCCATCGGTCCACAGATCGATGACGGATTTTACTATGACTTCATGCTTCCAAGAACAATCACAAATGAGGATCATAAGGCCATCGAGGATAAGATGCGCGAGATTCTTAAGCGTCGTGAAGATTGGACATGCAAGGAAGTAACAAAGGAAGAGGCACTTGAGATATTCAAGGGTCAGAAATATAAGGAAGAACTTATAAATGATCTTCCAGCAGGCGAGAAGATTACGGTTTATTATACAGGCGATGATTTCGTAGATCTCTGTCGTGGACCACACATCTCAAACTCACAGGAACTTATGAACGTGTCTTATAAGGTTAAGTCAGTTTCAGGTTCATACTGGAGAGGCGATGAGAAGAATGACCAGCTACAACGTATCTATATGTATTGCTTCCCATCAAAGCAGGAGCTGAAGGCACACCTTGATTTCGTAAAGGAAGCTATGGAGAGAGACCATAAGAAGATCGGACCAGAGCAGGAGCTCTTCATGTTCGACGAGTCAGCTCCAGGTATGCCATACTGGCTTCCACGTGGATTCAAGATGTACAATGCTATTCTCGAGTTCTGGAGAAAGCTCCACGAGGAGTATGGATATCAGGAAATCCTCGCACCAGTTATCAACCATAAGAATCTATGGGAGACATCTGGTCACTGGGGTCACTACAAGGAGAACATGTTCCTTGTAACAAATGCATCTGTAAATGAGGAGACAGACGAGGAAGAAATCAATACAGATATTCAGTATGCTATCAAGCCTATGAACTGTCCTAACGCTATCAATGTATATAAGAATGGACTCCACAGTTATAAAGAACTTCCACTTAGATATAGTGAGACACAGGTAATCCACCGCCGTGAGAAGAGTGGTGAGTTAAATGGTCTCTTCAGAGTTCAGATGTTCCATCAGGACGATGATCATACATTCCTTACAGAAGATATGATCGAGGACGAGATTGGCGACATCATGGATATCGCAAAGTTTATCTATGAGACATTTGGTCTTACATATGAGGCTGAGCTCTCAACAAGACCAGACGACTTCATGGGTGCACCAGAGCTTTGGGATGCAGCAGAGGCATCACTTAAGAGAATCCTTGATAAGAAGTATGGCGAGGGCGGATACGAGATAAATGAAGGCGATGGAGCCTTCTATGGTCCTAAGATCGACCTTAAGATGAAGGACTGCATCGGCCGTGAGTGGCAGATGGGTACAATCCAGCTTGACTTCCAGCTTCCACTTAACTTTGATCTTAGATATGTAGCAGCAGATGGTTCACAGAAGCGTCCTGTTATGATACATAGAGCTATATTTGGTTCATTTGAAAGATTCATCGGTATCCTTATCGAGAACTTCAAGGGTGCATTCCCATTCTGGATGTCACCATATCAGGTAGGTATCGTACCTATCAGACCAGAGCATAATGAGTATGCTAAGAAGGTTGAGAAGGCACTTCGTAAGGCAGGTATCAGAGTAGAGGCTGATTACTCAGACGAGAACATGAAGACAAAGATTAAGGGCTTCAAGAAGTTCAAGGAGCCATATATCCTCATTCTTGGTGACAAGGAAGCTGAGGAAGAGACAGTATCTGTAAATGTTCGTGGTAACAAGCAGATGAATGGAGTTCCACTTGCTGACTTCATAGAGCTTTGTAAGAAGCAGATTGAGGAGCATACACTTGACCTTATTGACTCAGTTGAATAGGTAATAGAGTGAAGACTTCGCCCCATGGATACGGCTTGATTTATGGGGCGAAATAATATATCATATTGACTAGGTATGGGCGCTGGAAAAGTGCCCGATTTAGGAGATTACAATATGCTTGATGAAGAAAAGATTAAGCTGATGACCAAGGTCACCATTTACGAGAAGCACGAAGAAATGGGTGACATGATCCTCAGCAGATATTATAGAGAGGATTACGTGCAGTATGGCTGCCTGAAGACTCTCGTTGCAACAACATTTTGCTACTGGATAACTGTGGCTGTCTACATACTACTTAAGTTTGAGAAGGTGCTTGCAGATCTGAACAATATTGATTACTTCAAGATCATCACCTGGCTCATGGTAGGATATGTAGGAGTGATGGTTGTTTTCTATTTGTATGCATTTGTGGTTTACAATTACAAGTACGCTAAAGCCAAGCCGGGTATAGTGAAGTACAACAAATGGCTTCGTAATCTTGTAAAGCTTTATGATGAAGATGAAGCAAAATCATGGATTAAGAGTGGTAAGGTAAAAGTATACTCCGAGATTGGCGGAAGTATGGATGAGTTAGATTTTGACCTTCCAAAAGAAGGGGGAGCAAAGTAATGTCAGGAATACTTAATTTAAAAAATACTATAAGAGAGTTCTGCAGAAAGCAGGATGAGATTATTACTCCTCTTTTCAGGTTTATTTGGAGTCTTATCGTATTCATGTCAGTGAACAAGTTGTTCAACTATAACACACTTGCGAGCAAGGTGGAGGTTGTAATACTACTTGCTATACTTGCAGCACTTCTTCCAGATGGATTCATGTTCTTCATGGTTGGAGTACTGATAACGCTTCATAGTTTTTCAGTTTCACTTGAGGTTGGCGCTGTATTTATAGTTATCTTTACAGCTATTTATTGTGTATTTGTAAGATTCTTTCCACATTACGTATATGCGATACTCCTCGTTCCAGTATGTTATGTGTTACACATTCCATTTGCGGCTCCAATCATTATAGCTATGGTTGCTGGCCTCGCTGGGCTTGTACCATCAATCTGCGGAATCGTTTTATACTACTTCTCACTCTGTGCAGCAGAAGTTGCAAGACTTCTTGAAGTAGAGACCGCAGAAAATGAAATCGAAGCACTTAAGCAGCTGTCAGAAGTACTGATGAGCAACAAAGATATGTATACAACAATCATTATCTTTGCTCTCACTATCTTAGTTACAGCTATTGTAAAGAAGTTTAGTTTTGACTTTGCTATATATATTGCGATTGTAGCAGGTACTATCATTAACATCATTGGTTCAATCTTTGCTGGATTCATCGTTGGACAGGATGTTGAGATTGGTATCGTACTTATAGGAAGTTTAATAGGTGCAGTTATTGCAATAGTTATCAGATTTGGACAGGGTGTTCTGGATTATCAGCATACAGAACGTGTACAGTTTGAGGATGATGATTATTACTACTATGTAAAGGCTGTTCCTAAGATCGACTCAGAGAAGGCTAAGGAGAAAGGCGTTAAGAGACGCGAGGAGAAGAAGCCAGTTGAGACTGTATCAAGCAGAGTTAGAGATATACTGGATACTCCTACTTTAGATCTTCCAGAGACTGATGATAACTTGGTATAACATTAAAAAGAGGCATAATACTTAACAAAGGGGTATTTGATGAAGGCTATATGGACTTTCATCCAGACATATCTAGAGGGGGTATATTTCCCAGATATTAAATGGGCGGATGTGCTGGATATCCTTATAATTGCATATATTCTATATCATTTGTTTTTATGGATTAAAACAAGCCGCGCTATGACTCTGCTCAGGGGTATACTTGTCGTGGCTGTTTTTCTTGCATTTGCATCGATAGCTAAGCTTAATACTATCCTGTGGATTGCAAAGAACTTGATAAATGTAATCTTGCTCGCACTGGTTATCTTGTTCCAGCCTGAACTAAGAAGAGCGTTGGACGAACTTGGTCGTAAGAACTTCTTCTCTAAGTTCTTTAGATCAATGAATCTGAAGAACAATGAAGAGAAGAACCTTAGTGATAAGACTATCTATGAGCTGGTTAAGACAGCGGTTCAGTTATCTAAGGATAAGACAGGTGCACTCATAGTAGTTGAACACGATACTCCACTTGGTGAGTATATTAATACAGGAATCAGCATAGATGCTGTAGTTACACAGCAGCTTCTTATCAATATATTCGAGAAGAATACTCCACTGCATGATGGTGCAGTTATCATAAAGGATAACAGAGTAATGGCAGCTACTTGCTACCTGCCGCTTACTGATAATGGTTCTCTGGAGAAGAATCTGGGAACCAGACATAGAGCAGGTCTTGGTATCAGTGAAGTTACTGATAGTATGACCATTATTGTTTCTGAGGAAACAGGAGAGGTTTCTATAGCTTACAGAGGTCAGCTCTACAAAGCTCTAGATGAAGATGGTATAAGACGTAAGCTGTCTAAGATTCAGAGAATACGAGATGACAGGCCTTCCAGAAGAAGAATTAAGAAGGGAGGGCTGAAGGTTGAGCAAGAAAAGAAGTAACAAACAGACAGATAAGCCGGTAGAAGCTAAGACCGAAGAAGTAAAGACCGAAGAGACTAAGGTTGAAGAATCTGAAGCAGAAGACACAGTGTCGGATGCAGAGACTGAGAACCTGAAGGAAGATACAGTATCGGATGCAGAGACTGAGAACCTGAAGGAAGATACAGTATCGGATGCAGAGACTGAGAACCTGAAGGAAGATACGGTATCAGATGCAGAAACCGAAAACCTGAAGGAAGACACTGATACACTATATGGTGACACCGATATGTTAAGATCCAGTACAGATAATCTGTATGCAAATACTGATAATCTTACTGGCGACGGACATCGTGAAGAAGCCAAGAAGAAAAACAAGCTTCTAGACAATTTGGGACTTAAGATACTTGCACTTCTTTGTTCCTTCGTTATCTGGTTTGTAGTAATGAATCTTGAGGATGGAGTTGTCACTAAGACCATATACGATATTCCAGTAAATATCATAAATGGTGATACAATCACTCAAAATGGAAAGTTATACAACGTTACAGAAGGTGAGACGGTAGATGTTATCGTAAAGGGACCAAGATCAACGGTTGAGAATCTAGAGGCCACAAGCTTCGAAGCAACTGCGGATATATCTCATTTATCAGTAACTAATTCTACTACGATAAAGGTTTCGCTCAACAATACAGTATCTGTAACCAGAGCAAAGAAAGTATCGATTACACCTGTTAATCAGTACGTAATCCTCAGTATCGAAGAAGAGGTTGAGAAGAGTATACCTGTTCGTGTAATAACTACAGGAAGCGCTTCTGACGGATATGCTATTGGAAATGTAGTTCCTACACCAAATATGATTACGGTCTCAGGACCTGAATCAGTTCTTTCGAATATCGTAGAGGCGAGAGCTGTTGTTGATGTAAACGGCGCGTATGAAGATATAGAAAGAGTTGTAAGAGTTGGATGTATCGACGGATACGGTGCAGCAGTTGAGAAGGACAATGTATTCCTATCCGCAAATGACGTTACAGTATCTATTCCAGTTTATGGAACTAAGGAAGTTCCTATAAATATAACTACCGCTGGTAAGGTACACGATGGATATGATATAAGAAGTATCAACTTCGAGCCATCAACTGTAGTGATTGCTGGAGAAAAAGAAGTTCTGGATACTATAGAATCTATAGATGTCAAGGACGTGGTTGTTACAGATGCAACATCTAATATAGAGAAGAATATCGATATAGTTGAGTATCTTCCTGGTGATGTCTTTGTAGCAGATAGTGTTGGAAATGAAATCGCTGTCAGCGTAGAAGTTGCTGAGACAGTTGAGTTAGAGAAGACACTTAATACGGGAGACATCAGAATCCTGGGAGCGACTGAAGACAAGAATTATGAGATAGTCGATCCTCAGCCACTGAAGATCAAGATTCAGGGATTTGAGGATGAGATAGCAGATATTGAAGCGGTTGATTTAAATCCAAGGATAAATCTTGAAGGCTATCAGGCTGGTAAGTATGACCTTGAGATAGAGTTCGATGATGGAGATAATTATACTATCAATGGTACCTATAGGGTTAAGATAGAAGTTAGAGATAATACACCTTAGTGATATTCGGTGGCATGTTTGTTCTGTATAGGGGGTGCTATATATGGAGATAGCTTCTAGTGGAGTAGAAAAGCTACAGCAGGCAATAAATGAGTCAAGTTACATAGTATTCTTCGGTGGTGCAGGAGTATCCACTGAAAGCGGCATTCCGGACTTCAGAAGTCAGGACGGCCTATATAATCAGAAGTATAAATATCCGCCAGAGGAGATAGTCAGTCATACATTTCTGATTCATAAGACAGAAGAGTTTTATGAGTTCTATAAGGATAAGATGCTGGCACCTGACGCAAAGCCAAATGCAGCTCATTATAAACTTGCAGAACTCGAAAAGGCGGGAAAGCTTAAGGCGGTTATCACGCAGAATATTGATGGTCTTCATCAAGCGGCAGGCAGTAAGGAAGTACTTGAGCTACACGGCTCAGTTCTTAGAAATTATTGCTCCAAATGCGGAAAAAGGTTTGACAGTACTGATGAAGATGTCTATGCAGGCGTTAAGTATATACAGGCTGCAGCAGGCGTGCCAAAGTGTGATGAATGTGGCGGCACAGTTCGTCCAGATGTAGTCCTCTATGAAGAGGGACTCGATAACTATGTCATAAGCAGGACTATAGAACATATATCGAAAGCGGATATGCTGATAATAGGTGGAACATCACTTGTTGTATATCCGGCAGCCAGCTTCATTAATTACTTTAATGGTAAGCATCTGGCGGTTCTCAATATGGCATCTACGGGACGTGATTCCCAGGCAGATATAGTAATCCACGATAAGATCGGAGAGGTCCTGTCACAGATTACAGTTTAATAGACAACTTGGAAATATTTAGTTGTTGGTGTGAGATAGTAGTAAATCAATACTAACATATAAAATAAAAAATGGAGGATATATAAATGTTTGATTTTGAAGAAATCGTAAAAGTTGATCCTGAAGTAGCAGCTGCTATGAAAGATGAGTTTTCTCGTCAGAATGATAACCTAGAGCTTATTGCTTCAGAAAACATTGCTTCAAAGGCAGTTATGGCTGCTATGGGAAGTCATCTTACTAATAAGTATGCTGAGGGTTATCCAGGAAAGAGATACTATGGTGGATGCCAGTATGTTGACGTAGTAGAAGATCTTGCTCGTGAGAGAGCTAAGAAGCTCTTCGGTGCAGAGTATGCAAATGTACAGCCACACTCAGGTGCTCAGGCTAACATGGCAGTATTTTTTGCTACACTTCAGCCAGGAGATACATTTATGGGTATGAACCTTGATCACGGCGGACACCTGACACACGGTTCACCAGTAAATATGTCTGGTAAGTATTTCAACTGCGTACCTTACGGAGTTAATGATGAAGGTCGTATCGATTATGATAATGTACTTGCTATCGCTAAGGAAGCTCGTCCAAAACTTATCGTAGCTGGTGCTTCTGCATATGCTAGAGAGATAGATTTCAAGAAGATGCGTGAGATCGCTGATGAAGTTGGCGCTATCCTTATGGTAGATATGGCACATATCGCTGGTCTTGTTGCTGCAGGATATCATATGAGCCCTATCCCATATGCACACGTCACAACAACTACAACACATAAGACTCTTCGTGGACCACGTGGTGGACTTATCCTTTGTAGCGAAGAGATTAACAAGAAGTATAACTTCAACAAGGCTATCTTCCCTGGAATTCAGGGTGGCCCACTTATGCACGTAATCGCTGGTAAGGCTGTATGCTTCAAAGAAGCTCTTTCACAGGAGTACAAGGATTATATGGGACGTGTTGTAGAAAATGCTTCAACACTTGCTGGTGCTCTTATGGATAGAGGATTTGATATCGTATCTGGCGGTACAGATAATCACCTTATGCTTGTTGACCTTAAGAGACTTGGTCTTACAGGTAAGGAAGTTGAGAAGGCACTTGATGAGGTTCGTATCACAGTTAACAAGAACACAGTTCCTAACGATCCTCAGTCACCATTCGTAACAAGTGGTGTAAGAGTAGGTACACCTGCAGTAACTACACGTGGTGCTGTTAAGGAAGATATGTTCACTATAGCAGATGCATTTAAGGCTGCTATCCTTGATAAGGATTCAGATACAGCTATGGCACTTGTTAAGAGCATCACTGACAAGTATCCACTTTATAAGTAATATAAGGTTTAAACATGGAAGAAAATAACAATCAAAATAATAATAATGAAGACAAGAAAAAACCCAATGGCTTCAATGGAATGCTTGGAGCCATTGTGGTGGCAGTAGTTCTTTCGATAGTTTTCATTATGGCATTTAATAACTACAAAGCATCTGGCGAGAAGGAGATATCCTACAATAAGTTCGTAGAGATGCTTGAAGATGGAAATGTCAAGAATGTAGAAATCTACGATAAGAAGATCAAGTTTACACCAATTGGTGATGATGTAAAGACTGAGAATGTAACTTACTATGTTATCAGAACAGATGACTACAGACTTATCGATAGACTTGATAAGGCAGATGTAAAGTATACGGCAATCGACGAGGGTGGAAATGCTATCCTCGGTCAGATTCTTTACTATGTAATACTTATAGCGGCTATGTATTTCATTACCATGATGATCATGCGTCGTGTAGCTGGAAGCTCAGGCGGCATCATGAATGTTGGTAAGTCAAATGCAAAGCTCTATGACATGACTAAGAACACAGGCGTAACATTTGGTGATGTTGCCGGTGAAGAGGAAGCTAAGGAATCTCTTACTGAGATGGTTGACTTCCTGAAGGAACCAAAGAAGTATCTTGATATCGGTGCCAGACTTCCAAAGGGTGCACTTCTTGTAGGTCCTCCTGGAACTGGTAAAACCCTTCTGGCTAAGGCCGTTGCTGGTGAGGCTGGAGTTCCATTTTTCTCGATGTCAGGTTCTGAGTTCGTAGAAATGTATGTTGGTGTCGGAGCGTCACGTGTTCGTGATCTCTTTAAGCAGGCAAATGCAAAGGCGCCATGTATTATCTTTATCGATGAGATAGATGCTATAGGTCGGAGCCGTGATACGCGTCATATGGGCGGTGACTCAGAGCGTGAGCAGACACTGAATCAGCTCCTTTCTGAGATGGATGGTTTCGATTCTGAGAAGGGTATCATTATCCTGGCTGCAACTAATAGACCTGAGGTTCTGGATAAGGCTCTGCTTCGTCCAGGTCGTTTCGATAGACGAGTAGTAGTTGAGAAGCCTGACCTTAAGGGTCGTGAAGATATACTGAAGGTTCACTCAAAGGATGTTAAGCTTGATGAGACAGTAGATCTTCATGAGATTGCAAATGTAACTTCTGGTTCTGTTGGTGCTGATCTTGAGAACATCATCAACGAAGCGGCTCTTACAGCAGTTCGTAAGGGAAGAAGATTTGTATGTCAGAATGATATTCTTGAATCTATCGAAGTTGTATTTGCTGGTAAAGAGAAGAAGAACAACATACTGTCAGCAGACGAGAAGAGTATAGTAGCATTCCACGAGGCTGGACATGCACTTCTATCAGTTCTTCAGAAGAATACTATGCCAGTTCAGAAGATAACTATCGTACCTCGTACAAAGGGTTCCCTGGGTTATGTATGGCAGGCACCTGAAGAGGAGAAGAATCTTGAGACAAAGGCTGAGCTTGAGGCAGATATCGTAATCGCTGTCGGTGGACGTGCTGCTGAAGCGCTGAAGTTCCCATCAGTTACAAATGGTGCTTCAAATGATATCGAGCAGGCTACACGTATTGCAAGAACTATGGTTACAATGTACGGTATGTCAGAACGTTTTGGTATGGTTCAGCTGGAAGGTGTAACTGGAGAATATCTCGATAGAAGAAGAGTTCTTGAGTGTTCAGACGAGACAGCAACTCTTGTTGATGAAGAAGTAAAGACAATCATCAACAATGCTTATGCTAGAGCATATAAGCTTCTTTCAGATAATATAGAAATACTTGATGCAGTAGCTACATTCCTTATCGATCATGAGACAATTACCGGTAAGGAGTTCATGGATATCTACAATCAGATAACTGGAGGAGTTGCTCCTCAGATAGATAACGTAGAATCACTTACTTCAAGTAATAACACTGCTAAGGCTACTCTTAAGACTCTTGGCGAAGAGTCTATCTCCAAGGCTGGAAAGGCTGGCCTAAAGGTTGGTGAGAAGCTGAAGGAGAAGCTAAAGAAGCAGAAGAAAAAGAAAGCTAAGGAAGATAAGGCTGCTGAAAAGGCTCAGGCTAAGGCAACTAAGTCCAAGGACAAGGTTAAGGACAAATATAAAGTATATGTTAGTCCAGAGTTTGAGGCAAAGCGTAACGAACTTCTAAAGGATGAAGAATCCTATGATGTAGATGCAGATAATGTTACAGAACAGCTTACTGAGGATATGGCACCTAACACTGATACAGAGACAGTTGAATCAGCAAAGGCTGAGGAAACAGTGGTAGAAGTAGAAAGTGCTGAAGCAGCAGATACTGAGACAACTACAGAAGAAAGCTCAGAAGATAAGGCTGCAGAAAAGCCAAAGATGCCTTGGGAAAGCGAAGAGTAATTCATTATCTATAGAATTAACGAGATAGTAAAAGCGACAAACGAGATATAATTCGTTTGTCGCTTCTTTTTATATGTTAATCTACTTTACCTGAGGGAGTATAGGTATATTGTCTTGCAATTCTTTGTTCTGGTTTAAGGTCAAATGTATAAAGAAATATAAGGAACATCCATTCTAAGGGCTTCATCAATATGTATATAATATCAGCTCTGGTCGGAGTCGTAATCTTTCTCGATATAGGATAGCCGTATGTATCATATATATACCTGATTCTTCTGTGGAATCTCGGCATTTTCTCTTGAATCAGTTCTTCAAATGCATTTGCAATACATAACTGACGATTAATGACTATAGTTTCATTTCTTCTTGTACCCAGCCTTAGGGGCTTTACTACTTTTTTATGTCCTCCGGCTGCCACTGTACATAGATAGTGTCCATCGTATTCTAGTGGTGGTGGCGGAATCTGCTGTGAGAATGTCCAATCAGCAGTTTCTGTAAATGCCTTGATTGGTGCGTCTAGTCCCTGTCCCAATAGTACAAAGATGATCTCTATTAGTGCTATCACAAAGAAAAGAACAATACATACAAATATAGAATACTTTGATAAGCTGTTTACCATGTTGTAGAATCGATTAAAGCTTTTTTTCTCACTATCTGAAGATGCCCTATCTCTATATAATTCTGCCTCTTCCTTCATATGTCTGTGGATTACTCTAGCTGATAGAAGCAGAATACTAAAATGATATACATATAGTAGACAATCTAGGCCATCTACATTTTTGCTGATCTGAATAGCATATGCTATCTGAATGACATTCATCAAAGTGAGGAAGCTGATTGATACAGCTGCTACTAGTGGTGACAACCTATCTGCACGTTCATATAGTAATATAAAGTATCCAAGAAAACCTAAGAATATTATACAGTCAATTAACCAATATTTAGATGAGAGGGTATTGTGGTATTGCATTGAATTGATCTGCACATCCCATTCGCCAGCTAGTTCATAATTCAGAGCAAAGAGTCCTAGATAGAAGACTCCTCCAATTAATATAGTCAGAGTTGCTATGAGCTTCTCCAGCTTTGGTTTCTTAGCTATGCAGTTGTATATATTCCATACAATAAGTACCCCTGGAATTACAAATGCTACAAAAACAAAGATTATTATTGTTATGATATCGTCGATAGCCCATGAGTTCATTTTATAATCTCCTTATCATTCTAATAAGCATAGCAGGATTAGTTATCTATACTGTGATAACACGTCTGCTGTATAAGCTGATAAGTTGAACTGTCTCCAGTTTCTGTTCTTGTAGTAGTATTCATTTCTATCGAAATAATCATCTGCCCAATCGCCGCTGCATTTGGCGATTGCTGGGGCAGCATCTGTGGAAAGACCAGCTAGATAATTCATATCCTGGATGGAAATTTCCTCTCCGATGGTACTTAGATTAGTTATATCATAATCAGCAATTATATAATCAATATGCATGAATCCTAGTATAACGTACAGTGTACTTACAACTACGATGCAGTATCTGAAGAGTGGGAACTTCTGGTTGAAGATTGATATGATAACTGCGACGAAGAGCAGTGATAGTACTGTAAGTCCCCATACAACCCATATTCTTAGTTCGGTAAGAAGACATGCCTTGATGTACATCATTATTCTTACAAAGCTTGATGCTATCATTATATAAGTGCATAGAGATATAATGGTCATAAGCACCTTAAGTACGCGGCTGTTTCTGAAGAAACTATTCACGAAGATAACCATCAGGAAGTTGATTATACTAACTGCGAGCAGCTGGAAGAATCCCTCTCTTGCATAATCTGAGTATGAATAGCCTTCTGGAAGTGATCCGCCACCGAGGAACAGATATATTATCTGAATCAACGAGAATACAAGGTATATAGCAGATATTATAGAAAGCACTGTTATAGCAACTATAGGCTCAAGATTCTTATGATCCTTTACCTCCTCGTTAATGGTCTTCTTGGAGAAGAATCTCATGATGCAGTAAGAAGCAAGGAAGATAAAGGCAAATGTTATAAGTATGCCGAAGAAGGTTCCTATATTAAAGTTAGGGCTGAAATGGCTAGTTATTATATTGCTGAAAACCGCGTCTGCTGCTGAAAGAAGCATCAGTAGGATAGCAACTACAGGGATAGATATCAGAAGACCTATCACAATATAACGGACAGGGTTCTTCTTGTCAGAAAACATACGTCTTTCTTTATTACGCTCTGATACAACTGACATATCTTTTCCGAAATCACCAAGGGCTACTATAGAAAGTGAAAAGGCTTCACATATAGCGCAAGCTGTCTTTGTAAAGCTCCATTTGCTGTCATCATATACATTATGAAGCAGGAAGATGAAGAGCATCAGGATGATTCCAAAGTTGTTGAAGAAATGAAATGTAGCATTTCCAGTTAAGAAGTTGGATATAGTTAGAGCAAGTAATATAACTGCATAAAACCAGCTTAGCTTCTTGATGCTTACTTCATACTGCTTAAGCTCATATATCATATATACAAGAGTAGCTATACCGAAGAAAGGCATCGTAATACCTGTCAGATTGTTGTATAGACAAAATGTTGAAAAGATAGCATATATTAGAGTAGCAAGTCCAAGCTTCCTGCCTATCTTTTCTCTCATATCCAGTACTTCTGGAGCTTCGGGTGCTGGTGTCCAATATCCTGCATTCGCTGGTGCGGAATTCGCCGAATTATAAGGGGGATTATAAGGGGGATTATTTCTGTATACCGAATTACCTGAATTATTAATATTATCCATAATAATTATTCCTTTATCTAATTATTTCTGATGTTCTAATATGTCACCGGGCTGACAGTCCAGGACTTCACATATCTTATCGAGTGTTTCAAAGCGTACTGCTTTGGCTTTTCCATTTTTGAGAATTGAAATATTTGCAAGTGTGATGCCGACTTTATCTGCAAGATCTGATACCTTCATCTTGCGTTTTGCCAGCATAACATCGAGATTTACTATTATCATGCTGACACCTCCTATATAGTAAGTTCATTTTCCTGCTTGATCTCGTAAGCGTGTTGTACTAACTTCGACATCGCAACGCACAGGATATTGAATATAATAAATACGAATATTTTCAGTAGACCGTAGGATAGTTGAATCAGGCCTGTCTCGCCTTTGATCAACCATATGAGAATCTGTATGACATGCTCGATAATGAATAAGGTTCCGCATACTGCCATAGATTTGAAGTTCTTAACATTTTCCATAGAGAAGGAGTTATCATTTCCAATCTCTTTTACGATTTTGTTGAAGAAGAAGAGTATGGAATAGCAGATAGCTGCGGTGATCCATAGGAATACCATATTCTGTCTTAGATAGATAGGGAGCAGCTCGTTATAATCTGGTTTAAATAGAAAGGCATAAGCGGTTGCTCCCCCGAAGAATGCAAGGCCCAGGAGTCCTATAGCGAATATGACTGCCTTAAGCCAATAAGTGATAGTTTTTTGATTCATTTTGACTTCCCTCGATTCATTTAAGATGAGGTGAGTATAACTCTTTAAGAACTGGAAGTCAACAAAAATATATCGAGAAACAATAAAAAATATTTGAATAACAACATTAATGGGGATTAATCAGCAGAGTATTATGATAATTCGTCGAGTGTCTTTCCGTATGGTGGAAGGAACTCATTTACGAAGTCTTTCACCTCTGGAAGCTCTTCGGATAACTTGTCTAGAGATTTTCCAATAGATGCCTTAGCTGTCTTAAACTCTGTATTGCCAGCCTTTTCTTCTTCGATACATTTGATATAGGCCGATATCTTATCGGCGGCTTTAACCAGGCGTCTAAGATAATGATCTTCAGCAGAATTATCGGTCTTATATATCTTCTCGAAGGCTGGACGAAGATCAGAAGGAAGCTTCTGAAGGAGCTTATATTCTGCTATCTTCTCCACCTCTTTATAAGCTTCTTTAATCTCTGGGTTATAGTACTTAACTGGTGTTGGCATATCGCCAGTTATTATCTCAGAAGAGTCATGGTAGAGACCGATTAGTGCGGCGCTGTTCTCATCGAGATTTCTGTCATATCTGACATTTCCGATAACTGCAAGGGCGTGAGCTATCATAGCTACTTCGAGGCTATGTTCGCTTAGCGTCTCATTTCGAGAATTTCTCATAAGCGCCCAGCGGTCGATATACTTCATTCTTGATATAGTTGCAAAAAAGTTATATTCCATAAATCCCACCTACATAAATCGTGAGTTCTAATAATGAGTAAAAAAAAGAAGCCTAAGATCGGACTCGAACCGACGACCTACTGATTACGAATCAGTTGCGCTACCAACTGCGCCACTTAGGCATACAAGCGTTAATATATCACAAACTGGTACTTTTCTCAATATAAAAGTGAAGGAACGAGTCCTTCTGAATGAGATAAAAACCTAGTAACATTATAGGTAAAACCTATAATTAATTATAATTATTCGAGATTAGACAGTAACGTGGTCTAGCGGTAATATAAAGCACATCAAAGGGATCCCAAAAGACATAAATAAATAGAATTATATAAGGAGATACCATCATGGCAAGAATTAAATTATTAGAATTAGAGGAAACAACAGGAGCAGAGAAGGAAAGATACGAAGAACTCGCAGGAAGAAATGCAGTTACAAATATGAAGAGAGGTCTTCTTAATGACGCAGCAACATACGATGCATATATGGCTTGGTACACATCATGGAATCGTCTTGTAGAAGTTATCGGCGAGAAGGATGCAATCCTTTATGCTCATTCAATATCAACAACAAACTCATGTCAGTTATGCTCACTGTTCTTCATCAGTGATGTTAAGGGTCTTGGACTTGATCCAGCAAACCTTCAGTATGATGAGAAGGAGCAGGCACTTGCTTCACTTGGACAGCAGATAGTTAAGAATCCTACAGCAGTTTCAGATGAGTTATTTGATACTCTTAAGAAGTTCTGGACAGATCAGGAAATCGTAGTAATCGTTGGTTTTGCAGGTCAGATGATCGCAACAAACAACTTTAACTCAGTACTTAAGATAGATGTTGATCAGAGACTTCTTCCAATTATTAATGAGTTCAAGCCAGCTACTTGGAGAGAGAATATCAAATAATTAGAGTTGGCATGATAATACATTGTATCTAAGAGGGCTGCTAACTTTTTAGCAGCCTTTTTTATATCAAAGATATACCCGTGGAGTTATGTGATGACTCCATCAAAATACAGAATTAACGAGGAAATGAAAATGAGTGAGAAAAGTGTAGAAGCATTAGCAAAAGCGAAGAAATATACATTGTATTCATTTACAGGATATACACAGAAGGAGTATCAGCCTTTCTATATCGAGAAGGCTGAAGGAATAAGAGTATGGGATGATAATGGTAAGGAATATATAGACCTTGGTTCTCAGCTCGTAAATGTAAATATCGGTCATGGTAACAAAGCAGTAATCAAGGCTGTTCAGGAGCAGGTTGAAGCGCTTTCATATGTAGCTCCTAAGCATGCATTTGATAGAAGAGGAGAGCTTGGAGAGCTGATTATCGAGGAGCTTGCACCTAAGAATGCAGGAAAGGTTCTCTTCACACTTGGAGGTTCTGATGCAAATGAGTTCGCTATCAGATTCGCAAAGGCCTATACAGGAAGAGATAAGATCTTCTCAAAGTATGAGTCTTATCATGGTGGAACATATGGCGCATCTTGTCTTACAGGAGAGCCTGATAGAGCATCTCTGTTCCCAACAATCCCAGGATTTATAAAGTTTGAAGCACCTCACCTTTATGGATATGATATCAAGTTCGCGACAGAGGAAGAGGCAACAAAGCATTTCCTGAATAGACTTGAGTATCAGATCATTCAGGAAGGACCAGAGAAGATAGCTGCACTCTTTATAGAGTCGGTTCCAGGAAGTAATGGAGTATATCAGTATCCAAAGGGTTATCTGAAGGGTGTTAGAGAGATAACCAAGAAGTACGGAATCCTTCTTGTTGCGGATGAAGTAATGGCAGGTTTCCTAAGATCTGGTGAATGGTTTGCAATCGAGAGAGAAGAAGTAGAGCCAGATATCATCACATTTGCAAAGGGTGTTAATAGTTCCTATGCACCACTTGGTGGAGTAATCATCAGCAAGGAAATCTCAGATTATTATGATGAGAATCCATTTACTGCAGGTCTTACATATAATGCACATCCGGTAGGTATAGCAGCAGCTATCGGATGTATAAATGAATATAAGAGACTCGGTGTTAGAGAGCACGTTTTAGAGCTTGAGCCTTATCTTAAGCAGAAGCTTGCAGAGCTTAAGGAGAAACATATCAGTGTTGGTGATGTTAGATCCATAGGTCTCTTTGGCGCGATAGAGTTCTCATATAGCAAAGAAACTAGAGATTATATAGAAGAAACACTAGATGGTAAGCCATTCCTTAATACTTTCCTGGCAAAGCTTAGAGAGTATGGAATACTTACATTTGGTGGCGGTTCACATATCCTTGTTGCACCTCCACTTATTATCACAAAGGAAGAACTGGACGAAGTATTTGAGAAGTTGGACGAAGCTATTCCTTATGTAGATGAGATCGTCAAGGCTGGAAAGAAGTAAGTTTTATAGGAGTTAAGTTATGACAAGATTTGATACAAAGAAGTTACACGCAGGATATAATCCATTAGAGCATAATGGGGCTGTTTCTGTTCCGATATATGCAACAGCAGCATTTGAGATGGGAACAGTTGCTCATTCAGATGACATGTTTTCCTTCGATAGCTGGGATGCACTTTATAGCAGATTATCTAATCCAACAACAGACGTATTAGAGGCGAGACTTATCGAGCTTCATGATGCTACAGCGGCAGTATCACTGGCATCAGGTATGGCGGCAGTTACATATTCATTGCTGAATATCACAGCTGGAAGCGGCCGAGTTGTATCTACACCTCGTATATATGGTGGTGCGCTGGACAGCTTCACTCAGGTATTTAGAGAGTCGGGAGTTGCCTTCGATATAGTTGATGATGCGGATGATATTAAGTCTTACGAGAAGTTGATTAAGGAGGATACCAAGGCAATCTATATAGAGAGTCTTACGAATCCAAATGCTACGATTCTGGATATTGAAGCTATAGCAGATCTTGCTCATAAGAATAATATTCCACTTATCGTGGATAATACACTAGCTACTCCATACCTGCTGAATCCTTTCGACTTTGGTGCTGATATCGTAATCTATTCTGCAACCAAGGGTCTATCGGGACATGGAAATGTTATAGCAGGTGTGATCATAGAGAATAATAAGTTCGATTGGAAGAATGGTAAGTTCCCTCAGTTTAGTGAGCAGCCATACTTCCTTAGAGCTCAGGATGGTTCATCCAGAAGTTATATAGATGTATTCCCAGATGGCCCATTTACAGGACGTATCAGAGGTATTCATCTTAACTATCTTGGTGCAGCGCTTGCTCCTTTCAGCGGTTATCTTGTTCTTCTTGGACTAGAGACACTTTCTGAAAGAGTAGAGAAGCAGGTTAGAAATGCTGAGAAAATAGTTGAATATCTTGAGTCAAGAATCGGAAAGGAAGTTCTATGGGTTAAGCATCCACATGCTAAGGGTAATCCATATGGAGAACTTGCAAAGAAGTACTTCCCTAAAGGAGCTGGTGGAATAGTATCATTTGGCCTTAAGGGAGATATCGAGGAGAGGACTAAGTTCCTTGAAGCGGTTAAGGTATGGGGTTTCCAGGCTAATATCGGTGATGCGAAGTCGCTCATTATCAATCCTTCGACCACAACTCATACAGAGCTAAATCCTGAACTTCAGAAGGCGGCAGATATTCATGCTAATACGATAAGACTGTCGCTTGGTCTTGAAGACGCAGATGATCTGATCGAAGATCTTCAGCAGGCATTTGATACTGCATTTAACTAATATAAAACTAAGGGATAGAATAGAAAATATAACAACTATGGAGTCAGTATGAATAAGAAAGTAAAGTACATTCTGCGTATCTTTATCTCAATACTTGGCTTTGCTATGGCAGCTGTTTTAAATGTAGTTGTTCCACAAAAGGCATCGGGTGTGACCTTTGAGAAGCACTCTGTGCTGGGAATTCAGTTAGATAGCAATCAGGCATACAGACTAGTTCTGTATGCCTTAATTTTGGGATACATTATCGCTGGAATAATAGATTATCGATTTGATATAAGAAGAAAGAATTATAGGAGGCAGGCTGCATTTAGATTTGCATGTGGTATAGGCCTCTTCTTGTGGGATCTTCTAGGAACAAAGCTTCAGGTTTTTACACAACCATTCTTTCCGGGACCTGCCGGCATTATGGAAGCATTTGTATCTGAAGGGGACTTTATATTACAGAATACCCTCTATTCACTACGTCTATACCTAGTAGGCTTTAGCGTAGGAGTGATACTTGGAATAACAACAGGCGTTCTCGTGGGATGGTTTTCAAAGGTAAGTTACTGGGTAAGTCCTATACTTAAAGTACTCGGAGTTATCCCTGCGGTGGCATGGATGCCATTTGCCCTTACCCTGCTTCCGACACCTTTTTCTGCTGCAGTTTTCCTGATAGCAGTCTGCGTATGGAGTCTTGTAACTACCCTTACTGCAGCTGGAGTAAGAAGTACACCTAAGACTCTTTTTGAAGCGGGTAGAACTCTTGGCGGAAGTGAAGCGTATCTTGTATTCCATATAGCTATCCCCCATGCACTTCCTCAGATATTTACAGGAATCGCAACTGCGAATGGATATGCATTTACAACTCTTGTAATGGCTGAGATGATGGGACAGCCTGGAGGTCTTGGTTACTATATAAATGCATCAAAGGTGTGGAGCGCTTATTATAAAGTCTTCGCGGCTATTATAGTTATGGCAATTCTCTTCAGCATTATTACATGGGTTCTTGAACTTATAGAATCAAGAGCTCTCAGATGGCAGAAGGGGGTACTGAAATGAGTAAAGTGAATATAAGAGATTATAAGCCGTCGGACGAAGTTATACTCCGTATCGAAGGTGTTAATAGAATATATAAGGATGAAGAAAGTGAAGTGACTGCGCTTTCTGATATTAATCTGGAAGTAAGAAAGGGAGAGTTTATCTCGATCATTGGAGCTTCAGGATGTGGTAAGACTACGCTTCTCAGACTTATAGCTGGACTCGATAAGCCGCAGAGTGGTGAACTGACTCTTGGTGGTGAGAAGATAGTTAAGGCAGATCCAAAGCGTGGCTATGTATTCCAGCAGGGCGGTCTTTTTAACTGGCTCACAGTAGAGCAGAATATTGCTTCTGGTCTAAAGGCTAGACATGTCTATAAGGAGAAGAAGGCGCTTATTCCAGAATATATAGAGATGGTAGGACTAGCTGGATTTGAAAACTCCTATCCTCATCAGATAAGCGGTGGTATGGCGCAGAGAGTAGCTATAGCCAGAGCTCTTATAAATGAGCCGGAGCTTCTGCTGCTTGATGAACCTATGGGTGCACTGGATAACTTCACGAGAGCAGCACTTCAGGATAAGATTCTGGAGATAAGAGCAAATACAGGTGCAACTATGATACTTGTAACTCATGATATAGACGAAGCTCTCTATCTATCAGATAGAATAGTTATCATGACTCCACGCCCTGGAAGGATAAGTGAAGTGATAGACGTGAATCTCTATCATCCTCGTCAGAGAAATGCATCTGACTACACCAGACTTCGTAATAAGCTGCTGGAGAAGTTCCATCTGGCAAGTGAACCTATGGAGCCTGAATACTCGATCTAAGTTTTAATATATATAAATTAATAATCAAAGAGGTATAAGGGATATGAAAAGTAAAATCGTAGGAACGTTGAATATAATACTTGGTGCAGTAATAGCAGTAGGAACCAGAACATTCCTTCACGTATGTGGCGGCGGAATGAATAGTGGCAGCATGGGTGACAGTATGGGAGAAATGCAGATGCCATGTGCTGGAGTTCCAAATGCAAGTCTTGTTGCAGGTATAGTTCTGGCAGTGCTTGGAATTATATTTATTATCGCAGGTAAGAAGAAAGTAGTATCTACGCTGCTTGGAATATTAAATGTTATCGCAGGCGTAGTTGTTATAGGAATTCCAACATTTATCGTTGGAGTATGTGGTGGTGCTCATATGCACTGCCATATGGTTACAAGACCAGCACTTATTATAGTAGGTGCATTTGTTATAATTCTTGGAATCATTGGTGCTGTGTCAAAAGCATCAAATTATAGTAAGGACTAATCTATGTCAAAGAATCTTATATATTCGCAAATATCGAGAAAGAAGGGGCGCTTTATAGGGCTTGCGCTTATCGTGGCAGTTCTGTCCCTTGTAATGTTTTCTGGTTTTATTATTATTTTCAGTCTGAACAGTGGACTTGAGAGTCTGTCTGACAGAATGGGTGCGGACCTGATGGTTGTACCGCTGGGCTATGAGAGCGGAGCGGAAGGAATCCTCATAAAAGGTGAGCCAAGTTACTTCTACTTTGATAAGTCTGTTCTGGAGGAGATTAAAGCTGCTGATATAGATGGTATCGAGAAGATAACCTATCAGTTTTTCTTAACATCCTCGAATCAGGGCTGCTGCGATATACCAGTTCAGTTTATCGGAATAGATGAAGCGACAGACTTCACTGTGCTTCCATGGATGAAGGAGGCTCTCCCTGTAGGTGGAGGATATCTAAGCGACGGGCTTATCGTTGTGGGAAGTGATATAGATGTTCCAGAGGACGGAAGGCTTAGATTCTTCGATGAATATTTTACTGTATCAGCGAGGCTTGAGGAGACTGGTACAGGTCTTGATCAGGCTGTTTTTTCAAATATAAATACCAGCCTTATGCTCTTCGAAGCGGCCAAGAAGAAGGGCTTCAATTTTACAGATAATATCGATCCAGAGAGTTCGATATCTTCCATAATGATAAAGGTAAAGAGTGATACAACACCAGAAGAAGTGAAGCATGATCTTAGAACCAAAATCGATGGACTTCAGATTATAGAGACGAAGTCACTCTCCAACAGCATCCGTGGAAGTCTTTCAGGCTTTGTTACGCTGCTCTATGTTCTAATAGTTATGCTGCTTCTACTTACTATCATTATACTTAGCGTAACATTTCGCTTATCCGTTAAGGAGCGGGTGCATGAGTTTATGTTGATGAGAACTGTAGGTGCGACCAAGGGACAGGTAAATAATCTGATCCTAAGAGAGGCGTTAGTAACCAGCCTCACTGGAACTATAATCGGAATTATTCTTGCATCGATTTTGATATTTCCATTTGCAAATGCAATCAGCCTTGCGGTGTCGATTCCATTTCTACTTCCAAAGGTGACCAGTGTATTAATCCTGGGACTAATTGTTCTGATAGTCGGCGTACTGTCGGGCCCGATAAGTGCCATAGGTTCTATCGGAAGCGTCAGCAAGATAAGCATATATGATGCAGGAAGAATGTAGTGACGCGGTTAATTAATGTGTAGATGTTAGAGAGATTCATTTATGGGAAGTATAATACTAAATGCTAAAAATATAAAAAAGGTCTACTCAAATCGAAGGGGAGATAATACCGTCCTGGATGGGCTGAGTCTTACCATAGAGGAAGGAAAGCTCTATGCGATAGAGGGAGAATCTGGAAGTGGAAAGTCGACTCTGCTTAGTATACTGGCGGGACTTCAGAAACCTAGTGAAGGAGAAGTGACCTATAGTCCTGATGTAGAGAAGTCCTTTACGATAAGTGAGATGGATGACAGTGCGCTCTCGAAACTGAGACGTCACGATATAGTCTATGTTCCTCAGATGCAGGAAGTACTTCCAAGTCTAAATGTTAGAGATAATATATGTCTTGTCGATAACTTTGATGACAAGAATGACCGGAAGAAAGATAGAAAAAAAGATAGGAAGAAAACCAGTAATAAGGAAATGAGTGATATCGGTAGACTCACTTTGATCTTGGAACAGCTTGGCATCTCGGATCTTCTAAATGAATATCCATCAGAACTTTCAGGCGGAGAACTAAGACGCCTCTGTATCGCCAGAATCCTATATGCAAATCCGAAGGTTATACTGGCAGATGAACCTACAAATGATCTTGACGCAGATAACCGTAATAAGCTTAGAAAAATCTTCTCTGATACGAGAGAAAAGGGCGTCGCGGTTGTGGTGGTAACACATGACAGCGAGCTTGCTGAAGCGGCTGACGTAAGAATAAGGTTATAGAGAAGACCTATATATCATAATAAGATTTCGGGATTAGACACTTATTCTTAGCGGGTGTATTATCAGCGCAAGATTTAAGGGATACAAAGGAGACAAAGTAAAATGAAAAAGAAACTCGTATCAATTCTTCTAGCAGGAACACTGCTTCTATCTGCACTTACAGGTTGTGGCGGTGCAGGAAGTACTGGAAGTTCAAGTAGCGCAGATAATTCGGGTGACACATCCAGCAGTGCTACTAGTTCAGAAGAATATAAGTTCGGAAAGATAGATATACCGGCCCTCGACGGATCACTCTGTGGAGCGCCTATATATATAGCCTACGAGAAAGGTTTCTTTGCTGAAGAAGGTATCCAGGCGAACCTTACCGCGGCAGACTTCGAAACCAGAAAGATTGGGCTTAATAACGGAAATGTACCATTTGTAAATGGAGATTTCCAGTTCTTCTCTTCAGCGGAACAGGGTATAGACATGAAGGTTATCGGAGGAATGCACTATGGCTGTATCAAGCTTATAGTAAGAAATGACTCTGACTTACCAGCTGTAACCACTGATCCAGAGAGCCTGAAGGGACTTAAGATTGGTGTTGATGAAGTAGGTGGTACAACATTCCAGGTAGCAAGTGTATGGCTTGAGGAGAATGGCGTATCTGCAAAGCAGGAAGACGGTGAAGCTACATTTCTACCATACTCAGATGGAAATCTGGAGCTTGAAGCACTCTATAACGGAGATATAGACGTTGCTGCAGTATGGGACCCTCTTGGAGATATAGCTGCTGCTTCTGGAAAGGCAAAGGTTCTTGTGGACATTAGCAAGGATGAGCCATTCGCAGGAAAGTACTGCTGCTTCTACTACGCATCAACAAAGGTTCTGAATGAGAATCCAGATGAGATTAGGGCACTATATAATGCAGTGCTCAAGGCTCAGAAGTGGATAAATGAGAATCCGGATGAGGCGCTTGATCTCATAGTAAAGGGCAATTATTCAGAGGTTGAGGATAAGGACCTTGCTAAGCAGCTTATAGTTGATTACGAATATGAGACTCCTGAAACTGAAGGAACACATGATGTAAAGGGTGATGTGCTCTACTTCGCAAAGGAACTTAAGAATATAGGTTATCTGGAGGGTGATCCGGAAGAGTTTACGAATAATCTTTATCAAAGCCTAAAATAATAAATAATTATGTGTATAATACAAAGTTCAAATTACCTTCTTTAATAGAATGACCAGGAAAAGCGCGGGCGAATCTTCCCCGTGCTTTTTCATTTGCTGGGCTATCGAGATTTCTGTAGATATAGGGTAAGCCTATAACTAAATATAAAATTATGGTATTTGTCGTTAGCTCGTTTAGACTATATATTTTTTAGCTATAAGGAATACACGAAATCAGTTTAAGTAAAGATTAGACAATAGACTTGAAAAGGAGAAAACTATGGCAGAGAAAACAAAGGTCTTTGAACTGACGGACGTTACAAAGGTCTATAAAAATGAAGGAAAAGAGTTTACCGCACTTAAGAACGTGAATCTGGATATCTACGAAGGCGAAATCTTTGGAATCATTGGAATGAGTGGTGCAGGTAAGTCAACTCTCGTAAGAACGCTCAACCGCCTGGAGGATGTAAGCAAGGGCGAAGTAAAGTTCTACGGAGAAGATATAGGCAAGTTTAAGCCACGTGAGCTAAGAGGAGTTCGCCAGTCTATCTCGATGATATTCCAGGGATTTAATCTTCTGATGCAGAAGACAGTTCTGGAAAATGTTATGATCCCTCTTCGAATAGCGGGAGTCAGCAGAGCAGAACGTAAGAAGAAGGCTCTGGAAATGCTGAAGGTTGTTGGGCTTGAAGACAAGAAGAAATCATTTCCAGCCCAGCTCTCTGGAGGACAGAGACAGCGTGTAGCTATAGCAAGAGCACTTACAAATGATCCGAAGGTTCTTCTCTGTGACGAAGCAACTTCGGCACTTGATCCTAAGATAACAGAGGAGATACTTGATCTCTTGCAGGAGATTAACAGAACTCGCAAGCTCACGGTTATTATAATCACTCACGAGATGTCAGTTGTTGAAAAAATCTGCGACAGGGTAGCGATAATAGATGATGGAAATCTTGTAGAAGTAGGAGAAGTGCAGGAAGTCTTCACAAATCCGAAGTCTGAAGCTGCAAAGCGTCTGGTGCTTCCAAGAGATGAAGAGTTCGAGAATATAGCATCTCAAACTAGCGGCGTGAATCAGTTTGAACCTTCTAGTGAGGAAAGCCGAGTTATAAGAATCGCATTTGATGGTCAGGCTGCTGGAAGGCCATTCATATCTGAACTTGTGGAGGACACAGGAGAGAAGGTCAATATCCTGAGCGCCAACACAAGAAGTGTGGGTGGAACGGCTTATGGCCAGATGGTTCTGGAACTGCCTGAGGGAAAGAAACATCAGGAGATTGTTTTAGAATACTTTAAGAAGAATGGACTCAGCGTTATGGCTGTCTAGGAGGTGACAAAATGACTGATTATATAAGGGATGCAATCATAAAAGGAATATTTGAGACGCTTGAGATGACAGTTCTCTCGTCGATCTTTTCATATCTGATAGGTCTTCCTCTCGGAGTTGCACTATATGTAACTTCAAAGGGCAGACTCTTCGAGAATCGACCAGTTAATACAGTGGTGGGACTTATAGTGAATGTATTCAGATCACTACCGTTCCTTATACTACTGGTGCTTCTCATTCCATTTACCAGACTAATCGTCGGTTCTTCTATAGGAACTACAGCAACTATAGTTCCACTTACTATCGGAGCTATACCTATCGTAGCAAGAATGGTGGAGTCCTCGCTAAATGAGGTGCCTTCGGGCATTATCGAAGCAGCTAACTCTATGGGCGCAAGTCCACTCTTTATAATAGTCCATTTTATTCTTCCAGAAGCATTTCCATCACTTCTTCTGGGAGCGGCTATAAATATAGCTACAGTTCTTGGTTACTCAGCAATGGCTGGTGTAATCGGCGGTGGTGGACTTGGAGCGATAGCTCTTCAGTACGGATATTATAGATACGAGAAGACAGTTCTCTGGGTAACAGTTTCCATACTGGTTATTATGGTTATGCTGATTCAGGAGGCTGGTGTACTTTTATCTAAGCGTTCTCGTAAGGCGTAAGTTCCAGTCTTATAACAAACCTATATTGATATAGGTCTAACCTATAAGTAAGTATAGAAATTAAGGATTTGTTTTTAACGAAGAGAAGTATTATAGTAAGCACATAGTTAAAAACCTATCTACACCATAGGTTTTAACAAATATAGGGATACATGGAGGAAAAAATCATGGTAAACAAAACATTAAAAAGAGTAGTAACATTTGGACTAACAGTTGCACTTGCACTTACAGCAGTAGGATGCGGTTCAACAGATTCAGCTGAGGAAGAGACAACAACAGCTGAGGCAGTAGCAGAGGTAACAGAGGCTTCTGAAGAGAAGGAAGAGGAGCCTGTAACAGAGGTTGCAGAGAATGACCAGCTTGCTAGCACAGAAGGCGATGCATCAGAGTCAGACGCACCTATCGAGTTCGTATATACAGGTGATCCTGTAACAATCAAGGTTGGAGCAAACATCACTCCTCATTCAGAGATACTTGAGCAGGCAAAGCCAATCCTTGCAGAGCAGGGCATCACACTTGAGATTGTACAGATTGAAGATTCAATCACACCTAACACTGGAGTTATTGAGGGAAGCCTTGATGCAAACTACTTCCAGCACGTTCCATATCTGGAACAGTTCAACGAAGAGAACGGATCTGATCTTGTATCAATCGGTGCAGTTCACTATGAGCCATTTGGTATCTATGCTGGAAAGACAACAGATCTTAAGGATCTTCCTGATGGAGCTACAGTTGCAGTACCTAACAACGTAACTAACGAAGCACGTGCACTTCTACTTCTTGCACAGGAAGGAATCATTACTCTTAAGGATGATGCAGGAATCGAAGCTACAGTTGCTGATATCGTAGATAATCCTAAGAACATTGAGTTCAAGGAACTTGCACCAGAGCAGCTTGTACAGGCACTTCCAGATGTAGACATAGCAGTAATCAACGGTAACTACGCTATTGAAGGTGGACTTAGTGTTAAGGATGCACTTGCAGTAGAGGCAAATGATGGACTTGCAGCAAAGACATATGGCAATATCGTTGCAACATCAGCCGAGAAGGAAAATGACGAGGCACTTAAGGCACTTGTATCAGTTCTTCAGAGCAAGGCTATCGCAGATTACATCAATGAGACATATGATGGTGCAGTAGTACCACTCTACTAAGATAATATATAGAAGAAATAAAAAAATATAGAAAAAATACAGTAATAAATAATAAAACAGGCTGTTAGTATAAGGGGATACATACAATGCAGAGTTTTGAATATTACAATCCGGCGAAGATCATTTTCGGAGTCGGAAGTGAATATAAGTTAAAGGCCCTCCTGGAAAGAAGCGGCGCAAAGTCTCTTCTCCTGGTATATAGCGGTGACTTCATTAAGGATCTGGGAATATATCAGGTAGTGAAAGAGGCAACAGAGGAACTTGGAATCAAGTTCCTGGAAAATGGAAATGTTGTACCAAACCCAACGATTGAACTCGCTAGGGAGCTTGTAAAGCAGGGAAAAGAAGAAGATGTTGATTTTATCTTGGCGGTCGGAGGCGGTAGCGCCATAGATACCGCAAAGGCGGTCGCCATAGGTATCCCTTATACAGGCAATGTGTGGGATTTCTTCGAAAAGGGTGTCGTGCCTGAGAAGGTACTTCCTATCGGAGTAATCTCCACAACAGCCTCAAGTGGATCAGAGACATCAAATGCAGCTATACTATCAAGTGGTGAATGGAAGCTTGGATTCGAGGATGATAGAATCATTCCACAGTTCGCCATAATGAATCCAAAGTATACAGCAGGTCTTCCAAAGTACCAGACAGCAGTTGGTATAGCAGACGTTCTGGCACATCTTCTTGAGAGATACTTCTCAGATGTGAAGAACTCAGATACAACAGACTATCTTATAGAAGGCGCCATAAGAGCACTTCTCTTAAATGGTCGAAGAATCATAAACCTCCTTAATGAGCATTCAGTTGCAGAACTTGCCGAAAATGAGGACTATATCAATGCCAAGGCAGAGGTTCAGTGGCTCGCCAGTGTAGCACACAACAACTTCCTGGATGCAGGACGTTCAGCAGACTGGGGATCACATAGAATAGAGCATGAACTATCAGCTGAGTATGGCATAACTCATGGCGAGGGAATGGCTGTAGTCTTTGTTGCTTGGACAAAGTATATGGCGAAGGAAAAGCCTTGGAGACTGGCACTACTTGCAAATCGAGTATTTGGAGTAGATTCCTATGACTATACAGAAGAAGAGAGAGCACTTATCCTATCAGATAAGCTCCGTGAATTCTTCAAAGAACTGGGAATTGCAACTAGTCTTTCAGAACTAAATATCGATGAGAAATCATTTGAAGTTATGGCAAAACGTGCCACAAGAAATGGCACTGTTGGACACTATGTTCCACTGGATGCTGAGAAGTTCCAAGCTATACTCAAACTTGCCTTATAAATATGTGGTTGAGGTTATTTATCTTGCTTGATAAATAGCCTCATTTTGTTATAATGAGATTACCGTATTAAATGTGGTTAATAACTTATAGGAGGTTATCAAAATGAAGGTTTTTAAATGTACCAAATGTGGAAATATGATATCTTATCTCAACAAGGACGCTTGCGATGTTAAGTGCTGCGGCGAGACTATGGTAGAGGTTGTGCCTAACACAACTGATGCAGCAGGTGAGAAGCATGTTCCTGTTATCGAGATCAATGGAAATATCGTAACCGTAAAGGTTGGTTCAGTTGAGCACCCTATGATGGATGCACACTATATCCAGTGGATTGTTCTCGAGACAGAACAGGGCAGACAGCGTAAGGAACTAAAGCCTGGTGCTGAGCCAGTAGCTACATTTGCACTTGTAGATGGAGATAAAGCTCTTGCAGCATATGAGTACTGCAATCTCCACGGACTGTGGAAGGCAGAGGTTTAATCAGAATATAAGATAATTTAATTTATTTTAAAAGAAAAAGACTTGCTAAGGTTGCGTTAGCAAGTCTTTTTCTTTTTTATTGACTAAGATTCTCGATTATTAATTTGGCAGTTTCTTCTGTTATTAGACCATCTGCCAACATTTGATTGATTCGTTCAAGACTTTCGGCCTTTCCGTCAGCTTTCCCTTCAGCGTAATACTCTTCCCCAAGGGCCTTCATTGTTTCAGCTGCGTTATATTCAGTAATACACATATCACATACCTCCGCTTTATTCATTAACAAGAACGGCTTTATAACTCCTTTCATTATAACAATTACGAGTGATATATCAACGTAAAAAACACGCATACTTGTCCTTTTTTAGCCCCAAATGTGGGGATAGATACAAGAGATGAAATGTATATTAACAAATATGAAATGATAGTTCAAATGGCCTAAATAGAGCAACTAAAGTGAGAAGATTTTTTGTGAGAAGTAACTAAAGAAGATTGGTAAAAAAGTACAATATAAGTGGCGAAAAATTGAAGGGAATATATTTGGAAATCAGAAGTTTAAAGGAAGTTTAAGAACGTGTTTTTAGGATGATTTTGATAGAATCGAATTAATAAATGAAAAAAGAACGAAAAATATTAAAAAATTTTAATTATGTAAACGAATTTAGACGTCATATGGAGAACTAGGGAGAACTTTCAGGCGTATACTAAACTTATGTTTTTAGTATTATGACTTAATGGCCTATGGGGGCAATGAGAGAAAGTTATTTACTATCAAAACATGGAGACAAAAATGTATTGGAAAGGAGAGAAAGTATGAAGAGTAAAAGTAAACAACAATTCAGTAAATATATTTTACTGAAACGGGCACTTGCATATCTGCTGGTCACAGCTATGGTAATCTCGGGATTCAATATGATCCCGGCGGCGAAGCTGACGGCAGAAGCGGCACCAAGTGGAAATTTAGACGGAGCCACTCTTGTAACTACTTTTGAAACAGGAAAATATACCATTTCGAATGGCAGTAAGACCGATAGTGTGACTGTGACAAAAGATGGAGATTATTATAAGGTAAGTATTAATCAAGTAGATTATTACTTGGCAAAATCATCTTATTGTGAGGGAAGTCAGTATCATCTTATAAATAATGATGCTGGTGCATTGTATACAGATGCTTTTAATAGATATACGACACAAAAGGTAGGGAGTACTTATTGGGTTAGCTATGATAAATATTATTATAAATGGAATTTCACACGTAAAGCAGATTTTGAAGTAGGTAACTATAAAGTTACAAATAAGGTTTATCCAGCATTTACATATAATGGTACTATTTCTGTTGCAGGTACAGATAATTACCTTAGACTACAAATAGAAGATGATAGGATATATAATTTTAGAGTAAAGAATACTAATACTGAATCTGGATATTTATTATTAGAAGGCGAAGATAGTTATGCAAGTATTTGGGATGGTAAATTCTTTCATACAGCAGATAGTGAAAATATAGAAAATTTTGAAGATATCTGTGAATATTGGGACATTGAACCTATACCTAATACTACTGTGACATTTGATAAGAATGCTGACGATGCTACAGGCACTACGGAAAGCAAGACATTTGAGAATGGTAAAGTAGTTAATGCTAAAGCTGTAACAAATGGTTTTTCGCGTACAGGCTACAGCTTTGATGGATATTACACAGAGGCTGGTACTAAGGTATTTGACAGTAATGGCAACCCTTGTGCTACGGCTAATTATATAGAAGCAGAGGGTGAGGGAGATAATCAAACCTTTAAATGGGTATACACAGGAGCATCCCTTACACTCTATGCTCATTGGAAGAGAATCTATACTGATGTAACATTTTCTGGTAATGCCAAGGATAACGCCGGAAATGATTCTGCGTTTTTCCAGGCGGAAGAAGGTGGCAGCAGTGCTGATAAGCCAACAAGTGTTACAAGGACGCTTAATGTAGGCGATGGATTTGATAATTATGTCATGCCTATTCCATCGAGAGATGGTTTTAAATTCGAAGGATATTATACAGCGGCTACAGATGGCGATATGGTTTTCGATGCTGAAGGAAAGCCATATATTGAAGCAGATCAGGAATCTGAAGAATTACAGGATTTAGATTACTTTGCAGTATCTGAAGAAGAAAAGGTTACATGGAAATATATAAAAACAACAGGTAATAATCCTGAAAAGCTTACATTATATGCTCACTGGAGCAGAGCTTATACAAATGTAACTTTTGATAAGAATGCTACCAAAGCTAAATTTGATGGTGAAGTTGAACCTATTACGTTTGAAGCAGGTAAAGCAGTACCTAAAATTCCGGTAGCTAAGTATGATGGATTTGAATTTACCGGATATTATACTGCACAAACAGACGGAACAAAGGTTGTTGATAAGGATGCACAGCCTGTTACAGCATCCGGATATTTCAAGGTAGCTGAAGCACCAGCAGAAGATGCTCCTGCAGATGCTCCTAAAGAAGGCACAATATTATGGACAGATGTTACCACAAACAAAAATGAAGCAGAGACCTTCTATGCACAGTGGAACAGAGTACAGACCAAGATAACATTTAATGATATTGCAACCGATGTAAAGGGCGGAAACGAACTTAAGACTTATAAAGTCGGAGATGAGGTTGTAAAAGTAAATGTACCATCAAGAAGTGGATATGAGTTTGGTGGTTACTATACAGAACAAGAAGGAAAAGGCAAACAGTTATTTGACGATGCTGGACAGCCAGTATGTAAAACCGATGATGGATATATAGATAACGCAGGAAAGTGGCTTGACAATACTACAGCCAGAAATAATCGTACTGATACAGCGACTGAAGAGTTAACTATATATGCTAACTGGATTCCAAGAAAGCCATATACTATATCATACTATGATCGTGAATGGCTGAATTCTGGATCAGGTATTTATGAGATAACATATGTAAGAACTGGTGATAAGCAGATCAATGTTCAGCAGGGTAACTTTATGACATATACTGCTTCCGAAGCAGGTATTGATGTAAGTGAACACCCTGAATATACATTTGAAGGATGGAGTACTAAGCAGAATGCTTCAGAAGCCGAGTACATGGCTGGAAAGCAGTTCAAGGGAAGCCTTTCAACTTCAGGCGAAGAGGTTAAGCTCTACGCTGTATGGTCACTTAAGAATGGCTACAGAATCAGCTACAATTCTAATGTTGTTGCTCTTGTTGAAGCAAATGGAATTCCAACTGATGATGAGATAACAGAAAAGAATGCTGATGGAAAGTACATATACGTACTCCCTAATAAACCTATTCCTGAAAGAAAGAATTATACATTTAAGGGATGGGCAAAGAAGGCTACAGCTACAGCTGCTGAAATCTTAAAACCTGGTGCTACTGTAGAAATAACAGCTGATACTACCTTCTATGCACAGTGGGAACTCAATCCAACAGTATCTTATATTGCAAATGGCGGTACCTTCGCAGAAGGTAAGGAGATTCAGACTGCATATTATCAAGCGGGCTCTACAGTTATTGTTGTAAACCCAAGAAAGAAAGATGCTGAGAATCCTGCTATTCTTACAAGAACTGGATATACATTTGTTGGTTGGGTAAACAGTGATGATCAAAAAATCTATAGTGATAGCACTTCTGGAAATCTTACTAATGTTACATTTGAAATGCCAAATAAAGCAGTAGTGCTTAAGGCTAAGTGGGCAAAGAATAAGTATAGTGAAAATGTTGTAGCTGATAGTGACGCTTACACAGTTAGCTACACAGGAACATATAGTGATGAAGAAGATGGAACAACAAAGACAATTCCTGAAACAACTGTAGAACTTACAAAGCCTGAATCTTCAGAAGGACAGGGAAATACAGAAGGACAAGGAAATACAGAAGGACAGGGAAATACAGAAGGACAAGGAAATACAGAAGGACAGGAAACAGCAGAGTATGTAGGTGAAATGAAAGATATCCCTCATGATGCTGATATAGTTTTAAGCGTAGCAGTTGATAGCACATATGATGCTGATAATATAGTTGTTAAGGTAAATGATACAGAGTATAAGTATGATTCTAAGACAGTAGCAACTGTAGATAAAACAATTGCAGAAGATACAAAGGGTGCAACTACTTATACTTATAAGATATCAGGTGTTACAAGCGATGATCTGGCAATAAATATAACCGGAGCTAAGAAGAAGACCTTTAACATCAACTATGTATGTGCTCCTGGCGTATTACCTGCAACGGCAATTAAGACTTACGAGGCTGGTGAAACTAAGGCTGAAAAGATGACTCTTCCTACACCGGCTGCTACAGATCAGTATACATTTGCCGGATGGTATCCGACAGCAGAAGATGCTGAGAAGCAGACCGCAGGTAAGGTGGTTACTGCAATTGCTGAAAATGAAAGAGGTAATAAGACATACTACGCAGCATGGACAGGAAAAACATATAAAGTTACATTCGATAAGTTAGAAGGAACTACAAAATCAGGTACGGCATTAGATGCTAATACACAGGATCTCAGCTTTGGAAAAGAAGAAGCGCTTAAGACATTCTCAGTTGCATTCCCTGGAACAATCGGACCTAATGGTGCAGCGTTCCTCGGATGGGCAAAATCAGTAGAAGATGCAATAGCACATAAGGTAGCTTACACAGATGGACAGAATGTTGTTGATATTACAGATGCTGTAGATGACCCGGCAACTGAAGATAAAAATGAAGCTGATATAACACTTTATGCTGTATGGGATATCGATAAAGTAACAGTTTCATTCAATGCAAATGGTGGTAGCTTTACAGGTGGTAAGACATCATGCACAGAGACAGTTGATTATATGACAGGTACATATAAGAAGGCTGCCGATGCAGTTGAAGAAAGTGGAATTCCTTACAGAACGAACTTTACTTTCCTTGGATGGACTCTTGACCCTGATACTGTACCACTAGTACCACTCACGGATGATGAGATGAATGTGAAAGCAGTTTGCGACGTTACAGCTTATGCTGTATGGAGTGGTGCAGAGTTTACACTTCAGTATTATAAGGATAATGCTGGTACGGAACCGGGTGAACAGGTAAAGAAGAACGTTGGCGATAAGATTAAGATTGGATATTATTATGAGGATGACACGGAGAAAGCCGTTCTGAGTGATGATGATATTCCAACAGATAAGAAGCTTATAGGATGGACCGAGAATAAGGGCTCATCATCAATTGCATATGCAGATGGTGAGGAGGTTATAATTGATTCACCTGCAAAGAGCCTTTACCCTGTAATTGGTGATAATGATGCTAAGGTTCTTACATATAACGCTAACGGTGGAGCATTTAAAAAGTCAACTCCAAGTGCAGTAATACTAAATGAAGGTAATGATTATACTGCAAAGATAGTTAATGAAGTATATGAACCTGAAAAAACAGGATATACATTCAAAGGCTGGGCTTTGACAAATAATGCCACAGTAGCTTCATATAGGGGAACAGCGGCAGAAGGTGAAGTTATTGAGACTACATTTAAGGCTTCAGCGGAAAATGATGCAACAAGCTATACATTATATGCAGTATGGGCACCTATTACATTTACAGTTACATATAATGCTAATAAGGCTCCTGAAATACCTGAAGCTAATATTCAGAATAAAGAAGAGGCTGATAAAAAAGTTCCAACTGTATATTCAGAGGAAAAATTGGCAAAAGGACTTAAAACAGTTGAAGGATCAACTACATCATATGTACAGACATTCACATATGACGAAAGTGATGCGGTATTTGCTGAACCTCAGTTTGACTATGATGGTTATATATTCGTAGGTTGGGCTGAAAAGGTTGCAGAAGGTAAAGATCAGGCTAAGGCTACTGTTGTTTATAAGAATCTTCAGGAAGCTTACAATATGACAACAGAAGATGGCAAAAACTTTGATGTTTATGCTATTTGGAAGCTGGATACACCACTCACAGTAACCTATAGAGCAAATGGTGGCGAGCTTAAGAAAGTAGATGATTCGTCATCAACTGATTCACAGAGTGGTAGTGATACAACACCATCAACAGATGATACTCAGGGTGGCAATGATTCAACACCATCAACAGATGATACACAGAGTGGTGATGATACAGCGCAAGCAACAGATGCTCCTGCAGATCAGAAGTATGCAAGAATAGCAGATACTCTGGATATTAAAACAGCAGCAAACGCATACTACAGGGATGGATATACATTCCTTGGATGGTCAACAAGTCCTAAGACTTATGAAGCTGGTGAAACAATAAATTACTACGAATATAAGGAGACAGAAGGCGATACTACAAACGTAGATAATAATGACGATGTAACAAATAATGACGATGTAACAAATAATGACGATGTAACAAATAATGATGATGTAACAAATAATGATGATGTAACAAATAATGACGATGTAGTAGATGATGCTGATGAAGCTACTGAGTATGTTATAAAGGCAGGGGATACCTGGACTATAGAGAAAGTGCTTAGTACAACTACAGTTACTCTCTATGCTTCATGGCAGAAGCTTCCTACATACAGTGTAGTATATGATTCAAATAAGGGTGATGGAAATGTTCCATTCGATCCAAATGTATATCATATCGACGATGAAGATACAGGTCATAATAAAGTAACTCTAGATGCTTCAACTGTTCCTTCAAGAAAGGGATATACATTCCTTGGATGGGCATTTGATGAGAATTACAAGCTGCCAGCAACTGATGATTCACAGAGTGGTGATGATATAGCACCTTCAACAGATGATACACAGGGCAGTGATGATACAACAGATTCTGAATCAGAAACAGCTCCTACATTCTTTAAGTATGTAGCTAAAACAAATGAAGCAGAAGCTAAGCTTGAGCCTGCAACATTTGATATTGAAAAGGTAGCTGAAGAAGCAGCAACTAATACTGTTACATTATATGCAGTATGGGAGACAAATGGTTACACAGTTAACTTCTTCCAGGGCGATAAGAAGATAGGTGAGCAGACACTGTCATATGATGACGATGCAGGAAAACTCACATTAGTAAAAGAGCTTTCATATAAAGTTGAGGCGGAAGAACCAACAGCTAACCCAACAGTTAATAAGTATGTAGCAACTGAAGGTTATGAGTTTGCAGGCTGGTCATTCAAGAATGGCGGAACAGTATCTTATGCAGACGGTGCTTCAGTTAAGAACCTGACTACAGGAGCAGATGAAGATACAAAGGTATTTAATCTCTATGTAGTTGAAAAAGAAAAGATTTACACAGTAACTCTTAATGATGATTTTGATACTATCGGAAAGAATTTATCTGATGTTATCAAGAAGGATTGGAAAGATGTAGTTATTAAGGCAAGAGCAGCTGATGATAAGGTTGTTAAACCTGCAGCAGAAAGTACAGAACCAGCTGGAGAAGGAACTTCAGAAACTGAAAATAACGAGCCAGCAACAGGAGGTAATGAACCGGCAACAGGCGGTGTTGATATTACAACTGGTTCAGGAACTGACACACCTGCAGAAAGTACAAATACTCTTGAAACTACAGGTATAGATAATAACAAACATCAGTTTGTTGTTAAGTATAGTAAGGCACTTAATGATATAGAGATACCGGTTGTACCTGGATTTAAGTTCGATGGTTACTTTAACACAGTATCTGATGAATCAGAGGGAACAACTAAGGCTGGAAAAATCATGTATTATGATGCATCTGGCAATGCGGTTAAGAATGCAGACTTTACAGAAGATACAACACTTACAGCTAAGTGGACACCAATCGAGTTTAATGTTGTATTCCAGGAAAATGGCAAGCAGATTGATAAGATGACTCAGGAATATGGTCAGCCATTCAAGATGCCTGAATCAGTAAATAACATTTCATTCAATGCCGACTATGAAATAGTAGGATGGACATCATCAGTTGATAATCAGCATCCTGCAACTGCAAAGATCGCAACAATGAATGAAAAGACTGATCCAGATAAGTTTGATCTTAGAACTGAGTATTCGGCAGATGTGATTGCTAAGCTATATAATAACAATGGTGCAGAAGTAGTTCTGTATCCAGTTTATAAGACAACAGTTAAGTACGATGTTAAGTTCTATGCAGGAGATATTAAGGGTGCAACTAACCTTCCTGCAACACAGAAGGTAGCAGAAGGTGATACATTCACAGTCAAGTTCGATGATGATGATATGAGAACACCTTATTGCGCAGGATATACATTCATCGGATGGGATGATAAGACAACAGAAGATAGTACTCCAGATTATATCTATGGAGATAAGACTTATTCTATCGATGTAAGTGGAGACATATCACTTTATGCAGTATGGATCCAGGAGATTACAGCTACTAATAAGACTGTAACACTCAAGGATGAAGCAACCGATAATACTTATGCACTGAATGGATTACTATTTAATATCCCTGAAGGCTATGGCGAAGCAACATATAGCTTACCAGAAGGAGTTGATGGAGCAGCTATAGACAAAAATGGAAATATTATAGTATCAAAGGTTGGAACCTATGAGGTTAAAGTTACAACAGCAGCAACTGAAGCAGTTCCTTCAGCAGAAGCTAAGGCAACACTTACAGTTAATGCAGTTCCTGAAGATCTTACACTTGCTGAAACTATTGAGCAGACTAAGTTAAGACTGAAGGATCATGCGGATGCAAAGAATCCTGGTGACTTTACAAATGTTGAGAATGAAGCTTATACTGCTGCAATAAATAGTGGTTATTCAATTATTGCAGGTGCTGAATCAGTTGACGAAATCGAAACAAAACTTAGTGAAGCTAAGAAGGAAGTAGATGTCGCGCTTGATAAGATACTTGCAGATAGAGAAGCAGATGCAGCAATTAACGATGCTAAGACAGCAGCAACAGAAGCAGAGACAGAGGCAGCAACAGTTAAGGAAGAAGCGGCAAATTATAAACTGAATGATGATGTGACAGCTATAGAAACTGCTAGGGGAAATGTAGCTACAGCAAAGGCAGCTATTGGAAATCTTCCAGCTAATGCAACTACAGCTGATAAGAATGCGGCAGCTGAAGCACTTCAGAATGCAGTAGATGCACTTGAGCAAGCAATCGACAATGCAAAGAGTAATGTAGCAGCAGCGGCAGCTAAACAACAGGCTGGAGATGCAGCGGCAGCAGCACTTGCAACAGCTAAGGCAAATGCTAAGGACAGACTTGAGGATGTATATGATGCAAAGAATCAGTCCGATTACCGTGAAGCTCAGCAGGCAG
>Ga0129310_1000203_pt1 | contig 82425 bp, 62 predicted proteins | sample Go1ome_2_FD_94433 | JGI IMG/M metagenome (GOLD analysis project Ga0129310, IMG submission 94433) | Western lowland gorrila individual fecal microbial communities from Wisconsin, USA - Go1022A metagenome | ecosystem: Host-associated > Mammals > Digestive system > Large intestine > Fecal | place...
AATTTGGGACAGTTATTGTTGCTCAGGCGTTGCTTTCCTTCCAAAAATCTGCTATCATTGCACTGACAAATGGTGCAAAAAAGTTCGATAAGAGTCTTCACACATTCATTATCGCTCTTTTTGCTCCATTTGTCTTTTTCTATGTTTTTCTACTATTGATTCGCGTCTTGAGGGGAAGCCAAAGTATCGCGGCAAAAAGCAGCACCGATGCGGAAACACAAAGCCTTCCCCTTGAGGGGAAGGTGCCGAACGGATGTGAGGCGGATGAGGTGGGGCGCGAATCAACGCTGTAACGTTATAGAAAAGAACTCAGCCGCCATGTTCCCGCCCGTCGCTTCCATACCCTTACCGCGAAGAAAAGATGCCACCTCATCAGTCAGCTGGCGCTGACAGCTTCCCCTCGAGGGGAAGCCAAAGTATCGCGGCAGAAAGCAGCACCGCCGCAAAAACACCATCCCCCCCAAGCACCCATCGAAAGGAGCCACTATGATGCAGCCAAATACCCCGGCCCGCGACCCGCTGGCGGACATCGGGAACTTCGTCTTTCTGCGGGACGAACCGCAGCCCGCCGATGTGATCTTCATCACCGGCGGCGCCTACCCGGAGGTGGGCGAGCGGGCCGCCGCGCTGTGGTGGCAGGGGCTGGCCCCGGTCATTCTGCCCTCGGGGCGGTACAGCGTGCACGACGGGCGCTTCATCGGCGCCCAGAGCCTGGCCGACCGCTACCCCGGCCCCTATGCCACCGAGTGGGAGTTTCTGCGGGACGTGTGCGTGAAAAACGGCGTGGCGGAGACGGCCTTTCTGAAGGAGGACCGGGCCGTCTCCACCTGGGACAACGCCCGCTTCTCCCGCCGCGTGACCGATGCCGCGGGGCTGAACGTGCGCCGGGCCATTCTGGTGTGCAAATCGCTCCATGCCCGGCGGGCGTATATGTATTATCAGTATTTCTACCCGGAAACGCAGTTTTTTATCTGCCCGCAGGACATTGAGGGAATCACGAAGGAGAGCTGGCACACCACCCCCGAGGGCATCAATCTGGTGTTCAGCGAGCTGGAAAAGATCGGCCATCAGTTCGGCGAGATGTACTGCCAACGGCTGGCCGGCAAGCGCTTTGACCCGGACACGCCCAGCATGCTGGACCGGTGGAACGGCGTGAAGTGAGCGCCCCCTTGCCGCAAAAGCTGCAAAAGCCGCCGTCGTTCGGCCCAAAACCTGGGCCGAAGGGCGGCTGCTTTTTGCGCGGTTCAGGGGCGCAGAAGCCCGGCCGGTTTGTCAAAAAGATTTGCACGATCGTCCTTTTCCTGAGCCTTTTGTCAAAATGTACAAACATTGCCCGGAAATTTCTTCGCCTGTTCCCCGGCTGTTTCAGCACAATATCCTTGAAAATGGCGGAAAATGTGGTACTATTTTTGTATAAGTTGCTAAGGGACATGGGCGGGCAGCCCAAAGCTCCCATAGGGAAGAGGTAAGAGAGATGAGCTACGCAAACACGAACATCCGTAACATCCTGGTCGCCGGTCACGGCGGCTGCGGCAAAACCACGCTGGTGGAAGCTCTGCTCTACCTGACCGGCGCGCTGGAGCGCATGGGCCGGGTGGAAGACGGCACCACCGTTTGCGATTTTGACCCCGAAGAGGCAAAGCGCCACGCCTCGCTGTCCTCTGCAGTGGCTCCCGTGGAGAACAACGGCTATAAGTTCAACCTGATCGACGTGCCCGGCCTGTTTGATTTTGAGGCGGGCCTGTACGAAGGCATCGCCGCCGCCGAGAGCGTGCTGATTACGGTTTCCGGCCGTTCGGGCGTGACCGTGGGTGCGGAAAAGGCCTACAAGCTGGCCGAGAAATATGGCAAGAGCCGCATGGTGTTCGTCAGCAAGATGGACCTGGAGAATGCGGATTTCTATAAGATCCTGGAGGATTTGAAGGTCAAGTTCGGCCCCTCCATCTGCCCCTGCGTGGTACCCGTCAAGCAGGACGACGGCACCCTGCTGTATGTGAACCTGTTCAGCCAGAAGGCCTTCAAGTATGAGGGCGGCAAGCAGATCCAGGTGGACCTGCCCGACATGGGCCACCGGTTTGACGGCCTGGTGGAAGCCATGAGCGAGGCCGTAGCCGAGACCGACGACGCCCTGATGGAGAAGTTCTTCGGCGGCGAAGCCTTTACCACCGAGGAGATCGTGGAAGGCATGCGCATCGGCGTGAAGAGCGGCGTCATCACCCCCGTGTTCTGCGGCAGCGCCCTGAACCTGCAGGCGCTGGATATGCTGCTGTACAATATGGAAAAACTGCTGCCCAGCCCCCATCTGGAGGCCTTTGCAGCCGAAGATAAGGACGGCAACCCCGTGGAGCTGCCCTGCGAGCCGGGCGACCCCACCGCCGCCCTGGTGTTCAAGACCGTGGCCGACCCCTTCGTGGGCAAGATGAGCTATGTGAAGGTGGCCAGCGGCAAGCTGACCGCCGCCAGCAGTCTGGTCAACTCCCGCACCGGTGAACCGGAGCGCATGGGCAAGCTGGTGAGTGTGCGCGGCAAGAAGCAGACCGACGTGACCGAGATCACCGCCGGCGACATCGGCGTGATCACCAAGCTGGCCACCGCCAAAACCGGCGACACCCTGTGTGACCCGGCCCGCGTGGTGAGCCTGCCCACCGCCGCCTTCCCCAACCCCACCCTGAGCATGGCCCTGAAGGTGGCCAAGAAGGGCGACGAGGGCAAAATCGGCGCGGCGCTGGCCCGCCTGATGGAGGAGGACCCCACCATCAACTTCCGTGTGGACGGCGAGACTGGCCAGCAGCTGCTCTCCGGCCTGGGCGAGCAGCATCTGGACGTGGTGTGCGCCCGCCTGAAGGCGAAGTTCGGCGTGGACGTGACCCTCACCACACCCCGCGTGGCCTACCGTGAGTCCGTGCGCAAAAAGTGCAAGGCCCAGGGCCGCCACAAGAAACAGACCGGCGGCCATGGCCAGTTCGGCGATGTGTGGATCGAGTTTGAGCCCTGCGACAGCGAGGAGCTGGTGTTTGAGGAGAAGGTGTTCGGCGGCAGTGTGCCCAAGAACTACTTCCCCGCCGTGGAAAAGGGCCTGCGTCAGGCCGCACAGCACGGCGTGCTGGCCGGGTACCCGGTGGTTGGCCTGAAGGCCACCCTGCTGGACGGCAGCTACCACCCGGTGGACTCCAGCGAAATGGCCTTCATCATGGCGGCCAAGCTGGCCTATAAGGCAGCCCTGCCCGAGGCAGGCCCCGTTCTGCTGGAGCCGGTGGGCAGCCTGAAGGCCCACGTGCCCGCCGACAACACCGGCGACATCATGGGCGAGGTCACCAAGCGCCGCGGCCGCGTTCTGGGCATGAGCCCGGACGAGGACGGCCTGCAGGTTGTGGAAGCCGAAGTGCCCATGGCCGAAATGCAGGACTTCACCACCTTTATGCGCCAGCTGACCCAGGGCCGCGGCCACTTTGAGTTCGACTTTGTGCGCTACGAGAACCTGCCCTCCAACCTGGAGGCCAAGGTGATCGAGGAGGCCAAGAAGCTGGGCAACACCACCGGCGACGAGGACTGAGCCCCCATACCAACTGCATCCCCGGGAAGGCGGCGGGCAGGGCCTGCCTATGAGCGGTCAAGCTCCTGCGTATATCTGCGCGAACCGGCCCTTGAACCGGCCGCCCGGCCCCGATGAAACAAAAGCAGACGCGATGTCAAAACGGCATCGCGCCTGCTTTTTTTGTGTGCGGAAGCTGTGCGGCGCGCCGAACGACAAACGCGCAGAAAAAAGAGCCGCCCTCTCCCCCGTTGCGGCGGGAGAAGGCGGCTCTGTACTTTATGCGTTATAAAATGCGGAACAAAAGCGGATTTGAAAGGCGCAGCCGCTTACTTTTCTTCCCAGATGGGCTCTTTCAGCATCCAGCGGCCGTACTCATCCTTGTAGAAGATGTCGCGGTTGTAGAACTTATCGATGATGGCCCAGAACTCGGCCTCGGAGTAGCCGCAGAAGGCGCAGAAGTCACGCACGCACAGGGGGTCCAGCGCGCCGTCCCGCTCCTTGATGATGGGAATGGCCTCTTCGCGGGTCATCATGCCGTAGCGGATGTAGCGGGCGGTGTAGTCGGTGGCGGCGGCATGGCCGAACTTGGGGTACTTCAGCCAGCTGTGCACCAGATAGGCGCGGCTGTCGATCTGGTCGAAGTTCTCAGCGTGGTGGGTGCGGTCCCACTCATGGGTCAGGTCGTGGAAGCCGCGGCTCTTGGCCAGCTGGTAGTTCTTGTAGCTGTTCCAGGGCAGGAAGTAGCTCATGTAGAAGGGATCCAGCTTGGCCAGCTCTTCGGCGGTGGGAGCCTTGGTCAGGGCCAGGTCGTTCTCACTCACGCCGTAGCTCAGCAGCTCTTCATCGGGGAAGCCCACGGCCACGCCGTTTTCGATCTGCCCCTTGGCGCTGTAGGTCTCTTCGTCGGCGCAGCCGCCGTACTCGAAGCTCACGTTCTCGCCGTAGCACAGCAGCGGGGTGTTGAACTTCAGGGCCATGTGCAGGGGGAAGGTGTAGATCAGGCGGTCCACATACCAGGTGGGCTTGCCGTACTTCTCAAAGAAGGCGCGCATCAGGGTTTTCTGGGCCTTGATGTTGGGCTTGCAGCTGATGATGGTGCAGCCGAAGGCCTCGGAGATGTTTTTGATGTTGTGCTGGCCCGCCTCGGTCATGGGGAAGTTGTCCTCCACGCTGAAGAGGATGGGGTTCATGTGCATGACCTCTTTCAGGATGTAGACCTGGAAGTGGCTGTCCTTGCCGCCGGAGACGGCAACGGCGCAGTCGTAGCCGCCGGGGCCGTTGCAGCCGCGGTACTTGTCGCACAGGGCCTCGAATTCCTTCCAGCGGGCGTCCCAGTCCACCAGCTTGCGGTGCTCGTAATGGCGGCAGGCACTGCACACCCCCTCGGCGTCAAAGGTGATGCCGGGGCGGGTGTCAGGCATGGTGCAGCGTTTGCAATACTTCATGTGAAAACTCCTTTGCTGTGTTCTTACAGCCAACGCAACCGACGTTGGGGTTTATCCGGGTGCGGCCCAAGCCAGAGCGGGCCGCGGCTGACCTTACACAGGGCCGCCGGGGCAGCCCATATAGATTCAGTATACCACAATCCCCTGCCGCCCGCCACCCTTTTGCGCAGATGACACGGCGTGGAGAGGGGGCAAGGGGAGGAGCCAAAACGCTGCAGTGGTGAAGCCTTCCCCTCGAGGGGAAGGTGCCGAACGCAGTGAGGCGGATGAGGTGGGGCACACATCGTCGCTTCAATCTTACCGCAGAGACAAAAGGCCCGCCCCGCGCCCATCACTGCCGTAATCTCACGGCAAAGGCAAGGTGCCACCTCATCAGTCGGCTGGCGCCGCCAGCTTCCCCTCGAGGGGAAGCCTGAACCCGCGGCAAAAAGTATCCCCCTCGCGAAAATTGACGCGTGCAGCTGCAGTTTTACATCCAGAAAACACCAAAATTCCGCACAAACGATTGCGGTGTTTATTGCGCCATATTACAATGAAGATAAGAACATCCACCGGGCGCGGCCGCGCGGGCGGATTTTATGCAGGCTTAACTTAGAGGGCACTGATGATGAGAGACGAATACGACTTTTCCAATGCCAAAAAGAGTCCATACGCCAAAAGGCAAGAGACTTCCCCCGCGCACGGGGCGGATTCTTCCGGTTGTGATACTCCCACGAACCATGCGGCAAGTGCCGCATTCGCGCAGCAGGCAGTTGGAGGGCTGACGATGGAGCTTAAAGAAGCGATTTCCCGCTATGCCGAAACGCTGGACAGCTTTTATCTCTACGACGAGCGCCGCATTCGTGAAAGCATCGGGCACTTGAAGCAAAGTTTCCCGCAGATCGAGTTTCTGTATTCGATCAAGTGCAATTCAAACGCCAACGTGCTGAACTGCGTGTTCTCCCAGGGCTTCGGCGCGGATGCCGCAAGCGCGGGCGAGGTGAACCTGGCGGTGCAGGCAGGGCTGAAGGCCGATCAGATCTACTACTCTGCGCCGGGAAAAAGCGTGAGCGAGATCGAGCGCACGCTCGGCCGCGCGGTTCTGATTGCGGACAGCCTCGGGGAGATCAAGCGGATTCAGGCAGTGTGCGAGCGCACCGGGACGTGTGCCCGCATTGGAATGCGCATCAACCCGGATTTTACGTTCTCAGCAGATCACGGCACGGCCTCGAAGTTTGGAATTGACGAGGAGCAGGCACTTGCATTTCTACGCGGTAATTCGTGTAAAAACATGAAAGTGACCGGCATCCATGTTCACGTGAAAAGTCAGGAGCTGAATGCCGACACGCTTGCCGCCTATTACGAAACCATGCTGCGGCTGGCGGAAAAAGCAGCAGCCCTGTGCGGGCCGCTGGAGTACGTCAACATGGGCTCCGGAATGGGAATTCCGTATGCGGCCGCGGATGCGGCGCTGGACCTGACGCGGCTGGCCGACCGCGTGCGCGGCAGCCTGGACCGGTTCCGCGAACAAAACCCGGGCACGAAGCTCATCATCGAGGTGGGAAGATACGTGGTCGGGAAAAGCGGCTGCTATGTGACCAAGGTTATGGACCGGAAGGTCTCCCACGGAAAAACCTATCTGATTCTAAAAAACACGCTGAACGGCTTTCTCCGGCCGTCGCTGGCCAAGCTGGTGGCGCACTACTCCCGCGAGGCCGCCCCGGCGGGCACCGAGCCGCTGTTCACCGCAGTGGACGCGTTTGAATTCCGGACGCTGAAGGACGAGCCGGCGACGGAAGTGGTCACGCTGGCGGGAAATCTCTGCACGGCGGCGGATGTTATGGCGGAGGATGTTTTAATGCCGCATCTGGAATGCGGCGATGTGGTCATCGTCACAAACGCGGGCAGCTACGCGGCGGTGCTGTCCCCCATGCAGTTTTCTTCTCAGGAGCCGCCGGCGGAGCTGTTTCTCACGGCAGATGGAAAGGTTCTCTGAACGGCCGACCCGGCAAATAACGAATGAATCCCCTTTGGCTTACACAGCCAGAGGGGATTTTTTTGTGGGGTGCATTACCACCGCAGGAATGCAAAGCCTTCCCCTCGAGGGGAAGGTGCCGAACGAACGTGAGGCGGATGAGGTGGGGCGCGAATCATTTTGTAGCGTTATGGCGAGGAAGTGCGTTCGTCACAGCGATCCACCCCGGCAGCGTTACGCCACAGCCGCGCGCCTGCCTTGACCTCCGCGTCTGTCACTTCCGTAAAGTTATGGCAAAAACAAGATGCCACCTCATCAGTCGCTTACGCGACAGCTTCCCCTCGAGGGGAAGCCTAAAACCGCGGCAGAAAGCATTCCACTCGCAGAAACGCAAAGCCTTCCCCTCGAGGGGAAGGCTTTGCCTCCGCGCTGTTTTGGCTTCCCGCGGCATTAAAAAGGGCCGGGCCAAACGGCCCGGCCCTTTTATTTCTTTGCTTCTTTGTGCTGTTAACCCTGCATTACTTCTTCATGGTCTTGGTGAAGCTGTCCTTCAGGGTCACAATGCGGTTGAAGGCGCCCGGTTTCTTGGAGTCGGGAGTGAAGTAGCCCATCCGGACGAACTGGAACTTCTCGCCGGGCTTGGCATCGGCCAGGCTGGCCTCCAGCTTGGCGCAGGGCATGTCCACCACGCTCTCGGGGTTCAGGTAGTCCTTGTAGTCCGCCCCGTCAGGAATGCCGTTCATGTTGGCCTCGGTGAACAGCGCGTTGTACAGGCGGGCGTCCGCGTCCACGGCGCTGGCGCAGCTGACCCAGTGGATGGTGCCCTTTACCTTGCGGCCGTCCACGGGGTTGCCATTGCCGCTCTCCAGATCGGCGGTGCAGTGGATGGCGGTCACGTTGCCGTTCTCGTCCTGCTCCACGCCGGTGCACTTCACGATGTAAGCGCCCATCAGGCGGACCTCGCCGCCCACGGTGAGCCGCTTGAACTTCGGCGGGGGAACCAGCGCAAAGTCGCTGCGCTCGATCCACACCTCGCCGGAGAACTCCACCGGACGGGTGGAGTCGTCGCCTGCATCCCGGTTGGGGTTGTTGGCCACGTCAAAGGTCTCGGTCTTGCCGGCGGGATAGTTGTCGATCACCAGCTTCACGGGGTCCAGCACCGCCATGCGGCGGGCGGCGCCCAGCTCCAGCTCGGCCCGCATGCAGGCCTCCAGCTGGCGCATATCCACCAGGCTGTCCGCCTTGGCAATGCCGGCCTCCTTCACGAAGGTGAAGATGGCGGTGGGGCTGTAACCGCGGCGGCGCAGGCCGCACAGGGTGGGCATGCGGGGGTCGTCCCAGCCGTCCACAATGCCCATTTCCACCAGCTCACGCAGGTAGCGCTTGCTCATCACGGTGTTGGTCACATTCAGGCGGGCAAACTCGCGCTGCTTGGGGAAGTGGCCGCCGCTGGTGTTCTCGATGACCCACTCGTACAGGGGGCGGTGGTTCTCGAACTCCAGGCTGCACATGCTGTGGGTGATGCCCTCAATGGCGTCCTGAATGGGATGGGCGAAGTCGTACAGGGGATAGATGCACCACTTGTCGCCCTGGCGGTGATGATGCACCTTCTTGATGCGGTAGATGGCCGGGTCGCGCAGGTTCATGTTGGGGCTGGCCAGGTCGATCTTGGCACGCAGGGTCTTGGTGCCGTCGGCGAACTCGCCCGCACGCATCCGGCGGAACAGGTCCAGGTTCTCCTCGGGGGTACGGTCCCGGTAGGGACTGGGACGGCTGGGCTTGCCCGCGTCGCTGCCGCGGTACTCCTGCATCTCCTCGCGGGTCAGGTCGTCCACATAGGCCTTGCCTTCCCTGATGAGCTTTTCGGCGTACTCGTAGCACTGATCGAAGTAATCGCTGCCATAGAAGATGCCGCCGTTGGGCACGGCACCCAGCCACTCCAGATCCTGCTGGATGCTCTCCACATACTCCATGTCCTCGCGGGCGGGGTTGGTGTCGTCAAAGCGCAGGTTGAACTTGCCGCCGTAGGCCTTGGCGATGCTCCAGTTGATGTAGATGGCCTTGGCGCTGCCGATGTGCAGATAGCCGTTGGGCTCCGGCGGGAAGCGGGTGTGAATCTCCTTCACTGCGCCCGCGGCCAGGTCCGCGTCAATGATGTCGGTCAAAAAGTTGCTGGGCCGTTCTTCCATGGTTGATTCCTCCTCTTTCTGCGGGGCGGGGCACAGAAGCCCGCCGCCGCCCTGCCTTTGCCGCCCTGGGCCGGGCCTCGGTACGGAGCGACAAAGCTGTTGGCAGTAAGGCGGCAAACGCCGCCTTGTACAATAGAGGTATTGTACACCCGGCACGGCGGTTTTTCAATGATTTTGTGTGAGCAGGGGGCAGGATTGCGCGCCGGCCGCGCAGAAAATGTCGCGGAGGGGGCAAAGCCTTCCCCTCAAGGGGAAGGCTTTGGGTTTCTGCGGCGGGATTGCATTGCCTCCGCAGCGGTAAAACCTCGTCAAAGCATTAACAATGGATGCAAAACCCGGAAAAAACGCGCGATTGTAGCCGGATGACACACAAATCCGCGCCGGAAAAACAAATCAGCAAGAAAACACACAAGGATAAGCAGCTGTGAATGGCCAGAAAAGAACGTCCCACAGCTGCTTTATCTTTTGCCTCTGCAAAACAGCCGTGCAAAAACCTCAAAAAGCTTCAGAAAGCGTCAAGAAAGAGAGAAAAGAGAGCAGCTTCTTTGTGAATTTCCACAATTCCATTGAAAAACTTAGAAAATTTCTGAGAAACTCTTGCAAAACTTTTTGAAATCTGCTATCAATATATTATAACAACATAAGATGACTGAACACCGAATGCGACGTAACTGACCGCCTGTCAATTACGAAGCAGAGTTCCGGCAAGGGGTGGCCGACCCCCACGCCGGGCGGCGGGTAGCCATCGGGAGGGGCGGCGAGGCTCGAGGCCGCCCTTTCGCAATGGGCTCGGGCAAAGTTCGGGAAAGAAAGGAGCGTATGGTTTCGCGTTTGCGTGTCATACAAATCAGCGTATGAAACAAGCAGTCAGGTCCATCGGCAAAGCGATGGACAAAGCGGTAGACATTCTGGAAGTCTTTACCGGGTATGTTCTGTTCCTGTTTATGGCGCTTTTGTTCATCCAAGTGGTTATGCGCTTCGTGTTCAACAGCCCCATTTATGGCATTGACGAATCCGTTACCGCCCTGATGATCTGGTCCATGTGCCTTGGCTGGTGCACCGTTTACTGGGACAACGGCCATGCAGTGCTGGAGTTCATCATGAAGCGGATGCCCAAGTGGTTCTGCCATTTTATGGACCACTTCACCAACCTGCTGATCGTGGTGATCAGCTGGGTGTACATCCCCGCATCCTGGCAGCTGTTCCAGATGCAGAAGAAGATGCCTCCCGTGGGCGGCCTGCCCTTCTGCAAGGCGTATTACTACGCCCTGCCCGTTCTGGTGATGAGCGTGATCATGCTGGTGATGAGCCTGTACAAGACCATCACCTTCGCCATTACCAAGGATGAATCCATCTGCGTCCCCGTGGAAAAGGAAGGAGGCGGTCTGCTTGATTAATCTGGATCCGTATCTGGCAGTTTATTTCATCACGTTCGTGGCCCTGATCCTGCTTCGGGTGCCCATTGCCTACGCGATGATGGCCTCTGCCTTTGAGTATGTGCTGTTCAACCACCAGTCCTTCGTGATGTTCGCCCAGAAAACCGCCAACTCCCTGGCCGACTTTAACATGCTGGCCCTACCGGCCTTCCTGTTTGTGGGCTGCTTTATGAACGAGGTTGGCTTGACAGACCGACTATTCGGCATGTTTGAAAAGTGGATCGGCCACCTGCCCGGCGGCCTGGCCCACGCGAACGTTCTGTCCTCCATGGTGTTCGCCGGCATGTCCGGTTCCGCTCTGGCAGACGCCGGCGGCCTGGGCACCATCGAAGTGGCCGCCATGACCAAGGCCGGCTACGACCCCGACTTCTCCGTGGCCGTCACCGCCGCTTCTGCGGGCATCGGCCCCATCATTCCCCCGTCCATCAACTTCGTGGTCTGGGCCTTCCTGAGCCAGACCTCCACCCTGGCCATGTTCCAGGCCGGCATGGGCCCCGGCATCCTCATGGGCGTTGCCATGATGATCTGGATCCCCATCGCGGTCAAGACCCAGCACATCGCCTGCCCCCGCGCCCCCAAGGCCAGCTGGGGCGAGCGCTTCCACGCTCTGTTTGAATCCCTGCCCGCGCTGGGCGGCCCCGCCATTCTGGTTCTGGGCATCATGACCGGTATCTTCACCCCCACCGAGTGCTCGGTTGTGGCGGCCATGTACTGCGTCATCCTGGCCATCTGCCTGAAGAAGTTCAACCTGAAGATGCTCACCAAGGCCCTGCGCGATACCCTGGCCAGCGCCGGCATGTCCATGTGCCTGTGCGCCACCGGTCTGGTGTTCAACTGGGTGATCGTCACCAGCGGCCTGATCGGCTGGATGACCAACCTGCTGATGGGCTTGGGCAGCAAGGTGCTGATCCTGCTGGTGCTGAACGCCATGCTGCTGTTCCTGGGCTGCTTCATCGGCTCCATGCAGATCCTCATCATGGTGGCCCCCCTGCTAATGAACCTGGCCACCGGCCTGGGCATGAGCTACGTTCAGATGGGCGTTATGGCCGTGCTGAACGTGACCCTGGGCCTGATTACCCCGCCCATGGCCCCCGCCCTGTTCGTGACTGCAAAGGCCACCGGCAACAAGTTCGAGTCCGCCCTGAAGTACACGGTGCAGTTCCTTATCCCCATGTTTACAACCCTGATGCTCACCACCTTCTGGGAGCCCCTCACCATGTTCCTGCCTCGCCTGCTGGGCGCGGTGTGATAAACGCACAGATTAAAAAGGAGGATACCCCACATGAAAAAGCTCGTAGCACTTGGCATGGCCCTGACCATGGTCATGTCCATTCTCACCGGCTGCGGCGGCAGCGCTTCTTCCAGCGCGGCCAGCTCCGAAGCTGCCTCGTCTGACGCTGCTTCCGACAGCAGCGCCAGCTCGGACTTCAACGTTCCTGCCGGTGCGCAGGTTGTGAAATTCGGCAACTCCGGTGCCATCGGCGAGCCTGCCCCCGAGACCTGCCAGTATTTCTGCGACCTGGTAAACGAGAAGATCGGCGACCGCTACTACTTCGAGTTCTACCCCGCTGAGCAGCTGGGCAACGAGACCACCATGCTGGAGAACATCCAGGTGGGCCTGCAGGAGGGCGTTATGACCTCTCTGGACACCCTGGCCAGCTATGAGAGCGACCTGAACATCCTGTCCATGGCGTTTGCCTTCGACAGCTACGATTCCATGATCGCCTATCTGAAGAGCGACCTGGGCGCTTCCATCTGGGAGAACCTGGACAACCAGGGCATCCACGTGGTCAACTATGAGTTCAAGAAGAACCCCCGCATCTTCTTCGCAAAGTTCCCCATCACCAGCCCTGCCGACATGAAGGGCATGAAGTACCGCATTCCCAACCTGCCCATCTTTGAGAAGAACGCCCGCGCCATGGGCGCCATCCCCACGGTGGTTTCCTGGTCTGAGTATCCCTTCGCTCTGATGCAGGGCGTGGTTGACGGCGGCGAGTGCTCCAAGGACAGCTACCGTTCCGCTGGCCTGTACGAGAGTGCCAAGTACGTGGCCGATGTGGATTACGCTTACCCCGTTGAGCAGATCTGCTTCTCCACCCAGTTCTGGGACAGCCTGAGCGCCGACGACCAGAAGGTCATCGAGGACTGCGCGGCGGACGCTGCTGCCAAGCACACCGAGAAGATCGCCGACAAGTGGGAAGAGGACAAGGAATGGCTCATCAAAGAGGGCGGCGTCACCTTCTGTGACATCGACCGTCAGGCGTTCATCGACGCAGCTGCTCCTCTGGGCGAAGAGCTGCAGAGCGAAGGCTTCTTCACCACCCCCAACCTGTACGACGAGACCCGTCAGTTCAACAGCCAGGCGTAACCGCCGGCCCCTCTGACGCGAAGCATCGCGCAAAAAACAGAATCACACACCACGCCGGTGGGGCTGTGCGTGCCAGTTCGCTGGCGCACCGGCCTCACCGGTTTTTTGTGGGGTGGGTGCAGGGCGGCGTTTGCAGAGCGGCAGAGGCAAAGCCTTCCCCTTGAGGGGAAGGTGCCGCGGCGAAAGCCGTGACGGATGAGGTGGGGCGCAAATCATTGCGCGACCGTATCTTATAAGTAACGGCGTAGCGCTGGTGTAGTTTTGCCACTGCCGTGGAGTTACGGCGAAGAAAAGATGCCACCTCATCAGTCAGCTTACGCTGACAGCTTCCCCTCGAGGGGAAGCCTGTGGCTCGACAGAAAGCGGCACCATCACAAAAAGCCTTCCCCTCGAGGGGAAGGTGCCGAACGGATGTGAGGCGGATGAGGTGGGACGCGAATCATCGTGCGGTCTTATCTTATAAGAAAGGCGCGGCGCTGGTGTAGTTTTGCCATTGCCGTGGAGTTACGGCGAAGAGAAGATGCCACCTCATCCGTCAGCTTGCGCTGACAGCTTCCCCTCGAGGGGAAGCCTGTGGCTCGACCGAAAGCGGCACCATCGCAAAAAGCCTTCCCCTTGAGGGGAAGGTACCGAACGGATGTGAGGCGGATGAGGTGGAGCGCGAATCATCGCGTGACCTTATCTTATAAGCAACGGCGTAGCGCTGGTGTAGTTTTGCCACTGCCGCGATGTTATGGCGAAGAGAAGATGCCACCTCATCCGTCGCCTGGCGGCGACAGCTTCCCCTCGAGGGGAAGCCTGTGGCTCGACCGAGAGCGGCACCATCGCAAAAAGCCTTCCCCTTGAGGGGAAGGTGCCGAACGAATGTGAGGCGGATGAGGTGGGGCGCGAATCATCGCGCGACCTTATCTTATAAGCAACGGCGCAGCGCTGGTGCGGTTTTGCCACTGCCGCGGAGTTACGGCAAAGAAAAGATGCCACCTCATCGGTCAGCTAGCGCTGACAGCTTCCCCTCGAGGGGAAGCCTGTGGCTCGACCGAAAGCGACACCATCATAACACAATTTCAGGAGGAACGATCATCATGGTAAAGGTATTGGGTCTGGGCGACAATGTGTGCGATGTTTATCTGCACACCAACACCATGTATCCCGGCGGGCAGGCGGTGAACTTTGCCGTGTTCGCCAAAACCCTCGGGGCCAGCGCCGACTTCATGGGCGTGTTTGGCCAGGACGCTGTGGCCGAGCACGTGCAGCATACCCTGGATGAAAAGGGCGTGGGCCGCAGCCACTGCCGCAGTTACCCCGGCGAAAACGGCTTTGCCCGGGTCACGCTGGTGGACGGCGACCGGGTGTTCAAGGGCAGCAACCGGGGCGGCGTGATCCAGCAGCACCCCATTCATCTGGATGAGGACGATTTGAAGTACGCCGCCGGGTTTGATCTGATCCACACCACCAACAACGGCTTTACGGACGGGCTTCTGCCCGCGCTGCATCAGCTGCCGGGGTTGGTCAGCTACGATTTCTCCTACCGCTGGAACGAGGAGGACCGGGTGGAGCGGGTGTGCCCCTACATTGATTTTGCCTTCCTCTCCTGCAGCGACCTGGACGACGCGGCCACCGAGGCCCTGTGCAAAAAACTGAACGCCAAGGGCTGCGGCGTGGTGGTGGCTACCCGGGGCAGCAAGGGCGCCACCGTGTTTGACGGCACAAAGTTCTACCGCCAGCTGCCCCATCTGGTGGAGCCGGTGGACACTATGGGCGCGGGCGACAGCTTCGCCACCGCCATGCTGGTGAGCCTGCTGCAGGGCATGGAAAAAACCGGCGGCCGCTGGGCCGACCCTGCCTGCCGCGCCCTGCTTCTGCCCGACGCGCTGGAGGCTGCCGCCGAGTTCTCGGCCAAAAACTGCCTGGTACACGGCGCGTTTGACTGCGGCGTGCCGGTGCCCGCCTCGGTGCACGACCGCATCTACGAGGGGGTGTGAGCGGTGGCCCGGATCGCCCGCAGCCGCTTTGCCCTGGGCAGTTACCACTATCTGCGCTACCCGATGGAGTATTTTCTGGACACCGCCGTGGAGCTGGGCATTGAGAACGTGGAGCTTTGGGCCGCGGCCCCCCAGCTGTTTTTGCAGCTGACCGGCCCCGACCGGGTGCGCACCCTGCACGGGCAGCTTCGCACCCGGGGGCTGAACGCGGCCTGCATCACGCCGGAGCAGTGCAGCTACCCCATCAACCTGGCCAGCGAGGACGCAGACCTGCGCCGGTACAGCGTGGACAACTTCAAAAAGGCTGTGGACGTGGCCGCCGCGCTGGAGTGCCCCAAGGTGCTGGTGACGGCGGGCTGCGGCCGGTACGACCGGCCCGCCCGCCCTGCCTGGGACCTGGCGGTGGACAGCCTGGGCCAGCTGGCGGCCTACGCCCAGCCCCGGGGCGTGACCCTGACGCTGGAAACCCTCACCCCCATCTCATCCAACCTGCTGAACACCCCGGCCCAGCAGCTGGAGATGATCGGCCACCTGCCCCGGGGCAGCACCGTGGCCATGCTGGACATCGGCCAGATGGCCTACATGAACCAGACCCTGCGCCAGTATCTGGCACTGGGGGCGCTTTTGGGGCATGTGCACCTGCACGACCGGGGGCAGGCCATCCACATGGCACTGGGCGACGGCATGCTGCCGCTGGCCGATTACCTGCAGCGGATCGAGGCGGCCGGCTACAAGGGGCTGTACGCCTTTGAGATGAACGACCCCCGCTACCGGGCTGACCCCCGGGCCGCGGACCGGCAGAATGTACAATGGCTCGAAAGTCACGGATTTTTTTAAGGAATTCTCTTGACTTTTGGGCATGTTGGCTGTATATTAGCCTTGAAGAGGATATGATGTTATATAATGACTCAGGTTGAGCTATATAACGTCTTTCCCAAAACGGGCAGTCGGCCAGCCCGGTACGCAAGGACACACAGGCAACCGCAATCAACAAATCAATGAGGTGAAACAACCATGGGTTATATGATCGGCGTTGACGTTGGAGGAACCTTTACGGATTTCTCCGTGTTCAATCAGGAGACCGGCGAGCTGTTCAATTACAAGGACAGCTCCACCCCGGCAGACCCTTCCCGGGCCATCGTGAAGGGCGTACAGGACGTACTGGAGATCAAGCAGGCTGGGCCTGAAACCGTCAGCTATCTGGCGCACGGCACCACCGTGGGCACCAACGCCCTCATCGAGAAAAAGGGCTGCCGTTTGGGCCTTATCACCACCAAGGGCTTTAAGGACCTGATGGAGATCGGCACCCAGCGCCGCCCTGCATTGTACAACCTGCAGGCGCAGAAGCCCTATCCGCTGGTTCCCTCCGGCCTGAACTGCACCGTGCCCGAGCGCATTCGCTACGACGGCAGCATTGAAACCCCGCTGGATGAGGAAGAGACCCGCAAGGTGGTGCGCTGGCTGAAAGCCCAGGGCGTGCAGGCCATTGCCGTATGCACCCTGTTCAGCTTCATCAACCCCGCCCACGAGGAGCGCATCGGCCAGATCATCGAGGAGGAATTCCCCGAGGCCTATGTGACCCTGTCCAGCCGGCTGGCACCCGAATTCCGTGAGTTCAGCCGCATGTCCACCACCGTGATGAACAGCTACCTCGGCCCCGTTATGAAGAAGTACGTGAACAACTTCCGTTCTTCCATCGAGGGCCTGGGCATCAAAGTGGAGCCTTATGTCACCCAGTCCAACGGCTCCATCATCTCCATTAAAGAGACCATCGACTGCCCCATCAAGACGGCGCTGTCCGGCCCCTCCGCCGGCGTTATCGCCGCCGCCTACATCGGCCGCCAGTGCGAGGCCGACAAGATCATCACCTTTGATATGGGCGGCACCAGCGCCGACATCTCCCTGATCGAGAACTACACCCCCCAGGTCTCCAACGAGCGCCTGGTGGAGGGCTACCCCGCCCGCATTCCCATGATCAACATCATCACCATCGGCGCCGGCGGCGGCTCCATCGCCAAGATCGATGAGGGCGGCGCGCTGAAGGTCGGCCCCAAGAGCGCAGGCGCGACCCCCGGCCCCGCCTGCTACATGCGCGGCGGCGAGAACCCCTGCGTGACCGACGCCAACATCGTGCTGGGCAAGCTGAACCAGAAGAAGATCCTGGGCGGCCGCATGGATGTGGACATCGAGCTGGCACGCAAGGCCATCAAGGAAAAGATCTGCGACAAGTCCGATCTGAGCCTGGAACAGGCCGCCAACGGCATTGTCACCGTGGTCAACTCCAACATGGTGCGCGCCATCCGCAGCGTCTCGGTGGAGAAGGGCTACGATGTGCGTGAGTTCAGCCTGATGGCCTTCGGCGGTGCAGGCCCCCTGCACGCCTGCGAGGTCGCCAAGGAGCTGGGCATGCGCGAAGTGCTGATTCCCCCTCACCCCGGCACCCTGTGCAGCCTGGGCCTGCTGCTGGCCGACACCAAGTTTGACCTGTCCCGCACCAAGGTGGTGACCGGCGAAGCCGCCAACCTGGACGCGGTGAACGAGCAGTTCGCCAACATGGTGACCCAGGGCACCGAGCTGCTGGACAAGGAAGGCGTTCCCGCCGAACGCCGTGTGTTCCAGTTCTCCATTGATATGCGCTACCAGCGCCAGAACTTTGAGATCAACATCGCCGTGCCCGACGGTGTGCTCACCGAAGAAAAGCTGGAGAAGGCTCTGGCCGACTTCCACGCCGAGCACAAGCGCAGCTACGGCTACTGCAAGCCCGAAGCCACCGTTCAGTTCGTCAGCTACCGCGTCAGCGCCATCGGCATCATCGACAAGCCCGACCTGAAGCCGGAAGCGCTGCATCCCGAAGCCCCCATCCCCGCCCCCATTGAGGTGCGCAAGGTCCTGTTCCAGGGCAAGACCGAATACGTGGACGCCCCCGTTTACAAGCGGGACGAGTTCGTACCCGGCCAGACCATCCCCGGCCCCTGCATCTGCGAGCAGATGGACACCACGCTGGTGGTTCCCGAAGGCTGGACCATTCATGTGGACGGCTATCACAACCTGAAGATCAAGGATGAGGTGAACTGAGATGGCAAAGAAAATCGATACCGTCACCGTTGAGGTGGTTCGCAACCTGCTCATGTCCATTGCGGAGGAGACCTACGGCATCATCGTGCGCAGCGCCTACTCCACCAACATGAAGGAGCGGCGGGACGTCTGCACCGCCGTGATCGACCCGGACGGCAACAGCGTGGCCCAGGTGGAAAGCCTGGCCGCCCTGCTGGGCAGTATGCTGAGCGTGGTGCCCGGCATCTACGAGAAGTTCGGCCGTGAAAACGTCAAGCCCGGCGATATGTTCATCGCCAACGACCCCTACCACGGCGGCGGCAACCACCTGCCCGACATCGTGATCGCGGCCCCCGCCTTTGTGGGTGACAAGCTGGTTGGCTGGATCGCCAACATCGCCCATCACTCCGACATCGGCGGCAAGGTGCCCGGTTCCACCTCCGGCGACGCCGACAGCCTGTTCCAGGAGGGCATCCGCATTCCCGTGGTGCGCATCCGGGAGAACGGCAAGATCATTCCCAGCGTCATGGACCTGCTGCTGGACAACACCCGCGTTCCCCAGGAACGTGAGGGCGACCTGACCGCCCAGATGTCCGCCAACCTGATCGGCGTGCAGCGCATTCAGGAGGCTTACGCCCGCTACAACGACACCCTCATCGACTGCATGAAGGAGCTGGTGAGCTACTCTGAGCGCCGCGTGCGCGCCGTGGTGGCCGGCCTGCCCGATGGCGAGTACAGCTTTACCGACTATGTGGACGGCTGCGGCGACAAGTACCCCGATCCTCTGCCCATCAAGGTCAAGGTGACCATCAAGGGCGACGATCTGACCTTCGACTTCACCGGCACCGCGGACCAGATCAAGGCCCCCATCAACGTGCCGTATCCCTGCACCAAGGCGGCGGTGTTCTTCTCCGTGAAGGCCCTGATGGGCGATGACATCCCCGCCAACGAGGGCATCAACCGGGCCATCAAGATCATCGCCCCCAAGGGCTGCATCGTGAACCCCACTGAGCCCAGCCCCATCGGCGCACAGATCGACTGCCAGCAGCGCATTCCCGACGCCATCTTCGGCGCGCTGGCCCCCGTCTTCCCGGACACCGTGGTCACCGCCGGCAACGGCGCCTGCACCACCACCATTCTGGCCGGTGACGGCGCCATCGGCACCGACAGCGTGTTCATCTTCCACGAGGTCATCGCGGGCGGCGGCGGTGCAAGCCGCCACTACGACGGTCTGTCCGGCGTGCAGGTGAACATGACCAACACCTCCAACATGCCCATTGAGGCCACCGAGATGGAGTTCACCAAGATTCTGGCCCGCAAGTACGAGCTGAAGAAGGACACTGGCGGCGCAGGCGAAATGCGCGGCGGCCTGGGCATCGAGCGCGAGCTGGAGATCATGCAGGACGATGTGCTGTACACCGGCCTGGGTGACCGCCATAAGTTCCACCCCTGGGGCCTGGCAGGCGGCAAGGAGGGCGCGTCCGGCGCGTTCTACCATGTGGCTGTGGCCGACGGCAGCGTGACCCGCATGGGCCACAAGACCACCAGCCGCCCCATGAAGAAGGGCGACATCATCCGGGTGGTTACCCCCGGCGCCGGCGGATACGGCGACCCGAAGAAGCGCCCCGCCGAGAAGGTGCTGAAGGACGTGATCGAGCAGAAGGTCTCCATTGAGGCCGCCAAGAGCGAGTACGGCGTGGTCATCACCACCGCCGACGGCATCCACTATGAGGTGGACGAGGCCGCAACCGCCGCCCTGCGCTGAGCCTGGGCCTGGAAATAAGAAAGTGAGGAACTCCCAATGATCAAGGGTATGCAAGAAGTCATTCAGGTGATGGAAAAGGCCAAGGCCGATCTGGAAGCCAACGGCGGCCTGAAGCAGGTCGTGTTCGTGGCCTGCGGCGGTTCCTTCGCCTCGTCCTATCCCGCCCGCTACCTGCTGAACCAGGAGGGCACCATTCGGGTGCAGGGCTACAACGCCAGCGAGTTTGTGAACGCCACCCCCCGCAACATTGACAAGAACACGCTGGTGATCGGCACCTCCACCAAGGCCACCGCCGAAACCGTGGAGGCCATCCGCGTGGCCAACGAGAAGGGCGCCGTCACCGTGGGCCTGAGCGGCTACCCCGACAGCCTGACCGCCCAGACCGCCCGCTATTACATCACCTACTACCACGCCGATGAGTGGTATCAGGACCCCACTCTGGTGCACTGCAACAGCCAGGGCACCGCGCTGAAGATCGCCTTCTGGCTGCTGAAGGAATACTGCGGCTACACCCATTACGAGGCCGCGCTGGAAGCCTTTGAGAAGATGCCCGAGATCTACGGCAAGGCTTACCAGCAGGTGAAGGAGGACGCCGCCAAGTTCGCCATGACCTACAAGGACGACAAGGTCTGGAACGTGATGAGCAGCGGCGCCGCCTGGGAGGTTTCGTACAGCGATGCGTTCTGCTTCTTCCAGGAGATGCAGACCGTGCACTGCGTGCCCATCCACTCCGGCGAGTACTTCCACGGTGCCTTCGAGACCTGCGACAAGGATCTGGCCATTCTGCTGTTCAAGAGCGTGGGCCGCACCCGCCCCGTGGACGAGCGGGCCGAGCGCTTCCTGAACAAGTTTGCGGGCCATCACTGGATCATCGACGCCCAGGAACTGGGCCTGGGTGAGCTGGATGAGAGCGTGGCCGAGTACTTCAACGCCATGCTGCTGCATCCCATCTCCAAGCAGTTCATCGCCGCCATGGGCGATGTGCGGATGCATCCCATGACCTACCGCCGCTACATGTGGAAGTTCAACTATTGATCGTTCTCCCCTTTTTCTCCGTGATGCCTCTTAGCTTTTCCTGAATTCCTGCCCGGCCTCCTCCCTCTCCGGCCGGCGCGGGGCTTGCATACAAAAAAGCAGAGGGCCTGCTCACAGCCGCCGATGGCGGCAGGGCCGGCCCCTGCTTTTTTTATTTTGTGCAGGGCAAAGCCGAATGGGCAAAACTGCCCGCTTTATTTTCGTAAGGACATGGAAAAGTTGTTGCGAAAAATGGGAAAAACGACTATAATTTATAAAGGAAATCAGACAGAGTGACGAGAAGGGCGGTGTTGTGTGAGAAGCCGCCGGCGCTCTGCCTGTTTGAGGAGGAGAGAGATCATGGATCGTATCCCTGCCACAAAACGGTGGCCCCGCATTGCGGCCTATCTGGTGCTGCTGGCGGCGTTCAACCTGTTCTGCTTTTTGGGGCAGAGCCGGAAGGACGATGTATTCTGGCTGTGCTATTCCTTTGTAACGCTGGCGTTCGGCGTTCGGCTGGTCAGCCTGACCGACTGGCTTTCGCCCCGGGAGGGCGACGGCAAGGGCCTGCCTCTGGTGCGCTGGTATTTCTGGGGCGCGCTGGCGGCCGGGCTGGTGCTTCTGTACTGGCCGGGCGTGACCTTCCGCATGGCGATGGGCGTGCAGGTGATGATTCCCTTCCTGTACGGCGCGGTGCTGTTTCTGGTCACCACCCATGTGGAGAACAGCAGCGAGCCCATTGTGGAGGACAGCAACCTGGTGTGGGTGGAGTCCTGCGTGGCGGAGCTTGCCATCGGCGCGACCGACCGCCGCCTGATGGACCGGCTGCTGGAGATGTGCGAGCGCATCGGCCAGAGCAACCGCCAGGCCACCGTGCTGGCCGGGGATGTGGATCAGCGGCTGCTGCACGAGCTGGAGACCCTGCAGAACCAGTGCTTCAAGCGGGAGACGGACAATGCCATTGCCACCTGTGCCCGCATGACCCAGCTGCTCAAGCGGCGGGAGGAGATTTTGCAGGGCCTGCCCTTAAAGGGCCAGCCGGATGCTCCGGCCGTTTCGGAATAACGCAGCTTCAAACGGCAAACAAAAACGCGATGCAGAATTCTGCATCGCGTTTTTTGCTGCCCGTGGCAGCTGTATTGGCCGGGATGGCTTACTGGTTATGCTTGCGCCGCTCCAGATAGTCGTTCAGGTCGGCGTTGCGAATGTCGGTGATGAACATATGGCCGGGGGCGTGGGTGATCACGATGGGGGGCTTGGCGTTCTCCACGGCGGCCTGGGGGGTCACGCCGCAGGGCCAGAACACCGGGATCTCCCCTTCCCGAATCTCCACCGGGTCGCCGTAGTCCGGCTTCATCACGTCGGCCACGCCGATGGCTTCCGGGTGGCCGATCTGCACCGGGGCGCCGTGCACGTTGGGCATGGCGGCGGTGATCTCGTAGGCGCGCTGGGCCTGCTCGGGGGTCATGGGGCGCATGCTGCACACCATGGGGCCTTCAAACGGGCCGGCCTTTTTGGTGGCGATGCTGGTTTTGAACATGGGCACGTTGCAGCCCTGCTCAATGTGCCGCACGGGAATGCCCGCGGCCAGCAGTGCCTCTTCAAAGGAGAAGCTGCACCCGATCAGAAAGCCCACATAGCCCTCTTTCCAGTAGGCGGAGGCGTCGGTCAGCTCTTTGGTGAACACACCGTTCTCGTACACCCGGTAGCGGGGAATGTCGGTGACCAGGTTGGCCCCCTCGCCCATGGCGTGGGTGATAGGGCTGCCCTTCACGATCTCCAGCACCGGGCAGGGGAAGGGATTCAGGCGGGTGTACTCCTCAAAATCGGCGGCGTACTCCGGCGGCAGAATGACCAGGTTGGCCTGGGCGTAACCGGCGCACATGCCTGCCGTGGGGAAGTCGATCTCGCCCCGGCGGATGGCGGCCCGCACCTGGGCGGGGGTCTGGTGGATGTAAGGGGTAATGTCAAAAGCCATGAGTCGGCTCCTTTCTTCGTGCAGAAAAGCGGAAAAAACAGCGGAGGGGTTCCGGCGGCGGGAAAAACCGGGCGGGCTTTCCACCATTCATAGCCTGAATTGTGGAAAACGGGAGGCGCTCGCTTACCCCTTTACCACATCGGTCAGCAGGGCCAGCGCGCCCCGCTGGAAGTGCAGGGCCTGCTGGGCGGCCTGAACGCTCACCGCCTCAAAGCGGACCTTGTCTCCGGCTTTCAGCTGGGCCAGAAGGCGGAAGTCCGCCGAGATGACGGTGGCGATTTTGGTGTAGCCGCCGGTGGTCTGCCGGTCGGCCCCCATGAGGATGGGCTTGCCGCTGCCGGGTACCTGAATGGCCCCGAAGGCGATGCCGTCCGAGATGATGTCGCCGCCGTTTTTGTGCTGGATGGCCGGGCCATCCATGCGGCAGCCCATGCGGTCAAACTCGTTGGTCACGGTGTATTCGCTGCCCAGGAAGGTAGCCACGCCCTCGGGGGTGAAGGCATCGTCCTGCGGGCCCAGCACCACCCGCAGGGTGTACACCGGCCGGGGCACGAACTCCGGCGCAATGGCCCGCTGGTGCAGGTTGGCGTAACCGGCCACCGGGGCGCGCAGCCCCAGCACGTCCCCCTTCTGCAGCTTGCGGCCCTCAAAGCCGCCGATGGCGGCCTTCATGTAGGTGGAGCGGTTGCCCATCACGAGGGGGATGTCCAGCCCGCCCGCAAAGGCGATGTAGGCCCGGCAGCCCGCCTTGGGCGCGCCAAAGCGCAGGGTCTGCCCGGCCTTGATGGCCAGCGCGGCGTAGGCGGGCACGGGCTGGCCGTCCACCGTGGGCGAAAGGTCGCCGCCGGTGACGGCGATGACCTCGTCCGTCTCAAATTTCAGCTGCGGCCCCATGAGGGTGCACTCCAGCACGGCCTCCCCCTGAGAGTTGCCCACCAGAATGTTGCCGATGGCGGCGGCCCGGGGGTCCATCACGCCGGAGACCGACACGCCGAACTGCTGGTAGCCCACCCGGCCCAGATCCTGCACGGTGGTCAGCAGGCCGGGGTTCAGCACGGTAATGCTCATTGTGCGCCCTCCTCTCTGGCGTGGCAGCGGCAGGTGTAGCCCTCGCCCGCTTCCAGCGCGGCGATGCGGCCGTACTCTGCCTGGTCAATGGGGTAAAAATGGATGTACTGCCCGGCTTTGGGCAGAATGGGCACGGCCCGGTGGGGGTCGTACATCCGCACCGGGGTGCGGCCGATGAGCTGCCAGCCGCCGGGGGAAGCAATGGGGTAAACGCCGGTCTGGCTGCCGGCAATGCCCACCGAGCCGGCCGGGATGGACACCCGGGGCTGAGCCAGACGGGGAGTGTTCAGGCGCTCGTCCAGCCCGCCCAGATAGGTGAAGCCGGGGGTGAAGCCCAGCATATAAATCAGGTATTCGGGCTTGGTGTGCCGGGCGATGACCTCCTCGGGGGTCAGGCCCGCGTGCTCGGCCACAAAGGCCAGGTCCGGTCCGGCTTCGCCGCCGTACAGAACCGGAATCTCCAGCACCTGGCTGGGGGGCAGGGCGATCTGATCCAGCCCGCCCAGCACCGCCGTCAGGCGGGCCTTGAGGGCTTCGTACCCGATGACCTCCGGGTCGTAGTGGATCATCATGCTGCGGTAGGTGGGCACCAGCTCGGTCACGCCGGGAATGGCCGCGGCCTCCAGCGCCAGCCCGAAGGCCCGGATGCGCCGGTTGATGGTCTCGCTGATCTCATTGCCGAATTCCACCGAGAGCGAGGTGTCCCCGGTGAGCAGAAAACGGGGCTGTTCCATGCACGGCACCTCCTTACACGATCTGGGCGATGGGGGCGATGGTCACGCCCTCGGCTTCCAGCTTGGCCCGGATGCGCCGGACGAACTCCACCGCGTCCGGATTGTCGCCATGCACGCAGATGGAGTGGGCCTCAATGGTCACCTCTTCGCCGGTGATGGCCGTGACCTTGCCCTCCTTCACCATGCGCACGGTGCGGGCAATGGCCTCGTCCGCGTCGTGGATCACCGCGCCGGGCTTGGAGCGGGGCACCAGACTGCCGTCGGCCTGGTAGGCACGGTCGGCAAACACCTCGCTGGCCACCCGCAGCCCGGCGGCCCGGCCCGCGCTCAGCAGCTTGCTGCCCGCCAGCCCCAGCAGAATCACGTTTTTGTCCACCGAGGCAATGCCCTCGGCAATGCCGGCGGCCAGCGCTTCGTCCTTGGCGGCCATGTTGTACAGGGCGCCGTGGGGCTTCACGTGCTGCAGGGCCACCCCGTGGGCGGCGCAGAAGGCCAGCAGTGCGCCCATCTGGTACTGCACATAGGCCTTGGCCTCGGCGGGGGTGCACACCATGTTCCGGCGGCCAAAGCCCATCAGGTCGGGGTAGCCGGGGTGCGCGCCCACGGCCACGCCCGCCGCCTTGGCCGCGGCCACGGTCTTGTCCATTACCAGCGGGTCGCCCGCATGGTAGCCGCAGGCCACGTTCACCGAGGAGACGTACTGCACCACCTGGCTGTCCAGCCCGATGGTGTAGGCGCCGAAGCTCTCGCCCAGATCGCTGTTCAGATCGACTTTGTACATAAAAAGAACCTCCTTGCCGGGGCGGTGCGCGCCGCCGGATGTGTTTTCGGTTTTGAAGAATGTGCCCCACCCGGCCGTGTTGACAACCGCCCCGGCGGGTGAGGTATAATAAATTGGTTTTATTTGCGCCGGAAGAACCCGGCCCGGGGCCGCGGGGCCGCTGCCGGGCCGCCCGGGGCTGCAATTATAAAGCAGCCTGGAATACTTTTTCCATTCTGGTTATACCATGTCCCGGCGGGTTTGACCAATGCTTTTTCCGGCCGGGAACCATAACCAAACCGTTATGAACAGCGCGGGGCACCGCCCGCGGAGAGGAGCCGCCATGAACATCAACATGCTGGAGTATCTGTCTGCCATTGAACAGTACGGCAGCCTGTCGGAGGCGGCACGGCACCTGTACGTCTCCCAGCCCTACCTGAGCCGCCTGGTGCGCCAGGCCGAGCAGGAGTACGGCCTGACCATTTTCACCCGCGGGCGGGAGGGGCTGTGCCCCACCGAACAGGGCCGCCTGTTTCTGCAGATGGCCCGGGATCTGGCCGCCCAGGCCCAGCAGTTCCGCCGTACCTTTCAGGCTGCTGGCGGCGCGGCCAGCCTGCGCATCGCGGCCTTTCCCTCCACCTATGGGGTGGACGCCTTTCTGCAGCTGCTGGCGGAAAACCCGGACCGCACCCTGCGGCTGGGCTATGAGGAGCAGTCCTCCGTGCAGGTGGTGCAGCAGGTGCACACCCGCCAGGCCGACCTGGGCATTCTGTTTTTGAAGGAGCGGAACCGGGTGTCCAACGAGGCGTTTTTTCACGCCCGGCGCATTGCCCTGCACCGGGTGGCCTCCACCCGGATGCACCTGCTTCTGCGGGCGGGCCACCCGCTGACCCGGATGCCCGGCTTTGGGCTGGAGGAGCTGTACCGGTACGGGCTGGTGATGTTCCGCTCCCAGCCGGGCACCGGAGTGTACAGCCTGGAGGACGGCTATTACAACGACGTTTCGCTGGCGGACCTGCTGGAGTTCGACCGGTTCCGGCAGGTGATCTCGGTGCGAAGCCGGGCCACCATGCACAACCTGCTGGCCCAGACGGACTGCATCGCCCTGGGCAACCAGATCGAAGGGGAAGAACTGGCGGAGTTCGGCCTGTGCTTTCTGCCCTTCCCCTACCCGCTCCACACCCAGGACCCGGAGGGCTACAACAACAGCCTGTACTGCATCCATTTGAAGGACCAGCCCCTCTCGCCGCTGGGGCAGCGGTATGTGGAGTGTTTGAAGCGGGTGTGCGGGGTGAGGGGGTAAAAAAGCGCCCCCGCCGGGCGGGGAACCCGGGCGGGGGCGGAAAGGGCTGCGCCGGCGTTGAGGGAAGGCCGGCGCAGGGAAAGCTCAGAACACGTAGACGGAAATGCCCATGAACAGGAATTGCAGCACCACCATAATAAAGAACAGCGGCGTGATGAACCGATACCACCGGTTCAGGGGAATGCCCATCAGGCCGCATTGAAGTGAGCAGTTGGTGGGCCAGAACATATCTGAAAAGCCGTCGCCGAAACAGTAGGCCAGCACGGCGGTCTGGCGGCTCAGGCCCACAATGTCGGCCACCGGGGCCATAATGGGCATGGTGATGGTGGCCTGGCTGGACGAGCCGTCGATGAAGAAGTTGATGATGCTCTGAAGCACCAGCATCCCGATGGCGGAGAGCACCGGGTTCGAGGTTTTCAGAAGCGAGGACAGGGCGTGCACGATGGTGTCGGAGATCAGGGCCTCCTGCATGGTGATGAGAATGCCCCGGGTAAAACCGATGATGAGGATGGAGGGCACCACGCTTTTGGTGGACTCGATGAAATCCTGCATCACCTGGGTCAGGCTGCTGCCGCCGGCCACGCCCACCACGAACATCATGGCCAGGAACATGGCGGAAAGTTCGTCAATGTACCAGCCCAGGCAGGTGGTGCCGTACAGCATGATGCCGATGGTGCCCACAAACAGCACCAGGCACAGTTTGCGCCGCCCGGTCATGGCCACATCGGTGGGGTCGCCGGCCATTTGCAGCGGCTCCACCTCGTCGCAGTTGTACAGCACCGATTTGGTGGGGTCGGCCTTTACCATGCGGGCGTAGCGCATCACGTACCAGATGGCCACCCCCTCAAACACCACAAAGACGATGGCCCGGAACCACACGCCGGAGTTCAGGGGAACCTCGGCGATGGTCTGGGCAATGCCCACGGAGAAGGGGTTCACCGTGGCGGCGGCAAAACCGGTGGCTACGCCCACATACACCACCACGCCGCCCACCAGCGTGTCGTACCCCAGGGCCGCCATGATGCCCGCAAACACGGGCACCAGGCCGTAGGTCTCCTCAAAAATGCCCAGGGTAGAACCCAGCAGGCCGAACAGGAGCATGCCCACCGGGATGAGCAGCTGGGTGCGGTCCCCCACCAGCCGGATGAGGGCATGAACGGCGGCGTGCAGCGTGCCGTTTTTGTTCAGCATATACACAAAGCCATAGGCAAACACAACCAGGAACAAGATATTTGCCGCGCTTACGTACCCACGATACACCGAAAGGAAAATATCGAAGAGCCCGGGCTGCTTTCCCTGTACATAATGGAAGCTGTCCGGCAGAACGATGGTTCGCTTGGCGGCTTCATCAAATACGCGGTCATACTGGCCGGCGGGGATGACATAGGCCATCGCCACCACGGCCAGCAGGATCATGGTCAGCAGCACATAGGTATGCGGCAGCTTGATATGGAGCAGTTTGTCCTTCCACTTTGTGTTTTTCAGCATATGGGTTCTCCTTCAATGAAGACATGCCGGGCCCGTGCCGTTACGTCAAAGGGGTGGGCGTTCCACACCACCAGGTCGGCGTCCTTGCCCACCTGCAGCGAACCCTTCCGGTCGTCAATGCGCAGCACCTGGGCCGGGTTCAGGGTCACGGCCTTCAGCGCCTCGATCTGGTCCATGCCATAACGGGCGGCCATTTCGGCGTAGGTGGGCAGGTAGTACAGCGGGGTCACGTCGTGGTCGGCGGTCAGGCACACCTTCACGCCCGCCCGGCTGAGCACACCGGCGGTTTCAAAGCTCTTGGCCCACACCTCGTTTTTGGAGGCGCAGCCCATGCTGGGGCCGACGATGGCGGGGTAGCCGCTCTTGGCGATGTAGTCGGCCACGGCAATGCCGTCGGTGCAGTGGATGAGCACCACATCCAGGTCGTACTCCTTGCCGATGCGGATGGCGGTGCAGATGTCGTCCGACCGGTGCACATGCAGGTGCAGGGGCATTTTCTTTTCCAGCACCAGGGCCATGTTTTCCATGCCGGGGTCCTTCCGGAAGTGGCTACCGTTCTTTTCGGCCTGGGCCCGGTCATACATATATTCTTTGGTGTCCTCCAGGCATTTGCGCAGGGTGTAGGCAACGCCCATGCGGGAGGCAAAGCCGTGCTTGGCGGTTTTGGGGTTTTCGCCCAGTGCGCCCTTCATGGCGGCGTGGCGCAGAACGAGCATCTCGTCGGCCACGGTGCCCTTGAGTTTGGCCACCGAGCACACGCCGCCAATCACACCGTCGCTGCCAGGGCAGACCAGCACGCTGGTCACGCCTGCCTTGGCCGAGCGCTCCACCGCCCGGTCAAAGGGATACATGCCGTCCAGCACTTCCAGCTGGGGGGTCAGCGCGTCGGAATAATCGCAGCAGTCATCGCCGATGGAGCCCATGCCCTCTTCGCTGATGAGCAGATGGCTGTGCGCGTCAATCAGGCCGGGGGTGATGTAGCTGCCGGAGGCATCCAGCACCTCTTCCCCTTCTTCCGGGGCCAGGGCCGGGGCTATTTCGGTGATCTTGCTGCCGCACACGCGAATGTCTTTCATTGTAAAGCAGTTTTCAGCAAAATCCAATACCAGTCCGCCTTTGATAAGCATAGAAAAAACGCTCCTTCTTTTGTGATGATGCACAAATAGACGGCAGGCCGAAGCCGCCGCCTATCTGCGCGAGATTGTATAGGATCAGTACCCGATGAACACGGCCGCCGTGATAAAGACGAACTCCATCACGAAGAGAATGCCGAACAGAGGAGTAATGAATTTGTACCACTTGTTGATGGGCACGCCCATGAGGCCGCAGCACAGTGCGCAGGCCGTGGGCCAGAAGATGTCCGCAAAGCTGTGACCCAGCTGATACGCCAGAACCGCGATGGAGCGGCTCATACCCACCAGCTCTGCCGCGGGGGCCAGGATGGGCATGGTGATGGTGGCGGCGGAGGTGGAGCCGTTGATGAACAGCTTGACGATGTTTTCGATGATGACCATACCGTAGGCGGCCACATAGGTGCTGGTGCCGCTCAGCAGGCCCACCAGGCCGTGTACGATGGTGTCGGTGATCATGCCCTGCTTCATCAGGATGAGAATGCCGCGGGTGAAGCCCACCACCAGCATGGAGGAGACCATGGACTTGGTGGACTCGATGAAGGTCTTGCAGATTTCGGTGGCGGAGTAGCCGCTGAGAATGCCGGCCACCACCATGGCCATGAAGAAGAAGGCGCTGATCTCATCAATGTACCAGCCCAGGTTCAGAATGGCGTAGAAGAGGAACAGCAGCACGCCGAAGAACTCCACCAGGCACAGGATCTGACGGGTGCTCATCTTGGCAGCCTGCAGCTCGTCAATGCTGCGGGCCTGAATGCCGTCCAGGTCGCAGCCGTACAGAACGGACTTCTTGGGGTCTTTCTTCACCTTGCGGGCATAAGCCATCACATACAGAATGGCAATGGCCTCGGTGACCGCGAAGATGACCCAGCGGAAGCCCATGCCGGAGTACAGGGGCACCTCGGCGATGTCCTGGGCAATGGCGATGGTGTAGGGGTTGGTGGTGCCGGCCGCGTAGCCGATGGACACACCCAGGAAGATGACCGCGCCGCCCACGACAGCGTCATACCCCAATGCCATGAAGATGCCCACAAACACTGGGAACAGGCCGTAGACCTCCTCGTAAATGCCCATGGTGGAGGCCATGATGCCCAGAATGAGCATGGTGACCGGGATGAGCAGCTGCACATTGTTGCCGAATTTCTTCACCAATGTGCCCAGCGCCGCGTCCATGGTGCCGTTCTTGGTGAGGATGTACACAAAGCCGTAGGCAAACACGATCAGGAACATGATGTCCGCCGCGTCCACGTAGCCGGCCTCCAGCGCCAGGAACATATCGAAGATGCCAGGGGCCTCCACGTCGTCTACATATTCAAAGGAGTCGGCCACCACAATGTTCTTGCCGCTGACCGGGTCCTCCACCCGCTGGTATTGACCGGCGGGGATGATGTGGGTGAGCACCAGTACCACTGCCATGATGGTAATCAGGATGACATAGGTATGGGGCATCTTAAAGTTTTTCAGCTTTTCTTTGATACCAGCCATAAAATTCCGTTTCCTTTCCGTTTATTCCGCAAGCAAAACGGCGCACCTCATACATGGAAAAATCCGATGCAGCGAAAATTCTTCTGCCGCAGGGGGCTTGTGCAGGGAACGCCTTCAATATTATACTCAAAGCATACACCTTCAAGCGGCTTGAAGGTCAAGAGCGGAACCGGCACTTTGGCTAAGTGCCCAAGAATGGAGGGCGAAAAATGGGAAAATCGCCGGAGAAAGAGGGGTACAGCATCGGAGAAGTGGCCGATCTGCTTCAGATCGCCACCTCAAAACTGCGCCACTGGGAGGCCATGGACCTGTTTTCGGTGGAAAAACAGCCGAACCACTACCGCCGGTATGACATGGCCGATGTGGTGAACATTGCCGAGGTGCTCACCTACCGGGAGCTGGGGTTCCCCATCGGCCGCATTGAGGAGATGCGCCGCGCCGATGTGGCGGACTATGAGCAGCTGCTGCGCCTTTCCCGGACGGAGCTGCACAAAAAGCTGGAGGAATACCGGAGCATTCTGAAGCGGATGGATCAGCAGCAGGCCGCCGTTCGGGACCTGAAAAAGCTGGACGCCTGCTGGCCGCGGGCCGAGGCGGTGCCCTTTGAGCGGGTGGTGAAGTTCGACTATGCGGATGCGGAGAACATCCGTCGATACATCCACCATCCGGCTTTGTATGTGCGCTATTTTGACACGCGGGACCTGGCCACCGAGACGCGGGGCATTGTGGCCGCGCCGGGGGCCCCGGGGCAGACGCTGTGGGCCGCCGAGGCCCAGCCTGCCCAGCCGGGCTGGGAGACGGTGGCCTTCCCCATTCGGGAAAAGCCGGATCGGGATTATGTGACCGACCTGCCCGGCTCGCTGGAAACACTGCGGGAGCGCTGGCACACCGGCGTGCTGCTGGCGCAGTATGTGTTCACCGCCTATGAAAACGACGAGCGAACCGACTTCTACAAAGCCTACCTTGCGGTGCGGCCCCGATGATCGTCCGCCCGGAATGCAAAACGAGCCTTCCCGGTTGGGAAGGCTTGTTTGCGGTCCTGCGATTGGTTACTGATTCCGGTTGCCCCAGCCCCACACGAAGGCGGCGGCAAAACCGGCCAGCAGGCTGAACATCCAAAGTTTCATTTTATGCATCCTCCTGGCTGCAGAACACAAAGGGCGCACCTTTTGCCGGATGGCTGAGGTGCGCCCGAATGTTTGTTACTGGTTGACGCCGTCGGGGTGGTACTCCTTGCAGGTGCACTTCTTCCACTTCAGGCCGCTGCCGCAGGGGCAGGGGTCGTTGCGGCCGACCTTTACCACGCGGCGGGGGGCTTCGCCCTTCTGGCCCTGGCCGGTCTGGCCGTTGGCGCGGCTGGGCACGGCGCCCTCGCCGGTGGGCTTGGCCACCTGTTCCCGCTTGGGGGCCTCGGGGGTGCGCAGCTCCACGGTGAGCAGCATCTTCACGGTGTCCTCGCGAATGCTCTCCACCATGGCGTCGAACATCTCAAAGCCCTCGATGCGGTACTCCACCACGGGGTCCTTCTGGCCGTAGCTGCGCAGCGCGATGCCCTGGCGCAGCTGATCCATGTTGTCGATGTGGTCCATCCACTTCAGGTCCACGTTGCGCAGCAGGCAGATGCGCTCCACCTCGCGCATGATGGGGGCGCCGTAGCGCTGCTCCTTGATGGCGAGGATCTTCTTGCCCCGCTCCAGCAGCATATTTTCCACGTCTTCCCGCTTCAGGTCGTTCAGCTGCTCGGTGGTGTAGTGGAAGTCGCTCTCCACGCACAGCCAGCCCAGATAGTGGCGGCGCAGGGCGGCAAAGTCCCACTCCTCGGCCACATCGCCGCCCAGGAAGGCGGCCACGCTGGCCTTGATGCTCTCTTCCATCATCTGGTGCAGGCTGGCGCTCACGTCCTCGCCGTTCAGCACCTTGCGGCGCTGGCCGTAGATGATCTCGCGCTGCTGGTTCATCACGTCGTCGTACTGCAGCACGTTTTTGCGGATGGAGAAGTTCCGGGCTTCCAGCTTCTTCTGGGCGCTCTCGATGGTGGAGGTGAGCATCTTGTTCTCGATGGGGGTGTCCTCATCCAGATTCAGGGTGTCCATCAGGGCCTGCACCCGGTCGCCGCCGAACAGGCGCAGCAGGTCGTCCTCCAGGCTGAGGAAGAAGCGGGAGGCGCCGGGGTCGCCCTGACGGCCGGAACGGCCGCGCAGCTGGTTGTCGATGCGGCGGCTCTCGTGCCGCTCGGTGCCGATGATGAACAGGCCGCCCGCGGCGCGCACCTCTTCGGCCTCGGCGCTGATGGCGGGCTGGTACTCGGCCAGCAGGGCCTCAAACCGGGCCCGGGCCGCCAGAATGTCCTCGTTGTCGGTCTCGCCGTGGCCGTCCGCCTCGGCGATCTGCTCCTCGGTAAAGCCCTCGGCCCGCATCTTGGTCTTGGCCAGATAGGGGGCGTTGCCGCCCAGCACGATATCGGTACCACGGCCGGCCATGTTGGTGGCGATGGTCACGGCGCCCTTCTTGCCGGCCTGGGCCACGATCTCGGCCTCGCGCTCGTGGTTCTTGGCGTTCAGCACGTTGTGGGGCACGCCCTTGGCCTTCAGCAGGCGGCTGAGGATCTCGCTCTTCTCGATGCTCACAGTGCCCACCAGAACGGGCTGGCCCTTGGCGTGGCACTCCACCACCTGCTCGATGACGGCGTTGTACTTGCCCTTCACGGTCTTGTACACCACGTCGTGCATATCCTGCCGCTGGCGGGGGCGGTTGGTGGGCACGGTGACGATGTTCAGGCCGTAGATCTCGCTGAACTCGTCGGCCTCGGTGCTGGCGGTACCGGTCATGCCGGCCAGCTTTTCGTACATACGGAAGTAGTTCTGGAAGGTGACGGTGGCCAGCGTCTTGCTCTCGGCGGCGACCTTCACGCCCTCCTTGGCCTCAATGGCCTGGTGCAGGCCCTCGTTGTAGCGGCGGCCGATCATCAGGCGGCCGGTGAACTCGTCCACGATGATGACCTCGCCGTCCCGCACCACATAGTCGATGTCCCGCTTCATCACGCCGCGGGCCTTGATGGCCTGGTTGATGTGGTGCAGCAGGGTCATGTTGTCGGCGTCGGTGATGTTCTCCACACCGAAGAAGGCCTCGGCCTTCTTGATGCCCTCCTGGGTGAGGGTGGCGGTGCGGCGCTTTTCGTCCACCACGTAATCGCCGTCGGCCTGGGCGTCCTGGTCCTCTTTGTCGTCCAGCTCGGTGACGACGCTCTTCTTCAGGCGGCTGGCGAACTGGTCGGCCTTCTGGTACAGGGCGCTGGAGTCGCCGCCGCTGCCGCTGATGATCAGGGGGGTGCGGGCCTCATCAATGAGGATGGAGTCCACCTCATCGACGATGGCGTAGGCATGGCCGCGCTGCACCATCTGCTCCTTCTGCACTACCATGTTGTCGCGCAGGTAGTCGAAGCCGAACTCGTTGTTGGTGCCGTAGGTGATGTCCGCCCGGTAGGCGGCCTTGCGGCCCTCGGCGGTGACGCCGTGCACCACCAGGCCCACGGTCAGGCCCATAAAGCGGTACAGCTTGCCCATCCACTCAGAGTCGCGGCGGGCCAGATAGTCGTTCACCGTGACCACGTGCACGCCCTTGCCGGCCAGCGCGTTCAGGTAAACGGGCAGGGTGGCCACCAGGGTTTTGCCTTCACCGGTCTGCATCTCGGCGATGCAGGCCCGGTGCAACACGATGCCGCCGGTGATCTGCACGGGGAAATGCTCCATGCCCAGCACCCGGCGGCTGGCCTCGCGGCAGGCGGCGAAGGCGTCGGGCAGAATGTCGTCCAGGGTTTCGCCGTCGGCCAGGCGCTGCTTCAGCGCGGGGGTGACGGCCTGGAGCTCTTCGTCGCTCAGGGCCTCATATTTGGGCTTCAGGTCCAGCACCTTCTGGGTGATGGGCTGAATGCGCTTCAGCTCCTTATCCGAAAAGGTGCCGAACAGTTTGGTAATCAAAGACATGCTTGTTTCCACCTCAGCTGGGGCGGCCGGAACGGGGCGCAGAGCCCTGCCGGAACGCCGATCGATTCATTGGCCCGGCCGGTTCGCCGGGCCAATGTCAGAACTGTCAGAACGGTTCGGGCAGCGCTGCGTAAACTCCGCGCAGGGTGCGGCGCCGCCCTTATAAATGTCAGTATGTATCATAATACACCGCGCAGACGGAGCGTGTCAAACCATGAGGTGCGGCCAAAACGCAAATCTGCGGGCGTTTTGGGCCGCCCGCCTTCTTTTTAAATGGATATATCTATGAGAAAAACTCCGCCGTGCCGAAAACAGGCTCCAAATGTCCAGCAAAAGTGCGGGAAAAGGGGTTGATGTCTTGACACCTGTATGGTATGATAACAGGCGTGCCTGCTCCGGCGGGCCGTATTCAGGGCAGACAAACGCCCGAACCGCTGCAGCGGGCCGTTTTGGGGCGGCGCGCCGCAAAAAAGAAGAGGAAATCATTATGGAAGGCATCAAAGCATTTCTGAAACGAAAAAACATTGAAATTTCGGCCAAGCGCTACGGCATTGACGCGCTGGGCGCCATGGCACAGGGCCTGTTCGCCTCGCTGCTCATCGGCACCATCATCAACACCGTGGGCACCCAGTTCGGCATCGGCTTTCTCACCCAGGCCGTGGTGACCGTGGGCACCGGCGAAAAGGCCGTGGCCTACACCGTGGGCGGCCTGGCCAGCGCCATGAGCGGCCCCGCCATGGCCTGCGCCATCGGCTACGCGCTGCAGGCACCCCCGCTGGTGCTGTTCAGCCTGATCACCGTGGGCTTTGCATCCAACGCGCTGGGCGGCGCAGGCGGCCCTCTGGCGGTGCTGTTTGTGGCCATCATTGCGGCAGAAGCCGGTAAGGCCGTGAGCAAGGAGACCAAGATCGACATTCTGGTCACCCCGCTGGTGACGATTTTTGTGGGCGTGGCCCTCTCGGCCTGGTGGGCCCCGGCCATCGGCAAGGCGGCCAGCTCCATCGGCGGCATCATCATGTGGGCCACCGAGCTGCAGCCCTTCTTCATGGGCATTGTGGTGTCGGTGATCATCGGCGTGGCCCTCACCCTGCCCATCTCCTCCGCTGCCATCTGCGCCGCGCTGGGCCTGACGGGCCTGGCCGGCGGTGCGGCCGTGGCCGGCTGCTGCGCCCAGATGGTGGGCTTTGCCGTGATGAGCTATAAAGAAAACGGCGTGGGCGGCCTGGTCAGCCAGGGCATCGGCACCAGCATGCTGCAGATGGGCAACATCGTGCGCAACCCCCGCATCTGGATCCCCCCGACGCTGGCCAGCGCCATCACCGGCCCCATTGCCACCTGCCTGTTCCACTTCCAGATGAACGGCGCGCCCATCTCTTCCGGCATGGGCACCTGCGGCCTGGTGGGCCAGATCGGCGTGTACACCGGCTGGGTGAACGACGTGGCCAGCGGCGCCAAGGCAGGCATTACCTCCATGGACTGGATCGCCATGGTGCTGGTGTGCTTCGTGCTGCCCGCGGTGCTCAGCGTGGTGTTCTGCGAAGTGCTGCGCCGCATGGGCTGGATCAAAGAAAACGACCTGAAACTGGATTGAGCAAACTGAATTGAGCGAGGCGGCTCCTCCCGCAGGGAGTCGGATTAGCCCCGCACACAAACGCCCGGTTCTTCATATACATGGGGAGCCGGGCGTTTTTCTGTGCCCGGAAGCGAGGCGGAAGGGAGCTGAGGGGTGTGCATCTGGTGGCGGCAGCGTTGGAAGCGGCGGCGTTCCCCTGTGCCTGTACGGCGCTGGGGGCGCTGGCGGTGGTGGCCCTGCGCCGCCCGGCGGGCGAGCGGGCCAGCCGGGTGCTGCTGGGATTTTCGGCGGGGGTGATGCTGGCGGCCTGTGTGTTCAGCCTGCTGCTGCCTGCCATTGAGCGGGCCGGCCCGGCGGGCTGGTGGCAGGCCGGGGCCGGGCTGCTGGCGGGGGTGGTGCTGCTGATGATCACCGAGGCGGCGGCCGGGCAGCTGTTGCGGGGCGAGCGGGGCCGGGCGGGCCGGGTGACCCTGGCCATTACCCTGCACAACCTGCCGGAGGGCATGGTGGTGGGGCTGGCGGCCGCCCTTGGAAGTGCGGGGGAGCCGGAGGCCCTGGCCGGGGCAGCGGCCCTCTCGCTGGGCATCGGGCTGCAGAACATCCCTGAGGGGGCGGCGGTCAGCCTGCCGGTGCGGCAGGCGGGGGCCAGCCGGGCCAAAGCCTTTGGGGCGGGCGCAGCCAGCGGACTGGTGGAGCCGGTGGGCGCGGTGCTGGCGGCCCTTCTGGCGGCCCCGGTGGCCGGGGCGCTGCCCTGGCTGCTGAGCATGGCCGCCGGAGCCATGCTGTGCGCCACGCTGGAGGAGCTGGTGCCCGCCGCCTGCGGCCGGGGCCGGGCCGGCACGGCGGCGCTGGCGGTGGGGTTTGCGGTGATGATGGCGCTGGACGTGGCTCTGGGATGAGGCCGCCGGCACAGAGAAGCACTTTATCGAAGCAGCGTGAAATTGCGGAAATACCGCGCAGATTGCACAAATAAAAAGCGCGCATTTCGTCAAACTGCCGGAGGAACCGGGCCGCCCGGGCCCCGGCGGGTATGCTATACTTAAAGAATATAATTAAGAGAAAAATGCAAGAGGAAAATGCCGGCGCATCCCCCCGGGGCGGCGTGCGGCCTGGAACCACGGCAGAAGGAGTTCCCCCATGAAAACGGAAAAACAACTTGCCCGCGCTTACAGCGAGCTGGCCCAGCGGCTCACCGGCAAGCGCTTCCTCACCGCCAGCGGCCTGACCCGCAAGGAGGCCGCCGCCCTGCTGAACCGGGAGGCGTGGCTGGAAAAGCTGGGTCAGGTGCTGCCCATCCGCCAGCGGGTGCTGTGCGCCGATGTGCTGGAGCTGTGCCGCCCGGAGATGGAGCGGCTGGCCGGCGCCGAACAGCCGGAAAAGGGCTGGCTGGTGTACATCTACGGCACCGCCAGCCGCATTCTGTACCCGGACCTCGGCCCCCGGCCGGAGGACGGCCGCTGCCACGCGGCGGCGCTGTTCTATCTGGAAGTGCTGCGGCTGGTGCTGGACTATGAGCGGGAGGCCCTGCCCTTTGACCCGGCCTATGACTTTGCCTTTTTGAGCCAGGAGGAGATCTCCGGCTGCACCCAGGCAGAGGAATACCGGACGTTTCTGGAAGACTGGCGGGAGCAGCACATCTACCAGCTGCTGCGCCTGGGCAACGAGGCGACCCCCTTCAGCACCCTGAGCCACATTGCGGGCGTGCACTATGTGGCCATGGCCGCCGCCCGTGGCCTGGCTGCCGCCGGGGTGCCGGTGGATCTGGCGCTGGTGAGCGGCGCGGCCGCCGGGCACGACCTGGGCAAGTACGGCTGCAAACCCGGCGAACGGGTGCCCTACCTGCACTATTTTTACACCGACCAGTGGTTCACCCGCATGGGCCTACCGGTGATCTCCCACATTGCGGCCAACCACTCCACCTGGGATCTGGAGCCGGAAAACCTGACGGTGGAAAGCCTGCTACTCATCTATGCCGACTTCCGCTCCAAGCAGGAGCGCGGGCCGGACGGGCGGGAGGTGACCCGCATTTACGGGCTGGACGATTCGTTCCAGATCATCCTCTCCAAGCTGGACAATGTGGACGCGAAAAAGCTGCGGCGGTATCAGTTCGTGTACGCCCGCCTGCACGACTTTGAGGACTATATGCGCAGCCTGGGCGTGGATGTGGACCTGACCGGCCACCCCGCCCCGGTGAAGGAACTGCCCTCGGTGGTGCTGCGCAGTGTGGACGACACCATTCAGAGCCTGGTGTTCCTGGGCATCCGCCACAATCTGGACGTGATGCACACCCTGGCGGACGAGCGGGGCTTCGGCAACATTCTGGAGGCCGCCCGCAGTGAGAAGGACTGGAAGAACATCCGGGCCTATCTGGACATTTTCCGGGAGTATTCCACCTACCTGAGCGGCTCGCAGAAGAGCCAGCTGCTGGATTTTCTCTATGAGTTGCTGTGCCACCGGGAGGGCGACATCCGCCGCTATGCGGCCGACCTGACCGGCCAGGTGGTGGCCCGGTTCAACGCGGGCTACCGCAAAGAGCGGCCCGCCGACACCCCCGATGTGAACGAACAGACCGCCCTGAGCCTGTGGGAGCTGACCCTGGCCCGGATCATCCGGCCGGACCACAAGCTCACCGCCCAGCACAAGAACTGGATCGGCTATTCGCTGAAGGGCGTGGTGGGCAGCCTGCTGGCCCACGCCCTGCCCGAGGACCTGCCGGAGTTCTTCCAGCGGCTGCTGGACTGGTACCGTCAACCCGGCCGCATGGGCGACGGCGGGGCCTTTGCCCTGCTGGACACCCTGTATGACCTGCCGGTGGAACGCTGCACCGACGAAGAGATCGAGATGCTGGTGGAGTTTGCCGCCTTCTATTTCCTGCGGGACGCGCTGCCCCTGCGCATTTCGGCGGCCCGCTTCTTCAAGGTGCTGACGGCCCGGCTGCCCCACGGCCACCCCAGCCGCCGGCGCATTGCCCTGCTGGCCACGGCCATGCCGGTGGAAAACGACGTGACCACCCTGTTTCTGCAATACCGCATCCTCTCCAATCTGGAGCTGGATGTGACCATGCACCGGCGCATTCTGTACGGCACCGATGTGGTGGGCGAAATCTTCCTGGACAACCTGAAAACCGGCACCCCCTGGATCATCAAGGCGGTGAACATCAAGCTGCTGGCCGATCAGGTGGATCAGGGCCGCACCGACCACATTCTGCACATTGCCACCCACCTGTGCAACCTCATCAAGGTGAGCGAGCAGGTGGTGGTGCGGTGCGACGCCGGCGCGGCGCTGCTGCGCATTGTCAAGCTGCTCACCCCGGACCAGCGCAACGAGATCTCGGTGGAGCTGGTGAAGGGCCTGGAAGTGGGCGAATACGAATTTTCCAAGTACATTCCCCAGTATCTGGGCGAGTTTGCCCTCTGGCTGCCGCCGGAGCAGCTGGATGAGCTGATCGAGAACCTGCGGGCTTCCCTCTCCAGCGCCAACGAGCGCATCGTGTGCGGCGCGCTGGACACGCTGGCCGTCATTCTGGAATACTACGGCGTGTACGCCAGCCAGTTTGCCGAGCCGCCGGAGGAAAACCGCCGCCGGGCCGACCGGCTGCTGGGCTGCCTGCTGGGCGGGCTGGCCAGCCACCGGGTCACGGTGCGGCAGGAGGCTTTGCAGCTGCTGGGCCAGCTGTTCGCCAGCACCCGGCTGAGCGCGGAGGAGAAAAACCGCCTGTTCGGCCTGTGCTTCCAGAAGCTGCTGTTCTTCCTGGATGAAAACCAGCCCACCATCCTCAGCCTGTATTACCGGGCCGCGGCGCTGAGCCACATCTGCCGCTTCATCTCCAACTACCATGTGGAGAACGGCCGCCTGCCCGTGAGCATCTGGAACAAGGTGGCCTTCTTCCCCGGAACCTTCGACCCGTTCACCCTGTCCCACAAGGGCATTGTGCGGGCCATTCGGGACATGGGCTATGAGGTGTATCTGGCCATTGACGAGTTCAGCTGGTCCAAAAACACCCAGCCCCATCTGGTGCGCCGCCAGATCGTGAGCATGTCGGTGGCGGATATGTTCCACGTGCACCTGTTCCCGGATGAAATTCCGGTGAACATCGCCAACCCCAGCGACCTGGCCCGGCTCAAGGCGGTGTTCCCCGGCCGGGAGGTGTATCTGGTGGTGGGCAGCGACGTGATCGCCGGGGCCTCGGCCTACACGGCCCCGCCCCGGGAGAACTCGGTGCACAGCATGAACCACATCGTGTTCCGGCGGGCCAGCCAGTCCGAACGGGAGGTGGACCACCAGCGGGACCCCAAGGACTTCATCACCGGCAAGGTGGTGGAGCTGGAGCTGCCCACCCATCTGGAGGACATCAGCTCCACCCGCATTCGGGAGAACATCGACCTGAACCGGGACATCTCCAACCTGATCGACCCGGTGGCCCAGCAGTTCATCTACCAGCGGGGCCTGTACCTGCGGGAGCCGAAGTTCAAGCGGGGCCTGCCGGATCGGAAGTTCCGTTTCCGGTTCGAGCGCAGCCCGGAATTCGGCTTTTTGCGGGAGCTGACCCACGGCGTGATGGGCGATGGCCCCGAGGCCGGGCTGCTGGCGGCGGACCTGCTGCAGACCGGCGACGGGGTGATGGCCCTGTGCCTGCCGGACGGCGCCCCCGTGGGCTTTGCCCGCCTGCGCTTTTTGCAGCCGGAGCAGCTGTTCAGCACGCTGCACGATTTGAAGCTGGCCGATTATGTGCGCCGCAGCGCCTGCGGGCGCATTCTGCTCATCAGCGGGGTGTACCTGCGCCGGGGCGAACCCCTGCCGGACGCCTGGCAGCTGCTGGTGGCCGAGACGGTGGCCACCGGCCTGGCCCACACCTGCAACTACGGCGTGTGCGCCCCGCTGGACGGCCACTGCCCCGACGGCCTGAAGGACGCGCTGGAGCGGCAGGGCTTTGTGCCCGCCGAGCAGAGCGAGCGGCCGGTGTGGCTGGTGGACATGCACCAGCCGCTGGTGCTGATGCAGAACCTAGCCACCACCCTGAAAGAGCCCTTCGCCAGCGATGAGCGGGCGCTGGCCGCCTGCCGGGCCGCCCACCGCCGCCTGCAGCTGACCATGGCCCGCATGTACCCGGGCAAGCTGGTGCTGAGCCTGCCCTCCGGCTCCATCATGCAGCGCATGGTGGACCGCATTACCCAGTTGAACGGCGTGCCCCGCGAGCCGACCCAGCCCCGGGTGCTTGGCCCGGTGATGTGCGTGCCCTTCGGCAAGATTCTGCGCGGGCGGGTGGTGCCCAACACCGTAACCAAGACCCTGCACACCGACAAGGTGTACGAGCCGGACCTCTCCCACGATACCATCGAGCCGTTCCCCGGGTACAGCCCCCTGATCAGCCAGATCCGGGCCATCAAGTCCTTCGGCCGGCCGGTGGTGCTGGTGGACGACCTGCTGCACCACGCCGGCCGTCTGAAGGCCATTCTGCCCCTGTTCAAGCAGGAGGGCGTGGAGATCCGCACCGTGCTGGTGGGCATGCTCTCCGGCTACGGATGGGACAGCATGGCCGACTGGGGCCTGCCGGTGGAGAGCGTGTACACCATTCCCACCCTGCGGCACTGGTTTGTGGAGTCCACCCTGTACCCCTTCATCGGCGGCGACACGGTGCGGCGGCCCACCCGCCAGGCGGCGGGCCTGCAGCCCTCCATCAACATGATCCTGCCCTACACCACCCCCCGGCTGGAGGGCTGCGGCCGGGAAGCCCTGTTTGACTTCTCCGAGTGCTGCCTGGAGAACGCCCGGGATCTGTTCCGGATGCTGGAGGGGTTGTACCGCGCCCAGTACGGCCGCAACCTGACGCTGGCCCGCCTCAGCGAAGCGGTGATCCTGCCGCTGTGCCCGGACAAGGGCAGCTGCATGAGCTACGATGAAAATCTGGCCCCGTCGGTGTATCTGGAGAATGACCTGGAGCTGCTGCGCCGCACCCGTGCCTTTGCGCTGGGCGGCGAATAAACCGCGCTTGTGCGCCGCGGCGCCTGCCCTTATAATGAAAAACGAGAAATAGGAAGCAAGAGATGGGGAATGTGCCCCATGACAGGAGGAACGATCATGCTGAATTATTATCAGATCGGCGGCGCGCTGTGCTGCAGCGCCGAGGAGCTGCCCTACCCCGCGGCCCAGCCGGGCCAGCTGGGCGACGGCGTGCTGAACTATCTGGTCCGCCGGGAGGACCTGACCCGCAACCGGGCCAGCTGGAAGGTGAACGACCTGCGCACCCTGGCCGCGCCCGAGGATGTGTCCTGGCTGAACGGCAAGGCGCTGCCCGCGCTGGAGCGGGGCCTGGCCGACGGCACCGTGGCCGATGCGGCCGAGCAGGGCCGCCTGCGGGCGGTGAACCTGGCCCACCCCGCCTGGGAGAGCCTGCTGGCCCCGGCGGCCCCCAAGAAAAAACAGCGGCTGCACCTGCTGGCGCTGGGCGACGTGGGCAGCACTCTGCTGCTGGGCCTGCGGCTGATGGGCGCGGACGTGCTGGACTCCATCGGCATCTGCGACGTGAACGAAAAGGCCGCCGCCCGCTGGGAGTTTGAGATCAACCAGATTGCCTTCCCCTGGAACTACGACGCCCTGCCCCCGGTGGACGTGGTGCCCATGGACAAGCTTATGGACTGCGACGTGTTCGTGTTCGTGGCCAGCAAGGGCATTCCACCGGTGGGCAGCGGCGTGAAGGATGTGCGCATGGCCCAGTACGAGAACAACAAGGCCATTGTGAGCCAGTATGCCAAGCAGGCCCGGGAGGCGGGCTTCAAGGGGCTGTTCTGTGTGGTGAGCGACCCGGTGGACGCCCTGGCCCGCGCCGCCTGGCAGGCCAGCAACACCGACGAGAACGGCAACTTTGACGGCAAGGGCCTGCGGCCCGAGCAGGTGCAGGGCTACGGCCTGGGCGTGATGAACGCCCGCGCCGCCTACTACGCCAAGCGCCAGCCCGAGCTGTTCGGCGACTTTTTGACCGAGGGCCGCGCCTTCGGCCCCCACGGCCAGGATCTGGTGATCGCCAACTCCATCGCCAACTACGACGATGAGCGCAGCCGCGCTCTCACCAAGCTGGCCGTCACCGCCAACATGGAGATGCGGGCGCTGGGCTACAAGCCCTATGTGGCCCCGGCGCTGTCCTCCGGCGCGATCAGCATTCTGCTCACCCTGCGGGGCGAGTGGCACTACGGCGCGGTGTACTTCGGCGGCATTTACATGGGTTGCCGCACCCGTTACACCGCCGTGGGGCTGGAGACCGAGGTGCTGGATATGCCCGCCGCCCTGTTTGAGCGCATCCGCCAGGCGGAAGCCGGCCTGGCTGCCCTGAAATGAGCGGGCAGGAGGAAGCGCTGCTGGTGATCCGCCCCCGGGCGGGGCAGGCCCCCCGCATGGAGCAGGCACTGGCCGGGGCGCTGGCGGGCCGCCGGTATGAGACGGTGGAAACGGCGGATGCCCTGCGCCCGGTGACGGGCCGGCGGGTGCTGTTTGCCGTGGCCATCGGGGCGGACGGCGTGAACCTGGAATACTACCGCATGCTGGCCTGGCTGCGGGACCACCCCGGCTGCCTGGAGGGCTGCCTTGGCGCGGTGATCGTGGACGGGCAGAGCGAGCTTTACACCAAAACCCTCAGCCGGGAGCTGGTGCTGGCGGCCAACCTGTGCGGCTGCGCCTTCATCGGCGCGCCGCTGGTGGAGGCCACCCTCACCCTGCACAACTTTGACATCAAGGCTGCCAACCTGGGCACCGATCCGCTGCACGCCTACCAGGCCGCCGCCCGGGATCTGGCGGACCGGCTGCTGAACTTCGAGTTTCAGCGCCACGGGGCGCCCCGGCTGGCGGTGCTGCACGCCTCCAGCCACAAGAGCAGCAACACCTTTGCCCTGTGGCACCTCATCCGGGAAAGCCTGCTCGGCTGGGAGACGGACGAGATCGGCCTGCGCAACGGCGCCGTGGCCGACTGCGGCGGCTGCCCCTACAAGATGTGCTTGCACTTCGGCGAGCAAGGCAGCTGCTTTTACGGCGGCCTGATGGTAGAGGAGGTCTACCCCGCCGTGCGCGCGGCGGACGCGGTGGTGATGATCTGCCCCAACTACAACGACGCCCTCAACGCTAACCTGACGGCCTTCATCAACCGGCTGACGGCCCTGTACCGCACCCAGAGCTTCCGCCAGAAGGCGCTGTTTGCGCTGGTGGTGTCGGGCTATTCCGGCAGCGACCTGCTGGCCCGGCAGCTGATCGGCGCACTGAACATGAACAAGGGCTTTTATCTGCCGCCCCGCTTTGTGATGATGGAAACCGCCAACAAGGCGGGCGAGCTGATGGCCCGCCCCGGCATTGTGGACCGGGCCGAGGCCTTTGCCCACAGCATGGAGGCCGCGCTGGTGTAAAAAACGGGCGGATGAAACGGCGAAAACGGCCCTGCCGCCCTGTGGCGTGCAGGGCCGTTTCTTGAACAGAAAGGAGAAGCCATGAGCGATCTGGAAGGCATCCGGCAGCGCCGGAGCATCCGCAAATACAAGCCCGACCCGGTGCCCCGGGCCGCCATTGAGGAGGTTCTGGGGGCGGCGATCCTGGCCCCGTCGGGCAAAAACCGCCAGCCCTGGAAGTTTCTGGTGTATCAGGGCACAGCCAAGGCGGCCCTGCTGGACGAGATGGAACAGGGCATTGCCCGGGAAACCGGCGGAAACGCGGCCCTGCCCGGGCTGGCCAGCGGCCTTGCCTATGCGGGGGCCACCCTGCGCACCATGCGCGCGGCTCCGGTGGTGATTCTGGTGCTGAACACCAACGCCGCCTCGCCCTTTGAGGCCGGAACCCCGGAGAGCCGCTTCATGGCCATGTACGACGACCTGGCCGTGGGGGCCGCCATCCAGAGCATGCTCATTCGCGCCACCGAGCTGGGGCTGGGCACGCTGTGGATCGGCAACACCGGCTACGCCTACGAGGAACTGACGCGCTTTGTGGGCACCGACCACCGGCTGGTGGGCGCGGTGGCCCTGGGCTGGCCGGACGAAGCCCCCAAAGCCCGCCCCCGCAAGCCGCTGGAAGATGTGGTGGAATGGCGGGGGGAGTGAGGGCAACTGTTTTGCTTCATCCGTTTTGCAGGAAGTCACAAAGGCCTCCACTGCCGGGGAATTGAGTAGGCAGAGTGCGAACGCGAGGACTCTCTGCCCAGAAAGGAGAGCGGTGAATTGTGAAAACCTGGGACGATTACAAGGAACACGTTAAGGCGGTTGACCCTGCCGCCGCACAGGACATCAGGGAAGCGGAAGAAACCGCTGCCGTTGGTTCGGCAATGGGCGAGCAGCGGAATGCTCTCGGCTCAAGCCAGCGCGACATTCCCCAGCCCGCTGCTGAAGGAATTGAATCCTGAAAAACGATACCAAATCAATGAGGACTTTATTCGCGCGGCATTTTGGCTTCCCCTTGAGGGGAAGCTGTCGCGTGAGCGACTGATGAGGTGGCACCTGGCCCTTGAGGTCAGGCTGCGGCGGTGACAGGGCCTGCCCCTGTGCTTCTCTGCGCCGCGGCAAGGTTGCAGCATAGATTCACGCCCCACCTCATCCGTCACGGCTTGTGCCGTGCCACCTTCCCCTCGAGGGGAAGGCTTTGCGTTTCTGCGGCGGTGCTGCTTTCTGCCGAGACAGTGGCGTCCCACAAGTTTAAACCCCATTCCCAGTCTGCGCACCCTGCCCAAAGGCGGGGTGCGCTTTTTGTGCGCCTTGCCGATGTGACAAAACAAACGTCAAAACGACAAGATTCAAAAAACATCGGGAAAACTCACAAAAAATTAAAAAAGTGAAGCCCGAAACTGGGCAGGATTTGCTTTCTTATGGAAGAAAAGCGATTAACTTTATAAAGCAAATATTCCACTTTTTATGCCGTAAATTATGTGTCGCCCTCTGTACAGGTTTCAAATCGTATGGTATAGTAAGGGTGAACTTTTAAAATATTAAATTTGTAATGATCGAATCGGCCCCGGGTGAAGCGTTCCACAGCTTGGAATGCGTTTTCTCCGGCGGCATTTTGTGGATAAACGGAAGGGACCCCGCATGAAATCAGACTGGCTGAAGCATTGGAAACAGAACGGCTTGGTGGCGCTGGCCATTGTGCTGTTCAGTGAGCTTGGCCTGCATTTCGTCATCAGCGATTTCCGCATTTCGCTGGCGGTGGTGCTGTTCCCCTTTTTCCTGCTCACCATCAGCCGGGAAACCCCCGCTTGGGAGGTGGGCGTGGCGACCGGTGCAGCGGTGTGGGTGTTCCGTGCGCTGTACAGTACGGCCCGCGGCACCTTGCTGGCCGATGCGGCGCTGGCCAACCTGCCCGGCGGCCTGTATTACGTCCTTTACGGCATTCTGTTCGGGCTGATCGTGCGCCAGCGGTATGTGTACCATTATAATAAGCTCTGGTATCAGATCGCCCTGTGCGATTTTCTGGCCAACATCGGGGAGGTGCTGGCCCGGCTGGAGCTGGAGGAGAGCCTCCACTTCTACCTGATTCTGGCGGTCATCGCCCTGGGCCGCGGCGTGCTGGCCATTGTGCTGCTGGCGGTGTACGGCCGCTACCACGACCTTTTGACCCATGCCGAGCATGAAGAGCGGTACCAGCGGCTATTTTTGATGAAAACCAGCCTGCGCACCGAGCTGTACTTCATGCAGAAAAGCTGCGGCAACATTGAGGGCATTGTAAAAAATGCCTATACATTATATGAAAAGCTCAGCCTGCTGGACATTCCCCCCGAGGTAAAAAAGCTGGCGCTGTACATTGCCTGCGACGTGCACGATGTGAAAAAGGACTATCTGCGCATCACCCAGGGCATTCAGACCCAGCTGGGCGAGGACGGCGAGGACACCCTGATGCGCTTTGCCGACCTGCTGCACATCCTGCGGGAATCCACCTACCGGATGCTGGAACAGGAAAAGCTGGACATCCGGCTGGACTTTGAGCACAGCGTGGACTTTACGACCCGCCACCACTACCTGCTGATGTCGGTGCTGCGGTGCCTGGTGAACAACTCCATCGAGGCCATCACCTCGGCGGGGGTAAAACCCGGCAGCGTGGTGCGCATCCGGGCCGACCGGGTGGACGGCGATTACCTGCTTCAGGTGAGCGACAACGGCCCCGGCATTGCGCCGGACCAGCTGGACAAGGTGTTCCAGATGGGTTATTCCACAAAATTCGATTCCAAAACCGGCAACATTTACCGCGGCATGGGCCTGACCGGCGCCAAAATGTCGCTGGAAGAACAGTTGGGCGGCAGCATCTGGGTGGATTCCCTCCAGAACGAGCGCACCACCTTCTGGGTGCGGGTGCCTGCCGCCAACCTGGCTGAAACCGCAAAGAAAGTAAAGGAGGACGAAGCACATTCATGATCCGGATCTACATTCTGGAAGATGACCCCTCCATCATCCACAACCTTACCCAGATCATCACCAGCGAGAAGCTGGGCATCATCTGCGGCGATTCCGCCGACGGGATGCCCTCCACCGCCGAAATTCTGGCCACCCGGCCGGATGTGATCATGCTGGATTTCTTTATGCCCCAGCGGGACGGCATTGAAGTGGTGACCGATCTGCGCGCCCAGGGCTGCACCGCCAAGTGCATCATGCTGAGCCAGGTGTCGGAAAAGACCCTCATCGGCAAGGCGTACAGCGCCGGAGTGGACTTCTTCATTTCCAAGCCCATCAACCTGCTGGAGGTGCGGGGCGTGATTCAGAACGCCTCCCGCCAGGTGGAGAACGAGCGCACCCTGGCCAACATCCGCAGCATGTTCAGCAACACCAGCGGCGCACAGCCTGCGCCCCCCAGCGATGAGACCCAGCGCCTGCGCCGGGTGCAGAATGTGCTGGGCTCGCTGGGAATGTCCGGCGAGAAAGGCTCGGCCGACATTCTGAAGATGTGCGGCTACTTATATGAAAACCACCTGACCGTGGCCCAGACCAGTGTGGGCCAGCTGTGCGAGGCCCTGTGCCCCACCCCCAAGAACATGGAGCAGCGGGCCCGCCGCGCGGTGGCGGCCGGCATGGTCAACCTGGCCCACATGGGCTGTGAGGATTTTACCAACGAGACCTTCTCCCGCTATTCCGGCAGCCTGTTTCCCTTTGAGGAGATCCGGGCGGAGATGGATCACATCCGCGGCCGCCGCACGGCAGGCGGCAAGGTCAGCCTGAAAAAGTTCCTGGACGGGCTGATGATCATCATGGAGGAGTAAGCGCTTCGGCTTGAAGCGGCATTCTCTCAAAAAAACACAAGCTTTTTCTACAAATCTTTAATAGATTGCGATGCAGGATGTTCAAAAGTTCAACAACCGCGCAACAAATTCGAGAAAAGCTGAAGCGCTTGCCAAAATGCACAGAAGATTTTGTCCAAGAACGTTGATTTTGTAGATTTTTGACAGACGCGCAGTACACTCTTCTCAACGGAACGGAAGGTGCAGAGCCTTCCGGGTGTGAGAAATCTTGAGAGAAGAGGAGAGAATCGAATGCTTGAACTCAATTTGAACATGTACCATGCAACGGCCATTGCGGCATTGGTACTGCTGCTGGGCCGGTGGATCATCAAAAAGGTCCCCGCCCTCAACAACTACTGCATTCCCGCGCCCGTGGTGGGCGGCCTGGTGTACGCTCTGGTTCACCTGGCCCTGTACGCTGCCGGTGTGCTGACCATCAGCTTTGACGGCACCCTGCAAACCTTCTTCATGACCGTGTTCTTCACCAGCGTTGGCTTCATGGCCAGCTTCAAGCTGCTGAAGAAAGGCGGCATTCAGGTCGTCATCTTCCTGGTGGTTGCCATTGTTCTGGTGACCCTGCAGGATGTTCTGGGCACCGGGCTGGCCGCCCTGTTCGGGCTGGATCCCCGCCTGGGCCTGTGCATGGGCTCCGTTCCTCTGGTTGGCGGCCATGGTACCTCCGGTTCCTTCGGTCCCCTGATCGAGGGTCTGGGCGTTCCCGGTGCAGCTACCGTGGCCATTGCGGCCGCTACTTACGGCCTGGTCTCCGGCAGCCTGATGGGCGGCCCTGTGGCCCGTGCCCGCATCAAAAAGCACAACCTGCATTCTGATGGCGGTACCATCAACCAGAATGACGGCGAAGTGGTTACCACCCAGGCGGTCGAGAACGATCGTTTCCTGAACGCAGCCCTCTACTTTGCACTGGCCATCGGCCTGGGCGCTGTGGTTTCCCAGTTCCTGCAGGACATCGGCCTGACCATGCCCAGCTACATCGGCGCCATGCTGGTTGCCGCTGCCATCCGCAACATCGTGGACGCCGCCCATGTGGAAGCTCCCATGATCGAGATCGACGCTCTGGGCAACCTGAGCCTGAGCCTGTTCCTGGCCATGGCTCTGATGAGCCTGAAGCTGTGGCAGCTGGTGGATCTGGCCGTTCCCATGATCGTCATCCTGCTGGCCCAGACCGCTATGATGGCCGTTTACACCTACTTCGTGGTGTTCAACGTGATGGGCCGCGACTATGAGGCAGCCGTTATGTCCAGCGCCACCTGCGGCTTCGGCATGGGCGCTACCCCCAACGCCATGGCCAATATGCAGGCCGTGGCCAAGAACTACGGCCCCGCTCCCCGCGCCTTCTTCGTGGTGCCTCTGGTGGGCAGCCTGTTCATCGACTTCTTCAACAGCATGATCATCACGGCTTTCCTGAGCTTCCTGGGCTAAGCCCCACGGCTCGGTAAAGATACAACCGGGGCAGATGCCCCAAAGCCAGGGGCAGACGCCGGGCAACCGGCGCTCTGCCTGCGGCTTGTTCCAAAGAGCGAAAACCGTTCCATAATGCGGAAAAAATCCTCGTTTTTGAAGGAACACCCCCTGTGGAAGGTTTTCGACACTTTGTGAAGAACCCCCCCGAAACCATCGTCAAAAGCGCCAAAGGAGGCAGAGTAAAGCACAGCAAATTAGCCAAAGTTCTGGTAAAAACGGCAAAACAGCAAGATGTGCGTGGTATTTTTTTGTAGGTTTTTGTTGCAGTTGCATTACACTCTAGGCATCGGGAGAAAGAGTGAGCTTCCTCCCTATGTGTGAGAAATCTTTAGAGAAAAGAGGAGAATGTAACTTGTTGGAAATCAATCTGAACATGTACCATGCAACCGCCATTGCGGCAATCGTGCTGCTGCTGGGCCGCTTCATCGTGAGCAAGGTCCCCCTGTTGCGCAACTACTGCATCCCCGCCCCCGTGGTGGGCGGCATCGTGTACGCTCTGGTTCACCTGGGCCTGTACGCTGCCGGAATTGCCACCATCAGCTTTGATGGCACCCTGCAGAGCTTCTTCATGACCGTGTTCTTCTGCAGCGTTGGCTTTATGGCCAGCTTCAAGCTGCTGAAGAAGGGCGGCATCCAGGTCGTCATCTTCCTGGTGGTCTCCATTGTGCTGGTCGTCCTGCAGGACGTGCTGGGCACCGGCATGGCCGCTGCCTTCGGTCTGGATCCTCGTCTGGGCCTGTGCATCGGTTCCATTCCCATGGTCGGCGGTCACGGTACCGCCGGTTCCTTCGGCCCCCTGATCGAGAACCTGGGCGTTACCGGTGCTGCTACTGTGGCCATCGCAGCTGCTACCTTCGGCCTGGTGGCCGGCAGCATGCTGGGCGGCCCCATCGCCAGCGCCCGCATCAAGAAGCATGGCCTGCATTCCACTGAGAATGCTGTGTCTCAGGACGACCAGCCGGTGGTCACCACCCAGGCCGTTGAGAACGACCGCTTCCTGAACGCTGCTCTGTACTTCGCCATTGCCATCGGCCTGGGCGCTGTTGTGTCCAAGTTCATCCAGGATGCCGGCCTGACCATGCCCAGCTACATCGGCGCCATGCTGGTGGCTGCGGTCATCCGCAACATCGTGGACGGTGCCCACATTGAAGCCCCTATGGTTGAGATCGACGCTCTGGGCAACCTGAGCCTGAGCCTGTTCCTGGCCATGGCCCTGATGGCCCTGAAGCTGTGGCAGCTGGCTGACCTGGCGATCCCCATGATCGTGATGCTGCTGGCTCAGACCGTCCTGATGGCGATCTTCACCTACTTCGTGGTGTTCAACATCATGGGCCATGACTACGAGGCCGCCGTTTTCTCCAGCGCTACCTGCGGTTTCGGCATGGGCGCTACCCCCAATGCAATGGCCAACATGCAGGCCGTTGCCAATAAATATGGTCCCGCTCCCCGCGCCTTCTTCGTGGTGCCTCTGGTGGGCAGCCTGTTTATTGACTTCTTCAACAGCATGGTTATCACGGCTTTCCTGTCCTTCCTGGGCTAATCCCTCAGGGCGGATCGGTTAGTATAGTAAGCGGCTCTTGCCAGAGAGCCAAACCACCATCCCTCATTTTATTCTATTTTTTGATCCACGCCGAAACTGCGTGGGAAATCAGGAGGTAAGAAACAATGAACAAGTACATTGAGCGCGTGCTGGCCGAGACCAAGGCCAAGAATGCCCAGGAGCCCGAGTTCCTGCAGACTGTCGAAGAAGTTCTGAGCAGCCTGGAGCCCGTTATCGATCAGCATCCCGAGTACGAGGAAGCTGCTCTGCTGGAGCGTATGATCGAGCCTGAGCGCGTTGTCGAGTTCCGCGTTGTTTGGGAAGACGACAACCACAAGCCCCATGTCAACCGCGGCTACCGCGTGCAGTACAACAGCGCCATCGGCCCCTTCAAGGGCGGCCTGCGCTTCCATCCCTCTGTCAACCTGTCTGTTGTGAAGTTCCTGGGCTTCGAGCAGACCTTCAAGGACAGCCTGACCGGCCTGCCCATGGGCGGCGCTAAGGGCGGTTCTGACTTCGATCCTCGCGGCAAGAGCGATCGCGAGATCATGCGCTTCTGCCAGGCCTTCATGCATGGCCTGTGGCAGTTCATCGGACCCGAGGTCGACTGCCCCGCTGGCGACCTGGGCGTGGGCGGCCGTGAGATCGGCTACCTGTACGGCGAGTATCGCCGCATTAAGTGCATGAGCGAGAACGTTGCTCTGAGCGGCAAGGGCCTGAGCTTCGGCGGTTCTCTGGTTCGTCCTGAGGCTACCGGTTTCGGCGCTGTGTACTACCTGGAGAGCGTGCTGCAGCACGAGGGCGACACCATCGAGGGCAAGACCATTGCTTGCTCCGGCTTCGGCAATGTGTGCTGGGGCATCTGCACCAAGGCTGCTCAGCTGGGCGCCAAGGTCGTGACCCTGTCCGGCCCCGACGGCTACGTGTACGATCCCGAGGGCGTCTGCACCAAGGAGAAGATCGACTTCCTGCTGGAGATGCGTGCTTCCGGCCATGATAAGGTCCAGGATTACGCTGACAAGTTCGGCTGCCAGTTCGTGGCCGGCGAGAAGCCCTGGGGCGTCAAGGCTGACATCATCATGCCCGCTGCTACCCAGAACGATGTGAACATGGAGCAGGCTAAGAAGATCGTTGCCAACGGCATCAAGTACTACATCGAAGTTGCCAACATGCCCACCACCAACGAGGCTCTGCGTTACCTGATGGATCAGAAGAACATGGTGGTTGCTCCTTCTAAGGCTGTCAACGCCGGCGGCGTGTCCGTGTCCGGTCTGGAGATGAGCCAGAACCAGGAGCATCTGTGCTGGACTGCTGAGGAAGTCGACAGCAAGCTGCGTCAGATCATGAAGAACATCCATGATTCTTCCGCTGCTGCTGCTGAGCGCTACGGCCTGGGCTACAACCTGGTTGCCGGCGCCAACATCGTGGGCTTCCAGAAGGTTGCCGACGCCATGATGGCTCAGGGTTGGGTGTAATCGTTACACCAAAAATTGCCAAACTCAATAAGCTGGAACAGAGCGGGGGTCCATGCCCCATAGGGCGATTGCCGGCGTAAGCCGGACGAGCCCCCAGGCTCTCTTATCAGCCGGGATGGTACAGGCGCTCCGTCCGCATTTGCGGGCGGGGCGCCTTGTCCTGTTTCGGGGGGGGATTGCTGCGGACGGGGGTGCTTTTGCCCCGGGCCTGGTGCAGTTCCAGTACGGCCCGGTATAAGGCAGTCGGCGCGCGGCAAAGCAGCGGCCGGGTAACACCGCCGCAGTGCTTCGATGCGTTTGCCGTGGTAGGGCTTCTCCCCTGCCCGATGGGCGTTCATGCCTGCGTGCCGCCGCCCGGGTGCCCCCTGCAAAATGCTGCCGGGGTGACGCTCTGCGCGTTTGCCTGCCGGAAATACGCGAACACGGGTGATACCCCGCGCCGCTGTGGGCAGAATGCACAGATTGGGGCAAGTGAGTTTGAACAAAATCACACATCCCTATTGTATTTTTTGACGCAATCGGCGATAATGATTCTGCATTGAGTTTGTTTTTGAACAAGGGTAAGAATACAGGAATATGAACGCGGCTTTTCTGCCGTTTGGGGCGCAAAACACCCCACGGCGGAACGAACGTTTCGGGTTAAACAAGCGCCGCAAGGAGGGCGTATGGGCGAAAAGGTGTTTTTGCTGCGGGACGCAGACGTCTCGGGCAAGAAATTGTTGTGGGAAGCCGGGCTGGAAGTGGTTGTGGCCAAGGGCACCGGCGAAAGCGCGTGGATCGAGGAGATTCAGCGGGAGCAGCCCGCGGCCATCCTCACCCGGGCCGACCGGGTGAGCGCCGCGATGATGGATGCCTGCCCCGGCCTGAAGGCCATTGGCAAGCAGGGCATCGGGCTGGACTGCATCGACATGGAAGCGGCCACCCAGCGGGGCATTCAGGTGGTGTACGCCCCCGTCAGCAACGTGAATGCGGCGGCGGAGCACACCATGTTCATGATCATGGCCTGTGCCCGGCGCTTTTCCTATGTGGACCGGGTGTTCCGGGGCGGCAACTTTGATGTGCGCTACGGGCTGCACAACACCTTTGAACTGAGCGGCCGCACGCTGGGCCTGATCGGCTGCGGCCATGTGGGCAGCCGGGTGGCCCAGAAGGCTAGCCTGGGCTTCGGCATGAAGGTCATCGGCTACGACCCCGCCATGGACCCGGAGGCCCCGCCTGCGGGCATCCGCCCCGCGGCGGACATCGAGGCGGTGTTCCGGCAGGCGGACGTGGTGAGCCTGCATCTGCCCAGCACGCCGGAGACCCGGAACCTGGTGGACAAGCACCTGCTGCGCATGATGAAGCCCACGGCCTCCTTCGTGAACATCTCCCGGGGTGACCTGGTGGTGGAAGAGGACCTGATTCAGGCGCTGGAAGAAGGCTGGATCGCCGGGGCGGCGCTGGACGTGTTCCGCACGGAGCCGCTGCCGCCGGACAGCCCGCTTCTGGCCCAGCCGGGGCTGTTCCTCACGCCGCACGTGGCGGCCGCCGTGGAACAGGCGGTGCAGGGCAGCTGCCGCGCCGCCTGCCAGGGCGTGGTGGAGGTGCTCACCGGCCAGCCGGTCACCTGGCCCGCCAATCACCTGCCGCCCATTCAGGAATGACCGACTGTGCAAATGCCGGAACCGGCAGGCGGCACCCTTGGTTGGCAAATTGAACAATACGGCCTGAACGGCCCTCTGCCCCACACCGGGGCGGGGGCCGTTTTTTCGTGTGCGGACTGCCGCCGGGGCAAAGTCGATTTTTTGCGAAACAATGGGAAAAAACATACGGGTGCCCACTGCGCCGCTTGTATGGTTGCGGGCGCAAAAACGGCGGGCGCGGGGATGCTGTGAAAAAAATCACAGCAGCGCTTTACAGCACGAAAGCTGCGAAACTGCGTGAAAAAACCGCAATTTTGGCGGGCGATTCGGCACTTTTACCCACAAATCCGGCGAAACTTTGCACAGAGTGCCGGCACAAATGGGGCTGCAACATTTCTTCAAAAATTTTTCAAATGAGGGATTTTTTGGACAAATTTTATCTCCATGAAAGTTTTATGAGAAAAATTCATAAATAAAAATAAGAAAAATAGGAAAAAGACTTTTGAGACATGGCCTCAAAGCCCCCTCAAACCCGCTGAATTATTTGCACAAACGAGGAATATCCGTTATAATAGCAACATCAAGTGCATGTGGAATTTCCACAGAACATCAGAGAAAAGAGGGAGAAAAATTATGAAAAAGCATCTTGCGCTCTTGCTCGCCCTGACTATGACGGTCGGCGCGGCCCTCACCGGCTGCGGCGGCGGCTCCGCCTCCAGCAGTGCGGCAGCCTCCTCTGAGGCCGGTTCTTCCGAGGCTTCTTCCGCGGCGGCCCCCGCCAGCGCGGAGACCCTGGTTCTGGGCACCGGCGGCACCACCGGCACCTATTACGCAGTAGGCGGCGTGATGCAGTCCGTTCTGAACCCGAAGCTGACCCTGTCTCAGCTGAACGTGACCTCCACCGGCGCTTCCAAGGCCAACATCCTGGACGTGGACGACGGCGTTTCTCAGCTGGCCACCGTGCAGAACGACGTGATGTACTACGCCGCCAACGGCACCGACCTGTTTGAGAGCGACGGCAAGTTCGATACCTTCAGCACCGTGGCCTGCCTGTATGCTGAGACCTGCCAGATCATCGCTTCGGCCGACTCCGGCATCAAGACCGTGGCCGACCTGAAGGGCAAGACCGTTTCCGTGGGCGACGCGGGCTCCGGCGTTGAGTTCAACGCCACCCAGATCCTGGCGGCTTACGGCATCGACATCAACAGCGACATCAAGAAGGTCAACGCCTCCTTCGGTGACTCCGCCGACTCCATCAAGGACGGCAAGATCGACGCCGCCTTCGTGACCGCCGGCGCCCCCACCACCGCCGTGGTTGACCTGGCCACCACCAAGGACATCGTGGTTGTTCCCATCGACGACGAGCACGCTGCCCAGCTGATGAAGGATTACCCCTTCTACACCAAGAACACCATCCCCGCCGGTACTTACAACGGCCAGGATGAGGACATTGCCACCGTGGCTGTGCAGGCGACCCTGATTGCCTCCAACGACGTGAGCGAGGATGCCATCTACGAGCTGACCAAGGCCCTGTTCGACAACCTGGATGAGCTGAAGACCGGCCATCCCAAGTTCGGTGAGCTGACCCTGGAGAACGCCATTGCCGGCGCTTCCGTGAAACTGCATCCCGGCGCTGCCAAGTACTACACCGAGCAGGGCCTGGACGTTTCCAAGATCAGCTGAACCACAGAGGCTAACCATTGAAACAACAGTCAAACCGACTGAAAAAGGCCGCCGCAATCCTGATTTTGGTCGTTGCGGCGGCCCTTTTAATCGGAACTTTTACACGGCCCGGCAGCCTGGTGCTGAAAAACGGCTCCACCGGCGAGGTGTACGCCCGCTACCCGATGCGGGAGGGCGAGGGCTTCAGCGTGGGGTTTATCCACTCGGTGAACAAAAGCCCGGTCACGGATGAATACGAGATCCGGGACGGGCAGATCACCGTGGTGCGCACCATTTATTATGGCTTTGGCGCCGGGGTGCAGACCCAGATCGAGGAGGGCCAGACCCTGACCTATGGGGAGGATGGCTCCATGATCGTTTCCGGTTTTGACACCCCCATGCCGAACCTGCAGTACATTGTGGGAACGGTGAGCGACCACATCCTGACCGTGAACGGCGAGGAGATCAGCCTGCGTGACCTGTGCGGGCGCAATTCGCTGGTGCGCTTTGTGTATGAAACGCCCTGGCCCTGGCGCTGATTCCCCTTCCAGTTAAAAAACAGCCCCCCGGCGTTTGCCCGGCCCGGGCGGGTTCGGAACACAGGGCAAATACTGCAACAAGGAGGAATTTGAGCATGGCCAACGAAGTGAAGGACGTCAACACTTCCCCGGCTTCCGGCGCTGCCGATGTGGGCACCGCGGCCGACGTGGATGCGATGATGAAAAAGTTCGACCGCGAGTCGAATACCCGGTACTGGACCGGAACCCCCAAGAAGATTATCCGCTACCTGCTCAGCGCGTTCACCGTATTTATGGTGTACATGAATATGTTTGCGGTTTGGGATGAACGCATCCGCCGCTGCCTGTTCATGGGCTTTATCTTCATTCTGGTTTTCCTGATGTACCCCGCCAAGAAGGGCGACGGCCGTGAAAACCACATCCCCTGGTACGACTGGATCCTGATGATCGTCGGTTCGGGAAGTTTCTTCTACTACGTGGTGAACTTCCGCACCATTGTGGACCATGCCACCCGCATCAGCGAGCTGGAGGTGGCCCTGGGCATTGTGGGCATTCTGATCCTGGTGGAATGCTGCCGCCGCGTGGTGGGCCTGCCCATCATCTGCGTGGCCAGCTGCTTTGTGATTTACGCCTTTGCCACCAGCACGCCCATCACCTATAAGGTGCTGCGGCGCATCATCTACAACCTGTTCTACACCACCACCGGCGTGATCGGCACCCCCGTGGGCGTCTGCTCCACCTTCATCGTGCTGTTCATCGTGTTCGGCGCCTTCCTGGAGGCCACCGGCATTTCCGACTTCTTCATTCAGTGCGCCAACGCTCTGGCCGGCTGGGCGACCGGCGGCCCCGCCAAGGTGGCCGTTATCTCCAGCGCCCTGTGCGGCATGGTGTCCGGCTCTTCCGTGGGCAACACCGTGACCACCGGCTCCATCACCATTCCTCTGATGAAAAAGACCGGCTACCCCGGTGAGTTTGCGGGCGCCGTTGAGGCGGCCTCCTCCACCGGCGGCCAGATTATGCCCCCCATCATGGGCGCGGCGGCCTTCCTGATGGCCGAGTACTGTGGTGTGCCCTATTCCGCCATTGTGGTGCGCGCCATTCTGCCCGCGTTCCTGTACTTCGGCGGCATCTTCCTGATGGTGCACTTCCGGGCAAAGCGCCTGGGCCTGAAGGGCCTGCCCCGTGAGGAGCTGCCCAAGTTCAAGAACCTGGTCAAGAAGATCTACCTGCTCATTCCTCTGGTCGCTCTGGTTTACATGATCATCGCGGGCTACACCATGGCCTTCTCCGCCATTGTGGCCACCGTGCTCTCCATCGCTGTGAGCATGATCAACAAGGAAAACCGCATGACTCCCTCCCGCTTTGTGGATGCGCTGGAGAACGGCGGTAAGAATACCCTGTCGGTGGCTGTGGCCTGCGCCATGGCGGGCATCATCGCCGGTGTGGTCACCATGACCGGCCTGGGCCAGATCTTCATCACCGCCATTGTGGGCGTTGCGGGCGATACCCTCATCATTGCCCTGTTCCTCACCATGCTGTGCTGCATCCTGCTGGGCATGGGCGTGCCCACCACGGCCAACTACGTCATCATGGCCACCACCTGCGCTCCCATCCTGATCAACGGCATGGGCATGAACGTGATCGCGGCCAATATGTTCGTGTTCTACTTCGGCATCGTGGCCGACATCACGCCTCCCGTGGCCCTGGCGGCCTACGCGGGCGCGGCCATTGCAAAGTCCAACCCCATGAAGACCGCCTTCAACGCCAGCCGTCTGGCCATTGCGGCCTTCATCGTGCCTTACATCTTTGCCTTCAACAACGCGATGCTGTTCATCGACACCAATGTGTTTGATGTGGTTCAGGTGTGCCTGACCTCCTGCATCGGCATGTTCGGCATTGCCGCCGGCCTTGAGGGCTACATGCTGAAGGACATGAACCCGGTGCAGCGCGTTCTCAGCGCGCTGGGCGGCCTGATGCTCATCTACCCCGGCACCATCACCGACGTGTGCGGCGTTCTGGTGGTCGTTCTGGTGGGCGTGTGGCAGCAGCTGCAGAAGAAAAAGGCCGCGGCGGTGTAACACCGGCGCAGGCTGACAAGGCTGCCTTTGCAAAGGCAGCGCCCCCCTGCTCCCTTCGGCGGGAAACGCCCGCCGCTCTCTGACCGACAAAGCGCTCCCTTTGAAGCCCAAACGCTTCGGAGGGGGCGCTTTGCCCTTGTATGGGGCAAACCCGGCCCAAAGCGCGCCGAAGGTGAAAGCTGCCGCTGCGCGGTTGAACTCTCGGCGCGTTTATAGTATACTGATACCAATTATCATGCCTTTTTATGGCCTGCCGGGCGTGGTGCCGGGCGGCTGTATCCGCAGGATGCTTTTAAGATAAAGGAGGACGCTTTATGTCCAATACCGTACTGGTTACCGGCGCTGACGGTTTCATCGGCAGCCACCTCACTGAAGAACTGGTGAAAAAGGGCGAGAAGGTCAAGGCCTTCTGCTACTACAACTCCTTCGGCACCCTGGGCTGGATCGACACCCTGCCCAAGGAGATCCGCAGCGAGATCGAAGTGTTCATGGGCGACATCCGCGACCCCAACGGCGTGCGCTGCGCCATGGAAGGGCAGGACGTGGTGTACCATCTGGCCGCCCTCATCGCCATTCCCTTCAGCTACCACAGCCCCGACAGCTATGTGGACACCAACATCAAGGGCACCCTGAACGTGCTGAACGCCGCCCGGCAGGTGGGCACCAAGCGGCTGCTGGTCACCTCCACCAGCGAGGTGTACGGCACCGCCCAGTATGTGCCCATCGACGAAAAGCACCCCTATCAGGGCCAGAGCCCCTACTCCGCCACCAAGATCGGCGCCGACCGGCTGGCCGAGAGCTTCTACCGCAGCTTTGATCTGCCCGTGAGCATCGTGCGGCCCTTCAACACCTACGGCCCCCGGCAGAGCGCCCGGGCCGTGATTCCCACCATCATCACCCAGCTGCTCAGCGGCATGACCGAGATCAAACTGGGCAGCCTGACCCCCACCCGGGATTTCAACTATGTGAAGGACACTGCCGCGGGCTTTATGGCCATTGCCGACTGCGAGCAGGCCATCGGCCAGGAGATCAACATCGCCACCGGCGTGGAGCACTCCATCGGCGACCTGGCCAACGAGCTGATCGCCCAGATCAACCCCAACGCCCACATCGTCTGCGATGAAGAGCGCCTGCGCCCCGAAAAGAGCGAGGTGAACCGCCTGCTGGGCGATTCCACCAAGCTGCGCAGCATGACCGGCTGGGCCCCTGCCTACACCTTTGAGCAGGGCCTGGCTGCCACCATCGAGTTCCTGCGGGGCAATCTGGACCGGTACAAGCCGGACCAGTACATGCTGTAAGCAGCGGCCCGAGGTGGTTTGCATGATGCAGAAGACAGCTGCCTTTGCCCGGCAGCAGCTGGCCCGCCCCGCCGTGCGGTGGGGGCTTGGGCTGGCCGCCCTGCTGTGCTGCGGGGTAGGGCTTGTGTATTACTGGCGGGTGTTTTATTATTTCGACCGCCTTTCCCCCAGCCTGCTCACCTGCCTGGTGTGCGGGCTGTTTGCCGTACTGTGGCTGGCCATGCTTGGGCTGCGCCGCCTGCATTCGATGGACAGCCGGGCCGCGGCCTGCATTCTGCTGTGCGGGGCGCTGTTCTGCTTTGCCAACCCGCCGCTGCAAACGCCGGATGAGCTGAGCCATTTTCTGCGCAGCTGGTCCATCAGCGAGGGCCATTTTGACTTTGACGCAAACCGCACCTACCCGGAGGATGTGGCCCGCCTGGTGGACGCCTTCCCCGGTGCGTGGGTGAGCGCCCACACCAGCCAGACCGCCGGGGTGGATGAGGACGGCAACCCCACGGTGTACTCCAGCCAGGGCTACGGCCTGAAGCAGCGGGGCGACGGCCCGGTGGAGAGCGTGGCCGACGGCTTTGCCGCCTATTTTGACAAAACCCGGGCCGTGCAGCCGGTGGGCGAACCGCTGTTTTTCATGATTCTGCCCATGCTGCCCCAGGCGCTGGCGATTTTTGTGGCCCGCACACTGGGCGGCTCGGCCCTGTGCTGCCTGTATGCGGCGCGGCTGGCCAACCTGGCGGGCTATGCCTTCTGGTGCTGGCTGGCGCTGAAAAACTGCAGGCGCTACAAGCCGGTGTTTCTGGCCATGATGCTGCTGCCCCTGAGCCTGTTTATGGCGGCCAGCTGCAGCTACGACGCCATGCTGCTGGGCTGCTACTATCTGGTGGCCAGCTTTTACTGCAAGGACGAGATCACCGACCGGGACGTGGGGCTGTTTTTGCTAGCCTTTGCGCTGGTGAACGTGGCCAAGCCTTACATCAACCTGCTGTGGCTGGCGCTGCCGCTGATCCTGCCCCGCTCCGCCTGGAAAACCCGGTGGAAGAAGTGGCAGGTGGCGCTGGCGGGGCTGGCGCTGGCGCTGGCCGTCACCCGCTTTTTTGAGTGGTACGGCGTGGCGTTCCGGTACAACTACGGCGATTTCGGCCGGGTGAGCCAGGGGGCCGACCAGCTGCCTCAGCTGCTGTTTGTGCTGAAAAACCCGCTGCGGTATCTGGCCGTGATGCTGGGCACCCTGTATGAAAACAACTTCTTCATCGGCCAGCTGGGGGTGTTCGGCGCGCTGGATATGCCCATTCCCCTGCTGAATCTGGCCAGCCCGGCGGTGCTGGTGTTCGCGGCGGCCCTTTCGGCCCACGAGCGCAGCAGCCTGCGGCCGGTGCCGGCCATCGGGCTGGGGGCGCTGAGCCTGGTGTACATGGCCGGCGCGATGACCGCCCTGTACATCACCTGGACACCGGTGGGCATGGTGCGCATCATCGGCCTGCAGGCGCGGTACTTCCTGCCCAGCTTTCTGATGCTGTTTGTGCTGGCGGCGGCCCTGCTGAGCCATGTGGTGGAGCCGCGCCTGAAAGGCGACGAGGCCCGCCCCGCCCGGCTGGCGCTGGCGCTGTGCACCGCATTTGCGGTGGTGGGGGCCGTGCTGCTGGCCCAGCATTACTTCATCGGGCCGGTGTACCAGCTGCCGGCGTAAATTTGCAACGACCATTGAACCGGAAAGGAGGCCCTGCGGCCCATGAGCGTTGTTTCTGTTTTTGAGGGGCTGTTTGTGCTGGTGCTGACGGCACTGGCCAGCCTGGCGCTGGCCCGCCGCACCGGCCTCAACGCCGGGCTGTTCCCGCTGGGGCTGCTGGCGGGGGCAGGGGTGTGGCTTACCCTGTGGGGCATGGCCGGGCTTCTGCGCCCCGGCGGCTGGGCGCTGTATGCCCTGGCGCTGGCGGGGGGCCTGTGCGCCCTGCTGAAGGGCAAACGGGAGGAGACCCGGCCCGCCTGCCTGCGCCGGAACGCCGCCGAGCTTGGCCACGAAGCGAAAAACGCCCCGGCGCTGGTGCTGTTCGTGCTGGCGGGGGCCGCGCTGTGGCTGTGGTTCGCGGTGAGTAAGCCGGTGTTCCTCCGGTGGGACGAGTTCAGCTTCTGGGGCACGGCCTGCAAGATGACCAAGGTGAACCACTGCCTGCACCCGGCCGCGCCGGGCAACCTCTCGGCCCGGGCCTACCTGCCGGGCATGATGGTGCTGAGCTATCTGTTCCAGTTTTTCAGCGCGGGCTTTACCGAGTGGGAGTGCCTGGCGGCCTACGACCTGCTGGCTTTGGCGGTGTTTGCCGCCTTCGGGGCCTTTGAAGGCCGCAAATGGTACCTGAGCGCTCTGGGCATGCTGGGGGCGGGGCTGCTGCCCTATTTCTTCCTGGCCCCGGGCGACACCCAGGCCGCCACCGTGTACCTGAACGCCATGGGCGACATCTATCTGGGCCTGACCTTCGGTGGGGCGCTGTGCCTGTATTACCGGGCGGGCACCCGCAAGGCCGGCCTCGCCCTGACGGCGCTGGCCCTGGCCTTTTTGACCCTCATCAAGGACATGGGCTTTGCCTATGCCCTGATCGCGGCGGCGCTCATCTGCGCTGACCGGTTGTTTGCCCGGCAGAAGCCCACCCTGACCGCACTGGGCCGCACGGTGGGGCTGGGCGCGGTGCTGTGCGTGCCGGTGCTGGCCCTGTTTTTGGGCTGGAACCGCTATGTGCTCACCGCCGCCGGCATTGACAAGAGCGCCGGTGTGGGCGCGGCGGGCAGCCAGGTGAGCTACTTCGGCATGCTCACGGACGGCGCACTGCAATTTTTCGGCCGGGGCGACCCGGCCCGGGCGGAGAAGTTCGGCCAAGTGAAGGCGGCCATGACGGCGGCCTTTGCCGGAACGCCCCTGTGCCTTCTGGGCGGGGCGGCCGCGGCGCTGGCGCTGTGCCTGGCGGTACTGGTGTTTGCCGCGGTGTGCGGCAGGGGGCCGGGCCGGGCCCGGGCCGTGTGGCTGGCTGTGGGCGGCAGCGCCTGCTTTGCGGCCTTCTGGCTGTTCCATCTGCTGCTGTATGTGTACAGCTTTTCGGATAAGGAAGCCGCGCTGCTCAAGGATTACGACCGGTACATCAGCCCCTATTTTCTGGGCTGGCTGCTGGCGGGCCTGTGCCTGCTGGCGCTGGAGGCAGAGCATGGCGAGCGCCATCGGCTTGCCACCGGGGCGGCCGGTTTGGGCGTGATCGGCCTGGCGGCGCTGGTGGGCCTGCGGGGCCTGCCAGCCGCGGGCTTCTGGCACGTGAACCCCACCGACGCCGCGGTGCGCCGGGATGTGGCCCAGCGGGCCGCGCTGGTGAACCCCTATCTGAACTGGGACGATCAGGTGCTGCTCATCAGCCAGGGAGACGACGCCACCCGCTGGTATTATTACGGCTACGAGCTGAACGCCCAGCTGGCCTACGGCTTCGGCGGCTTCGGCTACGAAGAGGGGGCCAACAACTGGGTGTCCACCTTCATGAGCCTGGTCACCCCCAAGCACGACCCCTGGAACGAGGAGTTCTACGGCTTCCAGAAGGAGTACCCCTACACCGCCGAGTGCAGCCAGGACGATCTGGTGAATTTCCTGCGGCAGAAGGGCTACGGCTACGTGCTGCTGGACCAGAGCGACAAATACATCTACTACGAGATGGGAAGCCTGTTTGACGGGCCGATTCCCATTGACCGGGCCGACGCCGCGTACCTGTTCCGGGTGGTGGACGACGGCACGACCATGACCTTTGAACCGGTGGGGGAGGTGCAGTATGTTCCGCAGAACGATTAAGCGGCTGGCTGCCCTGTATCTGGCGGCCGTGGTGCTGTTTTTGCTCAGCTGCGGCGTGGGCTGTGCCCGCGGCGCCTATTACCGTGGCAAGGGCCTGGCGGAGCACCGCACCCTCACCGCCGGGGACGTGACCTACCAGAGCATCCGCCCCTATGATACGGATATTCCCGAGGGGGAGACCTGGTTCGTCTCCACCGACACCGACCCCCAGCTTTTGTGGGAGGGGGATGCCTGGGTGGAGCGGGTGGTGCTGCATGTGCAGCAGCACAAGCCCGCCACCGGGGTGGAACTGTACTACCGGGCTGCCGGGCAGACGGACTTTGACACGCGGCATGTGGTGTACGGCGTGCCGGACGGCAGCGGCGGCTATGTGTTTGACCTGCGCGGGCAGCACGTGAGCGGCCTGCGCATCGACCCGGACAGTGTGGGCGGTGTGCTGACCAAATTTGACGGAGTGGAGCTGAACGCCCCCCGCCCCGCATGGAAGGCCTTTGTGCCCACCGGGGCCGAGGGCGTGCTTCTGGCGCTGGCCCCCCTGACCCTGGCGGCCCTGTGGGCCTGGGGCGAGGAACTGATGGCCGGGCGGCGGCCGAAGCTGCGATAAGGAGGTGCCCATGGCACTGGAATTTGCCTGTTTTGATGTGGTGTTGGCCTTTGCGGCCCTGTTTGGCCTTTCGGCCTTTTTCACCCTGCGGTGCCGGGTGCACAGCGCCCTCAGCCCGCTGGTCAGCCTGTGCAGCATCAGCCTGGTGCTGGCGGCGGCGGGCGTGGCCGGGGTGCTGCGCCCGGCGGTGTGGGCGGTGTATCTTGTGTGCTTTGTGCTGGGGGCGGCTTCGCTGTGGCAGAAGCGGCAGAGCCTGAAGGCCCTGTGCACCCCCGGCGCGGTGCTGTTCTGGGCGATGAGCGCCGCCTTTGCGGTGTATTTTGCCCTGCGCCAGCCCCTGTTCACCGATTTTGACGAGATGAGCTTCTGGGGCACCGCCGCCAAGCTCACCCATGAAACCGGCGGCCTGTACACGGTGGCCCCGGTGTCCTGGCCGTGGCAGGCCACCCAGTCGCCCTGCCTGATCACGCTGGGGTACTTTGTGCAGGCGTTGGGCCGCTACGGCGACTGGAAGGTGTATCTGGCCTACGACATGCTGGCCTTCGCCTGCTTTGCGGCCCTGCTGGGCCGGGTGGAGTGGAAGCAGTACCGGCTGGCCGTGCCGCTGGCGGCGGTGTGCTGGTGCGTGCCCTATTTCTTCACCACCTACAACCACACCATTTTTCTCAGCACGGTGTACCTTTCCGCCTACGGCGACATCCCCTCCGGCCTGGTGCTGGGGGGCACGGTGGCCCTGTGGTTGGCCTTGCGGGAGGGCAAAGGCCCCCGCTGGCCGGTGCTGCCGGTGCTGGCCTTCTCGGCCCTCATCAAGAGCAACACCTTTGTGCTGGCGCTGGCGGCGGCCGGTCTGGTGGCGGCCGACTGGCTGCTGACCCCCGGCACCACCCCCTGGAAACAGGGCCTTGCGCGGCGCATCGGCTTTGCGGCGGCCTGCTTTGCGGCCCCGCTGGCGGCCTATCGGGGCTGGGGGCAGTACACCCTGGCGCTGGCGCTGAAAAACGCCGAGAGCGGCGGCATGGGCGAAACCAGCCCCGACGTGGTGACGGTGGCCATCAACGGCATCCGGATGATTCTGGGCCTGCCGGTGGGCGACTACTATGAGGCCCGCCGAAGCCAGTTCTACACCGCCTGCAGCGACATGCTGCACCAGTATCTGACCAGCGACGGAACCCTTTCCATGATCGGGCAGGGCGTAGTGGTCACGGGGCTGATTCTGGCGCTGTTCTTTGCGGCCTGGCTGGTGGCCGGGCAGCGGGGGCTGCGGGTGCGCATCGGGCTGTTTGCCCTGTTCAGCAGCCTGTGCTTTCTGGGCTACAACCTGATGCTGGCCCTCAGCTACGGGTTCATCTTCAAGCCCTTCCAGGCCGAGCGGCTGGAGGACTACAACCGCTATGTGTACACCTATTACATCGGCTGGTTCCTCATTGCGCTGGCGCTGGTGGGGCTGGCCCTGCGCCACGCCCCCCGGCTGGACCTGCTGGGCCACGCGGGCGTGCTGGCACTGGCGGCGGTGATGCTGCTGCGGGTGAACCAGATGGTGCTGCCCCAGCTGAGCGTGCTGGGCTTTTCGGACGCGGAGTTTGCCGACCGGCAGATTCAGCAGAGCCGGGCCGAGGCCGTGGCCGCCGTGACGGACGGCGCGCGGCTGTTCTACGTGTACCAGGGCGACAACGGCCTGCACTGGTTCACGGCAACCTATGATTTCTATCCGCAGATCGTGGATTATTCCGGCGACGGCGGCGGAACCTTCGGGCTGGAGAGCCTGCGCCCCGGCGAGGACACGGTGGAGGGCTACTACTTCCACCCCTACACCGAGGCGGCCTTTGCGGAGCTGGTGCAGAGCACCGGCTGCGAGTACCTGTATCTGGACAAGGTGGACGACCTGTTCCGGGAGAGCTACGGCGGGCTGTTCAGCGACGGGCTGGCCGCCGCCTGGCAGGGCGAGACGCTGGTGTATCATGTGGACAGCCTGGGCCATTACAGCCCGGTGGAAATGGAGGTGCCCTGATGAGCAGGCTGCGTAAGATCAAGGCTCCCATTCCCCTGTTTTGCTATGGGGTCTGCCTGATCGGTTTTCTGGCGGTGTGCCTGTGGCATTTTGCGGGCGACAGCATGGCCCGGGCCAACGGCCGCCTGGCCGAGGCACAGATGACCGCCGAGGACTTTGTGCTGGCCGGGTTGGAACCGCAGGCGGACGGCACCCTCGTGACCCTGGACGGCGACCCCCAGATGATCTGGGAAAACCCGGACGGCCGGGCCGTGCGCACCCTTCGGGTGGAGGCAAACTATTCGGACGAACCCCGGGAGGTGTGCCTGTACTACACCAACCGGGCGGGGGAGGATTTCAGCCAGGACAAGCGGGTGTTCCCTCAGAAGCAGGCGGACGGAAGCTATCGCTACACCCTGCCCTACGGGGCCATTGCGTCCCTGCGGCTGGACCCCTGCAGCCCGGACGTGAACAAGAGCATCGCCATCACCCTGGGGGCGGTGACCATGAACGAGCCGGCGGGCGCGGGCAGCTACTTTGTGCCCAGCTGGTACCAGTGCTTCTGCCTGATCCTCTACCCCGGTCTGGCCGCGGCGGCCCTTTCGCTGGCCCGGCAGGCCTGGAAAAAACGGCGGTAGGCGGCGCATTTGCGGCGGTTTGCGGCGGGCGCAGCGCCCCCGCTTTTCGGGCGAGGCTTTAACCTGTCAAAGAAATTGCACAAAAATCCGGAAAAATTACAAATTGTTTACCAGCTCTGCCCGAAAATGCGGTACAATAAGGGCATGACGCAGGATGCCCGGCGGGGTGGGCCGGGCCGGTCAACAAGCACAAGAAAGAAGGTTTGTACATATGGCGAGCTTTATTCCCCTGTCGGTGCCCAACTTCAAGGGCAATGAAAAGGAATATGTGAACGAGGCAGTGGTCAGCGAATGGGTGTCCACCGGCGGCAGCAAGGTGGGCGACTTTGAAAACGCCATTGCCCGTTATGTGGGTATGCCCCGGGCCGTGGCCTGCAACAGCGGTTCCTCCGGCCTGCATCTGGCCGCCATGGTGGCGGGCCTGGGCAAGGGCGATGAGGTCCTGGTGCCCACCCTGACCTTCATCGCGGCGGTGAACCCCACCACCCGCTATGTGGGGGCCGAGCCGGTGTTCATCGGCTGTGACGACAGCCTGTGCATGGACCCCGCCGCCGCCGAGCGGTTCTGCGCGGAAAAGTGCGAGCTGCAGGGCGAGCGCCTGATCGACAAGGCCACCGGTGCCCATGTGAAGGCCATTGTGGTGGTGCACGTGTTCGGCAACATGGCCAACATGCCGGCATTTCTGGCGCTGGCTGAGAAGTACCACCTGATCCTCATCGAGGACGCCACCGAGGCGCTGGGCACCCATTACACCGAAGGCCCCCTCAAGGGCAAGTTCGCCGGCACCATCGGCGACGTGGGCGTGTACAGCTTCAACGGCAACAAGATCATCACCACCGGCGCGGGCGGCATGGTGGTTTCCAACCATCCCGACTGGGCCGAGCACGCAAAGCACCTCTCCACCCAGGCCAAGGCGGACGAGCTGCAGTTTTTGCACGACGAGGTGGGCTACAACTACCGCATGACCAACCTGCAGGCGGCCCTGGGCCTGGCCCAGATCGAGGAACTGGAGGGCTTCATCGCCCACAAGCACGCCATGTGGCAGATGTACAAGGATGCGCTGGACGGCAAAAACGGCTACCGCATTCTGGACTTTGACGAGAACGGCGTGCGCCCCAACAAGTGGTTCTACAGCCTGTATCTGGAGGACGACCGCCACGACCGGGACAGCCTGATCGCGGCCCTGCAGAAGGAAAAGATCCAGACCCGCCCGGTGTGGGCGCTGATCCATGAGCAGGCCGATTACCCCGGCAGCCAGGCCTATGGGCTGGAAAAGGCCGAGGAGTACCGCAAGCGCATTGTGAACCTGCCCTGCTCCACCAACCTGACGCGGGAAGATTGCCAGCGGGTGATCGACCTGCTGCTGAGCCTGTGAGCGCCCCGGCAGCGGCCAGCCGGCCCTTGCAGCTGGATGCGTTGTGCATCAGCGAAGAGATCACCGTGCTGGATACCATGAAAAAGCTGGACGAGACCGGCCAGCGCATTCTGTTCATCGTCAGCGACGAAAAGGTGCTGCGGGGCGTTGTGACCGACGGCGACCTGCGCAAGCACATTCTGCGGGGCGGCGGGCTGGAAGACCCGGTGAAAAACGCCGTGAACTACCACCCAAAAAGCCTGCCTCTGGGCCGCCGGGGCGAGGCAAAGGCCCTGATGCAGAAATACACCATTGATGCGGTGCCTCTGGTGGACCAGAAGGGCCGCCTGACCGACGTGGTGTTTGCCCAGGGCGTGAACCTGGACAACCGCCGCCAGGCCGGGCTGCCGGTGGTCATCATGGCGGGCGGGCTGGGTACCCGGCTGTACCCCTACACCAAGATCCTGCCCAAGCCCCTGATCCCCGTGGGCGAGATGCCCATTCTGGAGCACATCATCCATCGCTTCCGGGGCTTCGGCTGCACCGATTTCCGCCTGGTGGTGAACTACAAAAAGGGCATGATCAAGTCCTATTTCAACGAGCTGGAAAAGGACTACACCGTGCAGTATGTGGAGGAGGAGGAGCCGCTGGGCACCGGCGGCGGGCTGTGCCTGCTGAAGGGCCAGCTGGACACCACCTTCTTCCTGTCCAACTGCGACATCCTCATTGACGCCGACTTCGGCGACATTTACAACCACCACAAGGCCCAGGGCAACGTGATCACCATGGTGTGTGCCTTCAAGCACTTCACCGTGCCCTACGGCGTGATCGAGCTGGGCGAGGGCGGCGAAATTCAGGCCATGCGGGAAAAGCCGGAGATGAACTTCCTCACCAACACCGGTGTGTATGTGGTGGAGCCGGAGGTCATCCGGGACCTGGAGGACGGCAAGAAGCAGGGCTTCACCGACATCATCGACAAGTACCGGGCCATGGGCCGCCGGGTGGGGGTGTACCCCATCAGCGAGAGCAGCTGGATGGACATGGGCCAGATCGAAGAGCTGGACGCCATGCGCCGCCGCCTGGAGAGCCAGAGCCAGACCTGAACGCCGGAATAAAAACCGGCCCCGGCGGGGCAGAATCAACCATGCGGCACAGCGGGCCGCCGGGCGGGCGAGCCGATTCCCGGCCGGCGGCCTTTTGCCTGCCCGGCCGCATTTTGAAAAAACATGTAAGGAGCAACCGTCATGTCTGTTTATATTGTGGCAGAGGCCGGTGTGAACCACAACGGCAGCCTGGAAATGGCCAAGGAACTGGCGCGGGTGGCCAAGGAGTGCGGCGCCGATGCGGTGAAGTACCAGACCGCCGTGCCCGAGCTGGTGATCAGCAAGTTTGCCCAGAAGGCCGAATACCAGAAAAAGACCACCGGCGAGCAGGAAAGCCAGCTGGAAATGGTGCGCAGACTGCACTTTGATTTTGCATCGCACAAAGAGCTGAAGGAATACTGTGATTCCATCGGCATTCAGTACCTTTCCGCCCCCTTTGACATTCCCAGCGTGGAGTTTCTCGGCTCGCTGAAGCTGCCCTGGATGAAGGTGCCCAGCGGCGAGATCACCAACCTGCCCTATCTGGAGGCGGTGGGCCGCACCAAAACCCCGGTCATCCTCTCCACGGGCATGAGCATCCTCAGCGAGGTGGAGGACGCCCTCACCATTCTGGAGGACGCGGGCTGCCCCGGTGTGGTGCTGCTGCACTGCAACACCGAGTACCCCACCCCCTATGAGGACGCGAACCTGGGGGCCATGCTGGATCTTGCGGACCAGTTCGGCCTGCCGGTGGGCCTTTCGGATCACACCACCGGCTGGGAGTGCGACGTGGCCGCTGCGGCCCTGGGCGCCGTGGTGATCGAAAAGCACTTTACGCTGGACAAAAACCTGCCCGGCCCTGACCAGAAGGCCAGCCTGAACCCGGAGGAACTGCGGGCCATGGTGCAGGCGGTGCGCCGCATTGAGGTGGCCATGGGCAGCGGCAAAAAGCAGGTGAGCCCCAGCGAGGCCAAGAACAAGGCCGTTGCCCGCAAGAGCATTGTGGCGGCCCGGCCCATCAAAAAGGGCGAGGTGTTCACCACCGAAAACCTGACCACCAAGCGCCCCGGCGACGGGGTAAGCCCCATGCGCTGGTATGAGGTGCTGGGCACAAAGGCGGCGTTCGATTTTGCGGAGGACGAGCCGATCCGCCTGCACTGAGCGGGCGGAACACCGAGGAGGAAAGCGCGGGCAAAGCGGCCCGCGGAACAAACCATAGAGAGGGGTATGCCGCATGGCAATGGCGGTAATCGGCCAATGGGCCGTCTGGCTGGTGCTGGTGTTTGCGCTGGCCGCACTGATGAATAAAAAACCGGTGGAAACCGCTGCCCCGGCGGCTTTCTTTGTCATTCTGCTGCTGTATCTGGGCGGGCTGCTGGGCAACCTGCTCATCGGCATGGGGCTGGTGTGGCTGTGCGCCGGGGCCGGGGCCGTGTATCTGGCGGTCAGCTGGGTTTCGCCCGCCGGGCCGGACGGCAGCGGCAACAAAAAGCGGCTGGCCCGCCGCTGGGGCTGGGCATTGGGCGGCTTTGTGCTGATCGCGGCCTGGCTGCTGTGCCTGGCCTGGGGCCGCCGCCTGAGCGCCTGGGACGACCTGAGCCACTGGGGCCTGGCGGTGAAGAACATGATCACGCTGGACCGGCACCACTGCGTGCCGCCCTCCACCACCACCTTCCGGGCCTACCCTCCGGCCAGCAGCCTGTTTGAGTACTTCTTCGCCCGGTTTGCCGGGCAGAAGTGGGAGGCCGCCGCCGTGTTCGGGCTGGATGTGCTGATGACCAGCTGCCTGCTGCCGGCCCTGCGCTGCGCCAGCCGCCGCCAGTGGTGGAAGACCCTGCTGCTGGGGGGCGCGCTGCTGGCGTTCCCGGTGGTGTTCTACGAGCGGGTGTACACCATTGTGTACGTGGATATGCTGCTGGCCCTGCTGACGGCCTATCTGATTTTTACGGCCCTGCACACCGACCGGCTGGATCAGGGCGATCTGATCAGCCTGTGCCTGGGTGCGGGCACCCTGGTGCTGACCAAGGAGACCGGCATTGCCATGCTGGGCTTTGCCCTGCTGGTGATTCTGGCGGCCTGGCTGGCCCGGGACGGGCGGCCCAAAAACCGGGCGGCCTGGATGCGCCTGCTGGCGGTGCCGGTGGCCATGCTGCTGTTCGGCCTGCTGCTGCGCCAGAGCTGGGTGATGTACCGCACCATGTACGAAAGCCCCGAGGCCTGGGTGATGCCGGACATCTCGCCGGAAGAGGGCGTGGCGGACCTGGTGGAGGAACTGGGCGACCCGGATTCGGCCTATGCCCAGTGCCTGCACAATTTCTGCGGGCTGCTGTTCGGTTCCAAGCGCTATTATCTGTGGATTGCGGGCATCGGCGCGGTGTATTTTTACTGGGGCAAGCGCAGCGGCCGCAAAAAGCCGGCCATTGCGGCCACGGTCACCCTGTGGGTGGGCTTCGGCATTTATGCGGCCTACCTGCTGTATCTGTACCTGTACAGCGGCTTCGGGGCAGACCCCAACCTGCCCAGCATGGAGCGGTATCTCTACACCTATCTGGCGGCGGGGTGGTTCAGCGGGGCCATGCTGCTGGCCAACCTGAGTTTGGCGGCTCCCACCCCCCGCAACAAGAAAAAGAACGCGGGCCCGCCGGTGTTTCTGGCGGTGTGCTTTGCGGCCTCGGCCCTGCTTCTGCGGGACCCCTACTACATCCGCGCACTGGTGCCGCCCTTCTGCTTTGACGCCACCCAGCGCTTCAATGAGGCCCGGGCTTTCTCTCAGCCGGCCAACGGACTGGAGGCGGAGCTGGCCATGGACCCGAACAGCGACCGGGTGTGCATCGTTCTGGGGCGGGACGTGAGCGAGTGGGGCTTTGGCTACGACAACCTTGCCCTGGCGCTGGAATTTGCCCCCATCGGCAACTGGGCGACCGGCGGCTGCGACGATGCCCGGCAGTGGACGCTGGCGCTGGAGGGCAGCACCTACCTGTACCTGTGCCGCGCACCGGAAAACTTCACCGACACGGCGGGCAGCCTGTTTGACGGCCCGATCCGGGAAGATACCCTGTACCGGGTGGAGCATACGGACGGGGGCGTGCGCCTGGCCTTGGCGCAGCCCTGAGCGCGAAGCGGCAGCCCGAAGGAGGGCCTATGGAAACGAAGAAGAAAACGCTGGCGATCGTCACCGGCACCCGGGCGGAGTACGGCCTGCTTCGGCCGGTGATCCGCCGCCTGACCCAGCGGGAGAACCTGAATGTGGCGCTGCTGGTTACCGGGGCGCATCTGGCCCCGGAATACGGCAGCACCGTGAAGGAGATCGAGGCGGACGGCGTGCCCATTGCCGCCCGCATTCCCATCCTCACCGGCGAGACCGGCCCGCTGGCCACCGCCCATGCGGTGTGCCGCGCGCTGGAGGGCTTTGCGGCCTGGTTTGAACGCAACCGCCCCGACGGGGTGCTGGTTCTGGGCGACCGGTACGAGATTTTTGCGGCGGCCCAGGCGGCCGCCATGCAGCGGGTTCCGGTGGCCCACATCAGCGGCGGCGACGTGACGCTGGGCGCGGCGGACGAATACTACCGCCACTGCATCACCAAGATCGCCGCGCTGCACTTCCCCAGCTGCGACGAGTACGCGGCCCGGGTCATCCGCATGGGTGAAGCCCCCGAGACCGTCTACCAGCTGGGCGGCCTGGGGGACGAAAACCTGCGCACGCTGCCCACCCTGAGCCGGGCACAGCTGCTGGAAAATCTGGGCCTGACGGCCTGGGGCGAGCAGCCCTTTGCGCTGGTGACCTTCCACCCGGAAACGGCCGGCGGCGCAGACCCCATGGCCCAGATGCAGGCGCTGCTGGCGGCCATGGACCGCACCGAGGGGCTGCACTGGCTCATCACCAAATCCAACGCAGACGCAGGCGGGCAGGCCATCAACGCCCTGTGGGACGAATGGGCCGCCGCCCGGCCGGACAGGGCCGCGGCCTTCACCAGCCTGGGCGTGGTGCGGTATGTGTCCGCCCTGCGGGCCTGCGCGCTGGTGGCGGGCAACTCCTCCAGCGGCGTGGTGGAAACCCCCACCTTCGGGGTGCCCACGGTGAACATCGGCCAGCGGCAGGCGGGGCGCATCGTGTGCGAAAACGTGCTGTGCTGCCCGGCCGAAGAGGCCGCCATTGCCGGGGCGCTGGCCACGGCCCGCAGCCCGGAATTTGCAGCCAAAGCCCATACGGCCCAAAGTCCCTACAATGGCGGGCAGACCAGCCTGCGCATGGCCCGGGTGCTGGAAGCCTGGCTGAGCAGCCCCACCCTGGGCGTGCCGAAGCGCTTCTACGACGGGCCGGTGCCGGAACACTGGAGAAACCCCGCCGAGCCGGCCGAAGAGCAGGAACAGCCGTGAGAGAAAATTCTCACGGCCGCAAAACTGCATAAATTCATAAATATGCAAAAGCGGAAATACAGCGTGTATAACGCGCGCGGCCGCGCGATACACGCGATAATAAAAGGCAGTGCAGGCCGCGGGCATGTATACGCATAAGAGAACGGGCGGAGCGGGCCAGACCGCCGCCCCCAAAATACACCAACAGAAGGGAAAACGGATATGAAACTTTTGATCGTGGGCCTGGGCAGCATGGGCAAACGCCGTGCCCGGCTGGCCAAGGGCATTGACGCTTCCATCGAGCTGTGCGGCGTGGACCTGAGCGAGGAGCGCCGCACCAGCGAAGAGGTGCAGCGGCTGGGCATCGACGCCTATCCGGACATTCCCACGGCGGTGGCGGCCCGGCACCCGGACGCGGCGCTGGTGTGCACCGCCCCCATTACCCACAGCGGCATCATCGGCCAGCTGCTGGACGAGGGCCTGCCCGTGTTCACCGAGCTGAACCTGGTGAGCGACGGCTACACCGAAAACATGGCCAAGGCCAAGGCCAAAGGGCTGCCGCTGTTCCTTTCCAGCACCATGCTGTACCGGGGCGAGACCCAGTACATCAAGCAGCAGGTGGCCGAATTCAAAAAGCCGGTGAACTACATCTACCACATCGGCCAGTACCTGCCCGACTGGCACCCCTGGGAGAACTACAAAAACTTCTTTGTGGGCGACAAGCGCACCAGCGGCGTGCGGGAGATCTTCGGCATTGACCTGCCCTGGCTGCTGGACGCATTCGGCCCGGTGAAGAGCGTGTATGTGGAAAAGGACAAGCTCAGCGACCTGGAACTGCCCTACCCGGACAGCTGGTTCGTCACCCTGCGCCACGAAAACGGCACCAAGGGCTTTTTGGCCGCCGACGTGGTCAGCCCCAAGGCCGTGCGCAACTTTGAGTGCTTCGGCGAGGGCCTGCACCTGTTCTGGGAGGGCAGCCCTGCCAGCCTGTACCGCTTTGACCACGCCACCGGCCAGAAGGACCCGGTGTGTACCTACCAGACCGTGGAGCACGACAGCCGGTACAGCGACAACATTGTGGAAAACGCCTACGTGGACGAGCTGACCAACTTCTTCGGGGTGCTGAACGGCACCCAGCAGCCCCGGTACAGCTTTGAAAAGGATCTGGCCACCATTGAGCTGATCGAGCGCATCGAGCGCTTTTAAAACGGGAGGAACGCCGTGAAAGCACTGTTCATCGGGCTGGGGTCCATCGGCACCCGGCATTTGCAGAACCTGACGGCCCTGTGTGAGAAAAAGGGCATTCCCCTTCAGGCGGACGCCCTGCGCAGCGGCAGCCGCCCCCTGCGCCCCGGTGCGGCCGAGCTGCTGCACGCCCAGTACACCGACTGGGCGGCCCTGGGCGAGTACGACCTGGCCTTCATCACCAACCCCACCCACCTGCACGCCGAGGCCATTCAGAAGCTGGCGGGCCGGGCGAAGGCCCTGTTCATCGAAAAGCCCATCTTTGAGGCCACCGGCTACGACCTGGCGGCCCTGGGGCTGGACGAACACCAGAAGGCCTACGTGGCGGCCCCCATGCGCTGGTGCGGCACCATGCTGGCCCTGAAGGAGGAGCTGCCCCGGCTGAAGCCCTACTCGGCCCGGGTGATCTGCTCTTCCTACCTGCCGGACTGGCGGCCCGGGGTGGACTACCGCACCGTGTACTCAGCCCACCGGGAGATGGGCGGCGGCGTGACCATCGACCTGATCCACGAGTGGGACTATCTGGTGGAGCTGTTCGGCGTGCCCAGCCAGGTGTACAACCTGAAGGGAACCTTCAGCCATCTGGAGATCGATTCGGACGATCTGTCCGTTTACATTGCCCGGTATCCGGGCCTGCTGGCCGAGGTGCATCTGGATTATTTCGGCCGCACCTACCGGCGGAGCATCGAGCTGTTCTGCAAAGAGGGCACCGTCACCGCCGATTTCGGCACGGGCACCCTCACGCTGGAGGACGGCACCGTGCGCCGCTATGAGGAGCCGGTGAACCGCCGCTATGAGCGGGAGATAGAATATTTTGTGGACTATGCCCTGAACGGCACCGGCGAGAGCGTGAACCCGCCCCGCACGGCGCTGGAGGTGCTGGCCCTGACCCAGGGCGAAACGCTGGGCTGAGCGAACCGAATGCAAGGAGGAAGTCATCGGATGAAAAAATTGCTGATTACCGTATGCGGCCGGGCCGGCAGCAAGGGCTTTAAGAATAAGAACCTGAAAACCTTCTGCGGCAAGCCGCTGGTGTATTATTCGCTGGCCGCGGCGGGGCTGTTTCTGGCTGCCCACCCGGAGGTGAAGGCGGACATTGCCCTGAACACCGACAGCGCCGATCTGGCGAAGCTGGTGGCGGACAAGTACCCCGAGGTGACCTTCCTGCCCCGGTGCGAGGAGCTGGGCGGTGACACCGTGCCCAAGATGGCCGTGATTCAGGACAGCCTGACCCGCATGGAGGAAAAGAACGGCTGCAAGTACGATTATGTGATGGATCTGGACATTACCAGCCCCCTGCGCACCGCCGAGGACCTGGCCGCCGCCTACAAGATGAAGGACGAGCGGGAGGATCTGGACCTGGTGTACAGCGTGACCGAGAGCCGCCGCAACCCCTGCTTCAACATGGTGAAGGACTGCGGCGACCACATCGAAAAGGGCATTGCCAGCGACTGGTTCACCGCCCGCCAGCAGGCCCCGGTGTTCTACGACGTGAACGCCAGCATCTACGTGTACCGGCGGGATTTCCTGGCCAACAACGCCACCCACAGCATCTGGGACGCCAAGACCTACGTGACCCAGATGATGGACACCGGCGTGCTGGACATTGACAGCGAGGACGACTTTTTGCTGATGGAGGTCATTGCCGACCATCTGTACCACCACTACCCGGCCTTTGCCGCCGTACAGGAGGCCATTCGTGGATGACAGCCAGAACCTGCGTTCGCAGGAAGCTCTGACCCTTGCGGCGGACGCCGCTGCCCTGCTGCTGGCCAGCGGGGCGGAGACCAGCCGCGCCCAGGAGACCGCCGAGATCTTGTTCCGGGCCTTCGGCACCGGCGAGCTGCAGGCCTATGTGCTGACCAACGGCGTGATCGCCGTGCCGCTGGAGCACAGCCTGCCCGGCGGGGTGCGCAACGTGCCCAATTCCTCGGTGAACCTGACGCGGGTGGCGGCGGTGAACGAGCTTTCCCGCCAGGCAGCCGCCGGCCGGGTGAGCCTGGCCCAGGCCCGCTGCCGTCTGGATGAGATCAAGCACCTGCCGGAGCTGGAGGACTGGAAGCAGATTCTGTCCTGCGGCATCGGCTGCGCCTGCGCCGGCGTGATGTTCGGCGGCGGCCCCTGGGAGGCTCTGGCCGCCAGCATTGCGGGGGTGTGCGTGCAGGCGCTGCTTCTGTGGCTGGCCCGCACCGGCATCAACCGCATTTTCAGCCGGCTGGCCGGGGCGGCGCTGGTGGTGTCGGTGATCACGCTGATCGGGCTGGTGCTGCCGGGCCTGAACCAGAACCCGTCCACCATCGGCGCGCTGATGCCCCTGACCCCCGGCGTGGCTTTGACCATGTCCATCCGGGACTTTATCAGCGGCGACTACCTCTCGGGAACCATCCGTTTGATCGACGCGCTGCTCACCGCCGGATGCATTGCCTGCGGCGTGGGCCTTGCGCTGATGATCTGGGCCTTTGTACTGGGAGGTGGTGCGCGATGACGATGGGCAAACTGCTGCTGCAGACATTGGTGGCCGCGGGCGACAGCGCCACCTTCGGCGCGCTGTTTCAGGTGGAAAAGCGCCACTATCTGGCCTGCGCCATCACCGGCGCGGCAGGCTGGGTGACTTATTGCCTGGCGGTGGAGGCCGGGTGCAGCGTGGCCGCCGCCAGCTTTCTGGGCGCGCTGCCCCTGACGCTGCTGGCGCGGCTGTTCGCCATTTACCGCCGCGCCCCGGTGACGGTGTTCCTGCTGTGCGGCATCTTTCCGCTGGTGCCCGGCGCGGGCATTTATTACACCGCCTATTACTTCATCTTCGGCTTCAGCGGCATGATGGTGCAAAAGGGCATTGAAACCGTGAAGGTGGCCGTGGCCATTGCGCTGGGCATTACGCTGGTGCTGAGCCTGCCCATGGGCAACCGGCGCAGCCGGTGAGCGCGGGGTTCGGCGCGGCCGTTTTTGCTTTTCATTTTGCTTTGGTTTGCGCGGCAAACGTTATAAAAAGATGAGCTGCTCTTCGAGGGAGCGCGATGTGTTCGGATACCGGGTGACCGGCATTGGGCATATGGCAGAGTTCCCCCGGCGGGCGGCTCTTTTTTCAACCATTTGAGGCGCACTTTGTGGAAAACCTGCCCGCCCCGGCCGCAAAAACAGGCCCGGCGGGGCCAAAACGCGCAAAATCAAACCGCAAAACAGGGCCGTGGCCTGAATATTCCCGCCCGGGCCGATGCAAACTATGCTTGTCAGCAACGAAAAGGCGGCGGCCACTGGCCGCCGGGAACGGAGCATGCAAGATGAAACGGTTCACATCCTTTATTCGGGAAAAGGGTTTTTATCTGGCCCTGCTGGCCTGCATTCTGGCGGCGGCAGCCTCCAGTGTGTGGGCCATCCGCACGGTGGTCGGCCGCCTGAACGGAACGGCGGAGAGCCAGAGCAGCAGTGAGGAGGAGTTTGTATGGGATGCCCCGGAATTGCCGGTGGAGCGCAGCGCCGAGGATGTGCCCATCGAGCCGGACGAATTGCGCGGGTCCTCCCCTTCCTCCTTGCCGGAGGCTACCTCTTCTTCGCCTTCCGGCGGGCAGGAAGGCTCTGGGCAGCAGGCCGCCTCGCCGGAAGTCTCCTCTGCCTGGCCGGTGCCTGGGCAGATGCTCGCGCCCTTCAGCGGCGATGAGCTGGTGTACAACGAAACGCTGGGCGACTGGCGCACCCACAACGGGGTGGACCTGGCCGCCGAAGCGGGCGAGCCGGTGAAGGCCGCCGCCCTGGGCCGGGTGAGCGCGGTGTATCAGGACGCGGTGGGGGGCTGGACGGTGGAAGTGTCGGACGGCAGCCGGGTGTACCGCTATCAGGGACTGGAGGCCCCGGCGGTGCAGGCCGATGAAGAGGTGCACGCGGGGGACGTGCTGGGCACGGTGGGCCGGGTGCCCGCCGAGGCCAAACTGCCCAGCCACCTGCACTTTGAGATCCGGCAGGACGGCAGCTGCATCGACCCCGAGACGGTGCTGGGTTGAGCGGGCGGCACGGTTTGGTTGGGATGCATTATGGAAAAGCCAGAGCGGCAGTGTCAGGCTGCCGCTCTGGCTTTTTGTGTGGGGTGGTTGCGAGGGGAAGGCTTTTCTGCGGCGGTACTGCTTTCTGCCGAGCCATTGGCTTCCCCTCGAGGGGAAGCTGGCGGCGCAAGCCGACGGATGAGGTGGCATCTTTTCTTTTCGGTGAGGTACTGGCAGTGATGTGTGCTCCACCTTGCCCTGCCCTAACGTTATTGAAGTGATGTGCGCCCCACCTCATCCGCCTCACATCCGTTCGGCACCTTCCCCTCGAGGGGAAGGCTTTTCTGCGGCGGTACTGCTTTCTGCCGAGACAGTGGCTTCCCCTCGAGGGGAAGCTGGCGCGACAGCGACGGATGAGGTGGCATCTTTTCTTCGCGGTGAGGTACTGGCAGTGATGTGTGCTCCACCTTGCCCTGCCCTGACGTTATTGAAGTGATGTGCGCCCCACCTCATCCGCCTCACATCCGTTCGGCACCTTCCCCTCGAGGGGAAGGCTTTTTGCTGCTGCCTGTCCCGCTCCCTTTTTCGTTGCCTTTTAGGGGGTGGTACGCTATAATGATATCTGTATAAGTATGGGCAATGTGCGGCATTCTGCCTGCGCCGGAAGCAGCGCCGCGCTTCGGCCCCGAGAAAGCACCGGCGGCAAACGGAGGGATACATACCATGGCACAGTCTGTTCTGGTGGGCAGCACCGGCTTTGTGGGGGGCAACCTGATGGCCGCCCACACCTTTGACGCAGCCTACCACTCCACCGATGTGGCCGAGGGCTTCGGCCGCCGCAACGAGCTGGTGGTGTACGCCGGGGTGCCCGCGGCCATGTTCCTGGCCAACCGGGACCCGGCGGCCGACCTGGCCGTGATGGCTGCCGCCCGGGAGAATCTGCGCCAGCTGGCCCCCCGGCGGCTGGTGCTCATCTCCTCCATCGCCGTGTATCGGGACAGCCGGGGCAAGGACGAGCAAAGCCCCATGGAGATCGAAGGCCTGCCCCCCTATGGGGCCAACCGGCTGCAGCTGGAACAGTGGGTGCGGGAGGACTTCCCCGACGCGCTGATCGTGCGGCTGCCCGCGCTGTACGGCAAGGGGCTGAAAAAGAACTTTCTGTACGACCTGCACACCCTCACCCCCGCGCTGCTGAAGCCGGAAAAGTACGCGGAACTGGCGGCAAAAAGCGCGCTGGTGGCCGCGGGCTATGAGGATGGGCAGAACGGCTTTTACCGGCTGAGCGGCCGGGTGGACGCGGCCGAACTGCGGGCCTTTTTTGCGGCCAACGACTGGAACGCCCTGGCCTTTACCGACAGCCGGTCGAAGTATCAGTTCTACCCGCTGGCCCGGCTGTGGCGGGACATTGAAACCGCCCTGGCCGCGGGCCTGACGGTGCTGAACCTGACCCCGCCGCCGGTGAGCGCCGCCGAGGTGTATGCCCACCTGACCGGGCGCGCCTGGCAGAACCATCTGGCCGCCGCCCCCTTTGACTACGACCTGCGCAGCCGCCACGCGGCGCTGCTGGGCGGGCAGGGCGGCTACCTGTGCACGAAAGAAGAGGAACTGGCGGAGATCGCCGCCTTTATGAAAGGATGGACCTGAATGAAGCTGGCAGCCTCGAACCTGTGCTGGGCAGCGGCGGACGATGAAGCCGCCTGGGGCAAGATGAAGGAGCTGGGCTACACCGGCCTGGAGATCGCCCCCACCCGCATTTTTCCGCAAGCCCCCTACGACTGCCTGAACGGCGCGGCCCTGTTTGCCGGGGTGATGTACCAGAAGTACGGGTTTGTCATTCCCAGCATGCAAAGCATCTGGTACGGCCAGAGCGGCAGCATTTTTGACGCGGCCGATGCCGCCCGGCTGGAGGAGTACACCGGCGAGGCCTATCAGTTTGCCCGGGCCTGCCGGTGCGGCAGCCTGGTGTTCGGCTGCCCCCGCCAGCGGGCGGTGCCCGAGGGGCACACCCCCGAGGAGGCCGAGGGCTTTTTTGCCCGGCTGGGGGTGGAGGCCGCCCGCAACGGGGTGCGGCTGGCGCTGGAGGCCAACCCGCCCATCTACAACACCAACTACCTGAACACCACCCGGGAGGCCTTCCGGCTGGTGAAAAAGCTGGGCCTGCCGGGTCTGGCGGTCAATCTGGACGTGGGCACCATGATCGCCAACGGCGAACACCCCGAGGATTTCGCCCTGGACATGAAGTATGTGAGCCACATCCACATCAGCGAGCCGGGCCTTGGGGCCATTCAGCCCCGGCCCATTCACAGACAGCTGGCCCTGCTGCTGGGGGCCGTGGGCTACCGGGGCTTTGTCTCGGTGGAGATGAAGGCCCAGGACATGGATACCCTGACGGCCTGCCTGGAATACGTGAAGGAGGTATTCGGCGAAGTATGAGCGAGTTTGTGCCCGTTGTTCCCCAGGCGGTGGAGCACCGCGAAGGGGTGCCCGCCTACACAAAGGCGGAATTTGCCGAAAAGAAAAGCCGGTACTGCCTGCTCATCCCGGTGATCAACGAGGGGGAGCGCATTCTGGCCGAGCTGGACCGGGCCGCGGCGGCCGGGGTGACGCGCCTGTGCGATGTGGCCCTGTGCGACGGCGGCAGCACCGACGGCAGCATGGACCAGGCGGGCCTTGCCCGGCGGGGCGTGAACACCCTGCTGGTGAAAACCGGCCCCGGCAAGCAGGGCGCCCAGCTGCGCATGGGCATTGCCTGGGCGCTGGAGCGGGGCTACGAGGGTGTGCTGACCATCGACGGCAACAACAAGGATTCCATCGAGAGCGTGCCGCTGTTTCTGGCCAAGCTGAAGGACGGCTACGACCTGATTCAGGGCAGCCGCTTCATCAAGGGCGGCCGGGCGGTGAACACGCCGCCCAGCCGGTACGCCGCGGTGCGGCTCATCCACGCGCCGGTCATCAGCCTGGCGGCGGGCCAGTGGTTTACCGACACCACCAACGCCTACCGGGCGTACAGCCGGGCCTACCTCACCCACCCGGCGGTGCAGCCCCTGCGGGAGGTGTTTGTGGGCTACGAGCTGCTGGCCTACCTGAGCATCCGGGCCACCCAGCTGGGCCTGAAGGCCTGCGAGGTGCCCGTGACCCGCGCCTACCCCAAAACCGGGGCCACCCCCACCAAGATCAAGGGCATGCGCGGCAACGCCGACCTGCTGAAGATCCTGTTCCGGGCGCT
>Ga0129310_1000206_pt1 | contig 81716 bp, 74 predicted proteins | sample Go1ome_2_FD_94433 | JGI IMG/M metagenome (GOLD analysis project Ga0129310, IMG submission 94433) | Western lowland gorrila individual fecal microbial communities from Wisconsin, USA - Go1022A metagenome | ecosystem: Host-associated > Mammals > Digestive system > Large intestine > Fecal | place...
CTCTCACGCCGTTAACATCGGTTCGATTCCGGTACGGGTCACCATTTGCACTCTTAGCTCAGTTGGTAGAGCAGCTGACTCTTAATCAGCGGGCCCAGGGTTCGAGTCCCTGAGAGTGCACCATATTGCTCCTTAGCTCAGTCGGTAGAGCGCGTGACTGTTAATCACGATGTCGTCAGTTCGAGCCTGACAGGAGCAGCCATTTGAAGCACAGAAGCCTGGAGAGATTTCTCTCCGGGCTTTTGTGTTTTTTTGCAGTATCTTCTTTTGGCGGCAGAGCTGCAGAGTATTTCTGCGGCTTTTAAATCAGCAGGGGCCTGATAGCAGGCCCTTTTTTCTGCGGGATCCTTTCGTTAAAGTAAGGGGATACAAAGGCCGTAAGAAAAGTATGCTGCCGGAATTTCGGGGATCAATCCAGAGACGTTTCAAGGGCCTTTAAATGCGAGATCCTTGCAAATGTGTTCCATCTTTCTGTGCAGCAAAAAACGTTTTATGAGCCTAAAAATCAAGAGATACGGCGCTATCAAGTCGGCGGAAACAATAATGCGTTAAAAGAAACGGGAAAATGGGACAGAAAAGCAAAAAGAGCGCGTATCTGACGCACTCTTTGTCATACAGCAATATAAACTACTTTTGATAGAAAAGAGAAGTTCAGGAAGCTGCCAGGCAATTGCTGTCCTCTGCTTCCTCTAAAAGGACAGGAGCCTTCTTTTGGGGAGCAGTTTCTTCCGCGGCTTCTGCTTCTTCGCGGCGAATTCCCAGATGGATCAGGAAAGACAGGGCAGCCCGCAGCAGGATGATGCAGCCCACCAGGGCCAGCTCACTAAAATCCCGCACAATCACGGTGCGAAGAATCTCGCCGCCCAGTTTGAATTCCAGCGCCATGGCCATGGCTTTGCAAAGTTTCAGCCGGGCATGAGGGTCATGCCGTACATAGTTGTAAACTGCCTGGATGCCGGCCACTAGGATAATGACTACGCCGACAAACTCCAGAAACGTGATGGAAAATTGAATCAATAAGGATAAAAGCTCATGCAGGGTATCCATTCTGTTACCTCCTGTTTGTAAGTAGCGGATCGGGTACTCGTATGGGTTTTTTCTTTAATGCAATTATATGAAAAAAACAGCTTTTTGACAATTTAGTAAGGATAAATCTTATATAAAATTAACATTACAGGGGCGATTGGGGGGAAATCCTAATATAAAATTAACACGAAAAAAGAGCTGGAAAACCAGAAAAACAATAAAAAAAGCGCCCCGGGTACTCCCGGGGCGCTCGCTATGGAACTTAGAGATCTGTGAAATCGATCCTTGCGGTTCGATTGACTTACATCAGACCGGCTTCGGTGAAGTAAGCAGCAGAACCCTCATGCAGCTCGATGGGCAGATCGGTGCAGATGAAGGAGGTGTCGGCCATGGGGCTCAGAGAAGCGTTGCCGGCGATCATGTCATCAGACTGCTCGACCAGAACCTTGGACAGGTTGTAGGCCAAATCCTTATCCAGATCAGCGCTGCAGATAACCAGGGTCTTCACGCCGAAGGTGGGAACGTCCTCATCCTGGCCGTTGTAGGTGCCGGCGGGGATGACGGTCTTGTAGTAAGAGGGGTTAGCTTCGATGACCTTGTCCAGCTCTTCATCGGTGAAGCCCAGCCAGACACAATCCTTGGTCACAGAAGCGTTCAGCTGAGCGCCAACCGGAGGACCAGAGAAAGCGGTAGCGGCGGTCATGGTGCCGTTGCAGACGTTATCGGCACCGTCGCCCAGGGTCACGTTCTGGAAGGTGGAGTTCTCTTCGGTGATGCCGCAGACGCTCAGGCCCAGCAGAGCAGACTGCTCAGAGGTGGAAGCAGCGGGGCCAACACCGAAGGTGCCGCCCACGGCGTCATGCAGGTAGGTGTAGCCGCTGGACTTCAGGGCGACCCAGTTGGACATGGAGGCGTAGGCAGCGCCCAGAGCGCGCAGATCCTCGCAAGCGCCAGCGTCGGCGAACTTGCCGGTGCCAGCCACGGCGGCGGCAGCAGCGTCACCAGAGCACATGCCCAGCTCGATATCGCCGGTCTGAACCTTCAGGGCGTTCTCGTTGGAACCGGAGGAGGTGGTGGCGTCAACCATCAGACCCTCGATGGAGTTGCTGAAGGTGGTGGCGATAGTGGCGGCAGCAGCGTACATCTGACCGGTGGAGTCAGCACCACCCAGGGTGAGACGATCGCCGGAGTAGACGTAGTCACCGGTAGCAGCGCCGGAAGCGGCGGTAGAGCCGGAAGCGGCAGTGGAACCAGCAGTGCTAGCAGCAGTAGAGCTGGAAGAACTGCCACCACAGGCGGCCAGAGCAACGCACATGGACAGGGCCGCAGTGAGTGAAACTACAGAAAGAACCTTCTTTTTCATGGGATGTTCCTCTCTTTCATAGGTGTATGAAGGACATTTTTAGAACCGGCGGGGACCGGCGGCCCCCACCGAAACTAAGCTATCAGAAAAGGGATCAGGCGGCTGCAGTCAGTTTGGAAGTGCGGATGCGCTCGAAAACAAACATGGCAGCCAGGATGACCAGACCAATCAGACTGGTCAGGTCGGAAGGCATCATCATCAGCAGACCACCAGCGGTCACCAGCAGACGGGTGGGCATGGAGATCTTGCGCTGACGGCTGAAATACCAGCCCTGCATGCCGCAGGACATACCCATGCAGCCGATCAGAGCGGTGATGGTGACCTTGATGACCGAGATGATGGGGCCATCCAGCATCATGGCGCTGTCGTAGCAGAATACGAAGGGCACGATGAAGCCGGCAAAACCGATCTTGCAGGCCTGCACAGCGGTGGACATGGGATCGCACTTGGCGATACCAGCGCCGGCGTAAGCAGCCAGAGCCACAGGGGGAGTGATGGCGCTCAGGCAGGCGAAGTAGAACACGAACAGGTGAGAAGTGAGCAGGGTCAGGCCCAGCTTGGCCAGCGCGGGAGCCAGAATGGAGGCCGCAATAACGTAAGCAGAGGTGGTGGGCAGGCCCATGCCCAGGATGATGCAGGCAATGGCGGTGAACAGCAGGCTGGGGAACAGCAGGCCGCCGGCGGCATTGATCATCATGTCGCCGAAGATAACGCCGATGCCGGTACGGGAAACCATGGCCACAACGATACCGGCGCAGGCGCAGCCAGCCACGATGGACAGGGCGCTGTAACCGGTTTTCACCATGGTGCCGGGGATCTTCTTGAGGGTGAAGCGCTTCTTCTTATCGAACAGCATAACAACCGGCACAGCCACACAGCCAATCAGACCAGAGAGGGCGGGAGAATACTGAACGATCAGCAGGGCCCATACCAGGGTGCCGATGATGACCAGGTAGAGCCAGCCTTCCTTCAGAACGTCGCGGGTGCGGGGAATCTGATCCTTGGGGAGCAGTTCCACGTTGCCCACCTCGCCCTGAGAGAACACGGCAATGGCAGCACCCAGGAAGTAGAGCACGGCGGGAATGACAGCGGCAACCACGATGGCGGTATAGGGCTCGCCGGTGAAGGCAACCATCAGGAAGGCGCCGGAACCCATAACAGGGGGAAGAATCTGACCACCCGTAGATGCCACAGACTCAACGCCGGCAGCAAACGAGGGCTTGTACCCACGGGATTTCATCAGGGGGATGGTGAAGGTACCGGTACCCACCACGTTGGCCACGGCAGAGCCGTTGATGCAGCCCATCAGAGCGGAAGCCACAACGGCCGCCAGAGCGGGGCCGCAGCGCAGCTTGCCGGTGACGGAAAGCGCCAGGTCATTGATGAAGGTGGAGCAGCCGGAGGCCTCCAGAAAGGCACCGAACATGACGAACATGATGATAACCGTGGCGGAAACCTGAATGGTGGTACCAAAGATACCGTCCAGGTCGACGGCCAGGTACTTGAAGAGGTTGGTCAGGCTATACTGCTTGTGGCCCAGACGACCGGGCAGCAGATGCCCGAACAGGGCGTAAGCAAAGAAGATCAGCGCCAGGATGGGCATGATGTAGCCCAGGCAGCGGCGGGTGCCCTCCAGCACCAGCACCAGCAACAGGAAACCTGCTACCGCGGCCCAATCGCCCGCGATACCCAGGTTGGCGGACAGCTGACCATATTCGTAATAGCACATGTAAATAGCCGCCCACAGCAGCACGATCAGAACGATATCGATCACGCGGCAGATGGTGCGGAAGCTCTTGCTGCCCGCAAATTTGCCCTTGCAGACATGCTCATACAGAGGCATGCTCAGGAACAAAATGGTGAAAGCAAAAGCCACATGGATGCCACGCTGAGGGATGACATCCAACTGACGGAAGACCGTCAGGATGTGGAACAGGGACATGCTGAACGCGAACACGGCGGCAACTTTGCCATAGACGGTGTTCTTGTTTTCTTCCATCTTTTTGGCAGCAGCCAGTTCACTGTCCAGAGATTCCACATCAATTTCTTTCAGCTTCTTTTCTTCAGACATAGGCTCTCCTCTCTTGTTTGATGCGTTTCCCCAGATAAAGAGACTTACCGCAAAAAGCCCTCCGGCCCTACCCGGACGCCAGCCGCGGTTTCCCTTTACCTTTCCAGTTTTTTCCTTGAAAAAACTATTAACATTATACAAACATTATCCCGAAAAAACAAGAGCGAGATGCCAAAATGGCACAATCTCCGTCAACATTTAACCGGTTAAAAGGTGCAATACGATAAAAAGAATGAAGGAGAAGTGAAACTTTCTTGAATAAATCAAGAAGGAAATTTCAGGGAATTTGTACGCCATAAAAAACAGGTGCCGCTTCCCTTCTGAAGGAAAGCGGCACCTGAAAAAATTGTGGGGAGAAAAAAGGAATCAGTTCCCGGCGGCTCTGCCCGGCATATCCCAGCCGAAATGATCTGTGTGGAGAAGGTGCTCTGCCTGCTCACTGCCGGGGCTGCCAAGGTAGTTCTTGTACAGCTGTGTGATCTGACTGTTTTCGTGGGAGAAACGGAGAGGACGGGTCTCGTCCAGGGCATAAAGGGCCTTTCCGCGTACTCCGGCCAGCTCCCGGTCTTCTTCCGGAATGGGCTGTCCGCCGCCGCCGGCGCAGCCGCCGGGGCAGGCCATGACTTCCACGAAATCGAAGTGGGCCCGGCCGGCCTTGATCTCTTCCAGCAGCCGGCGGGCGTTGCCCAGCCCGCTGACCACGGCGCAGCGTAGGCTGGCCTCGCCAAGGCTGAAGGTGAATTCCCGGATGCCCTCCTGGCCCCGGACTGCCTGGAAGGCGTCCGGCTCCGGATTGCGGCCGGTGACCAGGAAGTGAGCGGAGCGAAGCGCCGCCTCCATCACGCCGCCGGTGGCGCCGAAGATGACGCCCGCCCCGCTGAAGCTGTCCAGCGGAGAATCAAATTCGCTTTCCGGCAGGCGGGCAGGATCAATTTTTTCTGCCCGGATCATCCGGTCGATTTCCCGGGTGGTGAGGGCCAGGTCCACATCCGGCCCTGCTTCGGTGCGCATGGTGGGCAGTTCGCACTCGGCTTTTTTGGCCAGGCAGGGCATGATGGAAACGCTGCAGATCTTGTGAGGGTCCAGCCCTTTCTGGGCCGCGAAATAGTTCTTTACCAGGGCCCCCAGCATCTGCTGCGGGCTTTTGGCGGTGGAAAGCTGGGGCGTGAACTCGGGGTACTGGCTCTTGAGGAAGCGCACCCAGCCGGGGCAGCAGCTGGTGAACATGGGCCAGCGGTCCAGCTCGCCCTTCTGCAGCCGGCGCAGCAGTTCGGCGGATTCTTCCAGGATGGTCAGATCAGCGGAGAAGGAGGTGTCCAGCACATAGTCCACCCCCATCTGCCGCAGCACGGCAGCCAGGCGGTTGACGGTGGCTTTTTCTGCCTCCAGACCCAGACTTTCCCCCCAGGCTGCCCGCACGGCAGGGGCAATCTGGACTACGGTGACGGTATCCGGGTCGGCCAGGGCGTCGAAAAGGCGCTGGGTATCATCCCGCTCCCGCAAAGCTCCCACCGGGCAATGGGTGATGCACTGGCCACAGAGGGAACAATCCGATTCCTTGATGACCCGGTTGTGGCTCACGTCGATGTGGGTGCGGCTGCCGGTGCCGGCCAGATCCCAGACGCTCAGGGTCTGCATCTTGTCGCAGATCTGCAGGCAGCGCATGCACTTGATGCATTTGGTGTAATCCCGGTAAAGGGGGAAGGTGGTGGTCCACAGCCGGCCTTTTTCGCTGGGCAGATCCTGCTCATAGGGCACGGTGAGGATGCCCAGGTCGTTGGCCAGGGTTTGGAGCCGGCAGTTGCCGCTGCGCACGCAGGTGGCACATTTGCAGTCGTGCTGGCTGAGGATCAGCTCCACATTCACCCGGCGGGTGGTACGGGCCCGGGGGCTGTTGGTGTACACCTTCATCCCCTCGGCCACCGTGTTGATGCAGGCGGGCACCATGGCCCGTTCGCCCTCCACCTCCACGCAGCAGACCCGGCAGGCGCCGATCTCGTTGAAGCCTTCCAGATAGCACAGATGGGGAATGTGAATGCCGGCGCTCTCGGCTGCCTTGAGGATGGTGGAGCCCTCGGGGGCGGTCACAGCCTGGCCGTTGATGGTGAGATTTACCATTCGAAGTTCCTCCCTCCCTTGAAATTGCCGTAGCCGAAGTGGTCGCAGCGCAGGCAGCGGCTGGCCTCCTGCTGGGCCTCCTCCGGGGTGAGGCCTTCTTTTACCAGTTCAAAATCTCCCCGGCATTCCAGCAGGTTGCGACTCTTCAGGTTGACCCGGCCGCAGCGGGACATATTGGTGAGCTGGGGCGCCGGGATGGCCACATCCACGGCGATGCGGTGGTCAAAGCCCAGGTAATTGTCGATATTGGCGGCGGCCACCTTGCCGGCAGCCACGGCCCGGATGACGGTGGCAGGGCCGGAGACCGCATCGCCGCCGGCAAAGGTGTTGACCGTGTTGGGCACAAAGGTGTTTTCCCCTGCGTGGATGGCACCCCGGTCGGTGGCAAGGCCGGCCTTCTCAAAGGGTCGGGAGTCGATGCGCTGGCCGATGGCCACGATCACCGCCTCACAGGGGATGCGGAATTCGGGCTGGGCCGCGTCCCGGGGACGGGGCCTGCCGTCCCGCCCATAACCGCCTATGATCTGGGGGCGGGTCCAAAGGGCGGTCACATGGCCGTTTTCATCCGCTTCGATCCGGCTGGGCGCCTGCAGGGGCAGAATCTGGCAGCCCTCGGCAAAGGCATCGTCGATTTCCTCCTGCAGGGCGGTCATATCCTCCACCCGGCGGCGGTAGACGCAGGTGACCGAGCTGGCTCCCAGGCGGATGGCGGTGCGGGTGGCGTCCATGGAGACGTTGCCGCCGCCGATGACGCAGACCCGCTTGCCCTGCAGATCCGGCAGGCGGCCTTCGCCGATGCCCCGCAGCATCTCCACCGCGGAGATGACGCCCTGGCTGTCCTCCCCTTCCAGGTCCAGCTTCTTGTCGGCATGGGCGCCGATGCAGACATAGACAGCGTCGTATTCCTTCTGCAGTTCGCTCATCTCTGCGTCCCGGCCAATGGAGAAGTTGGTATGTACCTCTATCCCGGTGGAGAGAATGTGCTGGATGTCCGCCTCCAAAATCCGGGGCGGCAGCCGGTAATCGGGGATGCCGTACCGGAGCATCCCGCCCAGGGCGGGGCGCTGTTCGTAGATGGTGACCTTGTGGCCCATGAGGGAGAGATAGTAGGCGGCGGTAAGGCCGCCGGGGCCGCCGCCGATCACGGCCACCCGCTTGCCGGTGGCCGGTGCGGCAGGGGGCGCGGGCACGGAGGCCGCGTGGTCCACCGCAAAGCGCTTGAGGCCGCAGATATTCACCGCGTCGTCCACCATCTGGCGGCGGCACTGCTTCTCGCAGGGATGCTCACAGACATAGGCGCAGGTGAAGGGGAAGGGGTTATCCTTGCGGATCAGCCGGACAGCGTCCTCATAGCGGCCCGCCTTGACCAGGGCGATGTAGCCGGGGATATCCACATGGGCGGGGCAGACGGCCACACAGGGAACCGGCTGGCTCAGCCCGCAGATGCACCGGCCGTGGAGGATATGTTCCTCATAATCTTCCCGGAACCCGTGCAGCCCGTGGAGGACCATGGCGGCGGCTTCATAGCCGATGGCGCAGTCGGCAGAATCGGCGATGACCCGGGCGGTGCGCTCGATCAGGTCGATGACCTCCAGCCCGGCCCGCTGGTCCAGCACATCCTGCAGCAGCTTTTCCAGCTGGCTCAGGCCGATGCGGCAGGGAACACATTTGCCGCAGGTCTGGGCGTGACACAGGCGGAGAAAGTTCAGGGCCATATCCACCGGGCAGAGCCCCGGCGGGCTGGCGGTCAGCCGGCGGCTGACATCCCGGTACAGGTCCTGTACGACGGTCTGGGCGTGGAGCGGGGTCTCAATGGACAGACGGTTCACAGCGTGTGACCTCCCTTGCGTTTTTATATAGCCCGATATAGGGGGCTTTTGTACAAAAAATGCCAGGTCCCGCGGGGATGCGGGTCCCGGCACTATTTTATTATAACGTATGGGGAACGCTTTGGAAAGAAAAGCGAAAAAATACTCGGAAAATAAAATATTTTGGGAAAAACACCGGTTTTAAGGAAAGTGTTTTCCTCTGTAAAGGTTTACAAAGGCCCTTTGGGGCGGGCAAATCCTTCATCTTCCTCTTCCGGACGGTCCTGGATCTTGGGGGTGGGCAGGCCCAGCTGGTTCTTGACCAGGCTGGCGGGGGTGACGGCGGCGCTGCCGTATTTCTGACGGATGGAATCCAGGCTTTTTTCCAGTTTTTCCCGGCGGGGGTCCGGTTTGGGGGCATCCTCAAAAAAGCTCTGCTGTACGGCAAAAGGCTCATCGGTAATGGAAAGGGCGGTCACCGTGAGCATCCGGATGGGGTTGGCAAAATTCCAGTTTCGGCTCAGCAGTTCCCAGCCGGCCTGGAAAAGCTCCCGGGCCAGGTGGGTGGATTGTTCCAGCTGCTTCTGGCGGGTGATGACCCGAAAGTCCGGGTCCCGGATAGTGATCTGTACCCCGCCCGCCCACAGATTGCTGCGCCGCAGTCGGGCCGCTACCTGGTCACAAAGGCTGATGAGAGCGGCCCGGCAGTCGGCCTCCCCTTCCAGGTTCCGGCGGAAGGTCTGGCCGTTGCCCACGCTTTTCACCAGTTCCCGGCTGCCGAAGGGCCGCACCGGCTCGGCGTCCTCCCCCCGGGCAAAGCGGGAGAGTTCGCCCCCCAGCTTGCCCAGGGTGCTTTCCAGCAGCCGGGGGTCGGCCCCGGCCAGCTGACCGATGGTGGAAATGCCCATCCGCTGCAGGGTCTGCCGGGCCGAGCTGCCCACATAGAGCATAGCGTCCACCGGCAGGGGCCAGACCACCTGCCGGTAATTCTCAAGGCTGATGAGGGTGGTGGCGTCCGGCTTTTTGTAATCGCTGCCCAGTTTGGCAAAAACCTTGTTGAAGCTCACCCCCACCGAGATGGTGAGTCCGGTGGTCTCCTTCACCTGACGGCGCAGCCGGTCGGCCAGCTGGGCAGGGTGTTCGCAGAACAGGTGAAAGCTGTGGGTCACATCCAGCCAGCTCTCGTCGATGCTGAAAGGTTCCACCAAGTCAGTATATTGTAAGTATATATTGTTTATGATATTACAAAAATGCCGGTATCGATCCCGGTGGGGCGGCAGCAGAACCAGATCCGGGCATTTGCGGCGGGCCTGCCAGATGGTTTCGGCCGTGCGCACGCCGTATTTTTTTGCCGCCTCATTTTTTGCCAGCACAATGCCGTGGCGGCCTTCCGGGTCGCCGCGGACGGCCACCGGCTGCCGGCAAAGTTCCGGGTGTTCCAGCAGTTCCACACTGGCATAAAAGCTGTTGCAGTCGCAGTGCAGGATCCAGCGGCTTTTAGGGTTGGTCATGATCTGCCTCCTTTCCGGGGATCTCCCTTTTTCCTTTATAGTATACCACGAACCGGGGCCGGGCGGAGAAAAATTGGGCACAGTATCGGCTGTTGCCCAATAAGCCGGGGCGGGGCTATTGACGGGCCGGGGGCCGGGGGCTACAATCTTACCAAACGACAGGGGGAGGAAAGGGAATGTTTGATCTGTACCAGGCGGTGGGCCTGTTTTTTCTGTATGCCTTTTTGGGCTGGTGTGTGGAGGTCGCCTTTGTGGCGGTGACCTGCGGCCGGGTGGTGAACCGGGGCTTTCTGAACGGCCCGGTCTGCCCCATCTATGGTTTTGGGATGCTGGGGGTGCTGTACCTGCTGCGGCCGGTGGAAGAAAATCTTCTCCTGCTCTTTTTGGGGGGAATGGTGCTGGCAAGCGCCCTGGAACTGGCCGGGGGCTGGGCACTGAACCGGCTGTTCCACACCCGGTGGTGGGATTACAGCAACGAGCCCTTCAACCTGGGGGGCTATATCTGCCTGAAATTCAGCCTGATGTGGGGCCTGGGCACGGTCATGGTGGTGCGGCTGGTCCACCCGGCCCTGTATGACCTGTTCCTCTGGATCCCCCGGCGGCTGGGTGTGGGGCTGGAAGTTGTCCTGACCCTGATCTTCCTGGCCGACCTGGCTGCCACCGTGGTGACGGTGATGGGTCTGGAACGGGATCTGAAGGAGCTCCACGAGCTGGCGGGTACCCTGCGCCGGGGCAGCGATATGCTCACCCAGAAGGTGGGCGGAGCGGCCCAGGCTGCCGATACCCGGCTGGATGAGGGCCGGCTGGAATGGCAGCTGGCCAAGGCCGAGGGCCGGGAGGAATGGAAGCGGCTGCGTCAGGAATGGGAAGAGATGCGCAGAGAGAGCCGGCAGGAGCTGGAAGAGCGGCTGGCCGGGCTGCAGGCCCGCAGCGACCAGCTGCGGGAAAAGCTGCTGCAGCACCGGACCTTCGGCGAGAACCGGCTGCTCCGGGCTTTCCCTGGCATGAAACGGCCGGAACGGCAGCCCCTGCTGGAAAGCCTGCAGGAAGAACTGAGCCGCCGCCTGCGCCAGAAAAAGGGCTGAGCCGGCAGATCAAGCCGATCAAAAAGGGACCGCCCCAACCGGGGACGGTCCCTTTTTGCATTGATTATTACTCGGCCTCCCGCCAGCCCCGGCAGAGGTCGGCCCATTTCACAAAACCGCCGCAGCAGCTTTCCAGTTGGGCGAGGGTCATCTCCACCGCGCTGTTGGAGGAGCCGGCCGCCGGAAAGACCGTCTCAAAACGGCGCAGGGATTCATCCAGATAGGTGCGCACGCCCGGCAAAAGGGCGAAGGGGCATACGCCGCCGGGGGCGTGGCCCACCAGGGCTTCCACCTGATCGGCCGGGATCATCCGGGCCTTTTCCCCGAATTCTTCCTTAAAGCGGTGGTTGTCCACCCGGGCATCCCCCGCCGCCACGATCAGCACGGGGCCGCCGGCAGTGAGGAAGGATAGGGTTTTGGCGATGCGGGCGCCCTGGCAGCCCAGGGCGGCGGCTGCCAGTTCCACCGTGGCGCTGGATTCCTCCAGCTCCCGGATGGTGCCGGAAAAGCCGGCAGCTTCCAGTGCCTGGTGCACTGCTTGTACAGACATGGCAAAAGCCTCCTTTGGGAAAGATGAAAAGCCCTTAACGGTGGCGGGAGAGAATCTGACGGGCCATGCCCCACACCCCGCCAAAGTTCACCGCGATCACCAGGGCGGTGAGCAGGGTGACCGGGATAAAGTAGAAGGGCGGGTTGCTGAGCTGGACAAAACTTTCCAGCAGCAGAAGACCCAAATTCAGGGCCAGCAGCCGCACGCTGTAGTTCACCCGCAGCATCCGCCGGGTATCCAGGGTGCGCAGAAGAAAGACCAGCAGATAGCTCAGCAGGCTGGCCAGGGCAGCACCCCCCGGGCCCCAGGCCTTGATGAAGTAATAGTTGAGGATGCAGTTGAACACGGCGCCGCACAGCATGGTGTACAGTGCGCCGGAAGAGCGCTTTTCCACCATATAGACGCTGTTGAGGAACTGGTTGAAGCAGCTGAAGACGGTGGCGATGGTGAGCAGGGGAACGAAGCGCCAGGCGATATAATAGTCGCTGCGGAAGATGAGCATCAGGGGCCGGCAAAGCCAGATGATGCCGGCGGCGCAGCAGAAAAGCACACTCTGGTAGGAGTAAAAAACTTTGGAGAAGAACCGTTCCCTGCCTTTTTCCTCGGTCACGGCGCTGAGCTGCCAGGCCTCGTAAAAGATGGTGCCCAGGGTGACCAGGATGGTAGGCAGGAAATAGCCGGTGCCCAGCAGGCCGCTCCAATAGGCGCCGCTCTGGCCCTCGTAGCCCTTGCACAGGCCGTTCACAAAGAACAGGTCGCTGGCATTGATGATCCAGAAGCTGATCTGGGCCGGGATAAGGGGCAGGGAATACCGGAGCATGGAGCGGAGCAGCTTCTTATTAAAATAAGAAGGCCGGAAATACCGGTGCAGCCCGCCTGCCCAGAACATGAACAGGGTGCTGATGGAATCGCCGCAGAAGATGGCCATCAGGTAGCCCCGGGGGCCCAGGCCCAGCACCGACAAGAACAGCACATACAGCCCCAGGGTACAGGCCGAGCAGAGCAGGCCGTCCACTGCCACCAGCCGGTTGAGCTGCCGGGAGCGGATATTCTGGCTGCACAGGGTGCGCAGGCTGCTCATCAGCACATACATATATAAATAGAAGGCGTAATCGCTGAAGGTAGGAATAAACCGCAGCAGCGGGTAGGCCAGCAGCATGAGCAGAAAACCGGCCATGACGGTAAAGACGCCGTCGGTGAATACCTGCCGCCGGTCCCGCCCTTTTTCCAGCCCGAAGCGCAGCACCGCATAGCTGATGCCCATGCCCACCAGGGGGATGAGCAGGTTGGCGCACTGGCTGGTAAGTTTGGTGACACCCACGTCGGAAACTTCGTCCATGGCGTGAGTGATGTAGGGCTGGACAAAAAGACTCAGCAGCTTACCGGAAAAGCTGCTGATGGCAAACAGCAGGGTATTGCCCGCCAGCCGTTTGTATCGATTCTCTTCCAAGATGGGAAAAGCTCCTTTTTCCTGATTTTAGGGAAACCAAAGACAGTATAGCATATCCGGCGGGAAAGTTCACCCTTTCCGGGGCTCCGGGCCTGGCTTTGCGCCCTTTTCTTCCCCATCCCCCAGGCGAAGGGCCCGGCGGCGGGCCCGGCAGTCCGGCATCAGGCTTTCCATCAGGGCCCAGAAGCCCGCCTGGTGGTCCGGATGGATAAAATGGCAGTATTCATGCAGCACCACATATTCCACCAAGGGCCGGGGCTTGGCGGCCAGCCGCAGGTTCAGGGTGATCTGCCGGCGGCCGGGGCTGCAGCTGCCCCAGCGGGTCTTCATATCCCGCACCAGCAGCCGGGGCCGCTGCCCGCCCAGAACAGTGGCAAAAAGCGGAAAGATCTCCTCGCTCACCTGGGTAAAAAGGGCCAGGGCCTGCCGGGGGTCGGGAGGCGGCAGGGCATCCTGCCGGGCCCGCTCCAGCGCCCGCTGCCGGGCCTGGGCAATCCACCCGGCCCGGGAGGCCACAAAGGCGTCGGCCCTCTCGGGGGCCAGCCCCCGGGGCGCACTCACCCATACCTGCCCCTGGGCCGTCACATGCAGATTTAGATTTTTCACAGCCTTGGTCTGGTAGCGGTACTCGATGCCGTTGACGCTGCGGATGGTGGTTTTCATGGCTCTGCCCTCCCCGGCAGGAAAAGTACGAATATAAAATAAAAAAATTGGAAAAATAAAGCAAGCCTCTGTTTGTCAAGAGATATTTTATCATAAACGGACTTTTGACAGGCAGAAAAGAGGAAAAAAATCCGGGATATTTTTGGTGATTATTTGACAGGGAAGTCTATTGACGCTCACTATATCTTGTGGCATAATATCTATCGAACCCCCATATGCACCAAAAATATAGGGGCGACAAAGGTTGGAAAGCAAAGGCTGTGCCGAGATCCGCACGGCCTTTCCTACTGATAAAGGCAAATGGAAGAGGGCCCGGCGGGCCAGCAAAGAAAGGAAACAGAGAAGATGATTCAAAGTATTGTCAAGCGGGACGGCCGGGTCGTTCTTTATGATGAAAGCAAGATCGCGCGGGCTGTCCTGAAGGCCCTGGAAGCCGCCGAGGAGGGCGACGCGGCCGAAGCGGCCCGGGTGACCAACAAGGCTTCCAAACAGCTGGAGCTGATGTTCAAGGACGAATCTCCCACCATTGAGCAGATCCAGGATGTGGTGGAGCGCAGCCTGATGGAGACCGGCCACGACGAGGCCGCCAAGAAATATATCCTGTACCGTGCCAACCGCACCCGCATCCGGGAAGCCCGCACCAGCCTGATGAAGGCCATCGACGAGATCGTCAATGTGGACGCCCGGGAAAGCAACATGAAGCGGGATAACGCCAACATCGACGGCAACGGCAGCATGGGCGCCATGCTGCAGATGGGCGCCAGTACCGCCAAGGCCTACAACAGCATGTACCTGCTCACCCCCGAGCAGGCCGAGGCCTACAGCCAGGGCGACATCCATATCCATGACTTTGACTTCTATGCCCTCACCGAGACCTGCTGCCAGATCGATCTGATCAAGCTGTTCCACGGCGGTTTTTCCACCGGCCATGGTTTCCTGCGGGAGCCCCAGAGCATTGCCAGCTACGCGGCCCTGGCGGCCATCGCCATTCAGGCCAACCAGAACGATCAGCACGGCGGGCAGGGCATTCCCAACTTTGATTATGCCCTGGCCGAGGGTGTGGCCAAGAGCTTTGCCCGCACCTACACCCGCAAGCTGCGGGAGGCGCTGGAGGATTATTTCGACACCGACGACGAGAGCGAGCTGACCGAAAAGGCCATTGCCGAGGCCGGCAAGCCCGGGCTGGGGGATGTGAGGGAGACCTTCGACGGCATCGTGGCCGACGAGCTGGCCAAGAGCGGCCGGATCGACCGGGAAAAGGCCGGCCATCTGGTCAGCCGCAGCCGCCAGCGGGCCGAAAAGCAGGTGGACCGAGATACCTACCAGGCCATGGAGGGCTTTATCCACAACCTGAACACCATGCACAGCCGTGCCGGCGCCCAGACCCCCTTCAGCAGCATCAACTACGGCACCGACACCAGCCCCGAAGGGCGGATGGTGATGTGGAACACCATGAAGGCGCTGGACGCAGGCTTGGGCCACGGGGAGACCGCCATCTTCCCCATCCACATCTTCAAGGTGAAGGAGGGGGTCAACTACAACCCCGGCGACCCCAACTATGACCTGTTCAAGTACAGCATGGAGGTGAGCGCCCGGCGTCTCTTCCCCAACTATGTGTTTGAGGACGCTCCCTTCAATCTGCAGTATTACAAGCCCGGCCACCCTGAGACCGAGGTAGCCACCATGGGCTGCCGCACCCGGGTGATGGGCAATGTGTACGACCCCGAGCAGGAGATCGCCTATGGCCGGGGCAACCTGAGCTTCACTTCCATCAACCTGCCCCGTCTGGCCATCCTGGCCAAGGGGGATGAAAAGGCCTTTTACGAGAGCCTGGACAAGATGATGGATCTGGTGGCCCGTCAGCTGATGGACCGTTACCACATCCAGGCCGCCAAGCATGTGTACAACTACCCCTTCCTGATGGGCCAGGGCGTCTGGCTGGACAGCGACAAGCTGGGCCCCAACGACGAAGTGGGCGAGGTGCTCAAGCACGGCAGCCTTTCCATCGGCTTTATCGGCCTGGCCGAGACCCTGGTTTCCCTCTACGGCCATCACCACGGCGAGGGCAAGGAATACTGGGATAAGGGCTATGCCATCATCAAGCACATGCGGGACTTTGCCGACAAGCGGGCCGCCGAGACCCATATGAACTACGGCATCCTGGCCACCCCCGCCGAGGGCCTTTCCGGCCGATTTACCCGGATGGATCAGAAGCGGTTCGGCACCATCCCCGGCGTTACCGACCGGGAATACTACACCAACAGCTTCCACATTCCGGTCTGGTACCCCATCAAGGCCTATGACAAGATCCAGTTGGAAGCTCCCTTCCACGCCCTGTGCAACGCCGGCCACATCACCTATGTGGAGCTGGATGGCGACACCGCCAACAACACCGAGGCCTTTGAGAGCGTCATCCGCTGCATGCACGATGCGGGTGTGGGCTACGGCAGTGTGAACCACCCGGTGGACCGTGACCCGGTCTGCGGCTATGTGGGTGTGATCGGGGATGTCTGCCCCCGGTGCGGTCGCCGCAACGGCGAGCCCATCAGCCCGGAAAAACTGGCGGAGCTGCGCAAGAAGTACCCCAGCGTTCCCAAATTCTGCGGCTGCCAGTGAGCGGCCGGGCCCTGTGGCCCGCAGCCGGGTGAAAACCGGCGGAAGGTGATGAGATCACCGACAAATTTATAAATTTTGGTACAATGAATTTCAAACAGCAAAAGAACCAAACACGCAAATTGACCAATTGATTTTTCTCATTCCTGTAAACGATTAACAATTCAGATAGAACTGATAGTGGAGGTATACGACTATGGCAGCAGTACAGAGACAGTCCGTTCTGGGCAAAGACGTGGGTTTTGAGCGCATCCGCCGCATCACCGGCTACCTGGTGGGCACCATGGATAAGTGGAACGACGCCAAGAAGGCCGAAGAGCGGGACCGCGTCAAGCATATGTGAGGAATACCGGAATGCTGATGCTTGCGGGGATCGTAGAGAACAGCATTGTGGACGGCCCCGGCATCCGGTTCACCGTGTTCTGCCAGGGCTGCCCCCATCACTGTCCGGGCTGCCAGAACGAATCCACCTGGCCCTTTGAGGGGGGAAGCCCCTTCGAGCCAGAGGATATCCTCTCCTTTGTGCAGAAGGACCCTCTGGTAAAAGGGGTGACCTTTTCCGGGGGCGAGCCCTTCAGCCAGGCCGGGGAATTTGCCCGTCTGGCCCGGCTGCTCAAGGCAAAGGGCTACGAGGTGGCCAGCTACACCGGCTATACCTTCGAGGAGCTGATGGAAAAAGGCACTCCCGAACAGAAGGAGCTGCTGGGCTGCCTGGATATCCTGGTGGACGGCCGCTTTGAGCAGGACCAGCTCAGCCTGGATCTGCGTTTCCGGGGCAGCCGCAACCAGAGAATCCTGAATCTGCCGGCCAGCCTGGAAAAAGGCCGGGCCGTCTGGGAGACCAGCCGCCGCTGGGTGGGGGACGAAGAGGTTCCCCGGGATTGAATGAAAGAGAAAAGATCGTGCCTCTGGCTTTGACCAAAGGCGCGGTCTTTTTTATGTTTCCAGCAGGGGAGCCTGGGGTAGCGGGATGGGTTCCGGGGCCAGGTTCTGCACATAGCGGATGAACTCCCCCGCCAGGGGGCCGGGCCGGTGCCGGCGGCTCCAGACCAGCACGTATTCCGCCCGGCGGGGCGGGTCTACGATCACCTTGGATACCACCAGCTGGTTGGGGGTGAGGGTGGTTTGGGGGAAGATGCTCACCCCGGCCCCCTGCTCGGTCAGGGCCACCGCGTCCAGATAGTTGGAGGTATCGCACAGGAAAAGGGGCTCCTTGCCGATCTGGGCAAACCATCGGCGGATGGCCTCCATCCGAGAACGGAGAGAGGGCACGATGAGGGGGACGCCCACCAGGCTGGCAAGGGGGATTTGAGGGGAAGGGTCCCGGGCCAGGGGATGATCCCGGGGCAGGATGGCCGCCCAGGGTTCCTGCCCCACCACCAGCCCCCTCAGCTGTTCGGTGTTGTAGGGGGAAGCCACGATTCCCAGATCGGAAAGCCCCTTATCCAGCCGGTCGGCCACATCGTCGCTGCTGCCGTTCCAGAGGCTGTAGCTCACGGCCGGGTGGGCCTGCCGGAAGCCGGCGATCCAGCCGGCGGCCAGGTAGGGGGCCCGGCCCTCCACCATGCCCAGGAACAGCCGGCCGGAAAGGCTCTGCTGTACCTGACGGATCTCTCCCCGGGTCTTTTCCTCCAGTTCCAGCAGCTGCCGGGCCCGGCGCAGCAGCAGTTCCCCCTCCGGGGTCAGCTGCAGCCGGCGGTGCCCCCGCAAAAACAGCGGGGTGCCCAGCTCTTCCTCCAGCAGGTGCAGCTGGTGGCTCAGGGGCGGCTGGCTCATATGCAGCTTTTCCGCCGCCCGGGTGATATTCAGTTCTTCAGCGGTGGCCACAAAATACCGCAGAGCCCGCAGATCCATGCCTTGGTTTCCTCCCCTCATAAAGCTGAATTTATCATACATAAAAAATATGGAAAAGGCAATAATATATGTATTTTATTTTTTAATGGGGATATGCTATCATGGCCTTGCAAGAGAAGAGGGCAAGACTTCTCTTTTTCAGCAAAACCTCCTTACATTCAACATACAGCAAAAACGGGCTTCCCTTTCGCCGGGGGAATCCCGTTTTTGTTTGTCCCGGCTTGCAGCGCCCGGGTTTTCTCCCTTATAATGAAAGCGGGAGGAAACCTCCCAGAAAAAGAAAGAAGGGATTCAGTTGAAGACAAGATTGCTCAGCAAAAAACAGATGCAGGGCCTTCTGTCCATGAAAGAGGTGGTGGAGCTTTGCGCCCGCACCTTTGAGGACGAGGCCCGGGGCGGTGTGGACTGCCCAGCCAAGGTGCCCACCCATCTGCAGGGGCCGGAAGGTCAGCCTGCCGGCACGGTGAGCGTGATGCCGGCCTTTGTGGGCTGGCAGAATGCGGCGGGCTGCAAGTTCATCGGGGGCAATACCGGCAGGCGAAGCCGGGGGCTGCCCTATATCTATGCCAGCCAGCTCATGATCGATCCGGCCACCGGCGACCTGACCGGAGTGATGGATGCGGAATACCTCACCCAGATGCGCACAGGCGCCCAGACGGGGGCCGCCCTGCGCTTCATGAAAGGGGAGGGGGCCAGCCTGCGGGTGGGCCTGTTCGGCTGCGGTTCCCAGGGGTATACCCAGATCCAGGCCCTGGCAGCCGTGGCCAGGATCACCGAGCTGCGGCTGTACGATATCTACCGGCCGGCGGCGGAAAAGATGGCCGGGGAGGTGGCAGGGCTGGTGCAGGGGCCGGTACTGGTCTGTGACGAGCCCAGCCAGGCCGCCGACGCGGACCTGATCGCCCTGGTGACCCTCTCCCTCACGCCGGTGCTGAAAAAAGAGTGGGTGCGCCCCGGCACCCTGATCTTTGCCCTGGGTACCTACCAGGAGGTGGAAAGCGAGCTGATCCTGGCGGCGGATAAGGTGATCGTGGATCATATCGGCCAGACCATGGAGCGGGGCTGCCTGAAAACCGTGGTGGAAGAAGGGCGCTTTGGCCCCGAAAAGGTATATGCCACCGTTTCCCAGCTGGCATTGGGGCAAAAGCCCCTGGGGGATCTTTCCGCGCAGATCCTGCTCTGCGTTATGATCGGCACCGGTATGCTGGATATCGCCGTGGGCCAGGAATACCTGAAGCGGGCCGAGGAAAAGGGCGTGGGCGCTCTCTTTGATTTCCTGGAAGAAGAATGAAAAAACGGCAGCTGCCTTTCCGGGCAGCTGCCGTTTTGGTTATGGGAAAAAGGGTCAGGCCGCTTCCTCGTCAGCCGGGTCATCCACTGCTTCCGCAGTGCTCAGCCCGCTCACCGACATGCCGCCGGTGATGGTATAGCTGCCGCTGTCAAAGGAGATGGTCAGCTTGTACTGGCTGGCAGGGTCCAGCCCGGAGATATCCGCGGTGTACAGCTCCCCGTCACAGGTGAACTGGACGGTGCAGCCGGATACATAGGCCGCGCCCTGATCGGTTTTCTGCCACAGAGCCGCCTTGTAGGTGAACAGAGACTGGGAATCGGTGGTGGCGGCGGCGGTCAGGGTGATGGTGTCGCCGCTGGGGGTGAAGTAGCCGGTATCCCGCCCCGCAATACCCAGCCCGTTGAAGGCGATGCACATGGTATCCCCCGAGATCTGGGCCGCAAACTTGGCCGTCAGGTCAAAGCCTTCCGGGTAGGGCACATCCGAGCCGCCCGGCTGGGCAATGATGAACAGTTCTTCTCCCTCGTCCTCCTCATCCGACATGCCCAGCAGGCTGCGCATATCGAAGGAGCAGCCGGTCAGGCAGAACAGACAGAGCACAAGCGCAAGACTCAGCGCCCCAAGGCGCCGGAAATTCCTTTTCATAAAAACCTCCCGAAACCGGCCCGGGGGCCGGCCTGATCAATGGCCCGCCCCGGCAAAAGGGGCAGGCGCAAGGGCAAAAGGGTCTTGTACTATTATAGCGGCTTTGGGCCGCCGTTACAAGCGAGCCGGGAAAATGCTTTTCAGGGCAGCTGGGTCAGGGCGGCGGCCTCCGAGGCGGCCAGCTCTTCCCAGCCGGTATTTCTGAACAGGGAATCGTACCGGTACAAAGCGAAGCCGTCGGCGCCCAGCTCCCGCCCCAGGGCCGCCTGCTGGGCCAGGGCCGAGCCGCTCTGCCAGAAGGCGAGATCGGTGTCGCAGCCGTCCCCCTCCCCGATGCGGTAGGCGCCCAGGCCGAAGATCAGCCGCACCTGAGGGTCACGCTCCAGGGCCAGCCATTCGGCGGCCACATTTTCAAAGGCGAACCGGCCGCTGCCCGAGGAGAGCTGGTGCCCGTTGCCCCAGTAGAGCTGAGGGGCCGCATAGTCCAGGTAGCCCGGCTGGGAAAGCCAGAGCCCCAGGTCACTGTACTGGCCGTTGTAGTTGTTGTCATTATTGCCCTGGGGGCTGATACCAAAACGCACCGAGCCGCCGCCGGCCTGGTGCACGGCCGCGTACAGCGCCCGCACCAGCTGGTTCACGTTCTCCCGCCGCCAGTCCTCCAGGCTGAGGGTGGTGCCGCAGGCGGCGTATTCCTCCTGGTCAAAGGCGGGGTCGGTGGTGGGGTAGAAGTAGTCGTCCAGATGGATGCCGTCCAGGTCATAGTTCTCCACCAGTTCCAGCACTCCGGCGGTGATGTAGGCCCGCACATCCTCCGAGGCGGTGTCCAGATACAGCCCGCCGTTTGCCTGGCGCACCCACTCCGGGTGGGTGTTGGCCAGATTGGAATCGGCAAGGGCGTCGGGCATGTTCTCACTGAGCTGCAGCCGGTAGGGGTTGATCCAGGCCTCAATTTCCAGGTCCCGCTCATGGGCCATTTCCACCAGGATGGCCAGGGGGTCATAGCCGGGGTCCTGCCCCTGAGTGCCGGTGCAGAGATGGCTGAAGGGGAAGAGCTCGCTGGGATAAAGGGCATCCCCAAAGGGGCGCACCTGGGCCAGTACCACATTCAGCCCCAGATCCACGCAGTTGTCCAGCATGGCCCCCACATCCCGGGTAAAGCTTTCCTCGCTGGAAAAATCCACGTTTTCCCATTCCAGATAGCTGATCCAGACGGCGCGGTATTCGCCCTGGGGGAAAAGTTCGCCCTCTGATTGGGGAGCGGTTTGGGGCTTTTCTGCCTCCGGGGAAGAGGCGGCAGAGGAAACGGAAGAAGCCGGCTGCCCGGCCTGGGAAGAAGAGGACGAGGCCCCGCAGCCTGCCAGCAGGCAGAGGGCGACGCAAAGGCAAAGCGCCCGGCGGAATAAAGAAAAACGCGGCATATTCAAAACCTCTTGGCGGTAAAATAAAAACGGGGGAAGAAGAAGAGAAGCCAGCCCTATTGTATGCGGCTACCTCCGGACCCATGCCGGACAGGAAAAAAGAAAGACTTTCCCCCGGGGCCGCTTGCCCGGCCCTGAAAAAGATGGTATAATTCTATTCGCGGCATCCGCCGTTTGTCAAGGGCCAGTAGCTCAGCTGGTCAGAGCTGGCGGCTCATAACCGCTTGGCCGCGGGTTCAAGTCCTGCCTGGCCCACCATGATGGGAACGGACTGCGTTCTGTTCCGAAAGCCCGGGTTTTGCCCGGGCTTTTTTCATAGGTTTACCCCTTCCGTTTTTTGCCTGCAAACCCGAACACCCTGCACAAATAAAAAGGCAAAGGAAAAGCGCCCCTGCTTGCGGTACAGGGGCGCTTTCTTTTGTTGGGGTATCGCTTTGGTGTGAGGAGGAATCATGTACAGAAACAAAGGTTGCGGCTCCCTTGCTCTGTGCTTATAGTATAGAAGCAAGATGCGTGTATTTCTTTAAAGTGCTGTGAACAATCTGTGAATTTCGCCGAAAGCTCAATCTTCCGCCCCATACACGCCCTGAACGCTCACCTCACCGGTGAAAACCCGCGCTTCACCGTCTGCCGTGCGCACCACCAGCCGACCCTGGTCGTCGATGGTCTCGGCAATGCCTTCGCCGCCCTCAAAACGTACCTTGCGGCCCAAGTTGACGCAGCGGGCCCGGTATTCCTCCAGGAAGGGGGCGATCCCCTCCTTGGCAAAGAGCTCAAAGCTCTCGCCGGTCAGCCGGCGGTTCAGCCGCATGGCCAGGCGGTTGGGGGCGCTTTCGGTGTTGACGGTGCAGCCCTCCAGGGCCAGGCTGGTGCCGTAGGGCAGGCCGGCCTCCTCAAAGTAGCGCTGGGGCTGGGCCAGGTTGACCCCGATCCCGCACAAAGCGGCGCCGGGCACTCCCTCGCACAGGATCCCCACCACCTTTTTGCCGTTGAGCAGCAGGTCATTGGGCCATTTGATGGAAAGCTCCGCCTTGAATTTTTCCTGGATGGCCTGAGCCACCGCCAGGCTGGCAAAGAGGGAAAGGGCGGCGGGCTGGGCCAGGGGCTGGGTATAGGCCACCGTGTAATACAGTGCCCGGCCGGCCGCATTGACCCAGGTGCGACCCAGCCGGCCGCGGCCTTGGGTCTGGCTGGTGGTCCACACCGCGCCGATGGGGGAGAGCTGGTCCAGATGTTCCTTGGCCCAGAGATTGGTGCTGTCCACACTGGGCAGATACAGCAATTTGGCTTCCTCAAACATGATCGAAAAACTACCCTTCTTTCTTGAAATCGGGCCCTGCCCGATAAAATTTATCGCCCCGGCCCAGAGGGTTCGGGGCGGAAAAAACAGGGGAAAAGCTCAGAACAGGTCCCGGCATCCCGGCGGGATGATGGGAGGGACCGGCTTCAGCTCGAACTGGGGCGGCTGGCCCCGCTGCAGGGTCAGCAGGCCGTAGGTGGGGCCTTCCCGGCCCCGGGGGCGGCTGACACTGCCCGGGTTGTACAGCCGGGGAAGTTCCGGCATTTCCAGGGTGAGAGGGCGATGGGTGTGGCCGAACAAAACCACATCCGCCCCCCGGGCCTTGGCCGTGCGGCAGATGCCGCCCAGGGTGGCCTCCACCCCATACATATATCCGTGGGTGTAAAACACCAGCTGGCCCTCAAAAACCGCCAGCCCTTCGGCGGGATATTCACAGTTGTAATCGCAGTTGCCCTTGACCATATAGGCGGGCAGCCGGCGGTGCAGCTGGCTCAGTACCTGGTCCAGATCCCGGCAGCCGTCGCCCAAAAAAATCAGGGCGTCCACCTCAGGTTCCTGTTCCAGGCAGCGGCGCAGCGCCTGGGTATCGCCATGCGAGTCCGAAAGGACAAGTAGTTTTTTCATTCCTCTTCCTCCCTTGTCAGGAGTCGGTATATTTCGCTTTTGCCGTAGGGAGTGCCCGCGGCGGCGGCCTTGGCGGCCGCGCTGGGTTTTTGCCCTTCCCGGATCATTTGGCGGGCCTTTTCGGCTGCCTGTTCCAGGGTGGGCTGTTCCTCACAGAGGGCAGGGCCGGGTTCGGCCCCGGCCATCACCAGCACATACTCCCCCCGGGGCGGCTCATTGCTGTATCGCTCCAGAGCCTGGCCCAGGGTGGTCTTGCAGATCTCTTCATGGAGCTTGGTCAGCTCCCGGCAGAGGGTGATGCTCCGCTCCGGGCCAAAGGCCTCGTTCAGATCCTTTAAGGTGGTGAGCAACTTGTGGGGAGCCTCATAAAAGATCACGGTGCGGATTTCCCCCTGCAGCTGGTCCAGCCGTTCCTTTTTCTGACGGCGGTTGGTGGGCAGGAAACCCTCAAAGACCCAGCGGCCGGTGGCCTGCCCGCTCACCGCCAGCGCCGTGACGCAGGCGCTGGCCGCCGGGATGGGAGTGACCGGAATGCCCCGGGCCAATGCGTCCTTTACCAGCAGCTCGCCGGGGTCAGAGATGGCGGGCATGCCTGCATCACTGCACAGGGCGCAGCTCTGCCCCTCCTCCAGCCGGCGCAGGATCTCCCCTGCATGGGTGAAGTTGTGCTCATAATAGCTGATCATGGGCTTTTTCAGCCCCAGATGGTTCAAAAGGCGCAGGGTCACCCGGGTGTCTTCGGCAACCACAAAATCCACACTGCCAAAGGTGGCGGCGGCGCGGGGCGTCAGATCGCCCAGGTTGCCGATGGGGGTGGCCACGATATACAGGGTTCCGGCCATAGAAACTCCTCCTTTGGCAGGGTTCTCATCTATACGATATTCATACATTATACCAAAAGATGCCCCGAAAAAAAACAGAGAATTTATGAATGAGCGATTTATGCTTCTCCGGCCAGGGCAAAGGCCCCCCATTCCGTCAGAGCCTGCCGGGCCTGGCTCTCGCCCCAGATCCGCACCCCGTTTTGGGCCAGCAGGGTGGCGGTCACCCCGTCCCCCTGCCGCAGACTGCCGGTAAAGCTGCCGTCATAGATCTGGCCAAAGCCGCAGCTGGGGCTGCGCTCCTTTAAAATGGCACAGCGGCAGTCAAACAGCCGGGCCAGATGCAAAGCCGACCGTGCCCCTCGCTCGAAAGCTTCGGTCAGATCTTCCCCGCTTTTGGAAAACACCCGGTCTCCCTGCTTTTCGCTGGGCAGTCGGGGGATAGGCAGCCCGCCCAGGCATTCCGGGCAGACCGGGATAAAGTGTATCTCGCCCTGCCGGGCCGCCTCCATCAAAAGGGGATGGGCATTGGAACCGCCGCTGTATTTGCAGGGTACGCCCAGCAGGCAGGCGCTGATCAGAACATTCATGAGGATCTCCTTCCCGGGTTATGAAAAAAGCGGCCCGCCCGGGTGGGGAGGGCCGCCGGATGGATTCAGCGGTAGCAGTCGGCCAGCTTCTTGAAGGCCTCCAGGCTTCGTTCCACCTTTTCGGTGTCGATGCAGTAGGCCGCCCGGAAATGGCCCGGCACCCCAAAGCCATCGCTGGGCACCAGCAGAAGATCAAATTCCTTGGCCTTTTCGCAGAAGCGGACGGCGTCCTCTTCCAGGGCCCGGGGGAAGATGTAGAAGGTGCCCTGAGGCCGGCAGATCTCAAAGCCCAGGCCGCTCAGCTCCCGGCAGAGGATGTCGGCGTTGGTCTCATAGACGGAAAGGTCGCTGGTCAGTTCCAGCACCTTGCTCACCGCCAGCTGAATGATGCTGGAGGGGCAGTTGTGGCCGGTGCCCCGGCTGATCTGGCCGCACATGGGCACGATCTTTTCCCAGCCCTCGAACCGGGGGGCCACCGCCACATAGCCGATCCGCTCGCCAGGCAGGCTCAGGCTTTTGGAAAAGCTGTAGCATACCAGGGTGTATTCATAGAAGGCGGCGGGGTAGGGCTGCTGCGCCCCATGGAACAGGATCTCCCGATAGGGCTCGTCGCTGATCAAAAAGAGGGGACGGCCCAGTTCGGCGGATTTTTTGCGGAGCAGCTCGGCCAGGCGGGTGAGGGTCTCGGCAGAGTACACCGCGCCGCTGGGGTTGTTGGGGGTGTTGATGAGCAGGGCGGTCACCTTGTCGGTGAGCATCTCTTCCAGCTTGTCAAAGGGGATCTGGAAGGACTTAGTATCCGCCGGCACCACCTTCAGGGTGAGCCCCGCCCCCTGGGCATAGGCGCTGTATTCCGAGAAGAAGGGAGCGAATACGATCAGCTCATCCCCCGGCTGGGTCACTGCCCGCAGGGCATGGGCCAGGGCCCCGGCGGCGCCGCTGGTCATAAAGATGCCGTCGGCGGTATAAGGCAGACCGAAACGGCGGCTCAGGCTTTCGGCCACCGCCTGCCGCACCGAGGGGATACCCAGAGTGGGGCTGTAGCCGTGGAGGGCCACCGGGTCCTCTTCCTGCAGAAGGCGGATCATTTCCTGGGTGAAGGCAGGGTGGGTGGGGACGCTGGGGTTGCCCAGGCTGTAGTCAAAAACGTTTTGGTAGCCGATCTCCTTGGCCCGCTGGGCGCCGTACTCGTTCAGGGTGCGGATCACGGATTTCTGGTTCAGCATTTGCAGATAGGTCTGGTTCAGCATGGCAGATACGCTCCTTTTCATTCAACAAAGCCGGCCCATGGGCAGAGCCGGCGGATTTCCGCAAAACACCCGGCCCCCTCAGGCAGCCGAGCCGTTGCCCCGGGCGGGGGCTGTTTTCTGGGCGGCGGGCAGCTGGGCCAGCAGAATGGCCGCAAACATCACGCCGCAGCCGGCCAGTTCCCGCCCCGAAAGGGCCTGGCCCAGCAGGATCCAGCCGGCCAGCACCGAAAAAACGCTTTCCAGGCAGAGCAGGATGCTGGCCACCGTGGGGTCGGTATTTTTTTGTGCATAGGCCTGCAGGGTATAGGCAACACCGCTGCTCAGGATGCCCGCGTACAGGATGGGCAGGGCCGCCCCCGCCACGTCCTGCCAGCAAAAGCCCTCGCTGAGCAAAAAGATGGGGGCACCAATCACTCCGCCGGTCAAAAATTGGATGCAGCTGAGCTGCACCGATGAAAACCGGGGCGAAAAATGGTCCAGCAGCAGGATATGGCAGGTAAAGATCAAGGCGCAGATGAGGGTGAGCAGGTCGCCCGGGTTGAAACCGGCCTGCCCCGGCGTCATGCAGAGCAGCCAGAGCCCGGCGGCAGCCAGGGCGGCGCAAATCCATAAAAGAAGAGGAGGACGCCGGCCGGTCAGCAGGCGGGCAAGGGGCACCAGCACCACATACAGAGCAGTGATAAAACCGGATTTCCCGGCAGTGGTGTACTGCAGCCCGTATTGCTGGAAAGCCGAAGCGGTGTACAGGCAAAGCCCGCAGAGGATGCCAGCCCCCCACAAAGCCCGGCGGTCGGCAGAGGAGGCGGGCGCCTTGCCTGCCCGGCCCCGCAGGGCCAGGGGGGCCAGCACAGCGGCAGCCAGCCAGCAGCGCAGCCCCAAAAAGGTAAAGGGGCCCACATGGTCCATCCCGGCCACCTGGGCCACAAAAGCAACGCCCCAGATGAGGGCTGCCAGCACACAGCAAAGGCTGCCCCGCAGGTGATTTTTATTCACGGAAGATTCCTCTTTTCCCTCTGCCCTCAGGTTTTCTCTCTTTAAAGAATACCTCTATAGAATAGCATAAAATCCACCCCGAAACAAGAGAAGCCCTCCCCCCAGGGCAAGGGAAGGAGCTTATCCCTCTGCCTGTCTGCCCGGGAAAAGAGGCTGCCCTTTTACCAGGAAAAAAGGGAGAAAAAGGCCACTGAAAAAGGATAAAATTTCCGGGCCAAAAGAGGCGGTTTCCTTGTGGAGAACAACATGCTGAGATGTATCCATATGTGCTTTTCAACGGTATATAGTTCTCTTTTTGACCTTCTGCTGCAAAAAAATACCTTGAAATTAGCAGCTTTGCCGAAGTTTGTGGCAAGAGTATTAAATCCCCCAAAAAAGGATTGACATAAAACTAACAGGTGCTATAATACAACCAGACTCGTTACAAAATTAACGAGGTTGTGGTCCGGGCCTCCTCCGTCCGGGCTGCAATGGGCGAAACTGTTGCCGGCAGTTCGCCCGGTCCTTTTACTCTGTTCGCTGCCGCCGGGGTTCTGCCTGAGCCCCGCCCTGCAAGGGAAGGCAGGCGGCGGGCCGCCCTACCCCGGGCGGCTTTTCAAGACCTTTTCCGCCTTATGGGGGCGGTTGAGAGATAGATATTTCGGAACCATGCCAAAACAAAAATCCAAAAGAGAAAGAGGTAAAGCACTATGAAAGTTGCAGTTGTAGGTACCGGCACTATGGGTATGGGCATTGCCCAGGTTTTCGCCACCCACGGCGATGAAGTGGCCATGTGCATTGTCACCGGCAAAGATCCCGAGGGCAAGCGTGCCCGCTTCAACAAGGGCATTCAGCGCCTGGCCGACAAGGGCAAGATCACCCAGGAGCGCTGCGATGAAATCTGCGGCAAGGTGAGCTTCGGCCCCATGGAGCTGGCTAAAGACGCCGACCTGGTTGTGGAGAGCGCCCTGGAAGAGATGGATGCCAAGATCGAGATCTTCGAGAAGCTGGATGCCATCTGCAAGCCCGAGACCGTCTTCACCACCAACACCTCTTCTCTTTCCATCACCGAGATCATGAGCCGGATTAAACGGCCTCTGGTGGGCATGCACTTCTTCAACCCCGCCCCTGTGATGAAGCTGGTGGAGGTCATCCCCGGCATCCTCACCCCGCAGGAGCTGGTTGACAAGATCGTCAAGATCAGCGAGGAGATCGGCAAGGAGCCGGTTATTGTGCAGGAAGGCCCCGGCTTCGTGGTCAACCGTATCCTGATCCCCATGATCAACGAGGGCATTTCCATCTACGCCGAGGGTCTGGCCACGGTGGAAGGCGTGGATAAGGCCATGCGTCTGGGCGCCAACCATCCCATGGGCCCCCTGGCTCTGGGCGATTTGATCGGCTTGGACGTCTGCCTGGAGATCATGAATGTTCTCTACGAGGAGACCGGCGATACCAAGTATCGTCCTCATCCCCTGCTCAAGAAGATGGTCCGCGGCGGCCTGCTGGGCCGCAAGACCGGCAAGGGCTTCTACGATTACACCAAGAAGTAATCTTCTGACTTTTCCTTCATTTGGGTTCGCCTGCTTTTGGCGGTGCGGGTGGGTTCCATTTTATATTCCAGACATAAACGCGCTCAGCGATTTTTGTTTTGGACAGGAAAAAGGCCCCGGCGTATGCCGGGGCCTTTTTCTGTTTCTGAGCGCCAAAAAGGCCGGCACTTTTGGCGCCGGCCTTTTGTGGCGATGGTGGCAAAACTCAAAGATCCTGAATATTCATCTTGTCCAGCTGCCGGTTCCGTTTCTGCCTTTCCCGGCAGACGAAATAAATGGCCAGCAGGATCAGGGTGGGGATATTGCTCAAAATCAGGGTCATCACAAGGGTGCTCGCAATGGAAAGGGCCGTGGCCTCCGGCGGGGCCGCCATGGAAAAAATCGAGAGCAGGGAATATAAAAAGGTGAGCGCCGGCAGCACCAGCCCCGGCCAGCGGCTTTTGCGGCGGGATAAAAAGATCTGCAGCAGGATGGCCCCCACCAGCACCGCCAGCAGAAACAGCAGAAAGGAAATTGTAGTAATTGTCATTACAAACATCTCAGGATTCCTCCTTTTGCGCTTTTCGGTATTCCTGAATCAGAAGCCGGGCGGTTTCCAGGTCCAGCTTGTCATCCACCGCCAGCTGTTTGACCAGACGGATATAGGGCTCTTCCACGGCCTGTTCGTTCAGCTGGATCTTCTGGATCAGCCGGTCCAGCCGGAGCCGCACGGTGGGGTAGCTTACCCCGTATTGGTGGGCCACTTCCTTCAGGCTCCCGGAAGCCAGCAGAAAACGGCGGATAAAATTCAGGTCCTCTTCCTCCAGCCCGCCAAGCCAAGGGGGCAGCATGGAAGGATTCACAGGCGTTCCCTCCCTTGAATGGATATGTATTGGATCTATAAATAGGATAGCATTCAATAAAATTAAAGTCAATATTAATATTATTAAAAAATAAGATAAATAAACGTGCAATAAAAGGCAAGGGGCCGGGCAAAAGCCCGGCCTCTTGTTCAGCATGGAAGAGAAAGGTTACTGCTTGGCCCATTTGTTGCCGCTCTCCTGCACGGGGGGCAGGCGGTCGCCGCGGCCAATGCGGCAGGTGCGTGCCTGGGGGATCTTACCACCCCGGGGGCCCACCTCCTGATAGGTGCCGGCGGGAACATTGTCCTGGCCGGGATTGTACAGGCTGTTGCTGCTCTGGCTTTTCATAGGGAATACCCTCCTTCTTGGTTTCGGTGCGTGAAAATGAATACGCTTCCGTCAGAATCCTGTGCGGAAGGGTTCGCCTTTAGTATTTTCCCGCATCCTGCCGCTATGTGTGGAAGATGTTGCCGCAAGAAAGGGCTGCCAGTGCCGGCCGCCTGCTGCTGTGCCGGGGAAAGACCGGCAAAAGCGATGTACCGTTTTTTTATCGGGCTGTACAACCTTTTGGCGTTGCGGTATAATCAACAGCGAAGGCCGCCTGGCGGCCTTATATGGAAAAGGAAAAGGGGAGAATTTCTTTGGCCCGGAATCTTACATTGGGGCTGTTTCTGGCAGTGCTGGTGGTCTGTATCCTCACCGGGGCCCCGCTGCTGGCAGGGCTTTGCGTGGGCCTTGCCATTTTCTGCGCCTATGCGGCCTGGCTGGGCTTTTCGCCCGCCGCCATCGGAGGGATGCTCAAACGGGGGGTGCTGAAAAGCGCTACCATTCTGTGGGTGTTTGTCTTTATCGGCCTTATCACCGCAGGCTGGCGGATCTGCGGCACCATTCCGTTCATTCTGTACCATGCGGTGGGGTGGATCCAGCCCGGGGCTTTTGCCTTCTGCGCTTTTCTGCTCTGCAGCCTGATGTCCTTCCTCACCGGTACCTCCTTCGGCACTGCCAGTACCATGGGCTTTATCTGCATGATGCTGGGCCGGGCTGCCGGCCTGCCGGTGCCCTTACTGGGCGGAGCCATCCTGTCCGGCGTGTTTTTCGGGGACCGGTGCTCGCCCATGTCTTCCAGCGCCCTGCTGGTGGCCACCATTACCGATACGGATATTTATAAGAATATAGGCAATATGTTCCGCTCGGCGGTGGTGCCCTTTGCGGCCGCCTGTCTGTTCTATCTGCTGGCCGGCCGGCAGGGGGCCGGGGCGGAGATGGACGCTTCCTGCGTGGATGCCTTTGCCAAAAATTTCAACCTTTCTTTCTGGACGGCGGTGCCGGCCCTGCTCATCCTGGTTCTGGCCTGCTTCCGGGTAAAGGTGGTGCACACTATGGCCGTCAGCGCGGTGGCCGCCTGCCTGGTGGCCCTGCTGGTGCAGAAAACGCCCCCGGTACAGCTTCTCTCCACCCTGGTGCTGGGGTATAGCCCCGCCGACCCGCAGCTGGCCGACCTGTTGGCCGGGGGCGGCCTGGCCAGCATGGTCAATGTGACCTGTATTATTATTGTATCTTCCGCCAGCTTCGGCATCTTTGATTCCACCCGCCTGCTGGACGGCCTGAAGGAACCCCTTCACCGTCTGGCCGGCAGGATCACCGCCGCCGGCGCCACGGTTCTGGCCTCGGTGTTGCTGGGGGGCCTGGCCTGCAACCAGACCCTGGCCGCCATGCTGGTGCATCAGGTTTGCGGGCAGCTGTTCGAGAGCAAGGAGGAACAGGCCCTCATCCTGGAGAATACGGTCATCCTGCTGGCGGCCCTCATTCCCTGGAGCATTGCGGGCAGTGTGCCGCTGGCCAGTGTGGGCGCGCCCATGAGCAGCATGCTGTATGCGGTGTACCTGTATTTCATCCCCCTGTGGGTCTGGGCGAAGGCAATCTTCCGCCGAATGCGCGCAGGGTTGAAAACCGCCTGACTAAGAATCAAAAACGGTCCCTCTGCCTTACCAGGGCAAAGGGACCGCTTTGCTTTACTTGTTTTTCTTTTGGGCGGCTTTCCGGGCCTGAGCCTCCTGCTCGGCCTTTTGGGCGGCGGCCCGGCGCAGGGGCGCTTCCACCAGCCGGTCATACAGCCGGCAATATTCCCGGCCGGCCTCATCCAGAGGCCCCTTCACCGCGATCAGGGCTTTGGTGGGGATGCCCTGTTCGGTGAACATGGCTTCATGCTCGGTGCGGATGTTCCAGTCCGGTTCCTGGGCATGGAGATCCCGGGTAAGCCAGCGTACCGTAAAACCGGCGGCCTGGAAATAGGTCAGGCTGTCCTCAAACAGGTCGCTGTCATCGGTTTTAAAGTAGATTTCGCCCCCGTCGGCCAGAAAATCCCGGTACAGGATGAGCTGGCGGGGATGGGTGAGCCGGTGTTTTTTATGGGAGGCCTTCACATTCCAGGGGTTGCAGAAGTTGATATAAATCCGCTCCACCTGATCCTGGGGGGAAAAGGCGTTGTCGATCCGCTCAATATCCAGGCTCATGATCTTCACATTGTCCGGGGGGATATGGGCGGCGGCATACTGTTTGTCGATGTTCCGCTTGGCCAGGATCAGCACCTTATCGGTGATGTCGATGCCCAGATAATTGATCTGGGGGTGTGCCACGGCCAGCCGGGCCAGAAAACCGCCCTTGCCGCAGCCCAGTTCCAGATGCATGGGCTGCTGGGGCCGGGCGAAGAGGCTCTTCCAGCGGCCTTTGTTTTCCAGGGGGGTGTGGGCGTGAAAATCGCAGGCCAGCAGTTCCGGCCGGGCGTAGGGTTTAAAGCGCATTCTCATGGGCAAGATTCCTCTCTGTAGGTGGGGATCAAAGGGCGGGGCTCAAAGAGTCTCAAAAAAGGCGCGGACCTTTTCAAAATCCGTTTCGGCGATGCTGCCCTGCACCAGCACCGGCTTGCCGCCGCCCCGGCCGCTGAGGGCCTCGTTCAGGGCCTTGCCCAGGGGGCGCACATCCTGCCCCGCCCAGGCCAGGGCATAGGCCAGGCCGCTGCCGCCCGGGCTGAATACGGCGCAGGGGGCGTCGGTCTTTTCGCTGAGGGCCAGGCAGAGCCGGCGCAGGCTGTCGGGGCTGAGGTTTTCTGCCAGCATCACCTGCTTTTCGCCCGGTTTTACCTGACCGGCCAGGGACTCGAACCAATGGGTCTCGGCCAGGGCGCAGCGCTGCTTCTGGGCAGCCAGCTCTTCGCCCTGCCGCTGGACGGCCTGGGCTACCTGGTCGGGCTTGGCGCTGAGAAGGGCGCTGATCTGGCTCACCTGGTCATGATCATGGGTCAGTACCTTCCAGGCGCGCCCGCCGCAAGCCAGGGAGAGCCGGGTGCCGCCCTTGTATTTTTCGGCGCTGAGGATCTTGATGATGCCCACCTGCCCGGTACGGGCCAGATGGGTGCCGCAGCAAGCGCATACATCCGAGCCGGGGATGGCCACGATCCGCACCTGGCCCTCCAACTCCTTTTTGCTGCGGTAGGTCATGGCGGCCAGCTCCTGATCGGTGGGGTAGAGCACCTGCACCGGGCTGTCGGCCCGGATGGCGGCATTGGCGGCTTCCTCGGCGGCGGCCAGCTGTTCGGCGCTCAATTCCAGGTTGGCATCCAGCCGCACATTGTCGGCGCTGATGCCAAAGCCCACATTTTCCACCCCGTACAGGCTGTGGAGAATGCCGCTGAGAATGTGCTCGCCGGTGTGCTGTTCCATATGGTCAATCCGGCGGGCACTGTCCACCTGGCCCTTCACCTCCTGGCCGGGGGTGAGGGGGGCGTCCGTCAGGTGATAGATCACGTTCTCCCGGATATGCACATCCAGCACATGGGCCTGGCCCAGCAGGCCGGTGTCGGCGGGCTGGCCGCCCCCTTCCGGGAAGAAAGCGGTGCGGTCCAGCACCACCAGCCAGCCCTTTTTGTCGGGCTGGCAATCCAGCACATGGCCGGTAAATTCAAAGCAGAAGGATTCGTTTTCGTAAATTCGCTTGGTAGGCTCCAACTTGATACACTCCATTTCCAAAGCCGGCAGAGCGGCGGGTTTGCGGGGAAAGGCAGGCGATATTCCGGGCCCCAAAAGGGCGAAGAAGGCCTTGTTTTTTTATTTTACCATATTTGCGGCCAGGTTTCACCTTCCCGCCCGGGAAAAGCCGCCTTGCTTGAAGAAAAGGCGGGGGGTATGCTACAATAATCAGGAAAATGAAAAGCTTCGGGCCGGCCGGGAGGCCCTTTTTCTGTTCCCGGCAGCCGAAAGGGGAATCAAGCCATGAAACGAATCCTGTCTGTGCTGCTCAGTGCCGCTCTGCTGGCGGGCTGCGGCAGCCTGAACCTGACGCCCTCCCGCCCCCAGGAGGAGCAGACGCCCCAGGCCGGGCCCACCCAGACGCCCACCCATCTGTCGGTTTTCCTGAATGAGCAGGACGAAGTTCTCAAGCCGGTGTTCGAGGCCTATGGGGCTGGGCAGAATGTGACGGTGGAATATGTGGGTGAGCAGGAGTGCGACCTGGCGGTGCTGCGCACCCGGCCGGGCGAAGGCTGGGGCGGCCTGGAAGAAGATTCCCTGTACGGCGCTTTGTGCGGAATGCTGGGGGTAGACCAGGGCGAAAACTGCCTGCCCATGGGCAGCAGCGGCTATGGGTATCTGGTGAATACCCAGATGCTGAGCGCGCTGCTGGGCGAGGGGGCGCTGTCGGATCTGCAAAGTTGTTCCTACCAGGATTGGAGCGCCTTTTGTCAGGCCCTGGCCAGCTGGATCGCTTCCCCCTCAGCCAAAAAGGTGAATCTGAACGAGAATGCCTATACCCTGCCCGCGGCCAAGGATGAAACCACCGGCAGCTTGGAGGCGGTCTTTCTCCTGGCGGATGGGGAGAGCGGCTGCTATGGGGGCGAGGCGCTGAGCTATGCTCTGGCTGCCTCGGCCGATGGCCTGGAAGCCCTCACCTCCGAAGCCCTCGGCAGCCCGGCAGGGTCTTTGTACGACGCCTTCTGCCTGGAAGCCGGCAGCCTGTGGCGGCCGGAGGGCAGTCAGGACCCTTTGGCCCAGGCCCAGGCCGAGGAGGCTTTTCTGAACGGAAAGGCGCTCTTTTACCGGGCCGATACGGTGCGGGGCTCGGTGCTGGCAGGCCAGGGGATGAGCCCCGGCCTGCTGGGGCTCAAGCTGGACCTGAGCGCCGATGAGATCGGGGCCCAGGGGCTGGATGCGGAACAGCTGCACAGCTGGCCGGTGGTGGGGACCTATCGGTATCTGGCCCTGCGGAAAGAGGGGGATACCGGGGCCGCCCAGGCATTCATGTATTGGCTGTATGTGTCCCATCAGGGCCAGCGGATGCTCACCGACACCCTGGGGCTGGTGCAGAGCGGTCTGCGCAGCCCCTCCGGGGAGCCCGGCCGCAGTCTATTTGCCTTTGTGCAGGCCGGCGAGACCCTGCCGGCGTTTTCGGCTCAGCTCAGTGATGAGGCGCTGGCCGGCGCGGGGGCCCTGATCCCAGGGGCCGGGGCCCTGGCCTCCCTGGACCGGCAGAGCTATGTCCAGGGCCTCTGCGGCGTCCTCTGCCCGGCAGGCTGAGCCCCCCGGAGGGGATAGACCGCCGGCCGGCGGGACAGAATGAAACCAAAAGGGAGGATGCGTGAATGAGAACCTGCGGTATTCTGATGCCGGTGAGCAGTCTGGACGGCCCCTTCGGCGCCGGGACGCTGGGCCGGGAAGCATATGCCTTTGTGGATTTTTTGAGCCGGGCAGGCCAGGGCGTCTGGCAGATCCTGCCTTTGGGGCCCACCGGTTCGGGGGATAGCCCCTACCAGAGCTGTTCGGCCTTTGCGGGCAACCCCTGGCTCATCGACCCGGAACTTCTGGTGCAGGAAGGATTGCTGGAAGAGGCCGACCTGGACCCGGTGCGCGCGCCCAATACCGACCGGGCGGATTATCGGCTTTTGGAGCGCACCCGCCTGCCCCTGCTGCGCCGTGCCTACGAAAACTTCCTGGCAGCCCGCCCGCTGCCGGGCTGCGATACGCCCTATTCCGATGAATATTATCGGTTCCTTTTCCTCAACCAGGATTGGCTGGAGGAATACGCCCTCTACCGGGCGGCCCAGAAGGAAAACGACGCCAAGCCCTGGAACGAATGGCCCCTGCCCCTGCGGCTGCGCCAGCCCCAGGCACTGGAAGAGCTGAAAGAGCGCCAGGCCGGGGAGATCGGCTTCTGGAAGTTTGTGGAGTACCTGTTCTGGAAACAGTGGAAGGCCCTGCGGGACTACGCAGCTTCCAAAGGGGTGCGGATCCTGGGGGATATGCCCATCTATGTATCCATGGATTCGGCGGATACCTGGGCCGGCGGCCCCCTGTTCCAGACCAACGGGCAGGGGCATCCCACCCGGGTGGCGGGTTGTCCCCCGGATTATTTCAGCGAGGACGGGCAGTTCTGGGGCAATCCCCTCTATGACTGGGACTACCACCGGAGCACCGGATATGACTGGTGGATCCGCCGGATCCGCCATGCGCTGGATCTGTACGACCTGGTGCGGATCGACCACTTCCGGGCCTTTGACACCTATTGGTCCATCCCTGCCGATGCGGCCACCGCCCGGGAGGGCCGGTGGGAACAGGGACCGGGCATGGATTTCTTTGAGGTGCTGGGGAAGAAGCTGGGCCCTCTGCCCCTGGTGGCGGAGGATCTGGGAGAGATGTTCGACAGTGTCCGCCGGCTGCTGGCCCAGACCGGGCTGCCGGGCATGAAAGTGTTGCAGTTCGCCTTTTCTTCGGGCCCCACCAACGAATACCTGCCCCACAACCACATCCCCAACTGTCTGGTTTATACCGGCACCCACGACAACAACACCCTTCTGGGCTGGATGGAACAGGAGGCCGGCGAGGAGGAGCTGCGGTTTGCCATGCGCTACCTGCGCCCCGGTAAACGGGAAGAGCTGCCCCAGGCCATCCTGCGGGCCGCCCTGGCCAGCTGTGCCGACACCTGTATCCTGCCCCTGGCCGATTGGCTGGGCCTGGGCTGTGAGGGGCGGATCAACACCCCCGGCGTGGTGGGCGGAAACTGGAACTGGCGGGTCCGGCCCGGCCGGCTGGAGGATTCCCTGGCCTGCCTGATCCGGGTCCAATGCGAACTGTACGGCCGCTGTGAGCGGCAGGCCGATCTGAGTTCTTCCCCAGGCTGATTCAAGAAAATCTGTATAAAACGGCCCCTTTCTGCAAATGCTGTTTGCAAGGAAAGGGGGCTGTTTTTATGCAGCAGGATAATGAAAATTTGCTGAATACCGTCATCCGGGTCACCGATATGGGCAAGGCTACCCTGGATCAGATGATCCCCATGGCCGAGCGGGCCGAGTTCAAGGCCGAGCTGATGCGCCAGCAGAACGGCTACCGCAGTTTTGGCCAGCAGGCCCACACGGCGCTGGATGCCTGCGGCGCCAAGGCCCAGGGACAGGGCCTGGTGGAAAAATGGATGGCCAAAGCAGGCATTGCGGGCCGCACCATCACCGACCGGTCTACCCATAAGCTGGCCGGCATGCTGGTGGAGGGAAACCAGATGGGGGTGAACGAGTGCGTCACCGGCCTGAAGGATTGCCCCCGTGCCAGCACCGGCGCGGTGGAACTGACCCGGCAGCTGCAGAAATTTGAGGAACAGAACATCGAAAATCTGCGGCAGTTCCTGTAAAGCGCTTTTCGTCTGCCCCGGCGGGCAGGCAGTCAAAAAAGCGCCCGGAAAAGAAAAAGGCGGCCCCGCCGGGGCCGCCTTTTTTGCGGAAAATCTGCCCAAAAGGGGCAGGAGACAAACCAAATCAGGGCAGGCGGGGCAGTTCCAGCCCCTCCTTCTGGGCCAGCTTGCGGCCCATGAGCACGCCCATCACGCTGGCCATCATCAGGCCCCGGGTCCAGCCGGAGGAATCCCCCAGGCAGTGCAGGCCCGTCACGTTGGTATCCAGGTCCTCGTCCATCTTCACCCGGTTGGAGTAGAACTTCAGCTCGGGGGAGTAGAGGAGGGTCTCGGTGCTGGCAAAGCCGGGCACCACCTGATCCAGCATCTTGATGAATTCGATGATGTTCACCATGGCCCGGTAAGGCATGGCGGCGGTGATATCACCGGCCACCGCATCCTTCAGGGTGGGCTTGAGGTTGGAGCGGGAGAGCTCCTTCTGCCAGGTGCGCTTGCCGTCCAGAATATCCCCGTACCGCTGTACCAGAATATGCCCCGCACCCAGCATGTTGGTCAGCTCGCCCACCTTCTGGGCGTAGGCGATGGGCTGATTGAAGGGCTCGGTGAAGTTGTGGCTTACCAGAATGGCCAGGTTGGTGTTGTCACTCTTCAGGTCCTTATAGCTGTGGCCGTTCACCACCGCCAGGTCGTTGTCATAGTTTTCCTGGCTCACAAAGCCGCCGGGGTTCTGGCAGAAGGTGCGCACCTTGTTCTTCCAGGGGCGGGGGTAGCCCACCAGCTTGGATTCGTACAGCACCCGGTTGACCTTCTCCATCACCTCGTTGCGGCATTCCACCCGTACGCCGATATCCACCGTGCCGGGGCGGTGGGCAATGTTGTGCTCGGCGCAGAGGCTTTCCAGCCAGTCGGCGCCCCGCCGGCCGGTGGCGATGACCACCTGCTCGGCCCGCAGTTCTTCCTGCCGGCCTTTTTCTTCGATCACCACCCCCAGGCAGACCCCTTTGTCCAGAATCAGGTTGGTGCAGGGCACCCCAAAGCGGAGTTCCACGCCCTGCTCCTGCAGATAGCACTGGATGGCGTAGTACAGCTGCTGGGCTTTTTCGGTGCCCAGATGGCGGATAGGGCAGTCCACCAGCCGCAGCCCGGCCTGGATGGCCCGTTTGCGGATCTCCTTGATCTCCTCGCTGTGGCCCACGCCCTCCACATGCTCATCAGCGCCGAATTCCAGGTAGATGCCGTCGGTGTAGTCGATCAGGCTCTGGGCCAGATCCTCGCCAATCAGTTCCGGCAGATCGCCGCCTACTTCGCAGGAAAGGCTCAGCTTGCCGTCCGAAAAAGCGCCGGCGCCCGAAAAGCCGGTGGTGATGTGGCAGTAGGGCTTGCAGTTCATGCAGCGGCCGGTTTCGGCCTTGGGGCAGCGGCGCTTTTCCACCGGCTGCCCTTTTTCCAGAATCAGGATCTTCTTTTTGCTGCCCCGGCGCAGCAGTTCCAGGGCGGTGAAGATGCCGGCCGGGCCGGCGCCCACAATGATCAGATCGTATGCCATGTGCGTTCTCCTGTGAGGGCGGTCAGAGCCGCCCGATTTTGGGGTTTGCGGTTCAGTTGGGGTTTTCATCCTCCACCGGGCGGGACGAAACATCCTGCACCGGCCCTTCGGCGCCGTGGCGGCGGGCTTTTTCCTGGGCAATGGCCTGGTCCAGGGCTTCTTCCTGACGGCGGATCTCCTTTTCCATCTTGGCCAGGGTCAGGCGGGAAAAAATTTGCCCGAACAGGTTGAAAAAGCCTTCTACCAGCAGGATCACCCCCACGGCAGCCACCATGGCTGCCGCCGTGGCAAAGGGATTGAAGATCATGAACAGCCCCAGCCCTACGCTTAGAAGGCTAAGGGCCAGAAACCAGCCCCAGCGCCCATACCCTGCCTGCCGCAGGGCCATGGCATTTTCAAAGCGGGAAATGCTGTCCAGCACCACAAACAGGCCGAACAGGATGGGGAAAAGGCTGACGGCTGCTTCCGGCTGCAGAAAAAGGAACAGCCCTGCCGCCAGGCAGATGGCCCCGCAGGCCAGGCTCAGGCGGGGGAAAAAGCGGCCCTCATCCTTCCGGGCGAAAAAACGCCAGATCTGGGCCGCGCCGCCCAGCAAAAGAAGGGCCCCCAGCCCATAGCAGCAAAGCCGAAGGGAGATATCCGGCCAGCCCACCAGGAAAAAGCCGAGAACAAGATACACAATACCCGAGACAGCCAGGCTGCTTTTGAGAGGATTGAACATAAAAACGCCTCATTTCCCGTTGATTTTAAAAGGGTATTTATTTTAAAGCATGCAAAAGACATACTTCAACAAATACAGTGTACCACAAACCGGCAGCGAAAAAAAGCGAGAGAGCTTTGGGGCAATAAAAAAGCCCGGAGAAATTCTCCGGGCTTAAAAAATATATGGGTAAGGTTTTACAGTTCCGAAGCCTCGGCCGTCTGTTCTTCCACCTGTTTGCGCATGGGGGTGATGACCCGCCGCCATACCCGGAACATAAAGAGGATACACAGGGCAACGGCGGCCAGTTCGGCAATGGGGAAGGCCCACCATACCAGGTTCACATCCCCCGCCAGGCTGAGCAGGTAGGCTGCCGGGATCAGCACGAAGAGCTGACGGCCCACCGAGACCACCATGGCCAGAAAGCCGTGGCCCAGGGCCTGGAACACCGAGCAGCTGATGACCGAGATGCCGGCCAGCAAAAAGCTGATGCTGATGATGCGCAGGGCCGGCCGACCGATGGCCAGCATATCCTGGCTGGCGCTGAACATATCCAGGAATACATTCGGCAGCAGCTGGAACAAGGCAAAGCCCAGCAGCATAATCAAAAAGGCGTAGGTATAGGCCAGGCGGATGGTTTGGGCCATCCGGTCCGGCTTGCGGGCGCCGTAGTTGAAGCTGAGGATGGGCACCATGCCGTTGTTCAGGCCGAACACCGGCATGAAGATGAAGCTCTGCAGTTTGAAATAGACGCCGAACACCGCCACTGCGGTGGAGGAGAAGGCGATCAGGATCTTGTTCATGCAGAAGGTCATGATGCTGCCCACCGACTGCATGATGATGCTGGGCACACCCACGCTGTAGATGCGCAGGATGGTGGCCTTGTGGGGACGGAAGCCCTTGATGGAAAGGTGAATCTCCCGGTTGACCCGCAGGTTCAGGAACATGCCCGTGGCCCCGCCCACGCACTGGCCGATGACGGTGGCGATGGCGGCACCGGCCACCCCCATCTTGGGGCAGCCCAGCAGGCCAAAGATCATGATGGGATCCAGAATGATATTGGTCAGCGCACCCGCCAGCTGGGTGAGCATGCTGTAGAAGGTCTTGCCGGTGGCCACCAGCAGCTTTTCCGCCATGGTCTGCAGGTACAGGCCCACCGAGAAGATGCAGCAGATGGAAAGGTACTGTTCCCCGTAGCCGGCGATCAGGGCATCGCTGGTCTGGCTGGCAAAAAACAGTTTGACGCCGGTAAAGCCGAAGAGCATGATAACCAGCATGCTGCACAGGTTCAAAAACAACCCGTTCACGGCAGCCCGGTCGGCCTGGGCATAGTCCTTTTCACCCAGGGATTTGCTCAGCAGGGCGTTCACGCCCACGCCGGTGCCCACGCCCACGCTGATCATCAGGTTCTGCATGGGGAAGGCCAGGGTCACGGCGGTGAGGGCGTCCTCGCTGAGCTGGGCCACAAAGATGCTGTCCACCACGTTGTACAGGGCCTGTACCAGCATGGAGATCATCATGGGCACCGCCATGGAGATCAGAAGTCGATTGATGGGCATATAACCCATCTTGTTGTTTTGCGGCATCGCCGCGGAAGATTCACTCACTTGGGCAGTCCCTCCTGGATCGCTTTGTATGCTGTGAGCAGAATGTGGGCGCAGGTCTCGGTGCCCATGGCCGCGTTCAGGCACAGATCATAGCTGGCAGCCTCGCCCCAGCGGTTCTGGGTGTAATAGTTGTAGTAGTCGGCCTTGCGCCGGTCGGCCTTGCGGATGGCTGCCTCGGCGGCTGTGTCGTCGGCAGGCAGGTTTTCGTGCTGGCGGCCCCAGGCGATGCGGTAGCTCATGGGCGCGTAGACGAACACCTTCAATACGCCCGGAATATCCCGCAGCACATAGTCGGCGCAGCGGCCCACAATGACGCAGGGCCCTTTTTCCGCAATTTCCTTAATGATGCGGCTTTGCAGGATGAACACCTGGTCGGCCAGAGGAAGCTGGTTGCCCATGGTGTACAGGCTGTACATCAGGCTGCCGGTGCGGCGCTTCTCGCTGGCGGCAATGGCCTCTTCGGAAAGACCGCTCTTTTTGGCGGCAATGGTGATGAGCTCTTTGTCATAATAGGGCAGGCCCAGTTCACGGGCGGCTTCCTTGGCGATATCGCAGCCGCCACTGCAGATCTCGCGGCCCAGAGTAATGACGCCGTATGCCATAAATCATTTCCTCCATTTCCCAAAGGGCAAAATCCCGGCCAAGGGCATTGATGGGGCCGGCCCCAAAAGGGCCGGCCCCATACACTGAGGCCAGGGGCCCCGTTTGTTATAGCTAATTATACTATGATTTTTTTGAATGTGCAAATACAGAGCCAACTTTTCTCCCCTTTGAGCGGCTTTTTCCCAGTGAGAATCGGCGAAAATGTGGAAAGCGCTTAGTTCCGGCACCGGAAAAGCCGGCATGTTCCAGGCTGAGCGAGCCGGGCGGGGAAGGCCGGCTTTTTTCTTTACCGGAAAGAAGGTTTATGCTATGATATTTTTGTATATATATCACTCCCGGCGGCCAGGCCCCGGGGGCGGGAAACCATAAACTCAAGAGGGTATAAGGAGGAATGAACCTTGGGGATGACCATGACCCAGAAGATCCTGGCAGCCCATGCCGGGCTGGACCGGGTAAAAGCGGGGCAGCTGATCGAGGCAAAGCTGGATGTGGTGATGGGCAACGATATCACGGTGGCCCTGGCCCAGCCGGTGCTGGCCAAAATGGGCGCGACCCGCGTTTTTGATAAGGAAAAAGTGGTGGTGGTGCTGGACCATTTCACCCCCAACAAGGACATTACCAGCGCCATGCAGAGCAAGACCTGCCGGGACTTTGCCCGGGCCCAGGGCCTGACCCATTTTTATGATGTGGGCCGTATGGGTGTGGAACATGCCCTGCTGCCCGAACAGGGCATTGTGGCCCCCGGTGAAGCCATCATCGGCGGCGACAGCCATACCTGCACCTATGGCGCGCTGGGGGCTTTCAGCACCGGCGTAGGTTCCACCGATCTGGCCGTGGGCATGGCCACCGGCGAAAACTGGTTCAAGGTGCCCGAGGCCATCCGGTTTGAGCTCACCGGCAAGCCGGGCAAATGGGTCTGCGGCAAGGATGTGATGCTCACCATCATCGGCAAGATCGGGGTGGACGGCGCCCTGTACAAGAGCATGGAATTCGCCGGCCCCGGCGTGGCTGAGCTTTCCATGGATGACCGCTTCACCATCTGCAACATGGCCATTGAGGCGGGCGCCAAGAACGGCATCTTCCCGGTGGACGAGCGCACCCGGGCCTATCTGGCTGAGCACTGTGCCAAGCCCTATACGGTCTATCAGCCGGATGAGGACGCCGAGTATGAGCAGGTGATCCAGATCGATTTGTCGGCCATCCGCCCCATGGTGGCCTTCCCCCATCTGCCCAGCAATGTGCGCACCATCGACCAGGTGGGCCAGGTGCCGCTGGATCAGGTGTACATCGGCAGCTGCACCAACGGCCGGCTGGAGGATATGGCCATGGCGGCCACCATCCTGAAGGGCCGGAAGGTGGCGCCCTTCACCCGTACCATCGTCATCCCGGCCACCCAGGAGATCTACCTCCAGTGTGAGGAAAAAGGGTATCTGCGCACCTTTATCGAGGCGGGCTGCGCCGTTTCCACCCCCACCTGCGGCGCCTGCCTGGGCGGACATATGGGCATCCTGGCCGAAGGGGAGAGATGCCTTTCCACCACCAACCGGAATTTTGTGGGCCGTATGGGCCATGTGAAGAGCGAGGTCTACCTGACCAGCCCCGCCGTGGCGGCTGCCTCGGCCGTGGCCGGCCGGATCGTGGACCCGGATGAGATCATGGGAGGGAACGACTGATGCAAGCAGCAAAAGGAACCGCCTTTAAATTCGGCGACGATGTGAATACGGATGTGATCCTGCCGGGCAAATATCTCAACCTGCAGGATCCCCAGCAGCTGGCCCAGCACTGCATGGAATCGGAAGACCCGGAATTTGTCCACAAAGCAAAGCCCGGCGACATTATGGTGGCGGGCAAGAATTTCGGGTGCGGCTCTTCCCGGGAGCACGCCCCCATCTCCATCAAGGCGCTGGGCATCAGCTGTGTTATCGCTTCCACCTTTGCCCGGATCTTCTTCCGCAGCGCCATCAATATCGGCCTGCCCATTGTGGAATGTGACGAGGCAGCCCGCTCCATCAACCAGGGCGACGAGGTGAGTGTGGATTTCGACACCGGCCTCATCACCGACCACACCACCGGGCAGCAGTGGCAGGCCGACCCCTTCCCGCCTTTCCTGCAGAAACTGATCGCTGCCGGCGGGCTGGTTGAATACAGTAAGGATAAAATCAAATAAGTATACAAAAAGAATAAACGCAAAAGGGCTTGCCGGTGATGGGCTGAATCGGGCCGGTGCAGGGTTCCGATTTTGGCCTGCCATAAGGGCCACAGGGCGCCCCGGTATTCCGGTTGAGCAAATTGGCCCGGGCCTTGACCGCCAAAAGCCTGAAAAGCAATCAGAAAAACGCTCCCCCGTTCGGAGAAATCCGGGCGGGGGAGCGTTTTGTCAGCCAAGGGCCTGGCGCACCAGATCCACAAAAGCGGCGGCGCAGGGGGGCGGTGGGGCGCTTTTCAGGCTGACCGCCGCATAGCTGGTGGTGAGGCGCTGCGTTTCGAAGCAGAAGCCGCTGAGCTGATTTTTCAGCCCCATGGTGGGGATCAGGGAATCGTACAGGAAAATGGCGCCATATCCCTGGACAGCCAGCTCGGTTACCGTCTGCAAATTTCCCAAGGTGAGCACATCCGCGTTTGGTAGATGGCGGTGGAGGGCTGCCCGCCCATGGCGGCCCAAACGGTGCTGAGGGGTGAGGAGCAGGAAGGTCACGTCAGACAGGGACTCCAGGGCAAGGAATGGGAATGGATCGGTTTTCAGCTGTTTTGCCTTGGCGGCCGCCGGGTGATGCGGGGAAAGGGCAAGCAGAATCTCTTCCTCCCTGAGCACCTGATATTCGAAGGCGGGGTCGATTTTCCCCATGGCAAAAAAGCACAGATCCAGTTCCCCGCGCCCCAGCTGATCGTTTAGAGTGTCGGCCACTTCTTCCTTCAAAATGAGTTTGACATGAGGGTAGTTCTGCCGGAAGGCCGGCAGGACCAGGGGCAGAAGGGTGGCTGCCCGCATGGGCGAAAAGCCCACCCGAAGGCTGCCGGAATCCGGGTCCTGCAGGCGTGCCAGCTGAATATCCAGTTTCTTTTTCCGATCCAGAATTTCCTGGGCCGCCGCCAGGTACGCAGCGCCCGCGTCGGTGGGCAGGTAACGCCCCCGCACCCGGCGAAAAAGCGGCAATCCGTACTGGTTTTCCAACTGCTGCAGAAAATGGCTGAGGGAAGGCTGGGTAATGTACAGTTCCTCCGCAGCCCGGCTGATATTCCCGGTATGGGCGATGGCGGTGATATAGGTCAATTCCCGAAAATCCATAATGCTGGCCTCCCGCAAAAATAGGGGCAACTTCATAAAAAGGGGTCCCGCTTACAGTATAGCGCATGGGAAGGGAAAAATATAGATTTAAACTATAAATTTAATGTAAAATATGTATTTTACATTATACTTTCCGGGGGATATACTAAAGGCAAGGGAAAAACAAGAGAAAATCATTGAAAAAACGTAGTTTTTTCGGTGAGCTTGCCAATGAGGAAGCTCCCCTTTTTCCCAAGGCTCAAATGGGCAGAAAAGGGCCGCGGCTTCTTCCAAGAAAGGAGAAAAGGATATGACATTGTATGGCGGTACCCCCAGTCAAGGCGTTCCTGTCGGGATTTTGATGGTGGATTCGGTCCTTCCCCGGATACCCGGTGATGTGGGCAATGGATTTACCTATGAATTCCCGGTTCGGTTTTATACGGTGAAAGGCGCAAAGGCTGTCCGCATTGTGGAAGGAAGCGACCCGGCCCTGCTGCAGCCCTTCATTGATGGGGCCAAAGCCCTGGAGGCGGAAGGCTGCAAGTGCATTTCCACCTGCTGCGGATTTTTGATCGCGTTTCAGAAGCAGATCGCCCAGGCGGTGAATGTGCCGGTCATCACCTCCGGCCTGCTGCAGGTGCCCATGGTGGCATCCATGCTGCCGCCTTCGCAGAAAATCGGCATCCTTACAGCAAATTCCGAAACGCTGGAACCCCGGCATTTTGCCGAGAATGTGCCGGTGGAAAGGCTGTGCGTGCAGGGAATGCAGGAGACCAAGCATTTCTACAAGACCTTCCCGCTGAATGCGCCCTCCTATGTATATGAGGAAGTGGAGGCGGATGTGGAATGGGCGGCCCGCAAGCTGATGAAGGAACATCCGGACGTGGGCGTCATCATCTGCGAGGGCACCAACTTCGCGCCCTTCAATCCCATGGTCAGCCGGGTCACCGGCGTGCCGGTATTTGATATCGTGACCCTGATCCGCTGGGCGGCAAGCGGTATCCTTCGCAGCTATACATCGCCCTTCCGCAATCAGCTTACCGGCGGCCCCATGCTGGGCGCGTACGGCAAGATCCTTTAAGGCGGGGAATAAGGCGGAGAAAAAACCGGGCTGAATCCGGCCCCGATATACAAAGTGGCGCATGCCGGGCAGGCCGTATTTGAAAATCAACCCTGAAACCATGAAAAAAGGAGATGAGCGGATTCTATGAAAAAAGGAATTTATAACAAAGGATTGCTGTATCTGACCGTAAGCGCATTGGTTTTATCTCTGGCGGGCTGTTCCGGCAGTTCTTCCAGCACGGCTTCCTCCCAGGCGGCGCCTGAGTCTCAAACTTCGGCCCCGGCCTCTTCCGCATCCGCAGGGCCCGCGTCGGGTTCCGACGAAAAAGTCTCTTTCGATCAGGGCCCCGGCACCATGGACGAAGCGGGAATCGTACATCCGGAGGGGCTGCCCGAAGATTATCCCTCCCAAAATATCACCTGGATCTATCCGTTTGGGGCAGGGTCCATCAATGATGCCTATGTGCGGATCCTGGCCGAAAAGGTAAAGGAACTGGAGGGCTGGGATGTTTCCATTGTGATTGAATACGCCGAGGGCGCATCCGGGGATGTGGGCTGGAGCAAGATCGCCGACGCGGAGCCGGATGGCTACACCCTGGGCCATACGCCCACCGCCACCCTGATTTCCGGCATTGCCAACGGGAAGAATTACACCATGGAAGGCCTGGATATCGTTTGCTCTACCATGATTGACCCGGGCATCATCTGCGTGGCTTCCGGCAGCCAGTACAATACCCTGCAGGAACTGATCGAGGCGGCAAAGGCAAATCCCGGTTCGGTTTCCATTGGGGTCACTTCCGTCACGGCTTCGGAGGGCCTGGCGGTAAAACAGCTGGAAACGGCGGCAGGATGCCAGTTCAACATTGTTCCCTTCGAGGGGACCAGCGCCGTAATGACTGCGGTCTCCGGGAATCACTGTGATGCGCTCTGCCTGAACGTGGGCGACGTCAAAACCTTTGTGGATGACGGCAGCCTGAAGGTGCTGGCCACAGGGGATACCACCCGAAGCGAATATTATCCCGATGTGCCCACCTATCAGGAATGCGGGTATGACGTGATCCAGTCCAACTGCCGGGCAATCGGCGGCCCCAAGGGGATCGACCCTGCCATTCTGCAGTATCTGTCCAACTGCTTCTGCGTGGCTGCGCAGCAGGAAGACGTGAAGGCCAAAGCGGCGGATATGCAGGCCCCGGTGGTGATCATGGGAACCGCAGAGGTCACCGAACTGTTCAACAGTATGGAGCAGTCCTATCGGGAACTCTGGGCCACCTCTCCCTGGGTATAAAGCAGAGCGCCCTGGATTTTGAAAATCAAAAGACAACACAAAGACAAATAAATAAAGTTTGCCGCGGGAATGAATAAAGCCCGCGGCAGATTTTTGCGTTCCAATCAAACAAAAACAAAGCTTCCCCCTGCCTGGCCCGTTTTACATTCCCGCGGTAAAGCGTTATAATCAATTCATATGCGTAAATTTTGTGGAATCTCAAGAGGGAAACGGGAAAGGAAATGAATCAATGCCCCGTAAAGAACAATGGAAAAAAGCGCTGTGGCTTTATCTGTATTTTGCCAAGGTGGGCTGTTATACCTTCGGCGGAGGCTGGAGCATCATCGCCCAGATGCAGAAGGACTTTGTGGCAAAGCGGGGATGGACCACCGATGAGGAACTGCTGGATAAGATCAGTGTGGGGCGCAGCGTGCCCGGCACCATGATCAGCAATGTGACCCTGCTGTTCGGGTATTCCCAGGCAGGGGTGCCGGGGGCGATCCTCAGTGTGCTGGGCATCATCACCGCGCCGGTGATCATCCTCAGCATCCTTACCTTCTGCTATGGCCAGTTCCGGGACAATGTCTATGTGGCCCGGGCCCTGGTGGGGGTGCGGGCGGCGGTGGTGCCCATCATGCTGGTATCCATGAAGAGCATGGTGAAAACCGCCTTTCCCTATAAATTGTGCTATGGGGTCACCCTGCTGGGCTTTGTGCTGTGCACCTTCACCGGTCTGAGCAATGCCCTGGTGGTGGTGCTGGGCGGCCTGTGCGGCCTCGCCATCATGCGGGCTGTGGACGCGGCCAAAGCTGGGAAGGAGGGCTGAGGCATGGTATACCTGGAACTGTTCTGGAGCTTTGTGAAAATCGGATTTACCAGTTTTGGCGGCCTTTCCATGATCCCCCTCATCAACCATGAGATGGTGAGCCACGGCTGGATGACGCTGGAAGAGGTGGCCGATATTGTGGCCATTGCCGAGATGACCCCCGGCCCCCTGGGCCTGAACTGCGCCACCTTTGCGGGCATGCGGGTGGCCGGGCTGCCCGGTAGTCTGGTCACCGTGTTCGGGGTGCTGAGCCCCACCCTCACGGTCTGCCTGGCGGCAGCTATGGCCTTTGAAAAATTCAAAAACAGCCGCTTGCTGGCCAATCTGCTTACCGGCATTCGCCCTATGTGCATGGGCATGATCGCTTCGGTCATCCTGAGCCAGGCTCTTTCCAACTATACCGAGGCGGGAAGCTTGGTGTGGCCGGCGGTTCTCATCGGTGTGGTGGGCCTGGTTCTGCTGGCCCGCTTTAAACTCAGCGTGCCCAAGCTGATCCTGCTTTCGGCAGCCCTGGGCCTGGTGCTGGTGCGGTAAAGGCTTTTTGCGGTAAAAATAGAGAGGCGCAGCCCCAAAAGGGCTGCGCCTCTCTTGCGTAAGTGCCGATGCAAAGGGGGTCAGGTGCTTTCCAGAGAGAAGATCTGACCGTTCAGTTCCACCCCGCTCAGGGTGTCGGTATCCACCAGCTGGGCAAAGGAGCAGAGAATCCGGCTTTCGGCGCCGTACAGCTTGGCGGAATCTTCGCCGGATACACCCTCGCCCACCACCTGCCGGCGGGTTCCGTCCTCAAAAAGGAGGGTGAGCTCGATCCCGTCCAGCAGGCTGCGGGAAGGATCGGCCTGGCCGGTCAGTTCCAGTTCCAGGCAAAGGGGAGAGAGCCAAAGCCGGCCAAGAGGGGCGGCCAGCCCCAGGTTCAGCCCTTCTTCCGACTCAAACAGCAGGGTGCCGGCCTCGGACTGGGGAAGCCGGAAGGTAAATTCAAAGCTGCCCGGCACCTGGGCGTCCTCGTCGTGGTATCGGTCCGTTTCGGTGGGATAGGCGAAGAGATTTTTCAGGTACAGGGTCGCTTTTTGGCCGCCGGCGTCCTGGTCGGTGACCGCTTCCAGCAGGAAGGAGAGCCGGTTGTCCGTGGGGTCCGGGTCCTCCAGCATCCGGAGGGTGCAGGCCGAGCTGCCGCTGCCCTCAAACAGCACATAGGCATTGTCGAAGGAGCAGCCCTCCGGGCTGCCCAGTACGCTGCCCTCCGGGCCGGTGACCGTAAAGGGGAAATAGTAGGCCTGGCCGGAGCCGATCACTCCTTCCAGAGTGATGGAGGAAGAGCCGACCGTCTCGGTGAGGCCCAGGCTCTCCCCCGGCAGGCCCAGTTCCTCGGCCCGGGCCTGGTCCATGCCCAGGGCCTGGGTAAGGGCCTGGCCCCAATCCAGCCGGCCCGCCGCGCCTGCGGTGAAAAGGTCGGCGGTCAGGACGGCGGCAAGGCCCAGCGCCAGCATGCCCCGTCCCGGTGCCCGGGCAGGGAAAGGGATGCCTTCCCGGCCCAGCTGCTTTTTCAGGGCGTCATATTCATTCTTCATGGGTGCCTTCTCCTTTCCTCAATGCGGCCAGCCGCTTTTTGGCCCGGCTCACCCGGGTGTTCAGGGCGTTCTCGCTCAGGCTGAGCCGCCTTGCCCGCTGGCGGGGGGAGTAGCCGTAAAAATAGCGTTCCAAAAGAAGATTTCGGTCCTCCGGGGATAAGCCCCGGAACAGGTCTTCCAGCTGGGTGCGGAAATACTCATCCGGGCCGGCAGCGCCCAGCGCTTCCAGTTCGGTGTGCTGGCCGGCGGGGGTCTCCCGGGCGGCAGCCCGTACCGCGTCGATGGCCCGGTAGCGGGCCACCGCCCCGGCCCATGCCCGGAAACTGCCGGCAGGGTCGAACCGGTCGGCGTTCTGCCAGATGGCCAGTACCGTGTCCGCCACGATATCCTCCCAATCCAGCCCGGGGGCCCAGCGAAGGGCGATGCTTTTGAGCAGCCCGCCGTATTCCCGCAGCAGGGCCTCGGTAGCCCGGGCCTGCAGAGCCCGGACAAAGGAGGCTTCATCCTTGTATAGTTCCATTGGCCTGCTCCTTTTTTCAGAATCAAAAGCGCTTTCTGTCCTATAATACGGCAAAGAGGGGCGTTTCTTACAGAATGGGCACGACGCAGGACAAAAAAGCAGGAAAAGAACGGGCCAAGGCCCTCTCCCTTGCGCAGAAAAGCACTCTCCTGTATAATACAGTTATATATGCGAAAACGGCGGGCGGCAAGGCGCTGCCCGCTCCGCCCCTATGGGGCAGTATAGCAGGAAAGAGGAGAAGCAGAGCATGAAATTAGGTATCGTGGGGCTGCCCAACGTGGGCAAAAGCACCCTGTTCAACGCCATCACCAGCGCCAAGCACGCCCAGGCGGCCAACTATCCCTTCTGCACCATCGAGCCCAACACCGGTGTGGTGGCGGTGCCCGACCCCCGGCTGGACAAGCTGGCCGAGATTTGGGATACCGACAAGAAAACGCCCGCCATTGTGGAATTTGTGGATATCGCCGGCCTGGTAAAGGGGGCCAGCCAGGGCGCAGGCCTGGGCAACCGCTTTTTGGGCAATATCCGCAACTGCGACGCCATCGTCCATGTGGTGCGCTGCTTTGACGATGACAATATCGTCCATGTGGTGGAGGATGTGAACAAGCCTGAAAAGGTGGACCCCGCCGCCGATATCGATGCCATTGACTATGAGCTGATCCTCAGCGACCTGGAAGTGGTGCAGAACCGTGCCGGCAAGATGGCCAAGGCCGCCAAGACCGGCAACAAGGCTGCCGGAGCCGAAGCAGCCTGGCTGGAAGAGCTGGCCGATCACCTGGGCCAGGGCAAGAGCGCCCGCACCTTCCCCCGCACCGAAGGGGATGAAGCCCAGGCCGCGGCGTTCCGGGAGATGGGACTGCTCAGCGATAAGCCGGTGATCTATGCCGCCAACATGAGCGAGGACGACCTGATGGAGGGCATCGAGCACAACCGTCACTACCCGGTGGTGGTGGAGCGGGCCCGGATCGAGGGCGCCCAGGTGATCCCCATCTGCGCCAAGACCGAGGAGGATATCGCCGACTACACCCCCGAGGAGAAGAAGGAGTTCCTGGCGGAGATGGGCATTGAGGCCACCGGCCTGGACAACCTGATTACCGCCAGCTATGAGCTGCTGGGCCTGATCAGCTTTTTGACCGACGGCAAGAAGGAGTGCCGTGCCTGGACCATCCGCAAGGGCACCAAGGCCCCTCAGGCGGCGGGCAAGATTCACTCGGACTTTGAGCGGGGCTTTATCCGGGCCCAGGTGGTGAGCTATGAGGACCTGGCGGCCTGCGGTTTCAGCATGCAGACGGTGAAGGAAAAGGGCCTGCAGCGCACCGAGGGCAAGGACTATGTGGTGAGAGACGGGGACATCATCGAGTTCCTGTTCAACGTATAAAGGAGAAAAAGATGGAAATTTTCGGCATCATGGGAGCCATGCCCGACGAGGTGGAGCAGCTCTGCCAGAAGCTGCGGGATGTGAGCGTGGAGAGCTACGGCGGGGTGGAATACCACCGGGGCTTCCTGGATGACAAGGAGGCGGTGGTCTGCTGTGCCGGTATGGGCAAGGCCAACGCCGCCGCCACCACCCAGGTGCTCATTACCCGGTACGGGGCAGGCCGCATCATCTTTTCCGGCATTGCCGGCAATATGACCGACAAGATCGGCATTGGGGATGTGGTCATCGGCAAGACGGTGGTGTACCACGACGCAGAGGACAGCATGATCTGCCAGAGCGCCCCCTTCCTGAAGGAGTACCCGGGGGATGAGGCCATGATCGAGGCGGCCCGGGCGGCCTGCCAGGAAGAAGGGGTTCGCTGCCTGGTGGGCAAAATTGCCACCGGCGATACCTTTGTGGGGGATGCCGACACCAAAAAGGCCATTTCCGCCAAGTGCGCCCCCGACTGTGTGGAGATGGAAGGTGCTGCCGTGAGCCAGATCGCCGCCAAGAACGGGGTGCCCTGCGTGGTGCTGCGGGCCATGAGCGACAACGCCGACGAGGCGGGGCACGAACTGCTGGTGGTGAAGAAGTTCAGCATTGCCGAGTATGTGACCACCGCCACCGCCATTGTGGCCGGAATGCTGCGCCGGCTGTAAGACCGGGCAAAAGGAAGGAAGCAAATGTCAAAGGAAGAGCAAGCATCCCCGCAGGCTCCGGTCTTTTCGGTGGTATGCGTTTACAATAAGCCGGAAATCCTGGAAAGAGATCTGCTGCCTTCCCTGAGCCGGCAGCAGGGTGTGGAATATGAACAGGTGCTGCTGGATACCCGCACCGAAAAATTTGACCGGGCATCGGCGGCGCTGAACGAGGCCTGCAGCCGCGCCCGGGGGAGGTATCTGGTGATTGCGCACCAGGATATGGAATTCTGCCGGCCGGATACCCTGGCATGTCTGTGGCAGGAATGTGAACAGGCCTTTGGCGAGCAGGGATATGGCCTGCTGGGGGCTGCGGGCGGCCAGGAGGGCGGTAAAAATTATATCGCCATGGGCCAGGAATTCACCGGCCCCCGGGTGATCCCCTGCATGACGGTGGACGAGTGCATTCTGGTACTGCCCCGGGCCCTGTGGCAGCAGGCCCGCTTTGCGGACTTGGGCCGCACCTGGCATGCCTATGGGGTGGAATTGAGCCTGCACCTGAGCCAGATGGGGTACCGGGTGGGAATCTTCCATGCGTCGGTACAGCACCATTGGGGCGGCGCGGAGAAGGGCGGCCAGACCACCGATCTGAACTATTTCTGCACCATGGCAAAGCTGGCCGGCAGATATCGGAAAACCACGCCGGTGATAGCCACAAGTTGCGGGCACTGGCCTACAGGCGCTGCCTACCTGGGTGTCTTGAAAAAACGGCTGCCCCTGGCAATACGGGGGGCCGTGAAAAAGAAATTCCCAAAGGCTTGGGCCAGCCTGAAAAAATACAAGGACCGCCAGTAACAGCCGGCAAAGCCAGACAAATAAAAGCGAGGAAAAACGATCATGTCCCAGCAGGAAAATATGGAGCTCAGCAAGAGAATTTTCAGTTTGGACGAGGCCTATGCCATTCGCTCGGGCTGTACCAACATGCCCTATGTGCAGTGCAGCGAAAAAACGGTGAATGACCAGGTGTTTTTGTTTGAGGACGAAGCTCGGGCCAAGGAATTCTGCGCAGCCTGGCAGGATAAGGCGGGCCCGCTGCTTCCCGTTCCCCTGCATACCCGGCCGGTGCCGGGGGTGCAGGGCCGCGCGGTGAGCGAGGTGCGCCGTTTTCTGGCTTCGCTGCCCACCCTGGATGTGGACGTGGTCTGTTTCCGGGGCAGGGAGATGGAGGAAGGGCAGGAATGCTATGTGTCGGACATCCTGCCTGCCGGTTTTACCCAGAAGCTTACCGGGGGCGGCATGTATAACCCCCTGCTTCAGCTTACCGGCATCTTTTTCTGCCAGGCGGCCCGGCTGCCCCGGGAAAAACAGGACCCGGAAGAGCTGCGCCTGGCCGAGGAGGAGTTTTCGGCCAACCTGGTCAAGAGCAGCCTGTTCCTGGCAGTTCTGCCCCCGGAAGGGCAGGAGGCGGGGGAGAACCTGGCCAAAATTCCCCTGGCCAAATGCCGGTTCCCCTTTGTGAAAAATAAAAAGGGACAGGTGCTCATGCCGGTATTCACCGATATTGCCGAGCTGCAGAAATACGCCCAGGGCCGCAGGATGGCAGCCATGCGGGTGGCTTTTACCCGGCTGCACAATTACATCCTGAAGGATGCGGAAAGCTGCCTGATCAACCCGGCGGGCTTTGCCTTGGCCCTGCCCAAAAAGCAGCTGGAGCCCCTGGCCACGCGTTTTGGCCTGAAGGTGGAAGGGCCGGACCCGGCCTTTGCCCCCGCCGACCAGGCGAAGAGCGAATCGGAACAGAACTGAAAAAAGCCGCCCCCTCTGCACGGAGGGGGCGGCTTTTGCGTTTGTATGGAATTTACAGCAGATGGGCCTGCCGCAGGCTGACCCGAAGGGTTTTGCCCAGCAGGTGAGCCGCAACCATCTTGACCAGGTCACCGGGGATAAAGGGAAAGACGCAGACGGTCAGGGCATACCAGAAGGGGCAATCCATCAGGTAGACGAACCAGGCAGTGCCCAGGGCGTAGCACAGGGCTGTGCCCAGGATCATCCCCGCAAAATCCGGCAGAAAATGCCCGCCGGAGCGATCCACAAAGGGGCCGGCCACCAGTACCATTACCAGAAAGCCCAGGATATAGCCGCCGGTGGGGCCTGCCAGTTTGGAAAGCCCGCCGGAAAAGCCGGAAAAAACAGGCAAGCCCACCGCCCCGATCAGCATATACAGGATAAAACTCAGGGCCGTGCGCCGGGTGCCCAGAAGATACAGCGCCAGGTACAGCACCAGGTTGGTGAGGGAGATGGGCACCGGCCCGATGGGCAGGGAAAGGGGCGCAAGCACACAGGTGAGCGCCGTAAAAAGGGCCATCAGGGCCATATTGCGGGGAGAAAATATAGTTTGCTGTTTCATGACAGATTCCTCTTTTCCACCGGAAAGATTGCGTCCCGGCTCCGTGCCGGGGCGCATCTCTATCTTAACGGGCAAAGACGGAAAGGTCAACAAACAGATTTTCAAATGGTTTACAATAGGACGGGTGAGGCCGGGCAACTTGCCAGGCGCCTTTCAGGAAAGCTCGAAATCCTCCCGCAGCAGAAGGTCCAGGGGGGCCTGGGGCTGGCCGGCCAGGCGGCGGCTCTGGTTCAGGATGGCAGCTTCCAGGGTATTGCGGGCCAGGCGGCCGTTGCCGGCCTTGGCGGCATCCTGGGCCTGGCGGAGAGCGTAATACTCACGCAGGGGCTCATCGCAGCCTTCCTCCAGCCGATAGCCCTTGTCCTCGGCCTGCAGATGGGTGATCTGGAGCAGTTCCTGGGCCGAATAGTCGGGGAACTGGATAAAGTTGGGGAATCGGCTGGCCAGGCCGCTGTTGGCTTCCAAAAAGCCCTGCATTTCCCGGGTATATCCGGCCAGGATCACCACCAGCTCATCCCGGTGATCCTCGATCCCCTTGACCAGGGCATCGATGGCTTCCAGGCCAAAGCTGTCCTCCCGGCCCCGATACAGGCTGTAGGCCTCGTCGATGAACAGGACCCCGCCCAGCGCCGAGTGGATGACCTGATTGGTGAGCGGGGCGGTATGGCCCACATAGCGGCCCACCAGGTCGGCCCGGCTCACCTCCACCAGCTGCCCGCCGGAAAGAGCCCCAATGGCCTTCAGGTAGCTGCCCACCAGCCGGGCAATGGTGGTTTTGCCGGTACCCGGGTTGCCGGCGAAAATCATATGCATATTCAGCCCGGAGGTCTTGAGCCCCTGAGCCTGGCGGCGCTGCTGGGCGGCCACATTGTCGGCCAGGCCCAGCACATACTCCTTCACCGGGGCCAGGCCCACCACCCGATCCAGCTGGGCCCGCACCGCCTCCACCTCGCCGGTGTAGGCGCCGGGCAGCAGGGAGAAGAGATCTACCGGGGCGGCATCAGATTCCGCGCCCTGGGGGCCGCCAAAGAAAGCCATGACCCGGCCTTCCCGAACTTCCAGCCGCACGGTGCCGCCGGCAGGGGGCTCCTGTTCCAATACATACTGGCTCAGGGCCTTGAAGAGCCGTTCGGTATAGCTCAGCACCGGCTCGGCGCCCTGGCGGGCAGTGCCCTGGGCCGCGGCGGCGTTCCGCAGGTCCTCCCCAGCCTGCAGGGTCAGCCCCAGCCGGGCCTTGACCCGCTGGGCCAGCTCGTTCAGCTGGCGGGCCGCCAGGGCCGAAAGCTCCTCTTCCCGGAAGGCGGTGGTGGCGCAAACGTCCCCCAGGCCGTTTACAAAGGCCGCGCCCAGGACCCTGGCCAGCTGGTCGGTGCCCTGGTGGCTGAAAAAGACCAGGTATTTGCCTCGGGCCGAAAGGCGGGAGACCGCGTTGGGGACCAGGGCGGTGCCGGCATCCACCAGCATCCCCTTCTGCAGCACATACCGGTTGTCCAGGGGGGCGCTGCCGGTAAGGGCCAGCTGGGCCAGCAGCTGCAAAAAGGCCGGGTGGCACTGTTCGTATTCGTCAAAGGCCAGGATCTCCCCCGGGGCGTTCAGCGCCCCGAACAGATCCTGCAGAAACAGCTTTTCGGCACTGGGGTCCGGGTAGGCGGAAAGCTCCATCCAGGCGATTTCCGGGCTCTTCAAAAGGCCCCGGGCTCCCATCTCATAGGCCAGGCATCGCAGGGCGTAATGGCGGCCGGTCCCTTCCGGCCCGCAGATCAGCACCAGGTTCTTGGGCATGTCGCCCATGGCGCCGGACACAAAGGGCCGGCGGAAGGCCATGACCAGCTTTTTGAGGAATTCCGGCTGGCCCAGCACCTTTTCTTCCAGGGCCTGGCGGATAGCCCGGAAAGTCTCGCCGGAAGAATCCGGCGTTTCCTGCCGGGCAGGCTGGGGCTCAAGCAGGCCATCCTGTTCCATCCGGCGGGTCAGGCTGTCCCCCATGGCGGCAATCTCCCGGGCCTGCCGGGCCAGGGCGTCATCCAGCTTTTGGGCATTCTGGCGCAAGGCCTCCATGGGGTCCGCCCCGGCGGGCTGCCGGGCGGCAGAGGTCTTGGCCGGGGCCGGCGTTTTGCCGGCATCGGAAGACTTTTTCTCCTCTTTGGGGGCGGAGGCGGAAGACCGGAAACGGCCGCCGCTGCCGAACACGCCATTCATCAGGGATTCCCAGTCGTTGATATTGCTCATGGGCTTTCCTCCTGTAAGGCGGCAAAAGAGCCGCCGAATCAACTTGGCTTTTCTAAGATTGTACCACAATCCCCCGGCGGGGAAAGAGAAAAAAATAAAAAATGAAAAAGCCGCCGAGAAATCGGCGGCTTTTTCAAAGAAAAAAGAAAAAGGGTAAGGAGATAGCAAATTCAGCGGCCTGCCATGGCAGGAACCGGCCAGGGACGGGTTCAACGGCAAGCCGGAACACGCACATCCTTAGCAAGAAAAAGTATAACACAGGGCCTCCGGAAATTGCAACGGGTTTGTTAATTAAAATATTAACAACTTTTGGGGAAAATAATCTTTAAAATCCAACAAAACCCACAATTTGCCATTTTGCGGGGCGAATGAGCCTGCCCACGCCAAAAATCTGCCGATTGGAATGCCGGAAAAAGGGGTTCAGGGGGCTTTGGTCTGGCTGTGGGGCAGGGTCAGAGGGGCGGTGGCCTGGGCGGTTTCGAATTTCAGCCGGCAGCCCCAGGAGGCGCTCTGTTCCGAGAAGGTGTCCCGAATGCGCCGGGCTACCCGGTCGCAGTCCTGCTGCTGAAGGCCCATCAGCAGAATGAGGTACTGGTTGGGGCTGTAGCAGGTGTATACATCGCTGCCCCGCAGGGATTGCCCGATGCTGAATTTCAGCGCTTCGGAAGAGGCTTCCTGCCGGGGGCTTTTTTCCAGGGGAGCGCCCGCCACGTCGGTGAGGGTGCAAAGCATCAGGAAACCGGTATTCTTTTCCCGGGCGAGGCCCCGGGTGGCCAGGCGATAGCAATCCACAAAGCCGGGATAGCTGCAGAAATAGCTGGTGGAGATGGCGTGCTCCCACAGGTCGGCCTGCACGGCGGTCAGGCCGCTGGGGGTAAAGCGGAGCTTGGTGCTCAGCTCCTTAAACCGGCCGATCATGGCGTCGGAAGGGGCAACACCCTGCTCGCTGGCCAGCCGGGAAACCGCCTCCTGGTAAATCTGCATGGCCTCTTCACAGCGGCCCATGGCAATGAGGCAATCCAGCCGGCAAAGGGTCCATTCCTCCTGGCAGGGCAGCAGGCAGGCGGCCTTGCTGGCCAGTTCCAGCAGTTCTTCCAGCCGGTTTTCCCGCCGGAAAATGGGGATCAGGACCCGCAGGCACTGAAGATACAGCTTTTCCAGCCGGTCGGCCTCGGCCTGGATCACCGGGTCGGTGCTGTCTGGCAGGAGCCGGCCGGTGTACAGGGCGGCGGCCCGGGCGGTATCCTCCACCCGGCGGGGGGTATCGCAATCCCGGATTTTTTCGGCAGCCTGGGCAAAGCGGTGGGCATCCACCAAAGGCTTTGGCCCCACCCACATGTAAACTCCGCCCCGCACCCGCACATTCCGGTTGCCGTCCAGCCCCCGGCTGGTGAGAAAACGACGGAGGCGGAACACCAGGGCCCGAAGGCTGTTGGCGGTTTCGCTGTCCATATGGCCGTACAGCCGCATCTGCAGATCATCCCGGGATACGCCCTGATCCCCGGCGTACAGAAGGGCCTGCCAAACCATCAGCACTTTGGCGCCGGCATTTTCCAGGTCCAGCGGGCGGCGGCGCCAGACCGGGCAGAATTCCCCCAGCATGGTGATGCGAAGCTTCATTTCGTACATAGCGATTACCTTTCTTCCCCCTATGCGGCAGGGGGCTGAATGATTATTTTGCCCCGCAAAAACCGGTGGATAAAAAATGTAAAATAGTAATTTTAGTATAGAATGGAAGCCGGAAGCCTGTCAAGAAAAAAACAGGCGGGAAGTGTCAGCCGCGGGGAAAAGAATAGGAAAAGAGGCACAAAAAGTCCGCCGGACGTTTCTTTTTGGGGAAACGCCCGGCGGAAGATGGGATGGGGGATATGCCAATCAGCCAAGGGGAAGGGTTACGGCTTCGTCCTCCTGCAAAGTGAGGGTGCCCTCATGGAGGAAGGCCAGCTGAGAGATCTGCTCCCAGCCCTCAAAGGGCTCATAGTAAGAAAGGGTGTAGCTCACCAGGCCGGTGGTCCGGTCCACGGTGGATTCCATCAGGCAGCGGGGCAGTTCCAACCGATTGCCCTGGCTGTCGCAGGGCCACAGTTCCAGGGCATGGCTGCCAAGGCGGGGCAGGGGGCCATAGGGTTCCAGGGTCAGGGTCAGGCCATTCTGGGTGTTGGAGACGCTCCGGATGGTATAGCCGCTGAGGGAGTTGGTGGCCAGCTTGCTGCTCTCCTCCAAAGGAGCGGTTTCCGTGCGGGAAGTTCCCTCCAGGGTATAGGGCAGGAAGGTGATGGCGGAGGCTTCCTCGGAAAGGCCCACATACTCAGAGGCATAGGTGCCGACGGAGGAATACCCCTGCAGGGGCACGGGCTGCAGGTAGCTGCCCTGGTCATCCCGCAGGATGATCTGATCCGCCCAGAGATACCCCTCGGCAGGGCCGGCGTTTTCCGGCATGGGGCCCTGCTCGGCCTGGGGCTGTTCAAAGCGGGCCACGGTACCCAGGGCGGAGGCGCTGAACTGGCTCAGTTCCAGCTTGCCGGAACCGAAGGTCAGGGTCTGGGCCGGGATCTCCTTTTGGCCCAGGTCGGAAATGTCCACCGGGCTGGTGAAATCCCACTGACCGGTGCCCCCCATGAAATTGCCCAGGTACTCCTCCTCTTCATCATAATACCGGGGGCTGCGCAGTTCCAGGGTGAAGGTGTCGGGCAGGGGCTGGGAGGCCACAAACCTCTGGGCGGCCTTGTAGGTGTGTTCGTCCACCAGGTAGCCCTGGGTCAGGTCGGAGGAATAGACCGTGTCGGTGACTTCCTGCCCGTCCACCATAAAGGAGAACTGGCTGTTCAGGCCAGAGGAGAGCCGATCAGGCAGGTTTTCATCCATGGCAAAGGGCGTTTCGGAGGTGAAGGTGGAAAAGACGTTGATGAAGTTGTGGTCCACCGAGATCTCATCCACCCGCACGGTCAGCCCGTTCTGGCTTTGCTCCTGGCCCACCTGCAGGCTATGGGCTTCCAGCAGGGCGGCCATGGGCTGGTAGGTGGTGGACTGGCTCTCGGCGCTATCCCCATGGAAAAAGCCGATCAGGTTCTGGGTCATCCTGCCCAGCTCCCCACTGGCGGCCAGGGCCGAGAGGGAGAGGCAGCAGCCCAGGGCGGCGGCAATGAGCAGGGTGCGCCCGGCCCGGCGGGCACGGCGAAGGGGAGGGGCCGATTCCTGCCGGGGAGGCAGGGAGGCGTATACCTGGGACATTCTTTCCCGCACCCATTCCGGTTCGGGGGTGTCCAGCAGCTGCTTCAGTTCACGGGTTTCCGGGTCATTTCTCTGGATGTTCATACGGGTACCTCCTTGCAGGATGCGTATTGACGGCGAAAGCGTTCCCGGGCACGGGTCAGCCGGGTGCGCACGGCGGATTCTTTCAGGTCCAGCACAAAGGCGATCTGGCGGACTGAAAGATCATCCAGGTAAAACAGGGTCAGGATCAGCCGGTCATTTTCGGCCAGGGCGGCCAGCACCGACCGCACATCCAGGCTCAGGTCCCGGTCCTCTTCCTGCCCCTGTTCCGGCAGGGCTTCCAGGGAGACCAGCCGCTTTTTGCCCCGCAGGATGTCGCAGCATCGGTTTACCAGGATCCGGGTGATCCAGGCCTTGAAGGAGGTATCCTCCCGCACTTCCCCCATCCGCTGCCAGGCCCGCAGGGCCGTATCCTGCAAAGCGTCCGCCGCGTCGGCGTCGTTTTTCAGGATGGCCCGGGAGGCCCGCCAAAGGTTCTGTTCCTGGGCCTGCATCAGGGCGGTGAAGGCGCCGGCATCCCCCTCACGGGCTTTTTTGAGTAAGGTGTCCATGGCGATTCTCCTTTCTTGCACAAAAGACGGCGGGGCTGCCCAAAAGGTGACAGCCCCGCCGGAAAAGAGGGGGAAAAGGGGGATTCATTCGTATCCTGTTCAAAGAAAAAGGCAAAGAGAAAAGTGCAGGGAGGGGCCGGCTCAATGGGAAGCGTCCAGGCCGGCCAGGTATTCCTCGGCAAAGTGGCTGGCGGCGGCGCCGTCGCCCACCGCGGTCACCACCTGCCGCACCGCCTTGGTGCGCACATCGCCCACGGCAAAAACGCCGGGCAGACTGGTGCGGGTGGTCTCATCCGCCTGGATATAGCCGCCCTCGTCCAGTTCCAGCTGGCCCCGGAAGAGCTCGGTGGCGGGAGAACGGCCGATGCTTACAAAAATACCGGCGCAGTCCAGGCGGGTGATCTTGCCGGTTTCATTCTGGCGGATCTCCACCCCGCTCAACCGGCCCTCACCCAGCAGGGCGGTGACCTGGCTGTTCCAGTGGAATTCCAGGTTGGGGGCCTTGAAGAGGGGCTCGTGGTAGATTTTGGTGGCTTTCAGGGTGCCGCGCCGGTGCACCAGGATGACCTTCTCACACAGTCGGCTCAGAAGCAGCGCGTCCGCCGCGGCGGTATTGCCGCCGCCCACCACCACGACCGTTTTGCCCCGGCAGGCCATGCCGTCGCAGGCGGCGCAGTAGTAGAGCCCCCGGCCGGTGAATTCGTCCTCCCGCTCAAGGCCCAGAGGCCGGGCCCCGGCTCCGGTGGCCAGGATGACCGCCCGGGCCTGCAGCGTGCCCTCGCTGGTGTGGATTTTTTTGACCGGGCCGGTCAGTTCCGCCGAATGGGCCTCGGCCAGCAGGGTGCGGGCGCCGAAGCGTTCGGCCCCCTGCTGCATCCTTTCGCCCAGGGTAAATCCGTCGATCCCTTCCTCAAAGCCGGGGTAGTTGTCGATCTGCTGGGTCAGGGCCATCTGGCCGCCCGCCGAAAGTTTTTCCACCACCAGGGTGTCCAGCCCGGCCCGGGCGCAGTAGAGGGCCGCGGTGTATCCGCCGGGGCCGCCGCCCAGAATCAGGACGTCATGGATCTTGTCCATTCGGGTAGTCTCCTTTCTTTACAGGTATTGTTCCAGGAATGCGTCGATCTTGGCCTTGGAGTCGGGGGCCACGATCCGGCCCACGGGCTCGCCGTCCTTGAAGAAGAGCAGGGTGGGCACCACTTCTACCTGGTAGCGGTCGGCCAGCTGGGGCTGGTCGTCAATATCCAGCTTGCCCACCAGCAGGCCGGGGCCCTTTTCCTGGGCGATCTTGTCAAAGGCGGGGCCGATCCGGCGGCAGTACACACACCAGGGGGCCATGAATTCCACCAGGGCGGGCTGCTTTTGCTCCAGCACCTGGGTACGGAAGGTATCGGCGTTCAGTTGAATGGCAGACATAAAGGGCTCCTTTCTTATCGTAGCTCCGGGTTTCCGGCCCGGAGGATTCTTGCTATGGCTACAGTATACCCCAAATGGGGAAGGTTTTCCGTGATTTTGTCACAATCGGCAATTTTTGGCAGGGACAGGCAGAAAACAAGGGAGGGCGGGCCGGCAGATGGGAGCGGCCCGGCCTGCCGGAAGAGAAGATATGCACAAAGCCCTCCTTCCTGGTTCGGGGAAGGAGGGCTTTGCACATACAAACCAAAAAAGGGAACAAAGAGAAGATGTCAAAGATCAGGAGGCGCTTTCACCCAGGGTCACGTCCACGGTGAGCAGCTGCCGGTCGCGGCTGATCTGCACGCTGAGCACGTCGCCCACCTGGTGCTGGCTGATGATGTCGGTGAGCTCCGCAGTGGAGGAGACCACCGTGTTGTCCACGCTGACGAACATATCGCCCGCCTGCAGCCCGGCCGCCTCGGCACCGCTGCCCGCGTTGACTTCAATGATATATACGCCGTAGTTGCTCACGCCGTACTGGGCGGCAGTCTGGGCGTCGCTGATGGTCAGCACGGTCACGCCCAGGGCGGGCCGGCCGGTGACATAACCGTTTTCAATCAGATCCTGCGCCACGGGAAGAGCCGTGTTGATGGGGATCGCGAAGCCCAGGCCCTCGGCGTAATCGCCGGTGGATTTGGCGTTCACGATGCCGATCAGCTCGCCGGCCGCATTAAACAGGCCGCCGCCGGAGTTGCCGGGGCTGACTGCCGCGTTGGTCTGGATCACGCTCATGGTGGAGGAGTTGACCTCGATCTCCCGGTTCAGGGCGCTGACAATGCCGTTGGTAACGGTGCCGCCCAATTCACCCAGGGGGTTGCCCACGGCCACCACGTCCTCACCCACGGCAAGGGCGTCGCTGTCGCCCATCACGGCGGGGGTCAGGCCGGTGGCTTCCACCTTGATCACCGCAATGTCGCTCTGGCTGTCGGCCCCCACCAGGGTGGCAGGGTACTCGGTGCCGTCGGTCAGGGTAACCGTGATGGAGGAAGCGCCGCTGACCACGTGGGCGCAGGTGAGAATATAGCCGTCCTCAGTCATGATCACGCCGCTGCCGGCGCCGCTTTCCACATATTGGCCGCCGAACCAGTAGTTGCTGGTGACCACTTCCTCGGTGGTGATGACCACCACGCTGGGGGCGACCAGGCTGGCCACCTGCTTGGTGTTCATGGCTTCACCTTCCGGCACGCTGCCCTCGGAAGAGGAGGCGTCGCCCCGGTTCACGCTCTGGTAGATCACCCGGTTGGAGCCGCCCGCAAAGCGGGAGCCCGCCACGCCGCCGGCAAAACCTACCGCAGCCACCAGAACCAGGCAGAGCGCCCGGGTCAGCCATTTCTTGCCGCCGTGGTTTTTGTGCCCGGAGGGCTGGGGAGCAGGCGCAGGGGCGGGTTCGCCGTTCTGGGGGCCTGCGGGGCCGCCGGGGCCGCCGCCGGCCGGGCCGCTGGCAGGACCGGCGGAAACCGGCGCGGGCTGATACCCGCAGGCGGCATCGGTGGAGTAGGTGCTGGTATCGCCGGGGCGATCGGTATGGAGATTTTCGTAATTATATTCCCATTTATTTTCCATAATTGCTGTTCATTCCTTTCTTTGCTCGGGGAAGGGGGCGCGCCCGCTTTTGCGCTGCCCGTTTTCCTTTGCGGTAATTGTATTGTACCGGCTAATTGTGAAAAGAGGATAGTGGCAGGGTGAAGAAAATGTGAAAACCGGCCCTTGACATTCCGGCGGCGGGCCGCTACCATCAAAATAAAACGCTGTTCAGCCAAATCTCTTCCCATGCCGGGCAAACTTAGTATACCACAACCCGGCCTTGGGATAAACGGGTAAGGAGAAAGCCATGCAGGTGGAAATGCGCAGGGAAGGCGGAGACCTTCTCTTTTATTTATATAAGGAAAAGCAGCGGGTCGGCTTCTGCCGTGCCCGGGAGGAAGAAGAGAGGATAAACCTGGTCGGGTTTGAGATCAGCCCCCAATGGCAGAGCAGGGGCTATGGCAGCTTTTTTCTGAAAAAGGTGCTGGCCCTTACCGGCGGCTTTGACCGGGACAAGGAGAGCTGCCACCGCATTGTCTCTCCCGGTCAGGAGGCGGGCCGGGCCCTGTGCCGGAAATATGGATTTCTGCCGCCGGCCGGGGGCGAGGAAGGTGCCTGGGTGCGGCTGCGCCGGCCGGAACTGAGCGCCGTGGCCTTTGTACAGCAGAACCTGAGCCGGTGGCTGAAGCCGGGCGGCTTTTTTATCGACGCCACCTGCGGCAACGGGCACGATACCGTGTTTTTGTGCCGGCTGGCCGGCCCTTCCGGCCGGGTGCTGGGGCTGGATATCCAGCCCCAGGCGGTGGAGGCGGCCAACCGGCGGCTGCATCAGGAAGGGCTGGAAAAGATCGGCCGGGCGGTGCAGGCGGACCATGCCCGGCTGGCCGACTGGGCCCTGCCGGCCAGTGCCGACTGCGTGGTCTTTAATTTCGGGTATCTGCCGGGGGCCGATCACCGGCTTTTTACCCGGCCTGTTTCCAGTCTGCCCGCCCTGGAGGCCGCGCTGGAGATCCTGCGGCCGGGCGGGGTGCTCTCGGCCTGCCTGTACAGCGGGGGCGTGAACGGGGATGAGGAAAAGAAGGCGGTGACCGCCTATCTGGAGGCTCTGCCCCCGGAGCGATATACCGTCCTGATCTGCCGGTTTGCCAACCGGCCCGACACCGCCCCGCTGCCCTGCTTTGTGCTCAAGCACTGAAGGCAAATTTTCGCATTTTGTTTATACATTTGCGCCGGCGGATATTGTATAATAAAATATAACCGCGGGGTACCGGGGGACGCCGAAAACGCAGAAGGAAAGGAAGGAAAGTCCCATGGCCAACGAGAAGATCCTGATTGTGGATGATGATAAAAATATCTGTGAACTGCTTCGCCTGTATCTGAATAAGGAAGGCTATCAGATCAGCCTTGCCCACGACGGTCAGGCCGCGGTGGATACCTTTGAGCAGCAGCACCCCGACCTGGTGCTGCTGGATGTGATGATGCCCAAGATGGACGGCTGGGAGGTCTGCCGCCGCATCCGGGCCGCGGGGGATACCCCGGTGATCATGCTTACCGCCAAGGGCGAAACCTTTGATAAGGTGCTGGGCCTGGAGCTGGGGGCAGATGACTATGTGGTCAAGCCCTTCGACGCCAAGGAGGTGGTGGCCCGCATCAAGGCGGTGCTGCGCCGCTGCAGCGCCGGGGAGGAAAACCGGGACGGCATTATCCGTTACGACAACCTGAGCGTGGATATGTCCCGGTATGAGCTGAAGGTGAAGGACAAGGTGGTGGACGCGCCCCCCAAGGAGCTGGAACTGCTGAGCTTTCTGGCCAGCCACCCCAACCGGGTGTTCACCCGGGACCAGCTGCTGGACGAGGTGTGGGGCTTTGAGTACTATGGGGATTCCCGCACCATCGACGTACACATCAAGCGCCTGCGGGAAAAACTGGAAGGCGCCAGCGACCAGTGGAGCCTGAAAACAGTGTGGGGCGTGGGCTACAAGTTTGAAGTGAAGGACTGAGAAAACCATGGAAAAGCAGCGCAGCATCAGCACCCTGGTGTTCAATGCCATTGCCACCATCCTGCTGATCGGCATCTTCATCATGGGCACCGCCCAGATGGTGTTCACGGTGCGCTATTTCCATGCCGAGCGCCAGCAGGCCCTTACCGACGCGGTAAACCTGGCGGTGGCCCAGTCCATGCAGCTGCTGCTGCGCACCGATACCCCCGACACGGTGGATGAATTGCAGCTGGACGGCGAGATCGCCGACCAGATCGAGCAGCGGGTGGAGCTGATCGGTTCCTCCTCCAGCGTGGTGCTCACCCTTCTGGATACCGAGGGGAATGTGATCCTCTGTTCCAACCGGAGCATCCTGGTAAAGGGTAAGGCCGTGCCGGCAGATTGTCTGGCTGCCATGGATACCCGGGACGGGTATTTTGCCATCGGAGACCTGGACGGCGTGCTGGCCGACCGGTACTATACCGCCGGCAAGGCGGCTTACGGCCGGGAAAACCAGGTGGTGGGCTATGTGATCGCCTCCAGCAGCGCCGCCGGCCTGGCCAGCTATATGGGGGATATCTTCTCCTCCTTCATCCTGTCGGCAGGCCTGATGCTGCTGCTGGCCAGCATCCTGAGCATTGTGATCACCGGCCGGCTCACCCAGCCTCTGCGGCATATCGCCGAGGCGGCCCGCCGTTTTGGCAGCGGGGATTTTTCCGCCCGGGCCCCGGCCGACAAATCCTGTGAAGAGATCAGCCAATTGGCCGATACCTTCAACACCATGGCCCGGAACCTGGAGGCGGCCGATTCCTCCCGCAGCCAGTTTATGGGCAATATCGCCCATGAGCTGCGCACTCCCATGACCAGCATCAAGGGCTTTGTGGACGGCATGATAGACGGCACCATCCCGCCGGAACTCTATTCCCATTATCTGGAACTGGTGAGCCAGGAAGCGGGACGGCTGACCCGGCTGATCCAGAACATGCTGGACATCACCAAGCTGGAAGCCGGCGAGTACAAGGCCGATGCCCGGCAGTATGATATCTGGAACACCATCACCGGGGTGGTCTTTGCCGCCGAAAAGCGGATCGAGGACGGAAAGGTGCAGATCGAGGGCCTGGCACCGGACCCGGTCATGGTCTATGCCGACCCGGACCTGGTACATCAAGTGCTCTCCAATCTGGTGGACAATGCCCTGAAATTCACCCCGGAAGGCGGAATCATCCGCTTTGGGGTGCAGAAAAACGGGGGCAGGGTGATCATCAGCGTCTGGAACAGCGGCGCGGGCATTGCCAAGGAGGCCCTGCCCTTTGTATTTGACCGGTTCTATAAGGAGGACAAGAGCCGCGGCCTCAATGTGCGGGGCAGCGGCCTGGGCCTGCATATCTGCAAGGTGCTGGTCAGCCTTTCCGGCGGCAAGATCTGGGCCGAGAGCCAGGAGGGCGAATGGTGCCGGTTCAGTTTCAGCCTGCCCGCGGAGGCGCCCGGCAAGAAGGTGCGCCTGGGCAAGGGGGACGGCAGCGCCAAAAAGTAAGCGGAATCACCGCAGGGGGCGCGCCCCTCTGCGGTTTGCGTTTTGCCCGGGATTGAGATACAATGATACAATAATGGTATAAAGCGGCCAAAACGCCTTTCGGGGCGGGTTTTGCCGCAGAAGGAGAGAAGAACCATGACCAAACTCAGCCCTTCTATCCTCTCCGCCGATTTCAGCCGTCTGGGGCAGGATTGCCGCCAGGTGCTGGAAGCGGGGGCGGACATGCTGCATTATGATGTGATGGACGGCCATTTTGTGCCCAATATTTCTTTTGGTGTGCCGGTGCTGAAAAGCCTGCACGCCGCCCTGCCGGATGCTTTCTATGATGTGCATCTGATGATCTCCCGCCCGCAGGATTATCTGGAAACTTTCGTCAAGGCGGGGGCCAGCCTGATCACCTTCCATCTGGAAAGTGACTGCGACGCCGGGCAGACCATCCGCAAGATCCACGAGCTGGGCTGCAAGGCGGGTATTTCGGTCAAGCCGGGCACCGACGTCCGGCAGGTGCTGCCCTACCTGGACCAGCTGGATTTGGTGCTGGTTATGAGTGTGGAGCCCGGCTTCGGCGGCCAGAAATTCATGCCCCAGGCACTGGATAAGCTGCGCCTGCTGAAAGAGGAGTGCGCCCGGCGGGGCCTTTGCCCCTATCTGGAGGTGGACGGCGGGGTGGACGAGACCACCGGCCGGCTCTGCGTACAGGCGGGAGCCAACCTGCTGGTGGCGGGCAGCGCCGTGTTCGGCGCAGCCGACCCGGCCCAGGCGGTGGCCCGCCTGCGGGCGCTGTAACGACACCCACGGGGTGGGCGGCCTCCGACGGAGCCGGCCCCGCCCGGAAGGGCCGACCGGTTCGGCCCCTTTTCAGGAGAGAGTATGACAAAACGCGTGAAAGCGGCGATCCCCCGTCGGGAGGATGCGGCCGTTTATACCGATCTGCTGTGGATGACCCTGCCTTTGCTGGCGTTTTCCACCTATCTGTACGGCCCCCGGTGCCTGACCCTGTATGGTGTGGCACTGGTCACGGCCAATCTGTGCGACCGGCTGGTAGCCCTTCTGCGCCGCCGCCCCTTTGAGAGCCGGGAGTTCAGCAATGAGGCCTTTGCGGCCATGCTGATGATGCTGATGCCTGCCTCGGTGAGCTACTATGTGGTGGTGGTGTCGGTGGTGGCCCTGGTGCTGGTGGGCAAGGAAGCCTTCGGCGGCTATGGCGCCTATATCTTCCACCCCACTGCCGTGGGCTACGCCCTGGCGGCAATCTCCTGGCCGGAGCAGGTCTGCCGGTATCCCCAGCCTTTCAACTATCTGCCCCTGATCATGACCGAGGAGCCCACCGGCCTGAGCGAGTCGGTTTTTGCCACCCTGCGCAGCAACGGCATCCCCAATGTATCTGCCCTGAACCTGTTTTTGGGCAATTATGCCGGGCCCATGGGCGCTTCGGCGGTGATGATCCTGGCGGCAGCGGCGCTCTATCTTCGGGTGCGCCGCCGGCTGTCCCTGCGGGCGCTGGGGGGCTTTTGGGGCACCTATATCCTTTTGTTCTGGATCATGCCCCGTCTGGGCGGCATTCCTCTTTCCATGCCCTGGGAATATCTGCCCGAGCGGCTGGAAGCACTGATTTATGAGCTCTTGGGCGGCAGCGTGCTGTTTGCCGGCGTCTTCCTGCTGTGTGACCCCTACACGGTGCCCAAGCATCCCCTCAGCCGGCTGCTCTTCGGCATCATGCTGGCCATCTTTACCCTGTTTTACAGCTATTACGGCAGCTATGAGGCGGGCGTCTGCTTTGCCTTCCTGTTTGCCAACTGCGTCAGCGGCTGGGTGGACCGGATGGTCATCCGGCACGGCCCGGGCCGCGGCAGAAAGGAGGCGAGGGCATGAATCCGGAAAAAGCAAAATATCTCGCCGAAAATATGGAACTGCGCAGCCGTACCGACCGGCTCTGGCTCAATAACCCGGTGGTCATGCAGGGGCTGGGCCTGGCCCCGCTGGTGGTGGCTGCCACCACCGGGCGCAATGCCCTGATCCTGGCCATGGCGGTGGCCCTGCTTCTGACCCCCACCCGCCTGGCGGGGGCGCTGCTGGGCGGCGTGCTGCCCCGTCGCTTTTCCATCTTTTACTATGCGGGTGTGGCCTGCCTGCTGTATATCCCCATCTATTATGCCTGCCTGGAGGTATTCGGGGTGGGCATCCGTCAGGTGGGCATCTACCTGCCCCTTTTGGTGATGGATCAGCTCACCATCCGCCGTTATGCCCAGGAAAAGGCGGAAAAACCCCTGCGGGCCCTTCGCCGGGGCATTGCCATCACGGTAGGTTACGGGATGGTGCTGCTGCTGGTGGGCTTTTTGCGGGAATTTTTGGCGGCTGGCACCCTGCTGGATGAGCCGGTGCTCTCGGTGCGCCTGTTCCCCCTGGCGGCCCAGCCGGCGGGCGGTTTTCTGCTGGTGGGCGCCATCTGCGCCGCCTGGCGGGGCTGCATCCGCTGGTATAAAAAACATGTGAATATGGAGGCGAAGCGCGGCGTATGAGTATCGTGATCGGCGGCCTTGCCCAATTCTTTTTGTACACGGTGGCGGCTTTTGCCGCCCAGAACGCGGTGTTCGGCCGCAGCCTGGGCATTACCAGCATCGTGCAGATGGTGGAAGACCCGGACCGAGACAGCGTGCTGTTCTGCCTGCTGCTCACCCTGGTGCAGCTCATCAGTGCCCCCCTGTGCTGGGCGGCCAACCTGGCCATGGCACCCCTGAGCCTGCGGGTGGTGCTGCGGCCTCTGACATTCTTTGTGATCAGCGCCCTGGTGATGGGAGCGGTGTCCCTGCTTTGCCGGCGGCTGTTCAAGGGCGCCCGGGGAGAAAAAATGGCCCGGATGCTGCCCCCGGCCACCTTCAATACCTGTGTGCTGGGCACCTTGCTCATCTGCGCGGTGCAGAGCTTTAACCTCTCCCAGTATCTGGGCTTTGCCCTGGGCAGCGGGGTGGGCTATTTCGTCTCGGTGCTGTTGGTGATGGAAGGCCATCGCAAGATCGACCGGCGCAGTGTGCCGGCCTCTTTCCGGGGCATGCCGGTGATGCTGATCTACATTGGCATCCTGGCGCTGGCAGTGTATGGTTTTACCGGCCACGGTCTGGCCATCTGAAATTCAATCGAAGCTGACAAATGCCGGGCCGGGGGATTCCGGCCTGTGGGAGAAAGGTGGGCAGTATGTCCAAAAAAAATCTGGGTCGGGTAAAACGCTATCGTTCCAGCTTCTACCGCAGCCGCCGTTTTTGGCTGCGCCGGTTCCTTTCCGGGGCTGTTGCGCTGGCGGTGATCTTTGCGCTGGGCTGGTTCATCGGCCCAGCGGTCATCAATTTTGGTACGCATACCTGGTATAGCCTGAAGGACGGCGGCCGGGAGGAACCGGTGGGGCCGGATACGGCTTCCAGCATCGTTACCTCCCAGCCGGAGGAAGCGACCCCCACGCCGGAGCCCACTCCCACCCCCGAACCGATGGATACCTCGGCAGGGTGGAGTTATGTGACCCTGTCGGCTCTGGGCAGTGAGGACGCGGCCCGGGCCACGGCCCAGGATCTGGCGGCCCAGGGCGTCAAGTACGCAGTGGTCACCCTGAAGGACAGCCAGGGGTATATCTATTATCCGTCCGCCCAGGAGCTGGCTTCCGGCAGCGTAGCCGCCACCACCCTGGACGCTGCCACGGCGGTGCGGGTGCTGAAGGAAGAGGGCATCGTGCCGGTGGCCAACCTCTATATGTATCAGGACCCGGTGGCCCCCTATACGGATACCAGCCGTACGGCGGCGGTGCATTACCAGGATACCGATTATTTCTGGCTGGACGCAGCGGCCGAGAACGGCGGCAAGCCCTGGCTCAACCCCTATTCCGACCTGGCCTTCCAGTACCTCAGCGGGCTGATCCAAGAGGTGGAGGATCTGGGCTTTGAGCAGATCCTTCTCAGCGGGGTCCAGTTCCCCAACGGGGCCACTTCCAGCTGCAATTACGGGGATACCGCCGGCGTGATCCAGGCGGATCAGCTGGCTGCGGTGATCGACCGCTGGCAGCAGGATGCCGAAGAGGCCGAGGTCACCCTCTGGTTTGAATACAGCCTGGCCATGGCTCAGGGCGGCTCCGTCCAGCTGGGCGGTGCCACGCCGGACGCGCTGGGGGTGCAGAACCTGATGGTGAGCCTGCCGGAGGAGCAGACCGAGGAGACGGCGGCCCAGCAGGAAACGGCCCGGACCAATTCCGCTTCGGCCCAGTACCGGGTATGGCGCAGCGGCTCTACCGCCAGTTTTAATTCCTGACAGAAAAGGGGAAAGACCATGAAAGAGTGTTTTGGGCCGGCCCGCATCCTGCTGCCGGATGAAGAGATTCCCGTGGAGCAGTGGGCCTGCCTTGCCTGCGATCAGTTTACCAGTCAGCCCGAGTATTGGCAGCGGGCGGAGGCCATGGTGCGGGAAAAGCCCAGTGCCCTGCATATTGTGCTGCCCGAGATCTACCTGGGCGAAGCGGACCTGCCCCAGCGGATCGAGCAGATCCATCAGGCCATGGAAGAATATGCCGAAAAATACCTGACCCGCCAGGTGGAGGGCTTTGTCTATCTGGAACGGGACCTGGGCGGCGGCTGTGTGCGCCAGGGCCTGGTGGGCATGGTGGACCTGGAAGCCTATGATTATAACCCGGGCAGTTCCACCCCCATCCGCCCCACCGAGAACACGGTGGTAGAGAGGATCCCGCCCCGGCTGGCGGTGCGACGGGACGCCCTGCTGGAAAGCCCCCATGTGATGATGCTGGTGGATGATGAGGAGCATACCCTCATCGAGCCCCTGGCTGCCTGCAAGGCCGGGCTGCGTCCGCTTTACAGCGGGCGGCTCATGCTGGATGGGGGCAGCGTCCGGGGCTGGGCAGTGGAAAGCGAGGAGCATTGCCGGCGCATCCGCACGGTACTGGCCCAGCTGGGCAGCGCCCAGCACTTTGGCCGCAAATATCCCCAAGCGGCGGGCCAGCCGCCCCTGACCCTGGCCGTGGGCGACGGCAACCACAGCCTGGCCACCGCCAAGGCCTGGTGGGAAGAGATCAAGCCCACCCTGTCGGAGCAGGAAAGAGAAAATCACCCCGCCCGGTTCTGCCTGGTGGAGGTGTGCAATGTGCACAGCCCGGCCATCACGGTGGAGCCCATCCACCGGGTGCTGTTCGGCGCAGGCGGCAAGGACTTCCTGAAAGGTTTCCAAGATCTGTGCCGGGAAGAGGGGCTGGAACTGCGCCTGGGCGACGCTGCCGGCGATTGCCCCCAGCAGACAGTGCTGAACTGGGGCGAGGGCGAAGTGCTGCTGGGCTTTGCGGCCCCCCGGGAGCCCTTGACCGTGGGAACGGTGGAGCATCTGCTGGGTTTGTGCCAGGCCAGAGGGCTGGGCAGCCGGGTGGACTATATCCACGGCTCTGTGGCGGCCCGCAACCTGGCCCGGGAGGGGGCAGTGGCCTTCCTTCTGCCCGCCTTTGACAAGAGCGATCTGTTCCGGGGCGTGGTGCTGGGCGGCGTGCTGCCCCGCAAGACCTTCAGCATGGGCCATGCCACCGAAAAGCGGTATTATTTGGAGTGCCGGAGGATCCGGCCGTAAACAGGCCGGCTTGCCCCTTTGCGGCAGGGGCAGGCCAGAGCCGGAAGTTTTGATAAAAAAGAGGACAGGAATCAGATTACATGAATTTTGAGCAATTGTCTCTGACCCGGCCCCTGCTGAAGGCGGTGGCCGAGCAGGGCTATACCACCCCCACCCCCATCCAGCAGAAGGCCATCCCGCCGGTGCTGGAGGGGCGGGATCTTTTGGGCTGCGCCCAAACCGGCACCGGCAAAACCGCGGCCTTTGCGCTGCCTATTCTGCAGCGTCTGGCCGCCCGCCGGCCCCCCCATACCAAGATACGGGCGCTGATCCTTACCCCCACCCGGGAACTGGCCCTGCAGATCGGCGATAGTTTTGCCGCCTACGGCAAGTATCTTACCGTCACCGGCACGGTGATCTTCGGCGGGGTGGGGCAGGGGCCTCAGGTGGCCGCCCTGCAAAAAGGGGTGGATGTGCTGGTGGCCTGCCCCGGCAGGCTGAATGATCTGATCGGCCAGGGCCTGGTGGATCTCTCGGCCCTGGAAATTTTTGTGCTGGACGAAGCCGACCGGATGCTGGACATGGGCTTTATCCATGACGTGAAAAAGGTCATTGCACGGCTGCCGGCCAAGCGCCAGAACCTGATGTTCAGCGCCACCATGCCCGGGGAAATCGAAAAGCTGGCCGCAAGTTTTCTGTACCGGCCGGCCTTTGTAAAGGTGGACCCTGTATCCAGCACGGTGGACCGGATCGACCAAAAGCTGTATTTTGTGGCCAAGGGCGACAAGCGGGCTCTGCTGGCCTGGCTGCTGCGGGATCAGTCCATCCCCAATGCCCTGGTGTTCAGCCGCACCAAGCACGGGGCCGACCGCATTGCCAGAGATCTGAACCGGGCGGGCATCCCGGCTGCGGCCATTCATGGCAACAAGAGCCAGAATGCCCGGGTAGCCGCTCTGGAAGGCTTCAAGAGCGGGGCCACCCGGGTGCTGGTGGCCACCGATATTGCGGCCCGGGGCATTGATATCAATGAACTGAGCCATGTGATCAACTTCGACCTGCCGGAAGTGCCCGAAACCTATGTGCACCGGATCGGCCGTACCGCCCGGGCGGGTCAGGATGGCTGTGCCATCAGCTTCTGCAGCCCGGAAGAAGAGGAATATCTGGCCGGCATCGAAAAGCTGAACCGCAAGAAGATCCCGGTGGTGAAAAACCACCCCTGGGCCGGTCAGAAGCCCGCTCCCGCGCAGGAGCCCCTCCGTCCCGCCACCGCAACAACAAAAGGAAAAGAGGAAAGAATCGTGGAAGAAGTAAGAAGCGCAGCAAACGCGGCCCCTGCCGAGGGGTTGTCCTCCAGCGCCCGCCGTCGCCGCCGCTGGCATCGGGCCGGGGCCGGTCGGGACGCTGCCCAGAACCCTGCCGCCGCCGTCAAGGAGAGCGCCGCAGGCAAGGAAAAAACGGCGGCAGAAAATGCCGCTCAAGCCCCACGGGCCCAGAGCAGCCGGGGCAGCCGGCCTGCCCGCCCTGCCGGGAAGGAGAGCGTGAAGGCTCAGCCCGCCAAGGCGGCGCCTGTGCGGAATCGGCCCGCCCCCAAGCCGGACGAGGAGGACCCGGGCCTGCTGCTCATCAGCCGCAAGCCCCCTGCCAAGAAATTCGCCAACTTTGAGGAATATATGAAGTGCCACGGCGGATTTTCCGCCCCGGTGGAGGAAGGCGAGGAATGAACCCCCTGGCAGCCCAGGGGTTTCGGTGCCCGGTCTGCGGGCGGGGGCTGGAACTTTGCCCCGGCCGGCTGGCCTGCAGCCGGGGGCACAGCTTTGATCTGGCCCGGGAGGGCTACGCAAACCTGCTGCCGGTACAGAAAAAGCATGCCCGCCAGCCCGGCGACAGCCCGCTGATGGTGGAAGCCCGCCGCCGGTTTCTGGAAGGGGGGAACTATGCCCTTTTTGCCCAGGCTCTGGCCGATCTGGCCGCCGACCTGGCCCGGCCCGGCCAGCCATTCCGGGTGATGGATGCCGGCTGCGGCGAGGGATACTATGACCGGGCCCTTCTGCCTGCCCTTGTTCAGAAAACGGGGGATGCCCGGCTGATCGGCTTTGATATCTCCAAGGAGGCAGTCCGTCTGGCGGCCCGGGCCCAGAAGGAGCAGGCAGCCTTTGCGGTGGCCAGCTGTTTTGCCGCCCCGGTGCGGGATGGCTGGGCCGACCTGGCGGTAAATGTGTTCGCGCCCTTTGCCCGGGAGGAATACCTGCGTACTCTGCGCCCGGGCGGCTGGCTGATCTATGCGGTGCCCGGCCCGGATCACCTGTTCGGGCTCAAGGAGGTACTCTATGATACCCCCTACCGCAATCCCTGCCGGCAGGTGGAATACCCCGGCTTTGTGCAGCAGGCAGATCTGCCGGTAAGCGGGCAGATCACCCTTCGGGGCCCCCAGATACCGGATCTGTTTGCCATGACCCCCTATTACTGGAAAACGCCCCGTCAGGGCGCTCAGAAACTGCAGGAGCGGGAAGAGCTGATCACCCCCATCCAGTTCCGCTTTCTGGTCTATCAAAAGAAAACCTGAAAATGCCCCCTGCCCGTTGTATCGGGCAGGGGGCGTTTTGTCTGCCGGGGATGGTTACAGGTCGTCCTGGTCCTGCACCGGGGTCTCGTAAGGGTCCTCGGGGCGGCCGGTCCAGCTGCCCTGAGGGTCCTGGCGGCTGGCAGGGGGCGGCTGAGGGATTCCTGCCCGCATTTCCGGCTGGGCCGGGTGATGAGGGTCAGTCTCCGGGGAAACCGGCGGCAGGTCTACCCAGAAGCTTTCTTCCTCCTGATGGTTAGCCGGCTGCTTTCCGAACTTTTTCATGGGACGCTCCTCCTTTCGGGGCTTTCCGCCCATTGAGGGCGGGGGAAAAGCCTGTATAAAGCATCGGCCTTCGGGCCATTCTTTATGCAGCAAAAACCAAAGGAGGAAAAAATATGAGAAGCGGGCCTGTGCGGAGCTTCTGGCTCTCGTTTCTGCTCACCCTGGCGGTGGTCATGCCGGTGATGGGCGGCTTTGCCCTGTATGTGGCGGCGTTTCCCCAAACAGCCCGGACCGAGCAGATTCAGTCCGGCGTGCCGGTCAACCGCCCCACCGGAAAAAACGATCTCTCCCTGCTGGCGGTGAGCGCGGCGGAAGAACCCGCCTTTCTGCTGGTGCGGCTGAACGCCTCCCAGGCCCGGTTTCAGATCTATGTATTGCCGGCCCAGACGGTGGTGCTCAGCGCCGAGGGGCCCTGTACCCTTGCCCAGGCCTATGCTTCAGCCGGGCCGGCCCGGGCTGCCGGGTTGCTGTCGGATACCCTCCAGATCCCCCTGGAGCAATATCTGGCCGCAACGCCGGAGGTGTGGGCCCAGGCGGCAGAGGAGGCTGGCACTGCCCGGCTCAACCTGGACGGGCTGCTGAATGAGGAGGAGCGGGCAGCCCTGGGCCTCACCGAAGGGGTGCTCACCCTGAACGGGGAGGGGGCTGCCCGGCTGCTGGAAGAGGCAGAATTGGAACCGGTCTGTCTGGCAGGATTGAGGGCGGGCATCTGGCAGGCCTTTGCCCGCCAGAACCGGGAGAACCTGGGCTCCGCTGTAGGGGGCGTGCTGCGTCAGAACAGCGGCAGCCTGCTCACCAATCTAAGCGGGGTGGACCTGTATACCCTGGAGGATACCCTGGGCTACCTGGCCCAGGCCGAACCGGAAGCACAGCTGCTGCCGGGAGACTGGGAGGGGCGTATCAGCCGCTATTCCCTCAATGAAGAGGCCCTGAACCTGGCCCAGGAGGAATTCGGCCAGCTGACCCAGGAGAAAGAAGTGGATTCCGGGCAGGCGCAGGAAGCCGATTTATCCCAGTAAGGGGCGCCAAAGCTCCTGCAGGGCGCTGGCCAGTTCATTGATCCGCTCCGGCGGCAGGGCGGCATAGCCCAGCACCAGGGTGCGGGCAGGGCACTTTCCTTTCCGGCATATATAGTAATCGCTCAACCGCCCCAGAGGGACGCCGCCGGCCCGGGCCGCCCCGGCCAGTTCTTCCTCACCGGGGCCACGCTTCAGCCGCATCAATAGGTGCAGGCCGGTGTGGGTGCCCTCCAGTTCCAGCAATTCGGGGCCGAAGGCCCCGTTCAGGGCCTCCCGCAGGGCTTCCATCCGCCCCTTGTACTGGCTGCGAAGCCGGGCCAGATGCCGGGAAAAATGCCCCCGGCGGATGAATTCGCAGAGGGTCTGCTGTTCAAACCGGCTCACGGTACAGGAATAAACCGAGTACCGCTGCCGGTAGGGCAGCAGCAGGGAATCCGGCAGAACCATGGCCGCAATACGGATGCTGGGGGCCAGGCTTTTGGAAAAGGTAGTCAGATAGATGACCGGTCCGTCCGACCCGCCCATCCCCTGCAGGCTGGGCAGGGGGCGAAGGTCAAAGCGGAATTCACTGTCGTAATCATCCTCAATGATCCAGCGGCCCGGTTTTTCTCCGGCCCAGCGCAGGAGCTCTCCCCGCCGGCCGGCCGGCATGGTGAGCCCGGTGGGGAATTGATGGCTGGGGGTCACATAGGCTACCTGGGCGCCGCTTTCAGCCAGCATCCTGACCGAGAGCCCCTCCCGGTCAATATCCACCGGCAGGCAGGCCAAACCGTTGTTTTCCAGGATGGTGCGGGTACGCCGGTAACCGGGGTTTTCCACCGCCGCCGGCCCCTGCAGAAGGGGAGCCAGAAGCCCCAGCAGGTATTCAATGCCCGCCCCGATCACGATCTGATCCGGCCGGCAGTGAACCCCCCGGTAGGCCCGCAGGTATTCGGCAATTTCCGCCCGCAATTCTTCGTCTCCCTGGGACGGCCCCCGGGTCAGCAGCTGGGGAGAGGAGTAGAGAAGTTCCTTCTGGATCCGTCCCCAGGTGCGGAAGGGGAAAAGAGAGGTATCCACACCGCCGGTGGAAAGGTCAAACCGGGGCTGGGGCATGGGATCCCCTCCGGGCAGAGAGGGGCGGGGCAGGGCTTCTTCAGGGCCGGCCTTAGGCAGGGCCTGGGGTACCGGCAGCACATAAAACCCGCTTTTGGGCCGCACTTCCAGGTAACCTTCCGCTGTGAGCAGCTGGTAGGACGTGTCCACCGTGTTCACGCTCACGGCCAGGGCCTGGGCCAGGCTGCGCTTGCCGGGCAGCTTTTGCCCGGCACTGAGCTGGCCGGAACGGATCTGGGAACTGAGGGAGCGGTAGAGCCTTTCGTATAAAGGCAGATGGGGATCAGATGATAAACTAATTGTAAAATCTATCATAATATCTCCTTATTGGATATAAATTCTTAAAACTGAATCCATAAAAAAGTTATATTCTGGGCATTTTAATGAGTTCAGAAATGGCTATAATGAGCATATACCGACCGGGGCCCGTCGTCAAGACAGGTCGGAAATTTTGATGGGAGCAGAAAGTTATGAAGAGAAAAAAGAAAAAATTCACGGTGAGGGATCTGTGTGTCATCGGTTTGCTGGCCGCCCTCAGTTATGTTTGCTTTACATACATTCAGTTCAAGATCAGCCTGCCCGGCGGCGATGCCACCAGCGTGCATCTGGGCAACATGGTGCCGGTATTGGGGGCACTGCTTTTCGGCGGGATGTACGGGGCCCTGGGCGGCGCCATCGGCATGACCATCGGGGATCTGTTCGACCCTATGTATGTGGTGTATGCCCCCAAGACCCTGATACTCAAACTCTGTATCGGCCTGATTACCGGGTTTGTGGCCCATCGGCTGTTCCATCTGCGGGAGCGGCAGGATAAAAAGACCTGGACCATGCCGGCGATCCTCTCCTCCCTGGCAGGCCTGGTGTTCAACAGCATCTTTGACCCGCTGCTGGGCTACTATTACAAGCTGCTGATCCTGGGCAAGCCGGCCGCGGACCTTACCCTGGCCTGGAACGCTGCGGCCTGCGTCATCAACGCGGTCATCAGCACGGCGGCGGCTGTGGTGCTGTATATGGCGCTGCGCCCGGCGCTGGAAAGCTCCGGCCTTCTGGAAGAATACCAGGGATAAAAGTATTTTGTTTGTCTTATCTGCGCTCCGTCCCATTGGGATGGAGCGCTTTTTTCTGGCAGGATTTTCCTCAAAAAAGGCAGCAAAGTGCCGAAATCCCGCTTTTTGAGCCGCCCGGGGCTGGAAAGCAGAGAGGAAATGATGTACAATAAAAAAAATTTTGCGGGCATGGGCCCGCTTTACTGCTGTACAGGAAGGCGGAAAGCGGAGGAGATTTGGAGGAACCGCGTTCCAGGCAAAGCCTTTCCGAAAAACTGAACAGAGCGAGAGGTTTTATTATGTCCAATAAACATTCAGCCGGGGCTTCACCCTGGCAGAAATGGAAGGAGCGCTATGCCCAGTGCCAGGAATACTGGCGCAAGGCAGCGCAGAAAGAGAAGGGCGTGCAGAAAAAACTGCTGCTGTTTGCGGCAAGCCCCTATGCCCTGCCGGTGGCGGCAATCGTGGTGCTGCTGGCTATCTTTTCCCTGGTGGGCGGCATCGTGCTGGCCGTGAGCGGCGGGGAAGAGCCGGTGTATTCCGCGGTATCCAGCGAATGGGTAGAGCCGGAAGCCGATAAGGACTATGACGCGGCCCAGGGTATTATTGATACGGATATTTACGAGGGCACGGTTCTGCCGCTCACCAAGGATGCCGGCGAGGACTATGTGAACAGCACTCTGTTTTTGGGCGACAGCAACACCGTCCGTTTTATGATGTACGGCAAGACCACCCTGGAAAATGATATCGGAGTGGTGAGCATGGGCGTGGGGGCCATTAAGACCCTGGCCTGTGTGGATTTCAAGGGTTACTCCCAGTATGTGACCATGCCCAAGGCGGTTTCCATCATGCAGCCGGAGCGGGTGATCATCACCTTCGGTACCAACAATCTGTCCGGTTCCGGTACGGATGCCACCAAATTTATCGAACAGTATGAAGAGGGGATCAAGGTCATTCAGGAGGCCTACCCCAGCGTGGATATCATCGTGAACAGCATCCCGCCGCTGGATAAGCTGCGGGAAAACACCAATCTCCATCAGAGCCAGATCGATGCCTACAACCAGGCCATTGTGGATATGTGCGAGGCCAACGACTGGAAATATCTGAACAGCGCCGAGGCCCTGAAGGACGAAACCACCGGCTGGGCCAAGACGGACTATACCCTCAGCGACGGCGTGCATCTTTCCCAGAAAGGTGTGGACGCCCTGTTTGAGTATGTCCGCACCCATGCCTATATTACGGAGGACGATCGGCCCAAGCCCCTCAGCCCGGTGCCTGAGCGGAACGAGACACCTCCGGGATTGATTAGCAGTGACCCCATCGCTGTGCGTGGGGCCAAGGTACCCATTGAATTCCAGGCAACGGAAGGCGGCCATCTGGAAGGTAATACCACCCAGAGCGTTAAGAAGGGCCAGAGCTGCTCTGCTGTGACGGCGGTGGCGGACGAGGGTTGGCATTTCAGCCATTGGACCGCTACTCTGGGTAGTGTCGGCTCCTCTTCCACCCTGGTATTTACCGTGCCGGAAAGCGCGGATGCCAACGGCGTGGTGCTGATAGCTCACTTTGAAAAGGATGAGCCGGAGGAAACGCCGGAACCCACCGAAGAGCCCACCGAGACCCCCAAGCCTACTTCTACGCCTACCCCCACGCCTGGGGTGACGAATACCACCACTCCGACACCCACCCCAGCGCCCACCCAGCCTCCTGCGACGCCCACCCCGGCGCCCACCGAGGCCCCCACCCCGGCGCCCACCGAGGCCCCCACGCCGGAGCCCACCACTGCGCCGGAGCCCACTACCGCGCCTGAGCCTGAGCCCACAGAGGCACCCTCAGGAGAGACCAATAGTTCAGCATCAAATTCGTCTGGTTCCCAGGCCCCGGCCACCAGCGGGGCGGCTCAGCAGCAGGTCGCCTTTTAAAATCATCTTCACAGCAGGATAGAGCTGAAAGCGCGCTGTACCGCAGCAAAGAACACAAAAAAAAGGACCCCGCGAGGGGTCCTTTTTTTGCTGCCCGAGCAAGGTTGAAGGGCTTTCTTTTAAAAACATACAAAAAGTTACAAAAATTAACATTTCATTGACAAAAAAGCCGGGGCGCTATAAGCGATTGAATCGCAGGGCTTTTTTGCCCGCCTGTGCTTTTGGCAGATAAGCGGCGGTATCTCTCAGGAATGACGGCAGTTTGTACGCCAGTTGAATACAGATCTATCGTCACCGATCCGAGCAGGGAAAATGCGTGTTATACGGCGGAGGGACAATGCGTCTGTAGGGGCAGCCTATGGGCGTGTTTTTTCTTTTTGTAAAAAACAGGTAAAATTCGGTTCGGGCCGCCCCTGGCGGTTTTGAATATATTTTTCAATTCAGTTCCAAACCAAGGAGGAAACGCTACAAATGAGTAAAAAACTTCTGAAGGCTGTGGCTCTGTCCATGGCCGCGGCGCTGGCGCTCTCCCTGGCCGCCTGCGGCGGTTCCAGCTCCAGCAGCTCTGCTGCTGCCAGCTCTTCTGCCGCCGGCAGCGAGGCTGCTTCCGGCGCTGCGTCCACCGGCCTGCCCAAGGGCTACCCCACTCAGGACATCACCTACATCAACGCTTTTGCCGCTGGCTCCAGCTATGACGTGTACTTCCGTCTGCTGGCCGAGAAGGTCCGCAAGATGGAAGGCTGGGAACACTCCATCGTTGTGGAGTACAAGGAAGGCGCCTCCGGTGACGTGGGCTGGACTGCTCTGGCTCAGGCCGAGCCCGACGGCTACACCATCGGCTTCTTCCCCACTGCCGCTCTGATCAACGGCGTGGCTGCCGGCCGTCCCTACTCCACCGAGGGCGTTGACAACGTTATGGGCATGATGTCTGACCCTGGCGTCATCGGCGTTGCTGCCATCTTCCTGGGCGGCCTGCTGATCCACGGCCTGGCTCCCGGAAGCCAGCTGTTCACCACCCATGCGGAATCTGCCTACGGTCTGCTGTTCGGCCTGCTGCTGGCTCAGTTCTTCATTCTGCTGTTCGGCTTCTTCGGCGCTCCTCTGTACTCCCGCATCACCCGCGTGCCCAGCAACGTGCTGATCCCCGTGATCGCCGTGCTC
>Ga0129310_1000207_pt1 | contig 81622 bp, 66 predicted proteins | sample Go1ome_2_FD_94433 | JGI IMG/M metagenome (GOLD analysis project Ga0129310, IMG submission 94433) | Western lowland gorrila individual fecal microbial communities from Wisconsin, USA - Go1022A metagenome | ecosystem: Host-associated > Mammals > Digestive system > Large intestine > Fecal | place...
CGAAGGATGCAGCCCGAAGCCCTCTCCTCCACGTGTCAGATTTCCAGGTGATATGATACAGAAATAAAGACCAATCAGAATTTCGATGATCGGAATCCACAGAAGAGACATTCTCCGCTGATGGTTCCTTTCCATCAAAAGGCTCCAAAGCCAGCCGCTCAGGAGAATCAGAAGAACCAGAATGATGTGCTGATAATGAGACCCTCCCAGATACGCTCCGTCCAGAAGCATAAAAATCAGATACCGGCGTTTTCCCGTCCGCTCCCACTTCAGCATCCAGGCAGTCATTAACAGAGAAAAACACATTGGCATGACATAATGTGCCATACCGGTGTACCAGAACATTCCTCCACGGATATACGGCATATATTGCAGAAAGAAAAAGAGCTGCAGCCAGAAGATCACCCAATAAGCCTTTTTCGTCATTCCAAGCCGCTGCACCAGAAGCTCCCGAAGAGCATATCCTGTCCCTGCCGCTGTGTACAGGATGCATAAAGGAACCGTAATCGCATAGGCATGCTCTCCCCAGATACTCGGCTGAAAGGCCAGGAAAAAGTTGGAGGCCCAGGTCCCTTCCCAGATTCTCCATACATTTGCAGCGGCCTGAATGCTCGCATAGATGGCATCCAGAACATTCCCCCCGGCCAACAGCACATTGTGAACGGTATAAGACTTCGAAAAATCATCTGCAGAAGCGTAATTAAAGATTCCGCAGTACAGAACCGGAGCCAGAGACAGCATAACCAGAAGGCCGGTCAGCTCTCCCGCGTGTTTTCTCCCCCATTTCATGATCTGCTTCAATGAATCTCCTCCTCATAATATCGGATCGTCGATGCCGCCGCGGCATCGTCTGCACCATCCGTCTTCCCTGCGATATCTCTGGCTTCCACCCGGACCAGAATTCCCCCGGAGGAATCCTCCCATGCGGCAGTCTCTTCCTCCGAAATCCTCAGCTGATCCGACTCCGAAAAAGCCTGCCGGATCTCCCACTTCTCCTCCGATGGATTCCAGAGACTAAACTGAAATTCCGGTGTCACCTGACTTCCGCAATAGGCATAGCCCTGGATATAAAATCCATCCTCTTCCCGGGTCCACGTGAAGTTCGTGCATACCACACGATCGATCGACTTCAGATAGTCTTCTGCATCCGCATAGAACGCACCGGAAATGTCCTCACCGCTCTGAACCTTCTGAATCAATTCGGACACGGCATCTGTAAAGGCCTCCGCACCTTCCTGATTCATATGCTCGAAATCCATGTAATAGGAATCTCTTCTCTCGAACAGCTCAGGCCTCGAAAGGTTGAAGTCATAGTAGGCAGCGCCATGCTCTTCGCACGTTCTGCGGATTCTGTCGCCCCTTTCGAAATACTGCTCCGGAAAGGCAGCAACATAGTATTCAGGAAGCGGCATATTGATCACATACAGACAGATGCCCTTCTGTCTGCAGAAATCACAAATCTTTTTCAGCTCATCATATGCCGGCTGAACCTCTTTCTGACTCTGCGCACTGGAGGTATCTTCATAAGAAAGCGTATTAAAATCCAGCTGTGAAGTATCTCCGTTGGAAAATCCATTTCCCGGCTCGCCTCGTTGCTCAGATGGATCTGATGTCAGCTTCTGCTGAAGATTTTCTGAAATTTCTTTTACAGACACCGTCACATGATCGTATACCCACGGGAAGAAGTAATTCACAGAAACAGAACTCCCGAAATTATCTGCGTCCAGCACATACCGAAGATCATTTCTCACCCGTTCTGCCATCGAGCTATAATGATTTCTCGCGCGGTAAAAAGCCACCTCGTTTCCAAGCCCCTGCCTGGACTGAAACTCAAAATAGCCGATCCCCAGAATCACATTTTTTACCTGATGCTCACGCCATGCCGTCTCAATTGCTGTGTAAGACTGTGCAAACATCTGCGCATTGGTTCCCATATTGCAGGAATGCGTTTCCATTCTCCGGTCATAGCGATCCGGATCCAGTGATCTGGACACCAGCGAAGAACCGGCAAAAATCGTATCCAGTTCCTTCTGATTCTGATATCCATACCACATATTGTCCGATGACGAGCTTTGGGCAGGCTCCAGCAGAAAGGTCAGGGCCTGATTCAACAGGAAAAGGCACAGAATCGTGCCAGTCAGCACTCTTCCGATCTTAGAACTGCGCATACAGAAAACCTCCGGAGGGTGCCGTGAAAACAAACGCAAACAAAATCATAACCATAGCTGCCGTGAGAACTCCTGCCTGAACCCAGGCAGGCATCTTCATCAGCCTTCCTCTGACATCAATATGATTCTCGCTCATAAGACTTACGGCCAGTACCACCAATATGCCAAGAGCTGCAATGCCAACCGGCTTCATGACATAATCCAGATTGTAGGAATACAGGGTCGGCTTCAGACGGGATAACTCAAAATGGCAAACTGTATTTCGGAAGCAAATCATCCGATATCCAAAATCTTCAATACGGTCGAAGTACCATCCGATGTTGACAATAAGGAACGTCCGAATGACGCGTAAAATATGCGCACACCGCTCGGAAACAGAAAAGGGAGCATGCTCCGCCGCCGAGGCAAAAAGCGGGCGCAGAAGATCGCTTGCCGCAATCACAAGGCCATTGTACAGCCCCCAGGTAAGATAATGCTCCTGTGCGCCATGCCAGATTCCTACAATCACAAAAACCACGATATTGGCAAGGCAGGCAGGGACAATTCTTCCAAGGTGCTTCCCCCATTTTCCAGGAAAGCGCTTCACAAACCATTTTCCCAGCTTCTGCATGCCGGGAAGCAGTGCAAGCGGATAGAACACATAATCCCGCATCCAGGCTCCCAGAGAAATATGCCAGCGTCTCCAGAAATCTCCCAGCGATGTCGCAAAATAGGGCTGACGGAAATTCTGCGCCATGGAGACACCGAACAGCCGTGATACTCCCAGCACAATATCGATACCTCCGGAAAAGTCCGCATATTGCTGCGCGGAATACATCAGGATCCCGCAAACCACAACCGACCCGGGAATGTTCACATCAACCTGATCAAACATCTGACTGATGAGCGGCGACAGCTGCTCTGCAATCACATATTTCTTGAAAAGGCCGTACAGAATAAGCAGAAGTGCCTCATAGGCGCGCTGCGAATCCCAGTCATGATCCTGAAAAAGTGAGCTTTTCATGGCATCATAGCGATTGATCGGTCCCTCCAGGAGCTGTGGAAACCAGGACACGAACAGGAGATATTTCCAGAAATTCTTCTCACTCTCATATTTTTCGTTATACACATCAATCAGATACGAAATCGACTGAAAGGTATAGAAGGAAATTCCGACCGGTATCAGGAGGCTTTTCCATCCGGAAATATCCTTCAGAATATCTCCGGTATATTTCAGCAGTGCCAGAATACCAAAATTCAGGAGCAGACAGAGAACGAGCACCCGTCTTCTCTTTTTCTGAAAGGAGGATTTCACTGCCGCCTTTTCTTTTCTGTCGGCAAGCTTTTTCCTCTCCTCCCTGCATCTGTCCCAAAGGACGTCCAGAAGTCCGGCCGACAGCCATGTGGTACCTGCCGTTGTCAGAAGAAAGAACACACCCTTCCACTCCAGAATCGCATAAAAGGACAGACTGGCCCCAAGAAGTACAACCCACTTCCGCCCCTTGAAAAGTCTTCCGGATCCATAATACAGAACCAGCCAAAACGATATGAAAAAGATAAATTGTAACGAATAAAACTCCATATACCAGCTTCTGTCTATTTCCCGACAGCTTCCTGCTCTTTTCCCTGATAAATCAGAAGCAGCTTTCTGCAATACTGCTCTGTATTATCAAATTTCAATGAAAGCTTTCCTGCCGCAAGTCTGCGGCATCCATCCCGAAGCGCTGCAAGCCGATCCGCATTCTCCCAAAGCTTTTGGACCTTTGCAGCAAGCTCTTCCGTATTTCCTGCTTCGAAAAGCTCACCGGTAACACCGGAAAGAACCAGTTCCGGAATGCCGCCAAGCTCCGACGCAAGAACCGGCGTTCCCAAAAGCTCGGATTCCATCACAGAATACGGGCAGTTCTCATAGCAGTTTGACGGAATCACTGTGAATTTCGCATGCTGTATGATCGGATACAGCGTCTCCTTTCCCTGAAACCCGATATTTCTTGTATTGGGAAGGGCTTCCACTTCCTTTTCAAGTTCACCTTTTCCAGCGAATACAAACAGAATTTCCGGCAGCCTTCGGCACACCTCCAGAAGACTGTCCACACCCTTTTCCGCATCGTATCTTCCGTAATACAGGACATATCCATGATCCAGCAGGCCATGCTCCTTTAAGAACGCTTCCGTCTTCCGTTCTGCAAGCCTCTGTTCCTCTTCCCTGCACGAAGAAGCGGGCAGATCAATGGCGTTATGAAGCGGCACAATTCGCCCCTTCAGCTGCGGATTATGCTCCAGCGTATTCTTCATAAAACAGCTGGGAGCAATGATGGTATCCACTCTGGAGTAATTCTTCCGTCTCTTATATAATTCCGCCTCTGCCGATCCCAGAATACTCTGTACCCTCGAATTATGGATACATTTGTATTTCGCACAGTTTCCACAGGCGCCGTCAATACATCTCTGACACAACTCTCCTGTGGCCGGAATCCGCATCAGGTGCCCCGGGCAGACCCACTGTGAGTCATGTGCCGTATAGACAATCCGGATATTCGGATCAAAGTCCTTGATCTCATCAATGACCGAGGGAGTGATCTGGAAATTGATATTGTTCAGATGTACCACATCCGGGCGAAAATCCTCGAGGACTCTTCGAATCTTCTTTCTGGCATCCGTAGAATAAATGATCTTAAAAGGATAGGTCAGCTTACTGATTTTTCCGGAAAGGCTTCTCCTGCCGGTGGCATTATCACGAAATGACATGTTCTCGGTGTAGCTTTCCGCGTGATTGCCGACAATCCGCCCCTCATGCTCCATACCGAAATATTGAACCTCGTGTCCCATCTTCTGCAGCTGACTGCCGATGCTGAAAATATAGGTCTCCGATCCGCCATTGGGATATAAGAATTTATTGACAATCAGAATTCTCATGTAATATTGATCCTTTTCCATGAATCACAAATCTGATCGCAGACATCCATATGATGAAACCATCTTTCCGGTGCTGCCACCAGCTTCTCCGCATGCTGATTCAGCCAGGCCCCCCACCAGCTGAAGCTGCTGTTTGCAATGATGTTGTGACGGCAAATACTCATCAGATACATATCGTACGGGCTGTTTGTTCCTTGGTTACAATCGACATAGAACATGCTGTCTCTGCCAAAGTGCTCTCTGCACCACGGAATATCATCCGAAAACACATAGAAATGACAATCCGAATGATTCTCACGCATATACATCATTGCATTGCGATAATATGCCTCTGTGCACACATCGCGATATACATTTTCATATTTGGAGCTCAGATAATCTCCTCTGCGAACATGAAGGGACACCGACTTCTGATCTTCCAGAATTCTATCTCGCAATTCGCCGCAGGCACTGCCTTCCGGAATTTCCGGAAAACGAAACAATTGTACAATATCCTGCCGGTATTCTTTGAAATACCTCTCACACTGCCAATAGCCACTGATATAAGTGTCTCTTTGCTGAAAGACCTCTGACTGATACCCTTTCCGCACATCTTCCGAATAAACTCTGGCAGTCGAAGGTCTTACCTTCCTCCCGATTTTCTCGAGTAAAGATTCATGATATCCATATCCTCGCAGTCTGGCCGCCGTCTTTTCATCTGCCATTTCCAAATGAAAGTCAGGAAAAAAATCAAGCGCCAGCTCCCGCTCCTGTTGTCCTGAATCATAAAAAGAAAAGTCTGCTGCAGCAGGAATCCCTCTTTTCAGAAACGCCTCACACAGGGCCGCCTGAAACATCTGATTTCCCAGTCCGCCCTTCATTTCAATAATATTCATTGCTCTTTCTCCGGAAGCTGAATCAGGCTCCCCAGATATCTGTCATACCGATCCGAAGAAAAGTGGGCAAACCCCGCCTCCTGATAAAACGTGATCTCTCCGAAATAGACTTTTCCATTGATGGAATAAAAATCCGTCCGTACACTGGGAATTCCCTCTGAGAGCTTCTTTGCAAGCTCCAGCATCAAATCCAGGTGCTCGGGTCTTGCAATCGTAACCGCCGGATTCTTCGGATATTCAATCTGCTCATCGATATAATTCCAGTTCAGATCATACAGATTTCGCTCATGATGCACAAACCGTCCGAAATCAACCTGAATCAGCTCAGGCTTCCCACCGAAATTGTAGATCTTATAATCCTTCAGTTCCGTTCCGGATTCATCCACCATATACTGTTCCGCAATCACTCTCGGAACAATATTCTTATAGGGCCATTCTCTGCTTGGGTAGAAATAGTTGACCGCAAGTGATTTCAACAGCTTCTTCTTCGCCGTTTCCCACTCAAAGCTCTCCTTGTCCCTGCAGATTACCACGCTTGCCGAATCATGCGTACATTTCAGAACGAACTGATCCGGAAGCTGTGCCGGATCAATGTCTTCCGGACTCTTCCACACTCCCAGAAGAGGAATCAGATATTCCTCTCCGATTTTATCGGCGATGTACTGACGCACCTCATATTTATCCGCCATGTTCGTGTATTCATCCCGGCGATCATAGAGTTTGAGCCAGTTCAGCTTCTCATTGAAAGTTTCCGGATGCTCCAGATGGAGCTTTTCTCCCATCCTGATCTCATACATCCATTCCAGATACAGCCGGTCCGGCATCTGCCTGCAGAATACATTGCAGGCTTTTCTCTTGCAGCGCTGCATCAATGAAAGCTTCTCTTCCGACACCCTTCTTTCCTCCTGAGTCCTCTCTTTTTCCGGCTTCTTCATTCCGTCAGACAATTCCCAGCTCTTCCTTGCTGCGAAGATGTATACCGCCTTCTCCAACCTCATAGATCAGATCCGCATTTCGAATTGTCGTAAGTCTGTGCGCAATAATAATCATGGTCTTCTCTCCCTGAAGATGATGGATCGACTCCATGACTGCGTTTTCCGTCTCGTTGTCCAATGCAGAGGTTGCTTCATCCATAACAAGAATTTCCGGATTCTGATATAAAGCTCTGGCAATTCCAATCCGCTGCCTCTGTCCGCCGGAGATCCGGACTCCCCGGTCTCCGACAAAGGTTTCCAGTCCTTCCGGAAGGCCTTCAATAAAGTCATCCAGCTGAGCCTGGTGAATTGCCTGCTGCACTGCCTGGTCATCAATGTCTTCTTCTCTGACTCCGAAGGCTATGTTCTTCCGAATGGTATCATCCGTGAGGTAGATTGTCTGTGGAATATAGCCAAGAAGCCTGTGCCATGCATTTGGATTCTTCTGTATGCTCCAGTCGTCCACGAAGATATCCCCTTCCTGCGGCATATGAAGTCCCAGAATGATATCCGCAAGTGTCGTCTTGCCAGCCCCGGATGAGCCCACCAATGCCACAGTCTTCCCCTTCGGAATCTCGAACGAGACATGATCAATGACATTGTAGTCCGCATCCGAATAATGGAAACAGATGTCCTTGACATATACTGCCTTTTGAAAGCTCAGGTTCTTCGTTTCATCCTCCGTACGGAGCGTCTCCTTGAATTCCTCAATTCCCTTCAGATCCTGATAAATAAAATCCAGAGAAGGAGCACAATAATTGATATTGGAAATATAGGAGTTCAGTTTTCCCACCGAAGGAAGAATCCGGAACGATGCCACCGCAAAGGCCGTCAGCTGCGGAATAAACGTTGTCATGGCAACGTCCTGTCCGAACTCCAGCTTGACGATAACCGCCAGCAGCATTCCGACGATACAGACCGTTTCGAGAAGATACTTCGGAATCGTCGCCAGCATCTCGTTCAGCTTGGCTCCTTTGATCAGTTTTCCGTAATAATCCCGATACGCTCCGACGAAGTATTCCTCCCTGTGAAGAACCTTGACCTCCTTGATTCCTCCGAGTGCCTGATTGACCCACTGATTCAGTTTGATATTGTACTGTTCATTCTGCTTTCCTACTCTTCCGGAAATATGCTTCGATGCATAAGTAAATGCTCCGATGAAAACAAACAGCAGCACCGCCACCATCAGCGTAATTGCATGACTGGTATGAAACAGATAGGCCACAATGGCAGCCACCATCGTCAGCTCCGCAAGAGTCTGCAGCAGATTATTCAGAAGCAGCATGAACTGCTGCGCATCCGTCGTAAGACTTTTCTGCATTTCAGCAATGTTCGTCTTCAGATGAAAAGAATACGGTTCATGCATATACGTATCCAGAAGTCTTGTCGCAAGTCCCATTCGCGTACGATATGTGAACGACAGGATACTGTTCTGCATAAAACTCAGGTACAGATTCTTGATAACGTATACGGCGCAGATCAAAAGGGCAATGATGATCAGAAAGGAATTGACGCTGCCGGCATGAAATGCCTGATACGCCCAGGCAATGTAAGGTCTGTCATAATCTCCAAGCGCAGCCTGCGGATCCATCAGAATCTGAATAAACGGAAGAAAAATAGCAACACCGATCAGCTCCATAAAGCTTCCGATTACGATCAGGAGCAAAAGTCCAAGGACCTGGAACTTCTGCTTCCGATTGAGTACATATCTGAATTCCTTTAACATTTTCTTCACTTTATTCTTTCGCTCCTGTCTGCTTATTCAATGATTTTTCCAAGCTTTCGCATCAGAGTTCTCATCCACTCTTTGCGGTAAGCACGAAGATATTCCCTGTCATGATGAAGAATATCTCCGGTCTGCCGGTAAATTTCCCTTGACTTCACACGAATGATCCAATCTGCCATCATTCTTCCCAGTGCATCCTTCAATATGACCGGATCATAAATATTTCTCTCCTGATTCTGTTCCACGATACGATCCAGAATTCTTACCACACGAACATAGACCGCCTTATCCTCCGTATGCTCTTCCAGCACCAGCCTGTGATAATCCTGCCATTCTTCTTCGTTCAGGTGAATTCCGAGTTCCTCCAGAAGCCGTGACCGCACACGGTCTGCGTTGGCAAACTGCCTGCTGCCGGACTTACTGGATACCTGTCCGCTATGAGCCCGGTACTCCAGCAGTATTTCCGGACAGATTCCAATTGCATACTTTCTGCTGATTCTGGCGGCAAGATCATAATCCTGCGCCTGCCGGAAGGATTCGTCATAACGGAACCCAAGCTCCCGGAAAACCTCTCCTCTTACCAGAAAACCGGGATGCGCCAGCACCGGCCGCACCAGCATCCGGCAGCGCAAATACTCTGGATCTCCCTGAATATCCGAGCGAAGGTGCTCTTTTCCGAACGTCTCCGTACGACAGCTGATCAGCTTCATCTCCGGATGCTCCTTCAGATACCGGAGCTGCCTCTCAAACCGATTCGGATGAGAAAGATCATCTCCGTCCATCCGGGCAATGTATTGTCCCTTTGCCAGAGAAACCGCCAGATTCAGATTCGCAGTAAGTCCCCGGTTCTCTTCATTCCACACAACACGGATTCTTGGATCCTGATACTCCCGCAGGATGTCACGGGTCCGGTCCGTGGAACAGTCGTCCACAACAATCAGCTCAAAATCCTGTACCGTCTGTTTCAGAATGCTGTCTATTGCTTCCTGCAGATAGTTCTCCTCATTATAAACAGACATGACCACACTGATCAAAGGAGTGGCATTCTTCTTTTCAAACATCGCTTCGCCCATTTTCAGAATCTCTCTTTGTTATTTCCATTCATGCTTTTCACTCATGCATGCAGCTTTCCCATCAGATAGACAGCAAATGATAATTTCCATCGGATACAGCTGCACAAAACCTTCTGCTTGCGGTTCATTGGAAGCTTTGCCATATATGCAGCATTCTCCTGAACTTCTCTTTTCTGAAGAAATGCATGGATCTTTCTTCTTCCATGCTCTGCTCCTGCATACTGCCGGATCATCTCCATCACACTGATCCACACCGTATTCTGCATCCGGACCCGGACGCCAGGAAGCTCGGAAATTTCATATTCTGCCGCATATTTCTGAAGAAGTCTGCAGAAATCCAGCGTTCTGTCAAGCCGCCCCTCATCTGCCCGATGCGTATGGGAAGCTTTCCGCATCACATAATGATAAATGACCGCCGGAAGAGTCACCGCCGTCTCGCAGTACCTGCAGAATTCCAGATTAAAGACAGTATCTTCACTGAGGACCTTTCGTTCCGAAGCAAAAGAGATTCCATGCTCCATAAGAATAGATCTGCGGAAACAGCTCATACATGCAGAGACTCCCCGCAGGTCATTGTCTGCCGGATCATCTCCGAAAAAATGCAGGATAAAACGCCTGCCCACTTCCTCGCCGCGGTAACAGGCTTCCCGGACAACAGGCTCTGCCAGGAGATTTCCATTCTCATCCTCCTTGCAGTAGCCAAACGCACACAGATCTGCTCCTGTCTCCCGAAGCCGCTCCAGAATCTTCCGGCATCCATCCGGATCCCAGTAATCATCCGAATCCAGAAAGGCAACGAACTCACCTTCTGCCATACAGATTCCCGCATTTCTTGCAACTCCCTGTCCTTCGTTTTCTTTATGAAGGACCCGGATGCGGGGATCCTTATCTGCAAGCTCATCACACAGCCTTCCGGAGCCGTCCGTTGATCCATCATCCACGAGACAGATCTCAAGATTGGCATGCGTCTGCCCGGTCAGTGAAGATACGCATCTTGTCAGATATTCTTGTGTATTATAGACAGGTATTACAATACTGATATCCGGTGTCATGCCTCTTTCCTTATTTTCAGAATGTCCAGCAGAAAAGTCTGAATCTCTTCTGCCATTTTCTCTTCGTTATACCTTGTCCGAACCGCTTTCTCTGCGCGCTTTCCAAGCTCATAGCAAAATTCGGGATTTTCTGCAAGATCATTCATTTTCCCTGCAAGCTCATCCGCCTTCCCCGGGGAATACCAGCATACTCCGCCACCCTCATGATACGCGGCAAGGCTCGGTACATCCGCAGCAATCACAGCCTTTCCCATTGCCATCTGCTGCAGAAGCGTCATCTGACCGTAGGAATACGGAAGGACCTCCAACGGAACCACGCAGAATGCAGCTCCGCGAATCAGCTCCTTCAGTCTGTCCAATGATACCGGAGGCAGAATCTGTACCCTCGGATCCCTGCTGGAGAGCTCTGTATTTCCGACAACCTTCAGGGAAAGCTTCCGGTCCGAACACTCATACGCCTTCAGAAGCGTATCCCAATCCCGCTTGATTTTGCCAAAGCTCAGGATATATCCCCCCTCTTGGGAGAAAGAAGAACCCTTTTCTGTAAAAAAGTCCGCATCTGTTCCAAACGGAATAAACTTCGTCTTTCCCTTCAGCCATGGATGGCAGGCTTCATAGTATTCATCCTGAATCCTGGTATGATAAATGACTCCGTCCAGTGTTTTGGAGACAGCCTGCATCAGCCGCAATGCTCTTCCGCTTCTTCGCCCGCTGTTGAATGCCCCGATATCAAACACAACATGCCGGTACCTTCCCTTTCCAAAAATTCTGCGCCAGAGGGCCAGCACAATTCCGCTCTGCATGCCATGCGACAGCACCAGATCGTATTGATTCAGCCGCGGCAGTACGCGCAACGTCTGCCAGATGTAAAATCTGATTTTCTTCTCCAGCTTCTCCGCCATCTGCGGCGCTGAAATGTCAACGACATCCACCTCAAATTCCGGACGCATGAAACGGAAGAACCAGTAGGGCTGCTCTTTCACGACATAATCCGGCGGCTGAATTCCCTCTGGAATCGTGTCACAGTATTTCACCTTCCAGTTTACAAGCATCAGAACGCGAATCTTTTTCCTTTCATCGTCCGCAGATTTCCGATACTGTGTTACCACTGCTGCCCCGCATTCTGCCCACAGGAACAGAATCACCAATGCCATTCCTCTTCCTGCTGCCCTCCGGCAGTACTCCGATGCTGCCGTGATCCCTTCAAAGTCATACAGCTTTCCGAGTGCATCATTATTGCTGAGGATCCATCCATTAAAATCCGGATCCGCGGCAAGATCATAATCATAGACATAGGCTTCCCCGGCAGCTCCCTCCTTGCGGTCACAGTCCCAGGGAGATGCATAAACCGCAGACGGCTTCGCCACAGTCAGAAGATAGCCAAAAGTCCCCACACAGAACAGGATTACCGCTGTCGCCGCAATTCTCGTTTTCTTCTGGCGGAACCTCAAACGGATTCCGGAGAATGCCTGCTCTTCGGTCAGCAGGAAGGGAATTCTGACCTTTTTCTCTGCAAGCAGGAAAGCAAAACCATCTGTGCACGAAAATGCAACCTTTTTCCCGTTTTCATAAATCATTCCCGCGATCAGCAGCATCGCAGCATTCTTAAAAGAAGTATTCGCCATATACTGCTCGGTCACACCGGACACCGCACAGGCAAGAAGTACTGCCACGGCATCGAAATTTTTCTCTCGCCAGTAATGAATCACGGCCATCTCAAGCAGAACGGCAAACAGCAGGAAGTATAAAAGGCCATAATGCACCAGCATATAGACATATGAGCTGTCCACGGTGATGGTAGCATCCATCACCTCCATGTTTCCGGAACCCAGCAGATGTATTCCCTGTCCGCAAATGTACTGACGGGACAGCTCCAGCCTGGTGCTCAGGATCCTGTTCACAAGATCAAAGAGCTCTCCCTGCAGAAGAACCGGCCCCGCAACGGCAAACACGATGCAGACAGCCGGAAGCAGATATGCCAGCACCTGAAGAATTCCGGCAAAAGTCCCCTTCCTGGCGCCCTGAGACAAAAGGATTCCGTTCATCAGCAGGTACAATGCAACCAGAGCCACACCGGTATAGCTGACCGAATACAGGAAAATCACAACGTTTCCCGCCATTGCGAGAGCGCTCCAGACAAGGAGCCTTTTCCCCCGCGGCTTTCTGACATACATCAGAAAAATCAATAAGACAAAGTATGTGATGTGAAGAACGTTCGGATGTGTAAATCCCATCGACCAGCGGACAAGATACGTCCCAAGCTTCCTGTGAATCCGGAAAATCTGTTCCTTCCGAATTCCGGACATGGTAAGAAAGCACTGCAAGGAGAACAGCATACTCCACAATACAGCGCTGATACGAAACAGCTTCTCCCGGTTGATGCCTCTCATTCCGGCAAGGAGAGCAAGGTTAAACAGTGCTCCCATTTTCCCAGAGATCCTCCATGTAAGAATTCCGAAAATCAATACTCCCATCGCCAGAATCAGCTGCCCAGGGCAGTATCTGTCGGACAGAAGCTTCACGGCAAGACACCCGAAGGCGGCCGCCAGTCCCACATTGTAAAGGGTCATTCCCTCATAAAGCCCCATTCCCTTCACAATGGTGAGAATGATATAAAATCCGTAAAACATGAATACGGAAAGAGAAACTGTCGCGTGTTTCGAAGAAAACTTCATATAAAAACCATCCGCAGCCATTCTGGCATTCTGCCAGGTAATGTGATACAAATATAACTATAAATTATATCATAAATTGCAGAAAGCCTCCCTTATGAAAAAGATCAGCGTGATTGTTCCATGCTATAACGAAGAAAACAGCGTCCGTGATGTATACCATCGTGTGACGGCCGTTTTCCGTGAAAAGCTTCCCAACTATCAGTACGATATCATTTATGTCGATGATGCTTCTCCGGATCATACCGAAGAGCTCATCCGCCAGATCTGTCGTGAAGATCCGGAACACTGCAAGGCCGTGTTCAATGCAACCAATTTCGGTTTTCACCGCAACGTGTTCGCTTCCTTTGGCTATGCGGACGGCGATGCGGCTTTTCTGATGTTCGGAGATCTGCAGGACCCTCCGGAGAATCTTCCGGAATTCGTGGCAAAATGGGAGTCCGGCTACAAGGTCGTTGTCGGTGTGCGCAGTTCTTCCGACGACAACGCTTTTATGCGATTTGCCCGCAGGAGCTACTATCACATCATCAACATTCTTGCCCAGAAAAAGCAGCTGGAGAACATGGACGGATATGGTCTGTATGACCGCGAATTTCTGGATGCCATTCAGGGCATTGAGGAGGTCGCCCCCTATCTGAAGGCGGTCATTGATGAATACGGGATGAATGTCTGCACCATTTCCTATCAGCAGAACAAAGGAGAACGAGGGAAGAGCAACTTCAATTTCTGGCGCAATTATGACTTCGCGATGCACGGCATCACCTCCTACACCAAAATGCTGATGCGCATCGCCACCTTCGTCGGGCTCACGGTCGGCATCGTCAGTCTGATCTATGCCGCCTATGTATTCATCCGGAAGCTTCTCTTCTGGAACAGCTATCCCCTTGGCGTTGCGCAGATTATGGTCGCCATCCTTTTACTCGGCTCCATCCAGATCTTCTTTATCGGCATTCTCGGGGAGTACATCCTGACCATAAATGAACGCGCAGCCCGAAAGCCGCGCGTTGTCATCGGAGATATGATCAATATGGATCCGGATCAGCGTCCGGACTCTTATTTGCACAGCTCGTCCACGTGATCGCTGAACCTGCACGCCGGGTTCGTATTGTACCCGGCGTCAATGATCTCCCGGCATTCATAGTCTCCTGTTACTCTTCTCTGAATGTATGCGCAGATGCTGACCTGCGATTTTCCCGCCACAAGACCGTTGCAGACAGAAAGTGTATACATATCTCTCAGGACCTCGAGTCCCAGCAGGTAATGATGGTTTTCCCGTTCGCTGCGCGAAAAGGCAACGGACACCTCGCCATTCGATCTTACTACATCTGGATAGATCAGAAGCTTCTCTCCAAATTCCTTTCGAAACAGCTCCACCGTTTCCACGTCATCTGTTGCAAGAAAAACCTGCTCAAATCCGTACTTTTCCACGGCGCTTCTGCACGCCTCCAGGTGCCGGTCTGCCGTCACACAGGTCGGATGTCCGTAATAATTCTTCCGGAAATCCGTCAGCCGCACATGAACACCGAGCGTTTTTCGTTCTCCGAGAAAGGCCCTGGCCTTTCTCATCATTTCTTCCGTCTCGCTGTTCGGCCGAATATATTTGCGGGATACATCTGCCATCGCAGCTACATATTCCTCCGACAGATCATATCCGTTTTCCGGCTTCAGTCTTCTGGAAAAGTCCTGATCACAATCCCGATTCGTCAGCATATACCGGTATTCTCTGCTCTCTTTTTCTGTCACACAGGGCTGCAGAAAATAATATTCAAACGGATTGGTGTGTCCGTGAACCGGCTGCTTCTCAGCATATGTATAGTCTTCTGTAAATTCAATGTAAGGGATCAAATGGAGCTGATCCGCATAGTACAGATAATTCAGAAGCCGCCTGTACTCCGCAAAAAAACCATCCCCCTTACTCCCAATCCGGATGCGATACAGGATTCCTGCTCTGGAGCCTTCCGCATCTTCATCTACCCGCAGCGTCTTACTGCTATGTCCCAGAACATCCGCGCGAAATTTCTCGCAATTCAAATTCTTAAGGCACATCTCCAGATAGCGTAATTTCTCATGTTCTGCAATCAGTTTGTTTATTCTGCTCATAAGCCACTATTTCTCAGCGCCCTGACCGCTGTGTAGAGTTTTCCTTTTCCTGTTGCCTTGAAATCAACCGGATGCTTTACTGCATCAAGGATCAGTTCGCCATATCTTTCTCCACTGAATAACCAGCGAATATTCTCATCCCGAAGCAATTCTTCCGCCGCATGCAGATATTCCATATATTGCTCTTCTGTCATTTCCGAAATGAACCGGTACAGCTTCTCATAGGAGCCGATTTCATAAAAATCAATGAAGCACTTCTGCGGGATGTAATCTGTAATGTTACGGGCTCCGGCATAAACTGGCACAATCTGCGCATGCAGACAGTCCCAGATCTTCTCCGTAATATAATCACGGTCTGTTCTGGTATTCTCATAACAGATTGCAAAGCGATAATGATGAAAGGTCTCTGCTTTGCTGGTCACGGTTCCCCGGTAACAGGGATGTCCCTTCCGGCTCCAGAGGACACCGTAAAAATCAAATTCTTCCGGATGCTTCGATTCAAAAAACTGATACGCACGGTTTCGCTCACTGTACAATTCATTTTCGTAGTGAGAATTCTTGTTGGCAGAAATTGCCGTCACCAATTTTCTCTTTTCAAATGGAATTTCACAGGAATGAAAATCAAAATAATATGGGATATTTCGTTTGAAAATTCTCTTATTGTCAATCCATTCGGGATTCCAGGTGAGCAGATACGGAAAAATCTGCTTCAGCAGTTTATATCCCTCCGGTGTATTCAGCTTGTTGACCGTGGGGGGTTCTGCATTGCAGTACACCATTCTGCTTGCGAGACCGTTCCTTGTCAGCCGCTGAACCCATCTCCAGTCCAGAACATAGAACAAAAAGAAATCCGCTTCCTCCAGCCTGTTCTCATAGAAGTCAATTGTATGTATTTCGTGCCCCAGCTCTTCCATATGCCGGGCCATCCGATAAGCAGCACTTTCTGTCGGTATCTTCCTGTCCGGCCCATCCTGATAGAAAACCCGATCCTGCAGTTCCTTCGAACTCCATGGAATCAATGCAAATTTCATACTCTACCCTTTCTTTCTGTATAGCATCCCATATAGCTTCCAGGGACAATAGGCTGCCGCATATATTTTCATCTTTTCTCCGGATGAACACCTCTGACAGTATTGACGTCCCTCTGTTCGAAGCACCTGACGCAGCACCTTCAATGCCTCAGGATCCTCCGCAGCTGCGTCCAGATACCGGCGAAGAAGATTTCTGGCCTTTTCCACCTTCAAATCCGTTAATCTCTGAAGCACCTCATCCGGCACATCCGCTTCGGCCTGTTCCGCATAGTTCATCATAGCATCCACTTCTTCCAGTGAAGTCAGAAAAGCTCTTCGAAAGCCATTCCGCGTAGCACTTCCCGGGCGTTCCAGAACATTCCAGTAAGCGTTTTCAGTAAAAAACATTCCCTCCACATGGATCAAATACTGAAATACAAACAGCTCATCCTCTCCGTACGAAATCTCGGGTTGAAAACGAATTCCAAAACAATCTGCAATTTCACGGCGGAACAGCTTATTCACACTTGAATTGTTATACTGCTCTCTTCCCGTCATCTTCAGTGCTTCTGTCCGGGACAGCAGCGCCGATGTCTTCGGTCGTTTTTCCTTCTCAGACAGTTGTCCGTTCTCCGTGCATTTTACTCCATACCGGTCACAGGCAACCAGACACTCCGGATATTGTTTCTGGAGGGTCAGAAGCTTCTCCAGGGCATCCGGTTCCAACCAGTCATCCGAATCCAGAAAAAGCAGATATTCTCCTCTTGCTTCCTCCATGCCGCGATTTCTCGCAAGAGATACTCCGCCATGCGAGGAACGAATCAGCCGGATTCTTTCATCCTTCTCTGCATACTGCAATACTAGATTGACGGTATCGTCTTCCGAAGCATCGTCAATCACAATTAACTCCCAGGATGAAATACTCTGATTCAGGCAGGATTCAATCCCTCTCGCAATGTAAGCCGCTGTATTGTATGCCGGCATAATGATACTGACCTTTTCCTTCATAAGCGATCCCCTACTCCACCTGCCTGGGAACATAAACCAGGGAAACCAGTCCATTCCTGCCTTGCTCTACACGATATAACCTGTCATAGCTAATATCATTTTCATTTGCAAAGATCGGTGAGTAATACTCCGCAAACCCCTTTTCCATATCAATGTTCCTGAGATATACATAAGAACATTGCATGGCTTCCAGCATGTCGGACACCTCCTCCGGAGTCATTCTGGTCCCATAGAGAATGTCATCTTCATACCAGTTGATCGAAAACAGATTTCCATCACAATTTCCCGGATACACCTGATAAGAGAAATCTCCCATTGCATTCGGTTCATTGTCTGCGTTGGCATTTACAAAGCTGATAACATCCCCGCTTTCAAAGGAAATTCCCTCTATTCCCTTAAAATCAATCTTTTCCGGCTTATCGTAAAGCTGCGAAACGCCGAGAACAAGATTCGAATCCAATAGAAACAGGAGCATAATCCCCCAGAACGGATTGTAGTTTCCCACATACTCATGATCCGCTTTTCTCAGCATCCTGTATCCAAGAAGGAATACCAACGGTCCCATGTAAGAGAACAGATAACGCCACAGAGACCTCGCGTTCTGTGTAGACCAGCCCTCCTTCGGAATTCCATAGGCAACTGCGATTCCGGAATAGTAGAACAGCAAGTACATCACCAGCCCGATGATCAGATAATAGTACATCCAAAAAGATACGGATCGATAAAAACCACCGTTTTCCAGGGTTCGTCCTGCCCTTTTCCGGAAATAGCAGCAGAATATGCTCACTTCTCCCACTACAAGGACAAATGTCAGCAGAAACGTAAGTGCCGAATAGCTTTCACCTTCATACAGAACATTCAAGGCGGTACACACCGCAGCAGCAAGAACTCCAAGTCTGCAAAGATCCGGAAACAGCTTGCCCTTCCCGCTGGTGTGATATAAGAGGATTTCCCCAAGAAGGCCCAGCATCAGAAGAAGATTCACCACCGTATAGTCGGACATTCCCCACCAGTACCCCATGTGTGAGGCTGAGCTGGACATGACCGTCTTCAGTACCGCAAACAGAACCAGACCATTTTCATGTAAATTCAGAGAAGAGCCCTTTACCATGTACAGCAGAATTGCCATGACATAGGCAAGAATAACGGGAACGGTAAGAATGTACCGGCTGCCGACTTTGCAGAAACAGAACAGCCAAAGTGCTGCAGCGACCAGTCCTGCGGCAAGAATCCCCCAGTGCTGCAGCAGAGAAGCGGCAAGTCCGGTATAGGCTCCGCCGCCCCCAAGAAGGGCCGGTACGCCATTTGCAGCAAGCGCTGCGGCAGCATACGCGAACACAACCCTTGTCATCATCCACAGCCAGCTCTTCCGGTTCGTCTCCGGCTGCACGGCCAGTGTGGTTCCTGCAATGACAAGGACAAGAATCGCTCCCAGAATCATCCCTGCCTGTTTCGTCAGGACCACGACTGCCAGGCCCAGCAGCATACAACCGAAATAAAATTCCCGCTTTTCTTCCTGCCAGCGAAGAAACATAATCAGCACGTAAATCATGGCCGCACCAAGGAGCATATCCGCATATAACGTCACATAGCCATGGAACACCCCTGCTCCCAGCATCGGAAACATCCAGATCATCACCACAGCAGCCAGCCATTTGCCCCATGTCCTCTTTCCTCTTCCGGAGAACTCACTGAACACCGGCATCAGAAAGCTCAGGATCATCATCGCATGTCCGAATGTCATGATTCCAACAGAAAAATGCGTCCACATTTTTGTGGAAAAGAAATCCCACAGAGCACTGATCTCCAGATATCGGACTGTAACTCCCGCAAGATCTCCAAACTTCCCGTTCACGTAGTAGAACTTCGCAATTCTTCCCCAGTACGTAAACTCATCGGCTGCCTGCAGATATCGCCCATAGGAGGCGATGAACATCAGCATGCCCAGCAGCAGATATGCTGCCATCCCCTTGGTGAAAAGGCATGATTTCATGCGTTCTCTGCTGCGGAAAAACCAGTATATACAGCACCCGGCAGCAATCACATTCACCGCAGCGATCAGCACACAGCCTGCCTGAAAGGTAGCCAGCAAGCCTGTTCCAATTAAAACCAGAATTGTAAAAAAGATGGAAATGGATAACGTTTCCTCGATTTTCCTTTTCGAAAGATACGCAATGCATGCTGCCAGGGGAAGGATTACAATAAAAGACATCTCTTAACTCCGTTTCTTCTGTGCTATAATCCGTTTTGTGTGACATTCGTTTATTGCCACAACAATCTAATCAATACTACCACAAAGGATTTTCTATGAATATTTTTTCCAGATATCTCCATCATTCCAAATACCGCAGAATTTCTGTTCTGCTCCTGATCTATGCTGCAGTCAGCCTCGTCCTGTTCTACAGCTATATTTACAATGATATCCTTGAAACCACCCGTATGGGTATCCGGTTCTGGGAAGATCTTTTCGCGGGCAGGATCCGCTTCTTCTATAACGAATTTGTTGCCATGTCCCCCGCAGCTTATGCGAAGGATGTACAGGGAGTTTACGATTTTCCCATTTACATTCTGTTTGCGATCTGGGATTTTCCTCTGTATCTGATTTCCAGATTCAGCTCCATCGACGTTTTTCAGAATGTCGGCTGCATGCTGTGGATCAAAACCATGCTGCTCGTTTTCTCTGTTCTGTTTGCCATTGCATTATATCGTCTTGCCATAGCCATCGAATTGAAGGAAGAGCAGGCTCTGCTTGCCTGCATCCTGTTCTATACCTCCAATCTGTTCATGACCTCCATCATCGTTCTGAGTGCTTATGATATTACCGCCCTGTATTTCACCATTCTGGGCGTAACCTGCTGGGTCAGGAATGACCGGAAGGGCTTTGTACTGAACTTTATGCTTGCTATCCCGCTGAAAATGTTCGCTCTGCTGATCTTTCTTCCGCTGCTTCTTCTTCGTGAGAAGAAGATCTGGAAGATCATCTGCAGCTCGGTTCTTGCGTTCTCTCCCATTCTCGTCTTCCGGATTCTGATTCCCTGTTCCGGGAGTGGAATCGGCTTTCGCCTTTCCGATATGCTTCACAGTACTGATCTCAGCAATCTTGCGCTTCTGTACGCCATCACCTATCATTCCGAAATGGTTCTCGGTGAGATTTATTATTCCGTCATCGGTTTCGGAATTCTCATGGCCGCATGCTATTTCATCCGTCTGGAGACCAGCCGGCAATATGCGCAGTGGGGAATCTATGTCTGCTTCGTATCCTACGCGATACTGTTCACCACCTGCGTTTCTCATCCATACTGGATCATCATCATGACTCCGTTCACCGTACTTCTTGCCATGATGAACCACAGGTATCTTCATATCAATCTTCTTCTGGATATGGTCGGGACCTGGGGCATCCTCCTGGCACAGCTGTTCTACTTCCCCTGGTGCTTCGGCAATGCGATGGCTGCCAATATGTGGCCGAAGCTTCTCGGATCAAGAGCCTTCGAGCAGTTTAACCCGGTCACCATTCTCTCCAACGGCAGAGATTCCGAATCCATCCGCAAGCTGTCTACCGGAGCCAAGGGCATGGGCAGCAGTGTGTTTCTTGCCTGCATCCTCATGATGGTCATCTTCAACTGCCCTCTCATTCAGAAACGCATCCAGCACGGCTCATCACATCTTCTGCATTCTGATGGATCTGTTGAGAAGTGGGTGCTCTCTCTGAGGGTTCTTTCCTCTATGATCCTTGGGTTTCTTCCGCTCCTGATGTATGCACTCTGGCTTGCTTCATAAACAGCATTCTGCTCTGCAGCAGATAAGCAGCAAAGTACAGGCCGCAGGTCAGGCGGAACAGGTCGACGGAATACGGAAGTTCCAATCTCGCAGTTCCATAGCAGACAAGACTGCTCAGCCAGCAGATTCCAATAACAGGAATCTCCCTTTCCCCGCTGTTGATGGTAAAAAGAAAAACCAGCATCAGTATATCCAGCGAATAAGCATAGCGCTCATGCATATTGGGAAGAAACAGAACGCAGGTCCAGATGCACCAGATACTCAGGCGCAGCATGAGATTTCTGCCAAGGGGCAGGGATTTCTCCGGTTCTGCCCCCTTACTTGCTGTCATACCGCCTGCTGTCTTCTGCTCCATTCTCACGCTCAGCATTCTCCATAGTCCTGCTGCCAACACCGACAGGGTAAGAAAAATCGCGGCTTTATTCCAATCACTGTGCGTTCCTGCCGGAAAGAGCATCCCCCAGAATGATGGGAAATTAAAGCGGATTGCTGAATACTCGGTTGTCTGATTCAGATATATTCCAAACGGGTCTGTCAGCTTCCTTCCTCCCAGAATCGCCGGAACACAGAAGGCATAAAAGCCAGGAAGGATCCACAGAAACTTCCAGAAGCGATGCCGGTCCCACAACAACCACGCCATCAGGAAGAACGGGACAATAAAAATAGCCTGCAATTTAAAAGACAGCGCGACACCAAGTACAAAGAAGGCAGCAGAATACCTTTCCTTCAGGTAGAGAGATACGCACACAAGAAGCCAGAATGTATAGATGGCATCACATTGTGCCCAGTGTGCGGAATCGATCCAGACCTGCGGGAAGAGAAGCACTGCGCCATATAAAGCAATCTGTCCATACCTCGTTCCTCCAAGGATTCCAGCCAGTTTCCCAGCCAGCACAGCCAGAAGATAATCGAAAATACAGGACACCAGCTTATAGGCATAGAGCGGCTTCAGCGGAAGGTATGTCATCATAAGAATAAAGGTCTGATAAGGGAGATTATAATCTCCCACCTGTACTCCCAGGGCCTTTCCTCCAAGCTGCTGAATCGTCTCATACCACGGCTGCAGAAATGCCCGATAGTCTCCCGAAATATCATTCCGAAGTATGAAGCGCAGAATTCCGCCGATCAGACTGATGCCCAGGATGAATACTACATCCCTTCCGTGGATTCTTTGTCTTTTTTCCATGAATGTTCAATCCCCTTATAGGTGAAAACAAGCCACAGCAGCGCATTGAGTCCGACCGCCATCTGATAGAAGTCATAGCCGAACCTCTCATATCCGCCATAGGCCGAGCCCAGCATGAACAGCGTCTCCGCCAACTCCAGAAAAAGAACAAGCTGATATAGTCTGCGATCGCGTAAGATAACAAAATCCGCGGCCAGAACGATCCACACCAGTGCAAGACCGTCCTCCGCATGACCATATGGAAGGAACAGCAGGCAGGTCCACGCTGTCCACACCAGAAAATCCACGCGTCGCACCTGTCCTACAGAATACAGATACCACCCAATGAGCAACAAACCCAAGGTCATCAGCACAGCCACCATTCCAAATCGAAGCTGTTCCCGGCCGGTTACCAGTGACCAGAAAGATAAATTATGATCAAATACATTATCTCTATTCAGCCAGAGCAGAATTCTGCCAAATGGCCAGAAAAAATCCCTGCGGCTCACAATCTGCGGGACTCCAGGCAGATACAGGCCGACAAAGAACGCGGCACCGCAGACAGGAATTCTCCTCTTCTTCGCTGTCTCTGCAAGAGAAAATGGGAGCGCCGCACCAGCTGCAGGAAAACAATAAACCGCCGCACCCAGGAAGAGACATGAGAGCCAATCCGCTCGGACACTCCCCATACTCCCCATACTCCCCATGCGCCATAATATAGACAAGACCATCAGGATGCTTCCTGCCAGAAACCATAGAATCGGATACGAACGGGCAGTAATCATGATACTGAGAACCACCATGCCGCCAATCGCAATTCCGAAGAGTAGCTTCCTATTCCGGATAATAAACATACGAACAACTTCCATACTTCCTCACCTCAAATCCTTCCCGAAGAAAAGCAGTTACGTCCACTCCCTCCTCCAGAATGAACACGCCGTTCCTGTCCGGTTCCGGCAGTCCCATGTCAAAGTACAGATTTCCTGCAGATTTTGGCATCGGATGCCAGTCACTGAAAACCCTTGTCGACATATACGCATCCACCGGCATCTGAACGTAATAGAGGACTTTGGGATAAATTCCCGATTTACTGATATGAATCGTCTTGCCGCTCTTCTCGCCTTCCACCAATGCTTCCTTCAGCCCGGAATCAAATGCCGCCGCAGATTCCTGACGGTATTCGGTAAAATAATACTCCGTAAAGCCAAGGAAGGAAATCAGATACAGACACGCCATCCCAACCGGAATCCACTTTCGCACACGGGGGAGAGCCTTCATGAAAAAGGAGCAGAACACCTCGACTCCATATCCCCCCATCATCAGCATGGGAAGAAAGATGATGTTGATGCGATTGACATTCACATGACTGGTAAGTCCCAGACAAAGGCCGCACAGAAATTGGAGAAGCAGGAAGAACTCCGGCGCATACTCGCGTCGGCGCCATTTACTGCAGAAGGAGACTGTGCTTGCCCCGATTCCAATCAGGACAAAGAGGATTCCAAAAGAATAATATAGCCCATACTTCGTTGGAGAATTCCAGACCAGGCCATCGGACTGCAGAAGCAGAATCTCAGCCAAATTCTTTGCGTTCTGCCAGAGCGTATACCCATCCGTCTGGCTGGTTCGGAGGAAATCCAGCTTTGGAATAGAGAAAAACCTGGTTTTAATTTCACCAATGTAGCCATAATTGACAAGCAGAACCAACACAAGCGGTGCAGCAAGCAGTGCGACAATCGCAGCGCTTCCCCACAGTGCTCCGCTTCTCATCGCAAGCTTCCCCTGCCGGACCAGATACAGCGCCCCGAGCAGCAGAATGACAGGGACATACATCCACACGACCGCATAACTGTACAGGGCCAGTCCATACATCAGGGCGGACAGGAAATAGAACCACTTGTTCTCTGTGCCCCGTAGAAAAAAATATAAACCAAACAGCAGCATGCCGGGTGCGAGATTGGATTCCAGCCCCCATCGCGACATCATAATGTGCCAGGGACACCAGGCAACAATCATCATCGCCCAAAGAGCCGCTTTCTCATCATAAATGCGCCGTCCCACTCCGTAGACAGCCGGAAGAGACAAAATAGCAATGATCACCTGCGGGACGCGAATCACCCAATCCTGTGGCCCAAAAATCGCTATGAAGGGAATCATCAGGTACGTCTCAAGCGCATTCATTCCCCCTCCATTGGTAAACAGATAGAGTGGGAAATAGTACCCCATTGTATCGTGATGCGTTGTCAGAATGTTCCAGGCCTCATACCCGGCAAAAGCCTCATCCTGATTCAGGCCATTTGGAACTACGCCAAAGTCATATAACCTGACCAGCATTCCAGACAAAAGGATCAGAACAAATATATAGTTACTTCTACTTATCTTCTTCATAACATCTCACCGCTTGTTCCGTAATACTCTTTTTCTCAATTACCGTGAATGGTTCTAAGCGACATCCCAACAGGCAGAGCCAAAATATACAGATACATGTATCTTGTATAGCTTCCATTCATAGGCCCCGCAATATTGATTAAGAGATTCATCACAAATGGAACACAGAGTGCAGCTGCAATTCGCTCTCTGTGGCAAAGAGCTTCCACCGCCGTCCACAAAACGCACCAGACATACAGACACGGTATGCGCAGGCATAACAACGGTGTATATTTCCCCACCGCTGCCCTGATGTTTTCAACATACTCTCTTGCCGTAGACAGGCCGAGCGGAAAATGGAAAGATATCCTGACACCAGGAATCTCCCGCTCAATCCGCCGCATAATTTCCTCAGCATCTTTTACCGACGAGAATGCCATAATACCTTTTGGTATGAAAAACTCAGCCTTATTATCCCAGGTTGCCTGAAAATAGACTTCTGGATGCTTTACAAACATCTTTGCCCATGTCATGAAATAGGAACATATCTCCCTGCGCGAAGCTTGTTCTTTATAAGTGATTTTTACCGGATCCGCATTGACAGGGTCATAACGCTCAGCCAGTTCATCATATTCCAACACCTGATTAATGCTGTCTCGTTCCTCTGCCGTAACTTCTGAAGAATAATTCCACACATATCTTGCAGTCTGTTGAAAAGGAAGCGATAACATTTCTCTGCTGCTTCCCTCTGTCACCCCGGTCACAGGCATAATGACATGATGCCACAGCAAAAAGCAAGCCAACAGTCCCACTAGCCCCCTGAGGATAAAACTGCGGCAGCGGCCTCTCCCGCAAAAGAACATAGCTATGCAGACCGCAATATCCATATATATTCCGTCATTGCGAAACAGCATCATAAAAAGCATGCAGCAGAACACTCCTGCCACCTGCCTGCCAGTTGTCTCAGATCCACACAGGAGCACCTTATGAATCTGAATAAGAAGCAGTAATAAAAAGCCAGCATACCAGGTGTCTTTAATGATTCCTGATGCATAATTCTGAAGAATCGGATGCAATCCATAATACATCACAAGAATGCACGCATATCTCATCCTGAGCCCATTGCCAATCAGATAATACAGCGCATACATCACAACGCAGAATAGGAACAGATTTTGCAGAATTACATAGATGAACAGGCCCCAATTATCATCCGACACGAATCGTCCGATCTGCATACAACCTTGAAGAATCCATGTATGAAGAACAGGATGATGATTGTTATAAGATTCTGACCCAAATGCCTGCGCCAGCTGCCCTATATTGTCTCCATTCGGAATCCCAGGATAAAAGAGGAGCATCTGAGTGAGATAAATAAGCCCCAAAAACAAACCGCTTATGCATAGAAAACGCTGTTTCATGAAATTAATCACTGAATGAATGAAACGCTGCATCGAAAACAGATTCCCCCAAAAGCAATTAGCAATTTGGCTTCTTTCCCAAAAACAAAAAAGCCAATAATCTCCATTTAGAAATCACTTGAACAAAAAGAACAGGTAAAAGTATTGCCAGAATAAAGGAAGCTACAACATTGACAAAAGGAATGGGAAATACCCTGATCCAGCAATAATACTGCATAGCATAAATAGCAATCGTGTTTTCTCCCACTGTTTGCAGGAGCTTGACAGGAAGGTATTTCCACACTGCACGTGAAACGGTCCATATAAAAACTATTCCAAGCAGTGGCGTCAGGTAGAGCCGATAAACGCTGCAACAGTAGTGAAACGCTCTCGCTTCCATTCCTACCAGGTGGAACATATTTGCAAAAAGGGGATCTTCATTGCGCATCCAGAACAGAGCGGCAACAGGCCAGCCAATGAGTCCAGCTGCTCTTATTGCTGCTTTATGCGGAAAGGGCTCCCAAAAAGCCGGGCCAACCACTCCCAAGGCATACCACAAGAAGTACATTCTGACCTGTCCTACCCCAAAGACATTCCACGGGATCATAAGCAAAAGGATATAGACACAAACATATCCTGCATATTTTAATGTTGTCGGGATTTTTTCAATCAGGAAAACCAGTACATTAATCTCAGCCAGCACCCATAGAAACCACAGTCCCTTTTCCGGATAAAGGAAAATCCACCAATATGGAATGCCGTCTTTCATGGTGCTGAAGATTCCCCAAACCCCAAACGGCACAAGCAAAGAACTGATCCTTTTCCCCAACTGTTTGCATGTACAATGAGGATGCACCAGATGTGTCACATACCCACTAAGACACATAAAAGCAGGCATATGGAACGAATAAATCAAACGAAAAATAATATTATGGTCAAAATCTGTGGGGGCCGCAACATATTGAATGCAGTGCCCCATCACCACGAGCATCATCAGCAGACCGCGCAGAACATCTAATCTAAGATCTCTTTTCTTTCCCATAAAACTCCTGTATTGCCCAAACCTCCCAGTCTTGATCTTTCCAAGTCAGACCAACGTACCGTGCTGCTCAATGTCATCCTTGCAGCTTTCATAACTTCCTCTGCCTTTTTTTCTATCCAACAGGACTGCAGCGACAAACGCAAGAAGTGAAACCACACAAGAGGCATTCCAGGCCCAGGGTGCCCGGAAATAAACTTTCACTTCTCCTCTCGGTGCAGAAACCTGAAGCTGGAGTCTGCCATCTTCTCCACGGTTCACAGGCACCTCCGTTCCATCCACCCGGGCATGATAACCTGGGTAAGCGTAAATTGGCATCGTCAGCACTGCTCCGTCTCCCTCCTGTGGAAGCTGATAGGAAAAGGCCGCTTCTTGTCCACGATGGGAATATCCGATAATCTTCGTGTCCGGCAGCGAACTCTCAACAACGATTCCCTTTTCCCATACACCTGCATCCTCACTGGAATACAGGTACAATGCGTCTGTCCACCCCTGCATGTCAGAATTTGTTTTATTATAAATTGTATTCATGTTGTGAAGAGAATCCAGATAATACATCGAACTCAGGGATATGAATACCATTGTCACCAGAATAATTCTCTTTCGGGAAGCGGGATATTTTCTGATGGCCTCCTTCACACACACTCCCAGCAGAATTGCCCCGCCAAGGACGGCAATCGAAAGTAGTCGCCATGGAAACTGCATGGAATTCAAGCGGTTCAAAACTGGAATTCTTGCTATGACTCTCCATGGGAACAGCCAGGATGCAGCAAGCAGCCCCCCAACGGTTTCCATCCAGACTACCAGGACCAGATACCTCTGGTTCCTATCATAAGAAAAGGATGTTTCCATATTTCTGTCAAACAAAAAGAGCCCGGTCAGAATGATTGCCGCCAGAACAAGGCCTCCAACCGTAAGCGGCATTTCGCCTTTCGTTGTTCCCCTCGCCAAGCTGCCGCCCGCTTCTTCTGCGAAAGTAGCAAACATCTGAGAAAAATACACGCCATGCTCCTGCATAACACTACTCATATTCTCTGCGGAAGACGCAGCAAAATTCTCTCCATAGTAAGATAGAAAAGGTACCAGAAAATATGCACTCATCAGAAGCGTCATCCCGCCAGCTGCTACCATAGCCCCGATCCTCTTTCCGAACTCATGCTGCTTCATAACCCGGAAAGAAGCCAGGACAAAGAGACCGGCAAACACAGCATACAAATAAATCGATAATACATGTGACGAGATCACGGCACTTGCTCCCAGTGCAAGCAGTATCCACCTTCGGTAATTGCCAAATAAAACCTCATATATGCCAAGAATCAATATCGGCAGAAACGTCAATGCCAACGCTTCTCCCAGGGCTCCTCTTGTATATAACACCTCCATCCGATAAATCGACATACTGTATGCCATCCCCGCCAGAAGGCCAATCATTTTATTTCTGAAAACTCGTCGAAAGGCGAAGTACGAGGCAAGGACAGTAAACAGATTCATACTCAGCAAAAGAAGTTTATATGCATTAAGCAGAGACACACCGACTGTCATCAACAAGGCAGGAATCCACAGGAAGAGCTGCTGATACATGATCGGTGAAACGTAACCATAACCCTTCCCCTGATATGGGTTCACCCACATGGGAAGACTCCGGTCACGCAGGCAATAGTACATACCGCGTATTCTTCCCAGGTGGAATTCCACATCATGTCCCATGACCAGAAAGTCATTCCATAGCGGACAGGACACATACAGAAACTCTACAACCAGGACAAGCAGAATCAACTGATCAGTATGTCTTCCCGACATTTTGTGAGCCACACACCAAAGCGACAGGACTCCAGTCAAAAAGACAACATAGAGCACCAGCGAGTCCGTATAATGCTTCATACTGCGAACTTCGATCTGATTGACCTTCAGATATCCTCTCTGGTATTGGACGCGAAGCGTCACACCCACAGAATCTTCCGGAAGCGTAACATGGAGCATCACGCCTTCCTTGTCCGGCAGCATTTTCTGACAATCATAAGTAATACCCGGATTACCAGTCTCGTCCATTTCCCGATCTGAAGAAATCACACAATAATTGTCCTCAGAATCCGTATTATAAGAAACCATGAACTCATAGGATCCTCTCTCCAGGCTCATAGGCTCCAACTCCACCAGCGTCCCCGTGTGATCCAGATCATCTGCCGTCACCGTTTTCTCCTCAGAGTCCCAGCACTCTTCTTCAAACTCTGTCGTCGTCTGGAAATCCACGGGCTTCATCTTATATACCGGATCATCGTTCTGATAGGAATGAATGGACAGCACCCCAATCAGAAGAAACACTGCCAACACCAAAACACTCTTCTTATTCCAGATAAAATGCATAGATACAGCTTGTCCTCCTACATCGTTGAAAAGGGATCGCTCCTATGAACCGGCTTTTCTCTATGGAAGAACAGAATTCTCAGAAACCTTGCTCCAGTTGGATACAACCCGGACGTCCTTCTGCACGGCATACCAGTCTCCTGGCTTGAATTGCATGCCGTGATTATCATCTACGTTAAAGAAATCCGAATCCAGGACATACTGTTTTCCTTCCTTCTGCCCTTTGTTAGTAATTTGTTTCCCTGTAAACGGATTACTGAGATCATCGACAAGTCCTTCCATTGAAAGATATGGCACATCCGCGTTTGTCATAAACTCCTCAGAAGTAGTAAACGTATTGCTATTAAAATCTTTTACCATCAAAAGCGGGTTATAAGCCATCGTGTCTGTCCCATCTTCCATGACTCGATCAGAAAACTGTCCCAGCCTGCGGGCATGATCCGACACCAGAATGATTCTTGTATTATCATAAACACCATTTTCCCTCAAATAGTCGAACCAGTTTCCCAACTGAATAAAAGCAGCCATCATGGATTGATAATGCTCCAGCTGATTGGTTTCGGTTGTCTGCATCTTAGTTCCGTTCACTTCAAAACGATCCTGATGTGCCTCGTCATATTCCGTGTTATCAACCTCATCTTCCGGAAGATACTCCGGTTCCTGCAACAGGCGACAGTTATGAACCGTGTCATTATCCATGAACAAGTACGTATTCTCACACTTATCTGTAACAACAGTAATGTCCTTCAAATTCTGAAGAACCGTAAATGCATCATCAAAATTATCCTTAAATCCCTTGGCACAATGCGACGAATACGAATAATACGGAGTATATTCATCACCTGTACCAGATGCAGCATTAAACTGTCCCTCATTGTATAATGCTTTCTGCAGTGCCAATGGCATACAGCGCATCACGCTGTAGCAGAAAAAATTGCGATTGCGAACCTGAATCTTCGTGTCCTGCTCCTGCATTTTGGAAGTGCTAAATCTGCCGGCCATGATTCGGGCACTAATTTCAGGATAGTTGTCATAAATATCAAGATTGGCATCCCATTCATATCCGGCATAAGGAGGATCACAAATCGTAATTTCCTTAAAGCCATTATTCAAGCACAGAACCGGAATAGAAAGCAGCGCTTCATCATGCTTATCTTTCAAACTTTCATCTTTTCGCTCATTCATTGCCGCTGGTGTATATTCATATCCGCCCAAAAGCGCAGGAACCCCAAAATTAGTATGTTCACCAAATGAAAGCGTATTTGGGTAATAGGTAAAACCTGCCAGCTGTTTCTCCAATTCCGGTTTTTCATTCAGCATGTACGGAATATATGGGCCTAAAGCACGGTCAAGCATGATTACAACTACATTTTTTCCCGTTCTGCTAAGCGAGAAAGTCAAATCATCACTAACTGTAGGGTTTCCACTTTTTACTCTCTGATAAACAGAAGTCAGGGACGAATGAATACTCCTGACATTCAGGCCTGACATAATGACAATGACAACCGTCATCATAGGCACAAACCTGCAGAGGATTTTCCATCCCTTTCCCCATAATACCCGCATGAGAACAATCAGAAGCGATGCAATGACTATTTCCAGCATAACGCTCCGAAAATCCACCTCCAGGCCATTCTCATACTGCATCAGCGTATTTAAATTTCCGCTCCTGGATGCCGGTTTAAACAACATATAATCCACGGTAAAAAGGAATGCCGCATAAACAGCTATTTTTGACATTCGACTCCGGTTTTTAGTTCCTGCCATCCAGAAAAAGAGGCCGCACCATACCAGAAAAATCCCGGCTGCATAAAGGAAAGAATTTCCTAAATACTTTACTGGATCATAAAATACCAGCTCATTAACAAATTCCTGCGGGGAATCTTCGATAACAGCAGACGGGATCAGAATTCCTGTCAGAATTGACAGATATAAGGCCGCACTAAAAAAAACAGGCCCAGTTTTACAGACGTACCTGTTCATTGCTCCTGACCCACACGCTCGCCGCATTTGCAGAGAATTCCAAACCGGCACAAGAATAAGCAGCACTCCGGCACCAACCAGGACCATTTTCCGAAGCATTGAAGGCGTCTGGTAGAAACCAAGCAGATAAATCTCTGCTAATACTCCAATCAGAACCGAGAGTGCTTTCAGTACCCGACTCGGATTCTTCAACTTATAAAAGATATTCTTAACCAGAGAAAAGACATTATTCAATGTCCAATAGAACACCAGTCCCGCCGGAGAATCGTACAGAAACACCAGAAAGATCAATGCCATACCATACAATTGCACCTTTGTTCTGACCGGCATTCCCTTAGTATAGATGGCACCAGACACAATATTGATCAGTGTCATAAGTATCGGAAGGACATTAATTGCCAGCCCGCCAATTTGCAGCATTCCATCTGGAGCGCCAAGGTTTCCGATTGGTCCGAGTGATACGCCCTGCAACGCGGCAAGAGAAGACAGAAACCGGTATGCCGCGATGAAGAACGGGACTTCCAGAAGAAGTGGAAGGGATCCCCGCAAAACATAACTCTGCTTATAGTTGTTTTGCCGGTAATAAGTCTGCAGCATCATCATCCGTTCATCGCCCTTGAAATACTTTTTGATGTGCTGCACACCAGAGGAGAGCTTCCCCTCCAACTCCCTTTCCTCATCCTGCATGGCATCTGCCCGGCGATACAAAGGAAGCACCAGGAAGTTCATGGCAAGGCTCAGCGCAATGATGGAAATACCCGGATTTCCGATGATCCGGTCTGCCAGAACATATACCACTTCGAAGAAAAGCTCCAGCGGTTTAATCGTCAGTGAATATAATATATGCAATATCGTCATTTTCTTATGCTCCCCGCTTCATTCTCACTCTGCAGGCACTGAATTTTCCGGACCAGATATTCTGCTGTCCTTCTGGCTCCCTCTCCCGGATTGCACCATGTCTCTCTTCTCGCGGCTTCCCGCCCCATCTGAAGTGTCTCATCATCAATACAGGAATCCATGAACTCCTTCAAATGGTCAAAATTCTCTTCCTGCAACGAACGCCCGATCTTCGGGAGCGTTTCAAAGGTCCACAAGTCGTCTTTCAGCCAATAGGCATCATACACGCCCTTATCAAAGGTTGTATCCGCATAAATCACTGGCTTGTCATAAACAAGCGCAAAATCAAAAATGACACCCGAAAAATCAGAAATCATAAGATCTGATCTTCGCAGCACGTCGAAATTATCATTATCCCGGTTCCATTCCATCCGATTATTCGCAGGAAACTGCTGCATCAGATCGCCCAGCATTTCCTTTTCTGACATCCATGACTGCGGGTGCGGCCTTACAATAACATAGTAACCTGTAGCCAGAAGCGCCTTCAGGATCCCAGCACCGTAACGGTTCAGAATGCCGCTGGGTCCCCAGGAAGGAGCCAGCAGAACGGTTCTCCTCTTCTTTTCCTTTGCAGACTCATCTGTTCCCTTGTCACGAACATTCTTTTTCTCCGCCTCTTCCAGGCGCTTTCTCATTTCATCCATATACGGCACGCCGACAAGTTCCAGTTCCTTTTCCGGGAGTTTCCGTAATTCTTCCAGATCGCGAATCTGTTTTTTCTGATATTCTCCGGAAAGAAGCACTGCGTCATAGTAATCAAGGCCGAACATCCGGTACAGGGTAATGTCACTGCAGGCATGCGGAATGTGAACATAATATTTTACCAGCTTGGATCTCTTCCACTGATAGACATCCAGTCCCGGTGTCGTAGACAGCACCACATCGGCGTTCAGGAAATTCATCTTTGCAAATGCCTTGTTATCCTCGCCAATAAACTGTGTATGAATGTGTTCAAAGCTGGTCTGATAAGCAGGGTCATCCGGAGAAGCGCTCATATACCAGGTTTCCTGACCAAGCTGATCCAGTTCCCTGCAAATCGGCTCAAATGTGTTCCAGTACCGCTTGCTGTCCGTGAAAATCACCAGCGGCATTTTCTGCGTTTCTTCCTTTTCTCTTTTTCCTCCCGTGATAAGAAACCGTAACTTAACCCACAACATCCTGGCTGAGAAAAACAGTGCTCCCACCACACTGATTAATATCGTAAACAGCATGCTCCCAGTTCCTGGATCAATATACAGCAGCATAAAACTCTCTTCTCCCTCTCATTAGATTGCCAAACTGTTTCGGATAGCCCTGTACCTCCGAACATTTCCCTGACATTCAGGGTCCCTGCATGTCAGTTACCTTCCCTCCGCATCGTCTTTCAGTGCCTGAAGCTCTGCGATCAAGGAATCATTATCTTCCACAGATTTCACAGCGATCCGGACATATTCCTTTCCATCATGCAACTTATGCGTCAGATTTTTCAGCAGGATGTTCTTCTCAAGCATTTTTCCACACAGATATTCCGCTGTCATTCCCCCAGTAAGCTGGCACATCACATAATTTGCCTGCGAAGGGTAAACCTTCAGATAAGAGATTTTTCCTAACCCAGCCATCAGCTTCTTGCGGTTTTCACGTATCCGGACCAGCGACTCTGAATATGCTTTCCGATACTTCCCGATGATTTGCAGGAAAAACTCCCCATAGGAATTGATGTTCCAGATCGCAGCTTCCCTTTTCATCCTGGCAATCAACGCTTCATCACTGCTTGCCAATACTCCCAATCGAATTCCCGGTACTCCATAAGATTTCGAAATGCTCTTCATGACATAGAGTTTCTCGTACTGATTCAAGATGCTGTCCTTCAGGAGGGTCAAATCACTGTCCGCAGCATCTTCTGATCGCTCTGCAAAATCCGCAAAGCTCTCATCCAAAACCAGGCGCATGTTTCTCGTTCTGCACCATTCAATCAGCCTCATGAGATCTCCATAAGGAATAAAATTACCGCTCGGATTGTCCGGATTGATCAGAATCAGCCAGTCAACCGGATTCTTTTCATAAAAACAAATGAGATCATCTGCCGTGTACCGGCATCCATCCTCCTGTGGATGAAATGCCGCGATTTTCTCCGGATCACAGCGATTGGGATATTCTTCGAAGGTCGGATAAACGCAGCCAATCTTCCCTTCTGCCTGCTCCATCAGCATCCGGATCAATTCCGCAGCACCGTTTCCCACAACGATGTGCTCCTGACACACATCAAACAGATTTGCCGCAAGAAGGGAGTTTATTCTCATTCCTGATGGATAATTCGTCAGGAGAGTTTCAAAATTGGACTTCATCTCGTCCAGCATTTTAGCATTCGGAAAATACGGATTCACCAGATAACAATAGTCCCGCAGCTTCGGATATCTCCAGTATCCGCCATAGCGACCAGATATTTTTTCATACTGTTCCTGCCTGTTATCCGTAAAAATAGATTCCGCAATATCCAGATCCTGAATATCGTCAATTTCATACCACTTCTGACCATTTAGCCGCTTCGCACGGATCTCCCTGGTTTCCAGAAGCGCGATCAGCTTAATGACGGATTCATAGTACTCATTCTCCCCCATTGCCTTCTCGTAAGCCAGAAGGAACGGAACATATGTGGTTTCCGAAAAGTGCTTACTGAATTTATAAATATTGACCGTCTTATAGTATTTTTCTTTCTCCGTGAATTTAAGCAGCTTTCCGGGGATGAAATCCGTAATATGATCTTCCCTGTCCAATTCCATGCAGGTTCCGTCCATCCAACTCTCAAAATGATCCACAACCGCCAACGTCGGCCTGGGGTCTGCAAGAAGCTCATCAATGATGCTCTCCTCGAAAATCAGATCGGATTCCAGCAGCAGAGTATCTTCCATGCAAAGATACTCCTTTGCAAGCGCAAGCGAGTAGATATTATTTGTCTTGTCGTAAACATCATTATGGATAAAGAGAATCGGAGTCTGAATCATAAGAGTTCCGATATACTCCCTCAGCTTCTCTCCTTCATACCCTTCCACGATGACAATTCGTGATAAACCTTTTCGATCTAAAATACGAAGTGATCGCTCAATCATCGTAATCCCATTGACTGGCACCATACACTTGGTGTTGCCTCTCGTCAGATTCTTGAGTCTTTTCCCCATTCCTGCCGCCAGAATAATTCCCTGCATCTTACGCTCTCCCTCCGGTCTTTACAACTTAAAAGCAGACTCTTAATTCAGAATTTTATCTTTTATAAGGTCTATTCGTTTCTGCACTCCTCCACCAGAATATAAGAACAATTGCTGTGAAAGATGCTGCCAGAATTCCCGGAATCAGCCCTGGTGTACAATACCTCATTCGTATCGTATGTTCACCCTCTGTAACGTCGAACATCATAAACGCATCATCTGCTCTGAAAATTTCAGCAGCTTCTCCATCAATCCACAGCTTCCACCCCGTAGAATACGGAATAGACAGCATGACATGTTCATTCTGATCTGCTACAAGACTTCCCTCAATCGTATTGCCATTAATCGAAAGATCATTTTCTACATTGCGCAGTCCGGAAATATTCTTTTCCAGTTCACTGGTCCTCCGAACATAACACCGGATATGATCAAAATGGTAAGTTCCCCCATTTACCAGGTTGATTTCGACAGCATCCAGAGCATTGTCACTGTTCACATAACCGATATTGATCATCCAATCGTGACGACCTTCATAAATATGATTCTTGTTATTCGTTCCAGCTAATCTCTCTGAATACTCCGTCCGCTCTCCATCTTTACAGCCGTAGATATTTATCGAGAAGGTTGTAGCATCCCCTGCCGAGTAATCCGTTCCCTCTAAGCAGATATATACTTCTCCATCTCCAAACGTCTCCAGATCTTCCGGATACAGAACAATACTGCCGTCTCCATCTGTATAATAGTCATTTGTCCCCAGCCGCCTCACACCTCGAAGCTCCGTTCTGCATAGAAGCTCATCCTGATCCAGTGCAAGATCACTGACAACGGTATCCGCAGGAACATCATTGGTAACCACCGCCTGCATCAGTGCCTCCTGCCTTTGCAGGTAGTCAAGTGATGCCCAGTCTTCTTCACTTACCGTTCTGGAAAATGCATGGAGCAGGGAATTCTCCCGATCGACATGATAGACAGAATAATCCATACCATGAGAATCATCCGTAAGCTCATGCTCCGAATATCCATAGGGAAGGCGATACTCTTCACCGGTTGTAATCAGGAACCTGCTGACTCCCATCAGATTTTCAAGCTCGGCGCGTCGATTTAAACCATAATAGGAGTTTGCTGCGTTGGTCAAAAGTCCAATATTCTTATGAAACAAGGAAATGTTATTGTTCCCCAATGACAAATACAGATTCATCCCGCTCAGACCATACAACATGGTTTCATTATAAATTGTCCCCATATTTGATCCATCGAAACGCTCCTCCGGCTCAGCCCCGACTTCACGAAGAAGTGGCATCGCTCCAGCATTGGTCACCGTCTCATAGGCTTCTCCTCTCGGTGTGTTTGCGCGAAGGGCATTCTCATAGTTTTCGCTGAAATGATAGCGTGCCGGAATACACACGCCAATCATAGTGAATAACGTTATGACAATATAGTAGCTTCTCCAGGCAATTCGGGAGCTCACAAATAAAAATGCAAGCAGGACTGCCAATAAAGCAACTGTTTCCTTCACCAAACGCCATTCGTTGATGAGGCCGATGACTCCAATGTAGATCACAATAACAGCGGTAAGAATTGCCTTCTTCCTTCCAGTCAATTCTCGGAGTTCCGGAAGTACCACTGTCACAATCATGGAGATCAGAAGCGTATAAGCGAAAACCCAACGATTGGCACTGTAACTAAAACCATTCATCATGCTTCCAAAGGCAGGAAGAAGCATTCCAACCGTCAGAACCACAAATTCAAGCTTCAGTCTTTGATATTTCTGCCTCTGGAGAAACAGTGCAGCAACACATACCAGAGCAATCGTGGCATAGCCAATATAGCAGTCACGATCAGACATCATGTATGAGCTTGTAAAACCGGTTATCCACTTCCTGTAATAATCCGCGGGATATAAAAAAGAGCGATAGAAATCTGCTCCAATTCGGCTGGTTCCTGACATCATAAGGAAAACCGGGAGCAGAAGCGGCATGGACAAACCTGCGGCGATAATTCCATGACATAGAAACTTAAGAATCTGCGTGGCAACGGCTGCTCCATTTCGGAACCGAAGTCGATCAAAAATAAGGAGTCCCAGACAATACAACGTTACAAGGAGAACCCCCATGTAGGCGAAATAGAAGCAATTCAGAAACATCCAACAAAGCGAAAACAGAAACAAAGCAGATCTCCTGCTTTTCCAAAGTTCATCAACCCCTGCAATGACAACAGGGAAAATATAGAGCATGTTCAAAAAGAATCCCTGCAGGATCAGAATATAACTGGTAGCTGCAAACACATACACAACTGCTCCGATCAAGATGCTCTTCCACTCGTATTTCCTTCTTTTGCAGAGAAAAGCATATGACAGCCCCGAAATATATACCTTTGCAGCAAGAACTCCCGTATAAGCTAATTCTGTATACTTTCCGGGGATTATAACTGAAATCCAGTTGAACGGGTCCATTATATGTTCAGCCAAAGACAGCAATACATCACTGCCATAGCCAATTCCAATATCAAACATCGGAATGGTTATTTCATGATCAATAAACAGCGAATGCAAAATCTGTCGGATCCATCTTCCTGTATATACAAAGATCAGATAATGCTGATTCATTCCATCATAAGTACACATAATGGATTTATTATATTTTCTGCACCAATACAGGAAACAGAATGTAAATAAAAGCACAAACAACAGCGTGTACGCAGATATTAATCTCCGAAGGTTATCTTTCTTTCTCATTGATCATTCCAGCTTTTATAAAGTTAATAAAGTAACTATTCCGGGCATTTCGAATTTTCTTGTGGAAATCAACGTGTGCTGAACAAGCACACAAGATGAAATAACCATCATCGGGTTTTATGCATTCTCAGAGCTTCTGCTATTCGATTGGCAGCGTACGCAGCCAACGGAAACAGACAGACAAAATAAGGAAAGCAATATCTCGGTTTGGCTTCCCAAAATAGATAGAATACAAAACCACCCAGGAAGTACACCGGTAACAGCCATTGCTTCACTTCGATTCTTTCCAGTCTTCTCAGTTTTAACATCATGTCAATCATTGAGACCAACGCAAGAAGATATATTATCTCGTCAAAAGTTATTAAAAATTTCTGAATATTTAACATCCAAGGTCCGGACAAGAAATCCGAAAAAGAAGCAGTAATCGGCAAACTCTTAGCCGACAAATATATGGTCATAACAGCCGCGGAAAACCAAGGGTCCGTCCACTCATTTCGAATTTTCTTAATGAAAAAAGTCCAGTCTCTCCTCCCGCGAATGTAATCCCGGACAGCATAGTTGATCCTTGACCATGCCTCCCGATCTGCCGCTTTGTTGTTGCGCCCAGATATCTCATAGATATATACATTCGTTGTGTCATAGCTTCCCGGTCCGCAGGTTCCATTGCTTGTAATTCCCATCAATATATAAGCAGATGAAGGAATGCCTCCCTTCGCCGAGATGCCCACTGAGGAACAAAAATGAAGCACGCAAAGGTTAGAGAAGAATGCAATAATCCCCACCAGCACAAAAACACCAAGAATGTCCGATAGAAAGCCCTTCTTGTCTCCAGCACGCAGTGACATCAGGCCATTTAACACTAAAACAAATCCTATCGCTATGCTTGCAATGGCAGATCCAGAATATATCGTATTGGAAACAGCCATGAACATCGATATCAAAATCAGTTTCCACAGCTTTCTCGCTCTTATGTAGCAAAAGAGCACAGCAAAAGCCAATAGGGCAAATTCAAACGACAATAAGGTTCCATATACAAAACTAGTGTATAAAACAATCGGAGCAAACGCAGCCATCATTACAGCAGTAAGTAAACTGACAGTATACTGTCCGAACAACTCCCAGGACAGCCAGGTCATCGTTGCGACAATTGCTCCAGCCGCCACGACATTAAACATCCGAAATATCAGGATCGACCTTGTACCCAATATGCGTAACACCGCGGAAAAGAGAACCACAATACCACCCTGAAAAGGATATTGTTCAAAATAGCTACGATCGATCATCGTATAATTATGATCTGCAAACTCTACAATAGCGTTCCATACTTTCTTCTGATCAGCAATAGGCGGATAAGTATTCGTCTCAATCCATACGCATCCAAGGAGAAAGACCGTCAGAGTACATAAAAGTGTAACTGCTACAGTAACATTCCGACCTGCATTGCGAATCACTATCGACAAAAGAATCAGGAAAATAAGAAAAAGTAAGAGAGCAAAGATTTGAAACCCACTATTAAAAGAAAAGATCGTGTCATCTTCTGCATAGGTTTGAAAGTTGACATTTCCATGAAACATCAGCGCCAAGAGACAGCAAACCAATATAGCAGTGAGGCATAACCAGCTTAAAACTTGAAAACATCTATTCATTTTCCATCTCCATTTTGCTGCTTCTATGGAAGGAATTTACTCTTCCGCAAAGGAAACACGCATCATTTCAAATTCAATTGTTGATAATCCCATATCTCTGCATTTTTCATTTACTTCGATGTTATCCTTACTGTACAGATATACATCTTCAATCTGATAAACCGGCTCGTCATCCGTAATACCTTCTATGATATAATTGCTGAAAATATGGTATGCATAAAACTCTCCCAGACTCTTCTGTGCTGCAACCTGTTCTGCCACAACATCTGTTGGTATTTTCTCATAATAGAAAACCTGTGACGGGGTCAGATCAAAAACATGCAGTCTTCTTTGCGGAAACATTTCATTCGCATAGTCCAATGCTTCTTTAGCACCATTTCCCCACAGACCTGCTGTCACATCTTTTGTATAACTCCCAACATATGTGGATAAAAACAACATTGTAGATATACCATACGCAATCGCGATAGCGTAAAGCGGGCCATCCCCAAAGTAAACAAAGAGCTTATAGATCGCATAGCTGCAATAAAAAAGCAGAACATAATGAATCACATTAATCCGAACAAAATTGACATCTACAAGCAAGCCTAAAAGAACAGAACACGCCAACCATATGATCATAATGCAGTGTCCTTGATATTCTGTGTTATTCCTGTTTGCCCTCCTTAAATACGCAAAGGATTCACCAATGCCAAGAAGAATAAACAAATTGCTGAAGTGATAATATAAGCCAAATTCAGAAATAACCTCATTTTGTCTTCCATTATCCTGTGCAGCAAAAATATGAAGAAAGTGAACAAAATTCGCATTAAGATGTGAAAAGCCAATCTCATTTCCTCGAAAGCTATACATCTTAGGAACAGAAAAAAACGGGGTAATAATTTCAGCTACAATCCCCGTATTCACCATAATAAAAAGAAAGAGAGGGATAGACAGAGCTACAAGAATTGCTCCTCCTGCCAACAGGCATGGCGAAATATGAAGGTACTTCTCATGTAATAAAAATCCAACAATACCAAATACCAAAAAAGGCATGATAACCCACATAGCAGAATAGCAGTACAAGGACAGTCCCCAAAAGAATCCTGTAAAGAGAAATCCATACTGCTTATTATCACCATACAGTAAAAAAACCAGCCCAAACAAGAAAAAAGACGGAAACAGGTTTGATTCCAGTCCCCACCGAGACATCATAATATGCCAAGGTGCAAGTGATAAAACCCCCATAGCAATGTAGGCTGCTTTTTTTCCGATTATTTTCTTCACCAGGAAATAAAAAGCCGGCAAGGAGCAGATTGCTGTGATCAACTGTGGTAATCTGGCAGTCACATTATTTAATCCCCAGATTCGAATGAATGGTATCATCAAATAGGATTCCAGCACATTCATTCCCGAATTCCACGCTGAAAAATAGACGGGATAATGGTAGCCATGGGAATCTATTCCATAATGTAAAAGAGACCATGCTTCATATGCGGCATACGCCTCATCTTTATGCATGGCCCCATTTCCCGGTGCTATACCAAATTTATAGATTCTCAGGAGCACACCGCATCCCAAAATCAAAAACCATAAAACTGAATCTCGAACTCGATTTCTTTTCATTTATCCATCTCATGTAAATCATCTTCAGTCTCTTTAAGTCCCCAAATCATAGGAACTAGCAAAGGAGAAATATAACAGACTGACGAGCATCAAAATAAATTTTACTGTTTCATTTCCCATTTCAAAAGAGTGGCGGAAGTTTAAACTTTTCCGCCACTCTTTATTGGACATTAATTCACTTTTGTTAAGACTGTCCCGTTCCCATCAAGGCTGACCCGGTAAAGCGCTCCTTCCGTATCTGTTCCAATCTCCGGCAGTATCTCATGATATTTCTGGACAAATGCCTGATCGACATGAATAAAATACACGTAATCATGGGCTCTGATCAGCGTTTGCAGCTCTTCCGGTGTCATGTCTGCACTCCAGATATCTCCGTCATAAACAGCAGAACCCGGACTGGAAAAGTCAATTTCTCTGGGCAGGCAATAATAGCCCAGCTTGGCAGTCATAATTCCATTGGAGCCTCTCTCAATAATCAGTACTGATTCCTCTTCGTCAACCAGAGAATTGATCAGATGGGTTTCTCCTTCATACCGTTCGATTTCCAGCTCCGTATGTTCTACGCCGGACAGCAGCTGCCATCGGTTGTCTGCGACAACTACAAACGATAACAAAATAATAAGTGTCAGAGCAAAGCTCGTGCGCTGTCCGCTGCCTTCTGTCAGAAGAACTGCGGCAAGGAGATACACCATCATGATCAGCCACGAGCTCATATAGCGTTCATAACTGGCCAGCTGTCTCGCTTCATACTCCGAAAAAGATGTGTCATAGAGAATGCACATCATCAGCACATATGCGGCCGTAGCAAGTACCATCCAAACGAGCATTTGCCGATAGGTTTCCTGATTTCTGCACCATGTGTGTTCTTTTTTCATGCCAGAATTGCGCACAAGAAAAAGAACCACCATCACCGCACCTGCCACAAAGGCAAAGGACGCCCCCCCCAACAAGTCCCTGTGATACAATTGCTTTCCAATAGCTGTATTCCACGTCCTTCTGCCAGGGAACGTATCCATTATGCAGAATGACACCGACAAGGAGCTCCTTGGTAAACCCGCCGTAGCTCTGTGTTCCGCTCATGTCGGCATAGCGCTTCACAAACTGATTGTATCCCAGCCAGATTCCTGCAGATCCCAGCATGGGAAGAAGCTGCCAGGTCCAATGATTTCTGAAACGGCGGCCAAGCTTCTGTTCATTCCACAGATAGAAAAGCCATATAAGCAGAACAAAGGGAGCTGCCGTCATCTTACTCATGATCAACACAGACAGTGCAATGCTCAGAGAAACAGATCGGCATCGCACGCTTTCCTGATCCTGTAAGGCCACCCATAATGCATAGAACATCAGAATTCCGAAAATAGCATCTTCATAAATGGTATGGTAAAAACGAAAGGCAGGGAACAGAAGTGGAATTCCCATAAGCACAATCACAGAAAAGGCATATTGCAGAGTGCAGGCAATTGCTTTCCCACAGGTACGAATCTTTTCCGCAACAAAAAGAACAACAGCAACCAGCAGCATCTGAATGCCGCGATAGGCATTGGCTTCACTGTACACCAATGAAAGCCTGCACCACAGATATTCAAACAAGGTCACTGCAGGGACATAGTCCTTATGCGCCATCTGCGCCGGAGATGTGACATAGAGCTGATTCAGGCGACAACACTCCTTCAGAAATCTTCCCCAATGAGTAAATTCATCCGATTCAAAATACTGCTTCCCATAATTCATCGCAAAGACAATCAGTGCAAGCAACAGAAAGGCTGGGACAGCAAGATTGTCCACAGACAGTCTTAATATCAGCAGCGTTCTCCTGCCATCTCTGCGGAAGCCAATTCCCCAGCCAATAATAGCCAGAAGACACGCAAGGACAATTCCCACCAACAGATTGTGAAACAGCATGCCGCTGCCCAAAAGCAGTAGAATCTGTATGCAGTATGCGGGCATCAGTGAATATCCGAATTTTCTGCGAAAAGCCACTCCATACGCTCCGCCAAGGAACAAACTGTAGATGATTGGAAGTACGATTTTCAGAAGAATCATGATATGTTGTTTTTCCTTTGCTCCTCATTTTTCAAGCAGACAAGCACTTCTGAGAACAGACAGCACAGCAGGCAATAATAACCAATGAACCTCGGACGTTCTGCGCTTGCATAGATCGTCGGAGAAAATCCCATCAGCCACATCGTGGCAAAGCCTCCGAAATAAAGGCCAAAAGCAAGGATATCAAATTTTTCTGTTATCCACGCAATATCCATTCCCAGAAGAACAATCATTCCAACATTGATGAGCTCCGCAACCAGAGCCGGCTTTGAAATACCAAAATCCGTTGTATTAATTTCAATAAGAGAGAACCACGATGACATATAGGTGGTCCCTTCCTGCATCTGCCTGCTCATTGTATCAAAAAAATTGCAGACAAAATAGATTACTGTGCACCAGCTTAGAAACTCCTGAAGATGATCTTTTCTTTTTAATTTTAAAATTCCGACAAGACTAACGACCGCCAGAAGGGCCATCAGCTCGGGTATTTCACCTTCCGCATGCCCGATTGCATAAGTAATCCCCCACAACGCGCGATCCAGCGGAGAGAACATATCAAAATTTTGAAAATTCCCCAGGATTTCTGCTCTCATCCGGACCGAATTACCCGGCAGCAGAAAGAAATATGCTGTCAGCGCACAGGAAAAAGCCGTCAGGATCAGAATTTCCCTTTCGATACCATGTTTGCGAAGTACCAGAATCACAACCGCACATATCATAATTCCTGACATCAGTGCCCCGCACTGTTCAGCCCCAGCTGCATAGAGACACGCAAGCAACGAAATCACATAATCCCTTCGCCGGTATTTCTTGCCTCGCAGTAATGCAGTAAAAGGATAAATGGCAACCATGAATGCCGCCATTCCCCAGAGATAGGTTACATTGGCACTTTTCCAGAAAACCGAATCATCCAAAACCTTTACCGGAATGAACGCAAACACAGCGAAAAACAATACCGGCATGCTGATTTTCCAATCCGTTTTCTTGAAAACGCCAAGATTTCTCCATGTATAATACAGGAGTATCATCCACATTCCCGCATTGCAAAGATGAAATCCTATGTCAGGAATCTGCATCAGAAGGACCATAATTCCCTGTGGAATTACACGTCCGCTCCAGTTTTCCCCCCAGAATTTCATCCATGCAAATATATTTCCGAAATTTGCAATCCCATCCCGGAAATTGGAGTCGTCCATTTTGTCGATCAGGCAGAAGTCAAATACAACCAGAAGGACATACATGGCAAGGCATAAAAGGACTGACTTCTTTTTCGTATTCCACTTACTCATCTTCATGGTAATTTTCCATTTCATTTTCTGTACCCTCTTCTCACTTCAAAAGATACAGAATTTCTTCTCCATCCGGTGTCTTTGCAATCATTCCGAGTTCCGCATCATTCATATTACCAACATCTTCCTCCGGAACTCTGGCATAAAAGCCGCTATACTCATAATCGATTCCATCGTGCAAGATTCGATTGACATCCTTACGATATTCCAGCTTCGTTGGAAGTTCATAGACAAGATCATTCTTCACATAGCACAAATGGTTGTTATTGTATACGCCATCGCCTTCTTCCATCATTCCGGCATTCAGGAAGGAATATACCTGTCCTTTCCGAACAAACCATCCATGAAGCCGATAGTCTCCCGAAGAGCTGATTCCCTCTTCTTCAATGCTGTATACAATTTCATCTGCAGCTCCTTCCGTGAATTCTGATTGCGAGCGCACACGAATATGTCCATTCTCCCGCCGGTACAGGAAAATAAGTACCGTTACCATTCCCATTGCCAATAATGCGATTGCCAGAGCACTTACACCTCTTCGTTTTTCTCTTAACATTTTCAACACATCCCATCTATCTGAATTCATCAAAGATCAATCAGCCCTCTACTCCACATACTGATACATTCGCTGCTCTTTCATTTTCTCAACATCTGCATCCGAATTTACGACAAGATTCTGTCGGTACACATCTTCCAGATAGTCTCCAATTCTGCCAACCAGAATGCATTTTCTGTTGTAGGCCGTTGCAAGGACATAAGCAGTATCCGGATTGTATGTCCAGAAAACAGCAGTGTCATCGCTCTGCTGCACCATTGCTGCCAATGGGGCAGCATACCTTTTCGCCGTGGACTCATGCCTTGCGAATGCAAACAGATTCATAAAGCCCACAAGCATCATCAGGAGCAGGATCCTGTGACAGACAAGCTCTCTTTGTCTGGAAGCAATGACTGCAAAAGAAAACCACATCACTCCGAGGGTACACAGAACATATCGAAACGACCATACCGGTGTGTAGATGACAGAAACAACCTCACCTGCCAGCATGAGAATAAGCGGCAGAAGGAGTCCCGCCTTGTCATAAAGCTCCCTGGACTCTAGGCGTTTGCCCCCTGTCCATGTCATAAGTGCCACCGGAAGGATAAAGCAAATCGTCCCATACAGGCCAACCATGCACCATATGTCGTTAACGATGCCGGAAATGCTGAACGGTGCCGGCCACGTCCGGTCAGAAACACCGGAAAGCGTTGTAAATAAAACGCGCAGCCATGGCAGATACCCGGCAGTCATGGCAAGAATGGCACCCAGCCAGCATACTGCGTAATGTACCCGCCTGGCGTGGCCCGGTAAGCGAGAATACAGTTTTGTCCAATCAGTTATGCCCCGGTACAGCAGAAGGAGACTGAAGACCGCAATACAAATACCACAATAATAGTGCGTATAAATGGATGCAAGACCAAAGGCGGCAAATGCGATCCAGCTGGAAAGCGTCCCCTCTCCACGCCAGATTTTCCTTCCTTCATAAAAGGCAGCGAGCACCCAGAACAGTGCCCAGCTGTACATTCTCACCTCTACACCATATTCCAGCATATTCGGCATAAAAAGAGCACAGAGCATAAACGGAGCCTTGCTGCTCCCTCTCATCCATTTGAAGATGCAGGCGGCAAGGATCACACCATATGGAAGACAGGAAAAGATCCGGGCAGCATATAAATCAGGAAGAATGTGCCCTGCCTGACGGAAACAGTCCATCCAAAGTTTCAGCATCAGATAATATAGAGGAGGATGAACGTCCTGCCCGGTAAGCATGACAATCTCACTCCACGGGTGCTGGATCAACGCCATTGTGAAGGTTTCATCAAACCAAATCGAACGGCTGAAGGAATAATAGAACAGACATGCCATGGCACTTGCTCCGCAGATAAGAGGGATAGCCGTCCAAAGCCGGGATTCCCATCTGCCGCTCCGTAACATGCACATTTTTGTAAACCCAAGCACATAGCAAACAACAGAATAAAGTGCAGGGAGAATGGTGAAATAGACTGCAAGGAGCAACAGACAGAAAAGAAATCGCTCACTGATGTGGTATCTTCCCGATATTCTCGCAAGAAGCGGCATTGGAAGATTCTTGTACTGATGATGGTAAATAAGTACATAATAAAACGCGAGCATCACCGTGCAAAGATACGTCAGATTTTTCTCTCTTCGACTGGAAAAATGAATTTCCCCCTGAACATCCAGACAAAAGACCCCCAGGACACTCGCGGCGCACAGAACTTTTCCAATGAGTCTTCCATTGTCGCTGTATGGCATTGCAATCTGGATCAGTATGAAAAAAGATGCAAGAAGAGCAAGCTTAATCACTACCCTTGCAGCAGGATGCAATTGGTCCTTTCCCCTTTGATTCCCCATTAACATTTCCCCTTGAACAAATGCTCGCCCATAAACAAAGACTTATTTCCCGGTCGCCTCAATGCCACAGACACCACGTCCAGCTGCAGCTTCAAACAGCGGAATCAACAGCATCGTCATCAGGAAAAGATAACTGACCGACTGCCGCGGGTGTGCTTCCCACAGGACATAGAACATCACGGCTCCAAGCCAGTCAATGGCTGCCACACAGGTCAGTATTCTCTTCTGTTTTCTTATAAGCAGCGCTGCCAGCATACTGGCCAGTATGGCAGACAGGAACAAACTGTTATAAGCCTGCATATACGTGCGGAAATAAATGGCATGCTCTCCTTCGATCCAGTCATAGATTGGCTGCTTGTCCTTCACGAACTGCACATATTGGTAATACTGCTTGCTGCCATAGGACCACACCGTTGCTTCCTTGTTGCAGATAAGGGTCCAGCTTCCGGCGATTCCATTTTCCCTCACACGCTTCTTCCACTTGGCGACATTGTAAGCCACCTTTTCCTCATGCGTAGGCTGCTCACATGTCTCCTCATAATCCCCCTGGTTGTAACGCCCCGTTGTCTCCATGTCTGCCCCCATGGCGACAAAGTGCTGCCAGGTGATGTCGGTATCCTTCGTATCAAAGGGCACCTGATAATGATACAGTGGCAGATACAATGCCATCCCGGCAAGAAGACCTGCCATAACTGGAATTCCCAGCTTCACAAGCTTCTTCCATTCCCCCATGATCACTGCATAAACCACAGCTGCAATCAGAACGAAGAGACTGGTAACGCGAACCTTGGCCGCCCAGAAAAGGACCGCTCCGCTTAGTACAAATAGTACAATTTGTCTCTTTCCCGATTTCCCCGTTGTCTGCACGGCGCAGACAAACAGATAGATGGCAAATGTGGTAAGTCCCAGTGAAATCGTATCCGTGTAGTAATAGCTCGCATAGGCATACAGGGCAGGATTGGTTAGAAGCACAACGAGAAGAAGAAACGCAGGCTGCTCCGAGGTCACCCTTCTTATGATTCCGTAACCTGCCATGTAGGTGATCAGATTCATCCCCACATTAAAAATGCCGCCGGCCAGCTCATAGTTATGAAAGCCAAGCGACTTTGCAAGACGAAACACCCAGTAGATCACAATGGTCAGCGGAATATTATTCGTGTAGACTCCAAAATATGCCCTATTCGTAAAAGCGTGCAGTCCCTCTTCCACCATGGCCCTGTTCTGATCAATCGTAAAGAAAAGATCAATCTCCGGCAGAAGCTGCATCTGATCCGCAATATAAAGCTGCGCTGCCGCCGCACACGCAATCATGACATAGCCAAGAACCACAAGTCCCTTCTCCGGGAACCTTTGCACAGCAAAAAGAACCGCCAAAAACACGGCCAGGTATGCCGCTGCGCAGATCAGAAGGAGCTTTTCCGAATACTCGTCCGGAAATTGCAGAGGAAGTGTAAAGGACCGGTAACACAGATACGGCAGGATAAGAACAATGATCCACAGAGTTAAGTTAAGAAGCTTGTTGGATGTTTGCTTCTGTTTGATTTTCATAACACTTTTTCCTTACAGGATGAGAATGGAAAGAAAGAAAGAAAAACTCGCAGCTACTTACACCGCCTCAGCCTTTGCGCGGCGAGCAGGAGCACAGCAAGCACTGTCACGCAGAGATTCCGGTAAGTAAACCAGTAGCAGGAAACAGAATGTGCCTGCAGTACAGAAAACCATATAAAGGGATAAACAGCCAGTAAAATCAACGCCGTCGTACTGCCGTGTAAACCGTTCCTCTCCAGCGAAAGCCTTCCTCTGAAGAGTCCTGTGCTGATATACAACAGCAGCAGGAACAGCAGCAGAACAAATGGCCATTTGACAACAACACGCAAGTTCTTCAGGATACTGCCTGCCGGTGATACCACCGTGCCGACGATCTCCTCCTGACCGATGGACTGCACCTGCGCCTCGCTGAGGGCATTGAGAATGAAATTCTCTCCGGTCAGAATGGATCCGGCAGCCCATTTGCCAAACCACATTCCGGCATAGCCAATCCCCCAAGAGGCGGATTCCAGTATGCACTCTCCGGCTAATCTCCAGACAGACCTTTTCTTCTCTCTGCCTTGAGAAAGATGTGAAAGAGATTCACGGAACGGATACCGTTCCTTCATAAGAACGGCAAAGATCATCGGCACAGCCATCCCGACCAGCGGATAGGTCAGAAAATCAATGAAATTCGTCACAATTCCAATTACGAGAAAGAAAAGTCCATACCTTCCCTTCTCGCAAAGCCATTCGTGCTTCTTCAGCACCAGAATGGACGCAATCGTCATAACGTAGAAGGTTGTAGAGAACTGAAATGACATGATGATGCTCACTGGATTAAGAACAAACCAGGAGATCATGGCCGCCACGAGAGCCTTTCGTCCCAGCATTTTCTCAATCAGAAAAAACAGGTAGAACGACAGGCCAAGGCACAGCATCATATTCATGATTCGAAGATCAGACACCTCAAAGAGAAGCAGAAGTGGTTTTAATAAGAGAAGATAGCCATGCCAGTAGCGTCCGTACCATCCGGTTCCGGAGGCTCCCGGCGTATTATGAGATTCGAGCACAGCGGCCTTGTCCGGACTGACGCCCTCATACACGGTGTAGGGATTGTTCATCGCATCCGGTACAGGATGCCCCGTTCCGGCACACATTGCCTCGAGCAGCATATAGCCGTCCGTCACATTGTCGAGCTGAGTCATCTTGTACTCAGCTGCCCACTGTGGATAGCTTCCCTCATAGTCATAGACTGGATGAGAGCGCCATACATTTTCCTTAATTGGAGTCGTAGGAATACAATACAGAAGAATCATCAGGCCTGTCGCCGCAGCGACAGACAGGATCAGAATCAAAAAGTAACGAAAAAGAGTTTTCCCGGGTTGTTTCACTTCGCATTCTCCAGCATTGTACACCGACTAAACCGTCACGCCGAAGAATTATTCTACATACATGAAACCCTTCAAAGAAGTGGCATTACATAAAGTTGCTCGTGCCACACTGGCATAACTTGAGTGTAGTACCCGCTATTTAATACCTCAAAAAGGCACTCGCATCACTGCAAGTGCCTCATTATTGCAATAAGTGTTCAAGCATTAAAAAGTTCTTATCTCCTTAGCCATCGAAAATGGTATTATTTCTCCAGGATTTGTTCCTTGATATGCCTTTTCCTCATGCATGTAATCTACGATTTCTTGTGCCTTATAATTCTTAAACTTCCTTATCACAGCATCCAAAATAGATTTATCCTTATCGCTTAATACACTATAATCCATGCCCTTATTCGGATAAATATGAAACATGGAATCATAGTTGATGCTTACTTCCTCATGAACATTCAGGTTTTCAAGATGCATGAGGCTATAATGCCCAATCGGAAGCGCACCCATTTCATTATGGCGATAAACCAATCCGGTAATTGCAACTCCATTCTTTTTATAAGATAAGGCGTCAGTGTACCAAAGCATTTTCATCAGCTTAACCTTGAAAAGATTTGATACCTTCTCAGCTATATAGGAAATAGCGGCTTCAAGCTTATCTATATCCAACAAAACAAATCCATTTGAATCAGAGGGCTCTTCAAAACTTGCATACTCACCTTCAAATGCTTGTCGTGTCAGGTATTCTTTTCCATATGAATCTAACTTCTCCACGATTTTTGATCTTACTTCAAGTCTTTTAGGGCCAGGAAATTTATCCGCATTTTTCTTCAAAAACCCCAAAGCTTGCAGCGGATTATCTTTTATTAAACGCAACATAGTATCATATGCCTCATCTTGAATCGCCTTACTCTCATAACGAGAAATTGTAGCTTCTCCCCATCCAAGTAATCTTGCTAAGTCTACTTGAGACAATCCATAGCTTTCTCTTATTGCCACGATTTCATCAGAAGTAAGTAATCCATGTTTAACACGATATGCATTCCTGGCGTTAAGAAGATTTTCATTTGTCATAGAGCCAGTTTCGAATTCATTTTCCTCATCATCCGCATTTGCACAAAAATAAAACCTCTCTTCATAGGTTACCTTATCCCCTTTCAGAGTAATCGTTGCAAAGCGGTTTCTTTCTTCCACTTCATGTGTTTTGTCGCACAAAGGACAATCCATATGAACCTTTCTAATTAATGTGCTGGCCTCCATAGTTTGCCTCCTTTCCGTTTACGCATATGGGAATTCCATAAGATCCCTTGCGTAATGGAATGACACGCATAATACGCGTCGCTTCTGATCTCCCTTAATCTTTAATTTCACATAAACAAGCTTTCTGTTAATGTCTTTTCCGAAAACAAACAATAATGGTGGATCTAAATCATCTTTGTCAATCTTTGTCTCGGAATACTCAGAAACTGTTAGCTCTTTAAGTCTCTCAACCACATCCCATGCATCATAATCAAGATCCAATAGTGTATATGGTGTAGAGTGTTCTTCATCATTGGGCTTTTTCTTTTTTATCAGCGTAAGATCAGAATCTATATTAAAATCCGCTTTTCCCAGAAGCTCTTTCAATTCTTCCAGGAAAGCGATGACTTCTCTTTTTTTCGATTGCGTACTAAGAAAAATGTCAATCACCTCCCTCAACATATCCACTATCAATTGATAGTATACGCTTCAATTGATAGTTTGCCAAGAGTCCTTTTATGTGAACTTCCAGAGATTTTACAACCTTAAAATCAACGTTTCTGAAGTCTGGCATCCTCGTCGTTCGGAAACGAGAGTTAATTATCGAGGAAGTTCACAAACATATCAATAATACTCCTGCTTAAGTTCATCAATTACCTCAAATGGGAAGCACTCTGCACATCCGTCGGGTATTTGTTCCAAGCGGGTTATGATCTCTCTGACAAGTTCTTTTGCTTCCTGACTGTGTTTCCCTTCTTCCGGCATATGACGGATAAACCACATTTGATCATAAATCCGTATATTATCAGGTTGTTCTTCCGGTTCTCTGTGCTGAAGATGCTCTAAGAGCGACTTGTCGATCAGCTAGGGTTCATTAATATAAAGCGGTGTTTTATCTTCTGGTATCGGATACGGATCCAGTCTGTGATGTTTCATTCTGTGAAATCTCGTTTTCGCGTCCTTCCAGCAGGGGTGATAAGATCTCTTCCTACGCTTTAAACCCTCTTTTCCTCTGCATTATGCTTCTTCAGTGTTTTCCATCCTGCATCTCCTGCACTCTCTCCTCTGAGAATCCTTCCGTACTCTCTTTCTGGAACAGAATCTTCACGGTTTCGAAGATAATCTGCAGATCAAGCAGAATACTGAAATTGGTGATATACAGCAGATCAAACTTCAGTTTATCCAGCGCCGTTGTATTGTACTTGCCGTAGACCTGCGCCATTCCGGTGAGTCCTGCCTTTACCTTCAGGCGAAACACAAACTCCGGAATCTCTTCTGTGTACATCTGAACATGCTCCACCCGTTCCGGACGTGGCCCTACAATTGACATCTCGCCCTTGATGATGTTTAAAAGCTGTGGCAGCTCATCCACACGGCAGGCGCGGATGATCCGCCCCACCCTTGTGATCCTGTCATCATGCTCTCCGGCAGGATGCGGCTTTCCGTCCTTCTCCGCATCTTCAATCATCGAACGAAACTTCAGGATCCAGAACCGCTTCCCATCGAATGTGCAGCGCTCCTGACGGTAAAAAACAGCCCCCCCGTCTTCGACTTTGATTGCAATCGCCGTAATCAGAAAAACAGGACTTAACACCACCAGTGCAAGAACGCTCAGCACCACATCGAACAGACGCTTAATTGCCCGCTCCATCAGAGGAATTCCATGATTTCTGGATAAGAAAAGAGGTGTATCAAAGAGATTCAGTTCCTCTGATCCCTTCACAATGACATCGGACAGCTTCGGCACGAAATACACCCGCTTGTTCATTTCAAAGCACAGCTTTAAAAGGCGGTTTTTCTCCATTGCCGGGAGATCGTTTATCAGGACCGCATCGCATTCCTGTATAAATTTGCGAATGGTCGCTTCCTTTTCCGTATAACTGAGAATCTGATAGACATGGTACTTATATGGAACACCATTTATCTTCTCAAAAAGACGGTTATGATGCTCCCCATAGATTTCCAGAACCTGCAGCGGCGGAAATGTCCTGCGATATATATTGATCATTGGAATGGAAAATCCCCCAAGCACCAATGCCTGCAGCGGGAACAAAATACTATAGATGATGAAAAACTCGTGAAAGAATCGGAACTGACCGGTAATCGCCAACGACAAAAAGATTTCAATGATGTCTACCACGAGTACGGTCAGGACCTGAGAGGCCAGAACGCTTGCCTTTCTCTCCACACCAATCTTAAAAGCATGGAGCCAGCGACCGATAATGCCGTACAAAGCTGCATACAGCAGGAACGCCATCGACAGATTGCCCAATCCCAGCAAATGTCCCGTCTGGTTGTTCTCCTGCACAAATTCATACCATGATATCAGAAAAAGCCCCGCCGCGATCAAAGTCAGCAACGCGGCACAGGCAAACCTGTATACATATTTCCAATGAATTTTATTCTGATGCATTTGCTTCACAATCTCCCCATGTGATTTCCGGCCGCCGCACCAACGCTACGCCAGCATTTTCTTTTTACTTTACTCAGTCTGCGCAATCACCTGCCGCATCGTTTCCAGTGCATGCAGATCCGGTCTACTACGCTTCGCCCCATGTTGCTCATCTCGCGTATTTCCCAAAACCATGAAGTCGAAATCAAAATTAACAACCTGCAATCCAGATTCTGTCATATAATGGATATCCGATGGATTATGATCATCTCTGGAACATTCCTTTAAACTGCATTTATTTCTTTCACAATAAACTTAGGCCAGCAGAGCTTCTGACAAATGATTAGCACCCACAGTCTCCACAATATTTAAAATTGCTATGGTGATGTCGAAACCATTTTTTATTTTAGTCTTCATAAGCATTTCCTCTCGAGTATTTATAGAGTAATTTTTTAAACAGCTTACTATATAACTAATCATCAAGAGAACAATGAGATCTAAAACTGTGTACAGAACCTCCGTGGCTCCCAGCTCGGCTGGCCTAAATCCATTGTAAAAAGTGTCAAGCTCCATCGAATTTACAGAATACAAGTTCACTTTTCGTGTAGAATTCTTGTTTCACACACTTTTCCATCACTGCAATCCATTCCGACCGTCTCACAGATCACATGGATTTGTCCGCAGATTTTCGGGAAGATTACATTCATGTCCAATGCATCTACAAGGCCTGCGCACCGTCTTCCTTTAATATATGTCCTATTTGCCTTATGAAACATTTGTTTTAATCCAGTTTGTCCATTGCAATCTGCAATCTTTTGTTTTCCTGGTATCTTAAGGAAGGTTCTAAGTCCCTCCATATCAAGAAGGAACCAGTCTTCTATTGACGATTTTGCCTCCACTCGGAAAACTTCTGCGCCCTGCTGTTCCAGCATCCTGACAACCTTCTCCCAATCAACAGGCGGTTTTTTTGCAAATTCAAAGACATCTGTATCATAGCAGAGAAAGACCTTGTACTGATATTCATCCTCGGAATAGGTCGCTTTAACTCTCTTTTCAAAAATACGCTGTGCTGTCTTCTGATACTGGCCAACACCCTTCAGATTATAAATTTTTACCTCGCAATCAAGCTTTCCGCCAAGCTTCTGTCGAAGATGTTCCTTCACTTTATTGTAAAACTCGACCTCAGTATCTCCTTCTACAAAAATAAGTGCCAATGCCTTTTTCTGTTTTATCCGCTTATCCCTCTTTTTGGCCATATCAGCTCTCCAGATAACTCAGAAGAATTTCCACATCATCTTCACCGCCAGATAAAAGTTCAAAGATATAGTTTCCAACAGAATCGCTGTTAACGGATGCATCATTGAGAAGTGCATTAACTTTCCTGTCATCGATTTTGGCAAAATCTGCAATTCCATCCTCATTCGGCTTGCCAATGTAGATATCTTTCGTGCTGACATACTGCACGATACATGGAGAATGGCTTGCAATAATAATCCTGCAATCGCCCGCCAGCTGACTGATTACGGAAAGATAGCTCTGCAGAAGGCTCGGGTGAATAGAATTCTCTGGCTCTTCAAATGCAATCAAATGATATCCATTGATATTTGCCAGAATTGTATAGGTCAGCATTAAGAAAACTCTTTTCGCCCCATCTGACAGACTTTCAAAATTCAGCGGCTGGTTCAGATTTTTGTCTTGAACAAACATAGAATATACTTTGTTTGTAATGATATATGGTGCATCAGCCGGCAATTGAATGCCATGCAATTCACCAAGATCAATTTCTCTAACATCAATATCAAAGATGTTGGGAAAGAGCTGAATAAAGGTATTCACTAATATCTCATATTGGGCAGGATGTCCTTCCTTTAACCTATATACAATTCTAGGTACATCCGTAATATTAGAAAACTCAAAAATCCCGGTATCCTTTGGAATCAGTGGCGTCTTTTCATACAATCGTGCCGCATCGAAATCTCTCTCCACATAAACTTTAATATTATTCAGGTTTTCAACGAGGGATCTGTAGTAGAGTTCATCAAACGCCTGCAGCCTGTTAATAATCAGCTCATTATCTTCCACCTTAATTACAGAGCTGCAGCGCCCGGTCTCGGAAGATTTATAAACCGCCTTACCCATCTCACGAAAAAGCAGTTTACTTGGTTTCTGATGCTTTCCATCAGTCCTGTAAGTTAGCCACTCTTTAACTATTCTGCATCCACTATCTTGTTTTTCATTATTTCTGATCCACTCAAATGAAAAACCATAATTAACAATATATTTCTTGTCCTCCATCCCCATAAAAAAGGTCATGTCTGCGACAAAGTTTTTTGATTCCAATTTTCTATTAAGGGGCATGCCATATACGAATGCCATCATCTGACTTTTTATCGCAGGATCCGCCTTGATAAAATCTACGGCAAATGAAATTGCATTCATCAGATTCGACTTCCCATAACTGTTCACTGATACAAGCGATGTAATCCCCGTGCCCAATACAATGGTATCGTTTTCAATATTTCGAAAGCCCTCTATTCTTGCACTTAATATTTTCATCCTATCTACCTATTATAAAAGTCTCTGCATCACCATATTTCAAACGTTACCACGGGGTGTGAATATGTGCAACCATTTCTTTCGTATTTTTCTCTGTTTTCTATGTTTTATTTGTTTGTTATAAGATATATGTGTTTCGCCATGTCGTATAATTCTGCCAGTTTTTGATGGTTCATACGCATCATGCCGGAAAGAACAGCTCCAGAATCAATTCCGCCCAGGCCGCCCATCTGGCCATAGTGACTTCACACGGATAATCCTCGACAGTCAGATCCTTCTCGCTGATTTCTCCGTCCATGACATTCTCTATCCGTTCTGCTTCATAGTGCTTAAAAGGCAACCAGATATCCGGCAGTATACGGTGCACCTTCCCACAGGCATCCGCTGTACATTTTTCCTCTCGATTCGGTATTCTTCCCGACCTGTCCACTATGCTCCTACGGTGTGCCACCCTTCCCCAGAAGCTTCTTCGCGATCTCGACCGCTGCCGCATCCAGCGTATAAAACCAGGAATACCCGTTCTCACGATAGATCTCCGACTTCATCCGGATTCTCTTTCGAACCTCGCCCCATTCCTTCTCATTGTTGCTGGCTCCGCCCATGGTAAAATTCGCCAGGACCTCATTCACAACCTCGATATGATACCCATGCCTGTGAATCCACAGGAGCATATCCAGATCGTCAAAAACCGACTGGTTGCGATACAGTTTCTTCTGATAGATTTCTCTCGACGTAAACTGTGTCGGATGATTCCATGTCCTGGACGATACAAACCTTGGATTTGATGCCCTCTTGATAAAAGAATGGTCCCCGTTGTGCATCCGGATATCCGCATAGGCCATGTCAAAATGCGTCTCCTCATAAAGTCTCTGCATCGTTTCCAGTGCAGTCTTCTCGTACCAGTCATCCGCATTAATGATCCCGATAAAATCTCCAGAGGAACGCCGGATTCCCTTGTTCATTCCATCATAGATGCCCTGATCTTTCTCCGAAATAACCTGATATCGAATCCCTTTATTGTCAAATTGTTCCCGATAAGAATTACAGATCTCAACCGTCCGATCCGCAGAGCCACCATCCACGATATTGTACTCGTACGGCAGCTCCGTCTGATCCAGAACTGACTGGATGGTGCGGGCAATTGTTGTCTCACCGTCGTAAACCGGCGTCACGATGCTGAATCGCACAGCGTTCATAAGTGCCTGATCTCCATTTGAAAACCTATACTACACGTCTGTTGATTTCAGAAGCGAAAATTTGAAAACTCGGGGATTTATTATTGTCCCAGTCCATATGCCTGCCAATATTGACTGCCCACTCAGATTTGATTTTTCCGATTTCCCCGTAGGCCGGACATGCCTTTTTCATTTTGGCCTTGCCGCCCGGATAAACTACATCTGCAAGCATTTCCCAGGTACCGCAGATGCTGTCCTGTTCATAAGAATGAAGGTGCGCCACCTTCGCATTGGGGTAAGCCGCAAGGATTGCCTGTTCATCTCCCAGAAGCCAGGCCTCCATTTCTTCCACTGCAATACAAAATACATGATCCGTTGAAATCCTATTCTGCGCAGCCACCCGATTGAGTTCGGCGGCAAATTCTGCCGTGTTACGATCATCATTGTCCATAACAACCACAATCGCTGCAGGCATCCCCTGTAAGCTCTTATTGAAGCCTCTCAGATAAGTTGCAAGATCGTTCAACAACTTTCCTGTCTTGGTCTCCTTGACCGTATTCTTCTTTGTAAAACCTCCGATGCCTTTAAACGTCTTACAATCGTAGGAAACATCTGGACGTCGTGCCACCATCTTGTCCATCAGCTCACAGATCAGCTTACCGCCCGACTCATCTTCCACCAGGAACTGAAAATACATCGTGAATCCTCCTTTAGCCAAAAAATCTGCTATTCCAAAGGTCCCCAATGAAAGCGCCTTCTGCCACAAGATCCTTTACAAAAGAATATTCAGAAGCTCTCTTTGCCGAAGAAAAACCATCGTCTCCCTTCTCCAACACCCATACCTGCTCCGGCGACAAAGCATTCACAAAAAAAGGACTGTGTGTCGTAACAAAGAGCTGCTTTGCATAGCCGGATCCTACATTCTTTGACATTTCTATGGCAAGATCAGATAAGTATTGATGATACAGTCCGTTCTCCGGCTCTTCAATAAATACCAGCTGGCGCGGGTTTTTTTCATGCAGCAACAGGTAATAAGCAAATAACTTCAGTGTCCCGTCCGACATACGTTGGGAATAGAACGGCTTTTGAAAGCCTCTCTGGTAAAATTCAAGAACCATCTGCCCATTCTGCATTTTTACAGGTTCGATTCTCTCAATATTTGGAATTTTGGTCTGAATATCTCCCAGAATTTTCCGGAAGTCACTCGGGTTTTCGCGGAACATATATTGGGCAACATTATTCAGATTACTGCCCGTGCGATTCAGATACGGTGTGGGCGCCGCAGATTGAATCTGTCTGGCGGCATCAGGCGCAAAATAGCACAGATACCAGCTCTTCAGGAAAGATAAGAACTTCTCGATCCTGGAGTACTGCTTCATGGCACCCAAAGTAACAATACCAAGTTTCCGGGTATCATTGAGTTCCACCATTACTTTATCGCCTGTAACACTTCCATCTTCTTCATCCTGGCCGCCTTCTGTACCCTCAAAAGCATACCCCTTACCATCATTCAGATTCAGGAAAGAAAGAGGTCTCCCTATCTTTTGAACCCGCTGCCGCAGGCGTTCTTCTTTGACATAAGGTCGTTCAAATTTGTCCAGCCCGATCGTCAGCTCATAAGTAATGGGCCGAGTGTTACTGGTCTCACGATAATAAATTTCAAAATGGATCGGATCCGTACATCCCTGGGACACCAGAGAGCTGTATCCTCCCCGATTATTCTTATCACAGGCAGTTTCCACATCCGTTTCCAGGCAGTCGGAAATAAATCCAAACGCGTCTGCCAACGTGCTCTTGCCGTTCCCACTCGGCCCAATGATTGCGACCATATTTCCAAGCGGAGAACCCTTGCGATCCGAAAGTAGCTGTCCCATCTTTATGTTCTTTAACGAACCGTAGTTTTGAATGGCAATACCAAGAATTTTGCCCATAACGTAGCCTCACTTTTTATATGTATCAATCATTAAAGATCATTTTAATACTGCTCCAGTCAAAATATTTTGATTTTCCACACTGGATCTCCTTCTTCTTTGTTGTACTATGTGCCCATGGCTCAATATTCTGATGCACGAAGAAAATGAATAAGTTACCGGATATTTATACAGCCATGCTAAACATGCATTCCCCGAATCACCTCACAGATCCGATCCACATCTTCCAATGCAAGATCCGCATACAGAGGAAGTGTCAGTACCCTTTTGCTCACATGGAGTGCCACGGGCGTCTTTTCCGGATCGTACTTTCCATGGAAACACTCAAACGTATTTGTGAGCGGGTAAAAATACTTTCTCGCCCCAATCCCGTTCTCATCCAATGCAGCAAATACTTCATTCCGTGTTGCGCCAAGTATCTTCTCGTCAATCACAATAGGAAAATACGCATAGTTTTTCTCCACGCCTTCCTGCGCCGCATTGAGCCGGATACCTTTTATATCTTTCAGGTTATTGATGTACCGTTCCGTCACGCGCTTCCGCTTTGCAATCTCCTCCTTGATGTGGCGCAGGTTGCAAAGCCCCATTGCCGCACAAAACTCGTTCATCTTCGCGTTTGCACCAACACCGTCTACCGTCTCCGGCCCCCGGATTCCGAAGTTCTTCAGTCGGTACAGTTTCAGGCCATAATCCGCATCATGAAAGCATGCCGCACCACCTTCAATCGTATTGAACACCTTCGTCGCATGGAAACTGAAGCAGGACACATCGCCAAAAGAACCAACGCCTCTTCCCTTATACTTCACTCCAAAGGCATGCGCAGCATCGTAGATCACCTTCAGTCCGTACCGTTCTGCGATCCTCTGAATCTTCTCTACCTGGCAGACATTACCGTAGACATGCACCGGCATGATCGCAACTGTCCTGTCTGTAATCAGTGCTTCTATTTTCGTAACATCCATCGTAAAATCGACAGGATTTATGTCACAGAACACCGGTTCCAGTCCGTTCCGGACAATCGCATGTGTGGTCGAAGCAAAGGTAAACGGCGTTGTAATGACCTCTCCACCCTCTGGAAAGCCCATCGCCTGAAGCGACAGTTCCAAGGCCATATGGCCATTTGTGAAAAGATCAATCTGTTCTACTTTCAGGTATTCCTTAAGCTTTTCCTGAAGTTCTTTATGTTTTGCTCCCATATTGGTCATCCAGTGCGTATCCCAGATGTCTTTGATTTCTATAATAAACTCCTCTATTGGGACGATCGAAACATCATTGCAGGCAATTCGTGCGTTCATGCTCCCATCTTTCTCTCATACAGGCTAACTATGTCGGATTCACCATTTTCAAGAAATCTTCATATTTTCTGATGTATTCTTCACCATCATAATGGGTGCTTGCCAAACATAGAAGCACTGAATCCTCTGAGAAGTCATACATATCCTTCCAGATCATTGGGGGAAGGTAAACTCCCATCATCGGTTTGTCCAGTTCCACCACCATGCTCTCTTTCCCGTCAGTAATTTTAACCTTGCTCTTCCCTGCAACATTGATAAGAACAAATTCAGAGTTTTTATTCGCATGCTGCCCTCTTACCACTGTGCTGTCCGATCCATAGATATAGAACACTCTCTTAATATCAAAGGGGACTGCCTCTCCGCCTTCAATGACAACGAGCTTACCTCTCTCATCTCCAAGATCTTTGAAAAATAAAATGGGACATTTTTCCTGTAAGGTCATTTATATTCCCTTCTCCATATAAGATTTAATATTCTCCTGCATTTATGTCATGGTACCTCGGCACAAACTGATTGATTTTGTCAATCACATAGAATTGTTCCTCGGCCGTCATACCATTGTAAATTGGTATGCTCAAGACCTCATCTGCATCCCGTTCTGCAATTGGAAAACTCCCCTTTTTATATCCCAAGTACCTGTATGCTTCTGATAAATGCGGCGGAATCGGGTAGTGGATAATTGTCCCAATCCCTTGTGTTTTCAAATATTCCAACATTTCATCACGATGTCCCGGCACATGAATCACATATTGGTGCCAAGATGAATCCGCCCCCGGCCTTATGGCAGGAAGTATCACATATGGGTTTTTGATTCCTTCTTTATAGCGTTCAGCCAGAACACTTCTCTCTTCATTAAACGCATCCAGATACTGAAGTTTCACACGAAGAAGTCCTGCCTGCAGTTCATCCAGCCGGCTGTTTGCCCCCACAACTTCATTATGATAATGAACTCTGCTGCCATAATTACGAAATACGCGAAATCGCTCCGCCAACTCCGCATCATTGGTAGTAATGCAGCCGGCATCGCCAAATGCGCCGCAGCCTTTGGTGGGGTAAAAAGAAAAACATGCAACATCGCCAAACGTTCCAACTCTTTGATTCTTCCAGTGGTTGCCATGACTCTGGGCACAGTCCTCCACCACTTTAAGATGATGTCTTTCCGCAATATCCATAATCTGATCCATATCGCAACTCTGTCCAAACAAGTGAACAGCAAGAATGGCCTTGGTTCTTGGAGTAATTGCAGCTTCAATTTTCTCAGCATCAATGTTTTCGTATATGTCAGGTTCTACAAATACCGGTGTTGCCCCATTAATGCTGATTCCCATCACACAGGCAATGTAAGCGTTTGCACTGACAATGACCTCATCTCCTTCATGAATTCCTAGCAGGCGAAAACTGATCCATAGCGCATCCAATCCCGAAGCCAACCCTACACAATACCTCGTTCCAATGTACTTCGCCCACTCTTCTTCAAAGGAAGAAAGCTCCTGTCCCATGATATACCATCCCGAATCCAGCACCTGTATTGCTTTTTCTCTGTACTCGTCTGCATGAAGCTCATACTGACGCTTCAAATTGTTTGCTAATACCTTCATGGAAATCTCCTCACTGCCAGTGCAAATAAACTGTTATCCTCTTCCGAATACCCTTCCAACCTTCCTTTGAGATCACGTTCCATATTCGTTTCCATGCTACCTGCTGTTTACTGGCACTCCGGTAAAATTCCATCAAAGCCAAATCAGCTTCCTGGCACACAGTAATTTTCTCTGGATACTTCGCAATAACGCGTTGCTGCATTGAATTAACATCGAACAGAGAACTATTTCCACAGTCATCTCCACTGCCATCCATTCCTTCGTTGGAAGTCAGGCTGCACCGTGAATATAAAGTAAGACCTTGTTCCCTGCAAACTACAGTGTGAAAAAATATTGCCCATGTATAACGTCTTCCGTAGTAATTATCCAAAACCTGCTTCCACATTCCTGGTGCAGTTCCATTGATATTGATTTTTTGTATCAGCGCTTTATCATGTTCTTTAACAAGTTTCTCTGGATTTCGTTCAAATTTATCCCATACGCGTTTCCATGTCCCCCATCCCCAGCAATCTGGCCAGGACATAAAAAATGTTTCCGGCAAATCTTCCTTCTTAAATGGTGGTGTATAACCGGAAACAGACATCACCTTACTTTCTGAGGAATAGCGATCCAAAGCCATATTCATGTATCTAAGAAAATACCTGGATGTGAGAATATCATCTTCAAGAACAATAATTCTTCCAAATTGATTAATTATTTGGGTTACACCGTCAATGATGTTCCTTCCAAGGCCCCAGTTCTTTTCACGTTCTATAACATGAACCTCACGGAAGCCTTCTATGCTCGAAATATAGTTTCTGACCTCACGAATCAAAGAACTATCCTCTTCACTACGTGGACCATCTGAATAAATAAAAAGTACACTTTGATCTGCCAGATCATTTTTCTGCAACGCGGAAATTGTCTTTTTCACATGATCCGGTCTATTATATACAAACAATATAACAGGTGCACAAGCAGTCTTCACCATAGATAACTCACCTCATATATTATTCTGGCATTTCAAGAACCATTTCAATAATTTCTGACTTGATCCAGCCGAATCAAATCAGATGGAGCTTTCACCTTAAAACGCATAAAATACTTTTCCCATATTTGCATCATTCGGTTCGATGAAGCCACCTTTCGCCCTGCAAAATGCACCCCTAGTTCTGCCAACTCTGCCCTTGCTTGCTCAATCTCCTTCAGATAAGGAAAATAAATTGCTTCTTTAATCTTTCTGTCATGTATTCCGGTTCCAATATTCACTAAATTTTCATTCAAATAGCAGATATTCTGGAAATGGTAGAAGATAAGTGGAATAACCTTGTCTTGCTTATATTTCAAGAAAACTTTTCCATCCAAACACTCATTTTCTATCTGATCAGTCACGGAATATTGTGCCAAATTCCAAGGAGCAACTCCCGCACCGATATTCTCAAAAACATGAACCCCTTCGAATAAAAAAGGGAACTGTTCCAAGTACTTCTGATCCCCCATCCGATCTGGTTCGTAAATCTGGTAGCACCATTCCCAGCATCGTTCCTTCCACCAACTTAATGCTCTGCGTGATTCCTCTGTCTGGTCAAAATAGTTGAACTCAACACAATATTTCCCGCTTCTTCTCAGATATCTACGTCCAAACAGATTGTCATTGAACCGATGTTCCATGATCCCGATATGTGTACCCGACTGCCGAATTTCATCCAACAATACCGTGGGATCTGAGAAAAATGCCATATCTGCATCTATGTAGATACAATGTTCTTCGTGATACCGATCCAGAACAAGCTCGATAATATGCGTAGTACAAGTCCAATAATACTCAGCTCTGGTTCTTTCCTTCTTCTTCTCCAAAAGAGCATCTGTCTCGTATTGCTGCCAAGGAACCAGCACAACATTCGGCAATTCATAAGAAGATAGAATTTCATAGGTTGCAGAATCAAAACACGCGATATAGAGGCTAAATTTGTGACAATATCGTGCAAGAGAACGATATAGCACTAACCCTTTATCCAGATAACCTTTGTCAAAACACGTACAAAAAATCATTTAGAAACGCTCCTATGCTGCCAATCTGCCTGTCATAACAAATAACAATTGATTACACCCAATATTCATAGGCCTTCACGTCATTGAAAATGCCTCTCCATGATTTATGAATATCTCGTGCTCTTGCTTCAATACACCCGATATTGTGTTCCACATTCTCCGGCGGAAAATCCAATAATTCTCGAATACTGCTATAAGCGATGTCTTCTACCGCATAAGTGATATATCCATACGTGGTGCAATAATCCCGCAGCATTGCGGGCAAATAGACTTTTTTCCCCAAATCCAGCATCCTGTTAATATTACCAAGAGCCTGCTGTCGATTGTTATTATAAATTCCCACATCACAAGTACTGAGAAACTGCACGTACTCCTCATACATCATATATTCTGTCAACGGATGAAAATGGTTTCCGAAAAGTTCATACCCTCGCTTTATTACTTCATCTCTATATTCTTTCTCGCCGTAGGACAACGGACAGTACAAATTCACATTTGTGAAGTCCAGGTGCTTTATTCTCTCAAAAAGCTCCAGATGTCGGTTGGAATCCGTGGAAGAATTGCCAATCACAATCCTTCTGTGCGCATTTTCCCTTTCAGGACTTCCTCTTCCGATTTCCCCAACTATGCTTTTCGTCTGAAGTTGTTGCCCCTGATCATTACTCTGTCTCGCTCTTCCCAATCGGATTCGTCTGATCATCTCCGCATCATCAGTACCAGATGGAACGATGGCATAATACACTTTTTTCTTCAAAGCCTCAGGAAATACTTCCCGGAAAGCATCAAACTCTTGCCTCGTTAAAAGAATCGTTCCGCGGGCTTCCCGAAGATTTCTGGCGATGATCCATTTTTCTACCCTCAGTTTCCATGTAAGCCTTTTTCTACTCCGAAATTTCTCATAATCCCCACCCCAAAACTGCCAGAATACTTTATGTAAAACACTTTTCCCATAAATCGGAAAAACATACTGCATGGTAAAAACGCCACTAACAACAATACCATCTGCTGAGCGTATCATCCGAACCAGCGATCTATTCTTCAGAAATTCTATGTAGGACAGTATTCTGTGAACATTTGCAGCCTCCTGGAGTTGCACTTCCTGTTTCCTGTCAACAACAAAGTACTCTTTCTTTATATCAGGAAAATTGCTCTCTAAATAAGAGATCATATTACATGGAAAGCGATGTGATTTCGTAATGAAAAAGACCATCGTCATGAGAATTCCTCATGTAAACTACAATTATTCGTCTCCGTTATATGTTACTCTTTTCACTTACTTCTAACGAATCAAGCATTCGATGCGTGCTAATTGTTATGGGAAGATTACTGCCCAGCATACAAATAACCGTAGCCAAACAGACACCTGCACTTCCCATACCACAATTTCTTCCCCAAAAAATAGATAATGGAATATTAAGTATTGCTGAGGCACCTCCAAAAATAAGTTGCAGATTAACCTTTCCCATACCATTCAGTACATTTGAGTAAATGGAGCCCCAGATAGATAAAAAATAATAGAGTGCCATACAGGGAATCAGCCCTTTTGTGTATGCAAGATTCTTATGCAGCCATATTCTCGACACGGGTTCAAATGCCATAGTTCCAATCAACAAAATCATACTAATAAATGGAAGCGTCTTATCTAAATTATATACCGTCTTTTTAATCCATTTATAGTCTTTTTGTGCCATTGCAACCGTGTATTCCGACCATAGTGGTGCAATCATAGCGCCAAATAGTCCATGTACAATTCCAAAAAAAGCATACGCTGTATGATATGGTGTCACCTCTGCAGGGCCAAACAAGCTTGTAATAATCATGTTATCCGTAGAATAAAGCACCAATGCTGCAATCTGAATAAAAAAGAACTTTATACCAACGTTGCAGATATCCTTTAGTTCGCTTGTATAGTATTTTTTGATGTTAGGAATCAAATAAGGGAATTTATGCCAAACTTGCCCCGTAAATATTAGGTTGACTAAAATACCGGAAAGCCCTATCACCATCGCAACTGCAAGAAGATTTCCTTTTCCAAACAACGAGAGTAAGATAATTCCCACTAAGTTAATGCCTTGTGTGAGCACTATCATGAATCCAACCTTTTCCGCTTGATGTGTTGCATAAAGCAACGTTTTGGAAAGACTTAAAACGAAATTAATACATATGCAGAAGAAACTTACCAACAAAACAGGTTTTACCGAAAGATCTGTATTAAAGATTGCACTGATGTCAAGTATACCAATCAAAGGCAGACTCACAAAAAAAAGCCCACCTGATATTACTGAAATAGCTACATAACCGGTCGAAACAGACTGTTGCGATTTTGTCTTATCTCCAACTGCAATAGAACGAGCCAGAGTATTTCTCAGTCCCTGTCCAATACCAACATCAAAATAATTAATCCAGTTTATGATTGACAGAATAGTAGACCAAATTCCGTACGCCTCCTCTCCCAGATAATTAAGCAAAACAGGGGTATAAAAAAAAGAAATAGCCATTCCTATAGGCTTACAAAGTATACTCAGTAACATACTTCGCTTCAAATGGTCATTTTGAGCATTCCTTATCAGAGCCAATTTTTTTTTCAATTCAATAATCACTCCATTATTTGCTGTTTCACTACTCTTGCTGGATTCCCCGCAGCCAATACATTTGGTGGAACACTTTTTGTCACTACACTCCCTGCTCCAATAATTGCTCCTTCTCCAATTTCCACTCCTTTCATGATAATACTATTACACCCAATCCACACATCATCATGAATAACAACTGCATTTTCATAAATACCTGGAAATTGATCAGTAGGTAGTCCTGCAGCTTTTACAATCTTTTCATGTTCATAGCGAGTTTCTTTTTTTATCGGATGTGTCGTTGTATCAAAGATATTGACATTATGTGCAATCAATACACGATTTCCAATTGTCACACTTTTAGCACACCATATTCTTGAATCATCGCCAATGTAACAATCTGATCCTATTCGCAACATAGCGTCCTTATTATGAGGAAACATATTGATTGTTCCACATATCCAACTGTTGTCGCCTATGATTATTCTCCCGAAATGCGGAGGTCCATTTTTTACACACGGAAACCGAACATTAGTTCCTAATGTTACATTGGCTGCGTTTTTATATTGATACTCAATATAATGCTGATGAGCCCTCTGCAATTCGCAGAACAGCTTGCTCATAATTTTTGTACATAGCAAACTCATCGCTCTTCTATCCTTTTTACTATCTTAGCTGGGTTACCAGCAACAACACTCCACGCTGGAACATCTTTTGTTACGACGCTCCCTGCGCCAACAATCGCCCCTTCTCCAATGGTAACTCCTTTAAGAATGGTAACCCTTGCACCAATCCATGTTTTATTGCAGATATGGATTGGTGCAAACTGCACATTACTCCAATCCTTATCCACAATCATCGGTCTATTGTTCAAATAACATTGATATTCACGTTCTGTATCCATACAACGTTGTTTCCAGTCAGTCGAATGTGAATTATGATCATATATTAAGCAATCCCATGCAATTGTTACATCATCACCAATTATAATTTCACTCACACTAATTAATGTACTTGCGCCAATATGAACTCGGTCTCCGATTTCTATTTTTCCTCCTGATGTCTCAAAAACATAAGTTCCGTCCAATACACAGTGCTTTCCAGTTTTCAGGTAAGTACTCCCATTTTGAGGATTTTTCAAATCAACACGGAACGAACTTCCATAATAAGAATCCGGATGAAGATCAACATACGGCTTAATCGCTTGTCTTTCTTTTTTTCTTTTTAGATCCTGATAAATTCTCCGAGCAAACATAGCAATTCCTTTCTCCAGAGCAGAAGTCTAATAAGATTGGCAAACTACTACTCCGATTTTAAACTCTTAATTACTCTTGCCGGATTTCCGGTAACCAAAGTAAACGGCGGCGCGTTTCGCGTTACTACGCTACCCGCAGCAACGCTGCAACCCCCTCCCCCGATTTTTACCCCTTTAAAATGATGCTATTACAACCAATCCACGCATCATTACCAATTTCTATTGGAGAACTATGTAACGTTGAATATTCTTTTCTTTCTCCCTTAAATATAATGTTCTCCGCGTCGTAACGTCTTTCCATGTAATCCGTTGGGTGAGTATCATTATCAAAAATATTGACATTGTGCGCAATAAGCACATTATCCCAAATTTTAATACTGTCACAGCAGCCCACACTCTTGTATGATCTCCTATATAGCATTTTGAACCAATTTCAATCGATCCATTTTCTCGTTGTACTTCAAGACTACCACGAATGCAGGATTTCTTACCAACGCTGATATAACCCAAAGCAGCTGACATTGTAGTTTCAGTGAAAACAATAACAGATGAATCCACTTTAATTCTTCCCGTTTTTTCCAATATGTTCGTTTTCTATCTATCCGAATCCTGTCAAGTATTTTCTTTAAATTTCCAAACGTTTTACATTTTCACCCAATCAACATATTCTTGTAGACCATCTAACATTTCAACACTCTTTCTATATCCCAACTTTTTAATTTTACTGATATCAGCTCTCCAATTAATTGGATCGCCTTCTCGAATATGTCCATTAAAAGAGATTTTATCTTGGCTGATTCCAGAACACCTTGCAAACATTTCTGTTGCCTGGCGAATAGTTGTTTCCTCTCCATTAGCAACATTGAAAATAAGTTCATCCGATTCTGCAATTGCCAATAAGTATAATGATTGAATTACATCGTTTACGTGAATATAATCACGACTTTCATAACCGGTTCCAAACATCTCCAATTTTCCCGTTTTTTCCACTTTTTTGTGCATATCCCAGAATATTTGCTTTCGTAAGCCCACACCATATGCAGAAAAAATACGTGCAACTTTAACCTTCATATCATAATTATTCCTAAAATAACGGCAAATATCCTCACACATTACTTTATGCAATGCATACGGTGATAAAGGATTCACTGGCATATCCTCAGTAATTGGAAGGCTTATTGGGTTACCATAAACACCTGCACTAGAGAGAAATACAACTCTCACATGTTCCATATGTAACTTATGTAGCGCAAACAGAAGATGATGAGTAATTGTCACATTACCAGCATAGTCCGTTTCTGGATACTGAACTGACTTGCCAACATCTGCTGAGCCAGCACAATGCACCACTATGTCAGGCTTTATCTTCTCCAATACAGAAATGACTGCAGCCTCATCCATCATATCAATACTATCAACATGCTCTAAATTGATTCGGTCCCACCCATAAACTGTGTAACCGTGTTCCATAAACAATTTAAGCATTCGAGTTCCAATAAAGCCTGCTGCTCCAGTTATCAACACACTATCGTTCATATTTTTTTCTGTCCTGATCCTTCAAAAGCTGTTCAAATCCTTTCGAATACTCTTTAGCACGTTTATGCATATCCGAAATACCCCGTTCCACATCATCTACATGCTCTTTCACCGTTTCTTCTTTGATTATAGATACTAGCATTTCCGGATCATATGGATCAAAAAGCCTGCACTTGTCGTTTCTCTGTTCTCTATGCACAGGAATATCTGACAAGAGTATTGTTTTATCTAAAACCTTTGCATCCTCCACAACTGTTCCCCACCCTTCAAACAGAGAAGGCTGAATAACGAACTGTGCATTCTTCATAACAGCAATCTGTTCTATACGATCAACAAATCCAAGTAAAAGGGCATGTTCCTTTATTATAGGATCCTCAAACATTGTTTTTAAATTAGTAATATACTCAGGATCTCTATAATCAAACATTTTTCCTGTAAATACAAAGACAAAATCACTATTCTGATTTGTACTAAAGTATAATTGCATTGCCCGGAGTACTATATGATGATTTTTATGTCTCCAGAATTGATTCATGACACAAACATATTTTTTTCCCTCTAGATTAAATTTTCTTAAGATACTAATCTCGTCAAATGGTGACAGATGATGAAGAGTGTCTTCAATGTAAGAAACAAAGGGAACAACGTAGACATATCCCCTAGTATCAGAATAGTACTCCCGAAAATCATTCCAGGCACTCTGGCTACTAAGTACTAAGGGAAAATCGTCTTTTGCAAATTGTAAATAAACAGATGTTCTTGCCCTATTATCCTCTTCAGAAAAATTATATGGCATTCGGTTATGCTGAAAATCAGCAATCCAATGAATTGGAGTGATGCCAAATCTTTTAAATTTTAAGTGGCCACATGGAAAAATATATTTGCACCTATATTTTAAAGCATAACATAACAGCTCCATTGTTCTATCTTTTTCAGATTTTCCCCGAGCATCTATATAAATAATATCTTTCAAAAATGAATCAAAGATCGTTTTATTTTCTTTCTCTGAAAAAACAACAAAAGAATATTTGCCTGTAATATAATTATTTTGCAATAAGGAGTATAGGATATTTTTTTTATAATACAACCCACCAATCCACTCACTTCCACCAGTAGCATCAATTAGTATTTTTTTATTAATATTCACAACCAAACTAACCTCGATTTTAATTTTTCATATATAACTAAGAGTTTGCATCGTGCTACTTTAAAAAAATATGACTTAGAAGAGATCAATCCATAGAAATGCTTTAGTTTCAATGTATCTATATATCCATAGATCGAAGCCGAGGCACCATTCAAGCTGAAATTTGATATAATCTTGTAAACTGGTTTAAAAGTGACTTGATGATTTCGACTCATTCTGAGCATAAATTCATAGTCAGCAGAAAATGGATATTCCAGAGAATAAGTGCCATAATCCTCATAAACATCTCTTGTAACAAAACAAGTTGGATGAGTAATCATATCTTCTTCAATCCACTGATGATTCTTAATATAAACAGAGACCTCTTTGTCTTTTTTAAGCGTTCTTAACATACCATAAATAATTTCATATTTTTTTCCATCATATGTCTGCAGAATATTATCTAGCGCATCATGCTCATAATAATCATCGCTATTGACTATACCAATTAAATCTCCTGTGGCATATTTGATACCTTTATTCATAGCATCATAAATTCCAGCATCTTTTTCTGAAATCACTTTTATTTTATTCGGATATTTTTCCTTATAGCTTTTAACAATATCAACTGTTCCATCTGTTGAAGCTCCATCAACAATAATGTACTCATAATTTTGATATGTTTGAGCTAGCACGCTGAGAATGGTTCGTTCAATTGTTTTTTTACTATTATAACAAACCGTAATGATTGAAAACTTCAGATTCACTGTAAACCTCCGTGCAAAATATACAGTTTTTCTAAATTAGCAAATGATATCATTTTATTGTATCCAGTTAATCTGTTCTGTAATTTTACCTGTAGTTGAATATATTGAATTCTCATCACGGTAGCACTTATTTATAACGCTTCCTGCAGCTATAACCGAATCAGATGGGATTCTTGCTTTTTTTAATATGGTACACCGACATCCAATCCAAACATGCCTGCCAATATCCACTTCCTGATCTCCATTAATCCTTTCCCCCGTATCCAAAGAAACCACACAATGGAAATCTGTATCCATTATCAAGCAGTCCCACGAGATCAGGACATTTTCTCCAAAAGAAATCTTCTTATAGCAAATAATACTTGAAGATCCGTTGATACAAAAACCGTCTCCAATTACCAATGTTCCGGAATTCACGATTCGAGACCCAGGTCCCATATTCGCCACTCCGCCAAAAATGATTTCTCCAGAGTTTTCCCATAAAGACTTACAGTTTTTTTTATCAACAATTCCAACATGACCAAAGCCGATTTGAACAGCTCCCACTTTCGTGCTTTTAACCGTCACCTTTCCTTTCAATTTCAAAATTTTCAAATTTCTGGAAGCCAGGATACACGGATGAAAAAGTCCTCTGACCCCCCAATAGCAAAAGTTTAATCTCGCTGTGTTAAAAAGACTAATTTCGAAGAACTTTTTTATACGCCCACTCACTTTATCTGCTCCTTTAGTGCTCGATCATATACTCTCTCTATTTTTTCCAAAAAAGCCTTCTCACCAAATTTATATTGAAACCTGTCAGAAATCTTTTGATGGTCAAATTTTTCAAACATAATGCACTTCATAGCATTCTTTAGTTCAGATTTGTTATCCGTCGCGACTAAATGCCCACAGCCTTCTTCGTAGATATCATTTATCCCACCATTTCTGGTTGAAATAATTGGCAGACCTGAACAAAGGGCTTCTGCATAAACTACGCCGAAGGTTTCAAATCGAGATGGCAATACAAAACAATCAGCCAGATTGTACATTTCTACAAGTTTACAATTATCAACAGTACCCATGAATAAGATCACACTCGATAAATTTCTCTCAGACACCTTTCTCTTTAGTGATCCTTCCAATGGGCCCTTTCCAACAACAACAAGTTTTATATTTTTATTTTCTTTATACAAATCTTCAAACGTCTCAATTAGTAAGTCGAAGCACTTTGATTCAATCAAATTACCAACAGAGATAAATGTAAAGCAGCTTTTGTCTTTATCTGCCCATGGAATATATTTAAAATAGCTTGGGATAACATTTGGTATAATACTAAGTGACTTGATTGCAAAATTTTGAGCACACTCATATTGTTTATGTCCCACAACAATCATTTCATCGACCGACGCATACAAGTTATTCATACGTGCATTTTCAATCTTATTTCTGCGCTGATCTAACAAATTGCTTCCATGTTCTGTGAAGATAATAGGTACATTGAACTTATTTTTAATACGAAGTAACCCGTATGCTCCTTCTAAAAAATGTCCATGAATAATGTCTACTTTTCCAAGTTTCTTTTCTATTTGCGAAATTCCTACTTTTGTCAATTCTCCCGCAATTGTATATTGAAGTGATGTGAACGGGCTAATAGGGACGGAGAAATGGCACACCCATATGTTATCTTGCCTTCTCCAATTTATACCAAGTTTTCTTTTACGCCGAATCGATCTATAATCCATCAATAGAATGCAAATATTATAGCCATTCTTTGCTAATGCAATCGCTTGATTTCTTATATATACTCCTCTGTCTGGTTCCTCAGCAGAAGGGTACAGATTAGTCACAAATAGAATTCTTATTTTCATACACAAATAAAGCCCATTTTTTAATTTTAGTGGTTACTAATGATCTTCTCTACACCGACAAATCCATCCCGGGTATTTTTATATTCCACATACCCCAACCTTTCTGCCAGTCTCCGGCAGGCCATATTTTCCTTCCGGATTTCTCCGCGGATGCTGGGAATGTTCTTTTCTCTTGCCAGCATGTGAACCTTCTCACACAGTGCCTCTGCTGCTCTGCACCGTCGGTACTCCGGCATGACAATAAGCATGGAAACAAATCCGAAGTCACCTCGATTGAGATAGGCAGCAACGAGGCCAATAATCTCGCCTTTTTCGTTTTCGATGGTCACAATGTCAGCCAGACGCATCAGCTTTTCCGCGTAGGCATTGGTGTTCCAGCCGGTCGTTGGAACGTTCCTTTTCTCCGTTTTGGTACGCTCCTGTCCGCAGCAATTCCTCGCAGAGAACGGCGGGGTCATGAATTCCCCAAGACGTACAATGTCTGCCAGAATATCCGTACCTGAGCTTACCATCTTCAAATTCATCACGTAAACTCGAAGATACCCTGACATGTCGTACAGATACGTTTCTGCCTCCGCACGGCTTGCAAAGTGGAAGTACAGAATCCCGATGATGCCGGAGGCATTTTCATAGGTTCCAACAGTCTCGCCTTTTCTGCGAAAAATCTCTTCCCGATACAGGTGCCCGGAAAGCTCCGGATGAAGCTCATAGCCGGCGTACATTCCCGGCTGATTCGCATGAAGATTGTAGGTTGCATAGACGCCATGCAGATCCGCATGGACTAATTTTCCTGCAAACCTGGAAGTTTCCAGGAAATTCGCATTCGGGCCATTCGCGCGCCGCAAGGTACGCTGCACCTCCTCACGGATCCAGTCGATCCCGGTTGCATCTGACAGAAGCTGCGGAATGCCGTTTCCGCCGCAGCGAAGAGCAATTTCAATGGGATAGACTTCTCCGTCTTTTCCGGCAATAAATTCCACGTTCATCTCCGCATCGGTAATGGAGAGCTTATGGATGACCGTCTGCATGATCCTGGCAATCCGGACTTTCACCTCTTCTCCTGCGCCACATGGGTATATTTTACCACATGGGACAAGATTCTTCCCTTCTTCACGGATGCAGTCCATGAGACCATAGAGAATAGCGTTACCGCCCCGGACAATCACGTCGCCGCCGATGAGGTGTCGGTAACCGTAGGATATGTATTCTTCCGCCATCGCCTGACCGGAAAGTGAACAGGAAACCGCCGTCTGATATGCGCGAAGGAGCCTGCCTGCATCATAGCTGCGAAGGATCGTCACACCTTTGCTGCCGCTGGAGTCCAGCGGTTTTACAACAACCGGGTAGGGAAGATCGCTCTCCGGATAGTCCATTGGAAAATGCCTGGGTGCAGGAATCCTGTACATCGCCAGAAACTCCCGGAATTTTCTCTTGTTTCCGAGAATTCCGGCAGCAGCATACATTCCGCCGGGAAGGCCCATTTTCTCTGCCACATAGGCTGCCGTCTCTTCCGCAGGATCCGAGGCGAACGCAAGAATCCCGTCCACAGTTTCCTTCCTGGCAAGCTCCAGAATTTTGTCCCTGTCCCTCGTGCTGATCAGGAAGCTTTGATCCGCTTCCCTTCGTCCCGGTGCATCCGGAAGGTAATCGGCAAGAAGGACGGTAAGTCCCAGCTCATGTGCTTTTCGTATTGCCGGAAGCTGCTGGAAACCGCCTCCCAGAATCAGGATCTTCATATGGCTTCCGGTTTCCTTTCTGTGGTTGCCGAGGTGCAAATTCACCCGTCTTTGGGGCGCAAGACTCTTTTATTAATAACCCACCCGAAAAATCTTTAAAGCCCGACCAAACGTCTTCACTTATTGATATTCAATTCTAATCCACTCATCTGCATCTTCAATCATTCCCAGCATCTGTTCCAACGAATCAAATCTCATAACCAAAACGCCTAGTGTAGAGTTGGCTCCTATGAACGTATGTATTTCATCGCCGAGACGAACAAGCAAATGGTTTTCTACGACATTATTTTCCTCGATCTGCGGATCAATAGCAGGTATATCAATCGTCTCTCCCATTGCAGCCTCGACGGAACATTCTACCAAATCAACTCCAGTAGCATATCGAATCACCTGAGGAATATAATTGCCGCCATCACGGGGCGCAACTTCCATCAGATAAACATTGAAGTCTTTATCAATACGCATGTCAAAGTTATACGTCGACGTACGCATTCCCAACGAGGTCAATAATCGCTGTATTGTTTCGTGAATTTTATTCTGTACATCCTCTGGCATATTATAGGGAAAACTTGCGGCCACCGGAACAAAGGGATTTTTGCAGCGTGCGTCAAAATGATCGTTGGCGAAATAGCGAAACACCAATTTTCCATCAACAGACAAACCATCCCCTGCAATCTGATAACCATATTTTTCTACAAATTCTTCTACAATAATTCTATGCCCACGAGAATAGGTCATTGCATATTTCAAAAGGGATTCCGCTTGCTCAAATGAATCAATTCGGCTTACGCCCTTACTGCCCGAAGAATCTACAGGCTTTACGATAATCGGATATCTGAAAAGACCATTTTGGATATCCGAGAGAGCCTCCTTTATATCCAAATACCCTCTTGCTTCCGGAGTACAAAATCCATGCTGCTTTAGAAATGCGCGAAATTTATCTTTATTACACAGAATCTCAACAGATTCGTATGGGTTCCCCGGCAATTTCATCTTCTCTGCGACATAAGCAGCCGTCGGCGCAGCTGGATCAGAGGCGTAAGCCAAAACTCCATCGACATGCTCTCTGCGTGCAATGTCAAGAACAGCGCTTTTATCTGTAGTACTGACAAGAAAAAACTTGTCCGCTACATATTGGCCCGGATTATCTGGCAGGTAATCACACAGGACAGTGTAATACCCAAGCCTTTTCGCACATGTAATAGCTATGACTTGTTGCGCAGAACCACCTAATAAAAGTATTTTTTCATTGCTTTTTCCTTTTGTTTTTCCCAGAGCTGATCTCTATCATCAATCCACTGGCACGCCCCACGGAATCAAATCTTTTCCTTTTCCATTCGGCTTGTTTCTCCACGAAGTAAACAGAAATTTATCAAAACCATAAAATTTTGTTTCATCGTAGGGATACTGTCTGTCGTAGTTTCCTATGTTCGTCACAAATTCACTTCTTGTAGAACGCAGTATATAATCTTTATATATAATGGATGGATTAAGTTGCTTATACAGGCCAAAATTAAATGCATCATCCATTTTCATATGTTCGACAATTTCAGAATATTCACCTTTATAGTCCACAAAGAGTGCCAGATTAATCGCACAAAATGCAAAAATTTCATCGCTAACTCTTTTGGAATAATATGCCACGCCATCATAGCCCAGCCTTTTGCAGGCCATCATAATTGACTGCGAAATTATGTACTCGGATTTAAATGTTCTACCCGCTTCTTTTATTCTGTAGGACGTTGCAATTGTGAGCATAAATAATTTCAACCAACAGCGAACTCTATTTTCTTCAAGATCATTTAATGCATGGAAGTCTCTGATAGATACCGCCAAATTTAAGATTTTTTGAGTTCCATCCATAAGTACAGGTGACACATTAAATTCGTTTTCGGCAGGAAAGCCGGTTTCTATCCAACATCCGTATGAAGAATTGGCCAAATACAAACTTGGATTTCCAGGAATACTAAAACGATAATTTCCTGATTTTGCCCTCAGTTTATATGGTAAATGTAACATATCTTTTGCCGCATACGCATGAGACGGATTTCCAACCCGGCATCTGAAAAGTTGTATTTCTGTTCCTGAATCACCCAGAAAAGCACAGCTCTTATCCAATGAGTTAACGGCAAACGGATCTTCTCCCACATTTTTAATAAGATTTCTTACAATAGTATTGCATTTCTCAATATCCGCTTTATAGTATAGCTTCAATGCCTCCAATATCTTATTTTTAAATGTCCGGAGTATCTTAATGCTTTCATCATCGGCCCCCGCAGCTCTTGCCTGCCGAATCACAATCTTGTACTTTCTTTTTAAATCATCAAAATACTCAGAATCCTTTTCAAGAACGAATGGCGCGTACAAGTCTTTGCAAATAAATCCGTTATTCAGCCACGTCAAGTTCATATGTTGGTCTCCTCGGGAATTAGCAACTGCTGATTATCATAGTTTTACATCATTTCGCCGCAAAATCGGGCGAACATTCGTCCGATCATCCAGCTTCACATCGGACTCAGATCTATTTTGAAGCCAATATATTCGATCTTCCGGTACCCTAATGCACCGAAAGTCAGTTCCTTGAAAAAAGCAAAAAACAAATAGTACCTTTCCGAAATTCCGAAGAAGGTGAAGCCCTCTACCGAAAGACCCATGAGAACCAGTTCAGCTATAGTGTGGTCTATGGAGAATTCAAATATCTATAATGGACGCATCGTGGCCCCATCTATGAGGAGTTGTCTTCAAAATCGAGAAGCTATACGGTCAGATGGTCCATATGTACACTTTTGTGGTCACTGCGATGGGAATCTCTGCCGGAACAGGTGATCCGTTTCTACTACGGTCGTGGAAAGATGAAGAACTTTATCAAAAGCAAAGAGCAGCTTTGATTTTTCCGCAGTAAGCAAACCAGAAGAAAGTGATCAGCGCAAACCTTCAGCGGGTACATGTACTGGCATGCAACTTATTCAATTGGTTCCGCCTGCTGGTGCATCCAGCCAGAGTGAAAAAAGAAGATCGATACCATCCGTCTGAAACTGCTGAAGGTCACCGCAAGAGTGATCCGTTCAACAAGATATATAACATTCAAGCTCTGCAGCAGCTGTCCTTACAAATAAGAGCTCTTTGAAACTCTCACCAACATCAAGAATCCGAAGGCTGCTCCATTGCTGGAGTAGCAACTGATAACCAACGGCCCAGCCGCTAAATCTGAACATTGATTTCTAAATCTGCTATTAGCAGCGGAATCAGTGTATCCATTTTGGGTGCAGGCTACTGGTCTGTTCAGAAATCATAGATCAATTTCAAAGGATTTGCTCATGGATTTGAGAAAAACAAGCCTAATGAACAATTCAGGCTTATAGTTTTCTGGCGATTTCACATTTAATAACTTCCGTTATTTTGTAGATCCCGTTTTCGCTCTAGCTACTCCGTAAGTATTTTGTTTATGGCATCATTGCATGCCGGCAGCTAAAAAGTTCTCTTGCTGTTTTTGATAGTAGCCTGTTCAATCATATTTCCAAACTAAATTATAAGCTAAAATCGTCTTTCCATTTCTATGGTAGCTCCGGAACATATTTACTTATAGCCTTCAAAATAGCTTCTTTTTCACCGCGACCATTACGTATCAAGTTCAACACTCTTTGTGGATAATCACGACCTTTGAGGCCGAATACACCTCCAATCTTCCTTGACATGTCCTTACAATTGAACACAGCAAGTATTTTTTCTGTCGTATCAGCGCTATCAAAAATATTTCGTTTTTCAGCGAAAAATGTCTCAATATTGTTTTCCGAATACTCTTGGTCAATTCGTTCTTTAATTTCTTTAGATGTCAATTTTTGTTTGCCCATTTCAAACAATGACAACTGGTGCTTCATCTCTTGTATCACTGCAAGCGCAATTTGACTATCTTTCGTTTCAGAAAAGATTTTTTCAATGAACTCTTTCGCTTGCTGCGCTGTTCCAGAATTACAGGCCAATACTCTTTCCATAATATCAAGCAATTCCGGAACTACAAACAAGTTTTCCACTTCTGCCACATTGATACAATAAATACCGTCCTTTTCTAGCGAAGATATCTCCTCTTTCGTCCTGAAATCACGGTCTACAATTCCATAGACATTGATCATATTCAATTTTTCATAAGTACGTTTTGCCTTTACCAGTTGTATTACCTCTTTACACCCCCCGCAGGGAATCACATGATATCCTTTATTTTTGTAAATTTCCTGATAAAGGGAATAGTCATAGCTGTTTTTTGTGCCTTCTACAAAAAGTATTTTTTGACGGCTTCCTATTATTTCATATAATAGTCTTTCCGGAATTTCTTCGTAATCGGCACTATCTAAAAACTCATAGTTCCAGTCAGCCCCATCATAACTTTTGATCCAAAGAATTTTGGCACCATTTCTAGAAAAAGCAAAATCTAAGTCGTGGGTAATGTACATAAATACACAGTCATTTCGTTCAACTTCCAAACGTGTCCACAGTTTATTAACAATGGATTTGTGAATATGAAGTTCAGGTTCATCAATAATAAGTAATGTGTTTGGACGTTGCACCAAAGCTTGACATATCATATATAGCATGACACGTTCTCCATCACTCATTTCTTTTCCATGGTACCTTTGATTATCATAATTTACATGTACACCATTTCCCGTCAAATCAATTTTTCTATGCGGAAGCAACTCGTTCCAAATCTCCGTTGCTTTTTCAACTACTGTTGTAATTGGTTCAGGCCGTATTCTATTTTCTTTTATTGCCTGCTTATCTCGATGATGCTCCAACTGTAGCTCATTGTTTTCTTCAGAAAACAATAACGATAAAGCCTTATTAAAATCATCTAATAGATACGTAGCAGGATTTGACCCAAAACGGCTTCCCGATTTTGTAGCATATCGCGTTGGATCACCCCAAAAGAAACTACGCATTGAACTTTCATAGTCTAATATTGAAATATTTTCTTGAATAGACAGTGATTTCTGCGCGGAAATCCTATGTATCAACATAGATTCATGAACATTCCAATCATTAAAAGTTGGATCATTCAATTCTTCAATCCGTATACTAAATCGTGTTTTACCCGCACCATTTGCCCCCAATAAAACAATAGGCTTGCCAATTTCAAACTCCTGTTCCTCATTATGGGGAAACTTTATCTTCAATGTTTCCATATCTATACCTCCAGCTTTCCATCCAACGTCTCAAAGGACAATGCTATCGCGTGGTTAATTTCATCTAATCGAATACGCTCATTCAGCATCTAAAACATATTTGGGGTAATTTTCCAGAAGATTGGCTCATTATCTACTGCATGGCAAATTTCTGGATTTTCTTATTCTCACAATTCCTCTCTCCGGCCTTATGGTAAAATTATCTTCCACACTACCACAAATCCATCTCTGACATTCTTATATTCCTCATATCCCGGCATTTCTGTCAGTCTCCGACAGTTATATCTTCCTCCCGGATTTCTCCGCAAACACAGGGAATGTGCACTTCTCTCGCCCGCCTGCGAATTTCCTCGCAAAGTGCCTCCGCCACCCTGCACCGCCGGTACTCCGGCATTACACGAGCATGGAAATAAAGCCAAAATCGCTTCGACTCAGATAAGTGGCAATCAGGTCTATGATGTCGTTCTTTTCATTTTTTGGCAATTACAAGGTCCACCAACCGTGTCAGTTTTTTCCGCATAGACGCCTGTGTTCCAGTTCGGCTCTGCTGTGTATTTTTTCCAGATGGAAGATTCTCCTGCCGGCAGCGACTCCTTGCCGAAAACGGAAGCCAGGAATGTGCAAACCCATCATTTCTCTGGAAGATTGTCAATGATCAGGTTCTATTTTTTGCCACCCGTCCAGCTTCTCCCAATAGCTGATTGTCTCCTGAACATTTGAACACAGCGGAGATATTCAAAATCTCATTGATCATTCTGATATTGCTGCATTTCTTCAATCAATTCCCACAGGTTGCAGCCAAGATGATCAATCAGATCTTCATCATCTACGGCAAACTCCTTGGCACGTTGAACAGCATCCATTACATGTGGCAGATAGACATTTTTGAAGTGCAGGCCATGTTTACCATGGTGTGCCTTTTGTGACACTTCTTTGCTGACAAATGTATGATGTTCGGACACCTTCGGATTAGCCAGTAAAATATCAAGTTTATCCGCATATTCAGATTTGACATCAGAAAGATGAAGCAG